>ERZ772991.2220-NODE-2220-length-14145-cov-3.780057_pt1 | contig 14145 bp, 9 predicted proteins | sample MGYA00511128_ERZ772991 | MGnify/ENA primary metagenome ERZ772991 (study PRJEB29015, sample SAMEA2737655) | human gut metagenome | biome: human gut; feature: human-associated habitat; material: faeces | place: China | collected 2012 ... | reverse complement strand
AAAAAGTAAAGCAACAAGAGTGTCTACTACGAAGGCAGACGCTCTTGTTGCTTTTTTCGCATTTTTTATATGAGAGGACTTGAACAGGACACAATTGACAAACCACCCTGAATACGTTTTAATGATAGTACAATAAACCTGAAAAAACCAGAAAGGGGAACCCATATGAAACATGCCAAGCAAACCCGTGCACCTTGGATTCTGCTCGCCTGTTTGGCGGCCATTGCACTGTGCATAGTGGCAGCTGTTACACTATTACAACCCAACACCAACCCAAAGAACATCGAGATCCCCGGTACGCGGGGCAATATCCCGGCTACCATCCAGCTGCCTGCCAAATCTGCCCGGGGCGAGGAACTGCCGCTGGTGGTGCTGTGCCATGGCTTTACCGGCAACCGGCAGGGAGACGGCCACTTCGCGCCCCTGGCTGAGGACCTGGCCGCCCATGGCATTGCCACTGTGCGGCTTGATTTCGCCGGCTGCGGCGACAGCACCGAACCTTACGCCAACTACACGCTGGCCAATATGGCGGCGGATGTGGACAGCGTGATCGGCTACATGCAGGCCACCTACGGCACCGGCAAAACGGCGTTGGTGGGCCACAGCATGGGCGGGCGGTTGGCCAGCCTCTACCCGCAGCGCAGGGGCGGCATCACGGCGCTGGCGCTGTGGAGCCCCGCCAACGGCGCGGGCCTGCGCGGCATGGAGTTTTTGAACATCGACGACTTTTCCGCCGTGGAAGCGCTGGCCGCTGAGGCCGAGGCGGGCGGCAGCATCAGCACCTGGGGCGTCGATGTCAGCGGAACGCTGTTCACCGAAATGCGCGATTCCGACCCGAACGCCGCCCTGCGGGAGAGCGCCCTGCCGACACTTTTGACCTACACCGGCCATGAGGGCATTTTGAGCGACACGACCCAGGCCGAGACGATAGCCGCCGTCGAGAGCCTGCCCGACGGCAGGGCCGTGCTGGAGCCGTTTGCCGAGGGGAACCACAACTATCTATCCGAGGACGCCGCCACCGCCGCCGCGCTGGACAAAGCGTTGCGGGAGACGACAGTGGCGTTTTTGGTGGAGTATTTGAAGTAGGCCCGCCGCGCCTGCGAAGCCGACAGGAACGGGCGCCTGACGAAGCCCTTTGAGACCGTGACCGGCTGAAAGCATCGGCAAAATACAGAAAGAAAACAAAAACCGCGGAGAAGCGCAAACTTTTCCGCGGTATTTTTATTGCAGATTTACCAGCACATAGTCCCCGCAATCGACAATCGCCCCCGCCCGGGGGTATCCAGGCAGGTCGTGGGCGTCGGCGTAGGTCTGCGCCTGCTCATGCAGGGCAGCGCTGTGGGTCATGTCCAAAGCAAAGCCATAGTAGCGGAACAGGTGCTCCGCTGCCTGGCCGTAGACGTCGTCCACCTCGGAGAAGGCCGTGACCGACCAGTTCAGCACCGAGTTGCAGTTGGTCTCGACGTACTTGACGGTGTCGCCGCTCTCCCAGCTCGTGTGCTCACGGAAGAAGCGGTACAGTGGGTGCTGCATCGGGTCAGCCGTCGTGTACCGGGTGATATTCTCCCCCAGCGTGTAACGGCCCACCAGCACCACGGGCTTGTCGGTGCCGTAGTCGCGCACAAGCTCGGTGCCCAGAGTGCGCACCACAGCGGCCTCCTGCTCGGAACGCTGGTAATCGATGGCCAGCAGATGGTTCAGGTACATGGCCTGGTGCAGACAGAGCAGCCCCGCCAGCAGCTGCACGCTGCCCAGCAGCACAGCCCGCCGGGCCGCAGCGCGGCGCAGCAGCTCATACACGGCCAGCCCCGTCAGCGCCACAAACAGCGCAAACACCTGGCAGGTGCGGTAGGGCGAGTACCGCCCCTGCACAAACGACAGCAGCACCAGTGAGAACAGCGTCCCCGCGCCGGTGAGCAGCAGCAGGGGCCGCTTTTTGCGCACCGCCAGCACGATGACCAGAGCAACAAACACCGGCACCGCCACCGCCAATTCAGCAATGGGCAGGTAGAAACAGCCGCGCAGTGCGTAGTTAATCAGAATGCTCTTGACAAGCAGCTTTGCAAGATAGACAAATGGGTAGAACGCCCACAAAATTTCGGTGGCGCCGTTGGCCGCAGCCTGCGGCAGCACAAGATGGATGCCCGACGTCACCAGCACGCGCAGGCAGAGCCCGCCGACCAGCGCCGCCGCGTACCACAGTCCCTCGGTCAGGACTGCCGCAAGCCGCGGGCGCTCGGCGGCCAGCAGCTGCTCCAGCGTTAAAAGCGCAAAGACAGCCAGCACAAACACCGCCGCCAGTGACTCATAGGACGAGCAGACCACCATCAGGCAGAGCGCCGCCGCGCCCATGCGCAGAGCCCTGCCGCGCCACGGCACGCCGGGCTGGCGCGCGTCCCACAGCAGATTCAGCGCAGCGGCGTCCAGCAAATAGCCGCCGCAGACGCAGACATTCGCGCCGCTGTACTCCCAAATTTCGTTCATCAGCGGGTAGGAGACAAACAGGCAGGCAAACAGCCCATAGCCGAACATGCTGATGTGGTCCTGCGCGGCCTTGCGCAGCAGCGCACAGAAGCTCACCGCCGCCAGAGCCAGCAGCAGCGCCGCCAGCAGGTCAATGCCAAAGGCATAGCTCGGCTCGGCCCTGCCGTAGCCCAGCACCGCGGCCCAGAGGTTCATGCCGAACCGTCCGGTGGACAGCATGACGCCGCCCGTGCCGATGTAGCGGTCCCCTTCCAGCGAGTCAATGCTGACCCGTGTCGTGGCGATGGCATAGCCGTAGCTGAGCAGCAGGGTCAGCCCCAGCGCCGCGCGGAATTTCGCGTTTTTCAGGAAATAACCAAACTCCTGCTTCATGCCGGTCACTGGTCGTCCGGCCCAAAGTTGAGGCGTTCTTCCTCCACAACGAGCGGGCGGTTCATGATGCGGGTGTTCATAGCCATGACGTACTCACCCAAAAAGCCCAGGAACGCCAGCTGAATACCGCCCATAAAGAAGATGGCGATCATCGTCGGCGCGTACCCGGCGCGGAAGCTCTGCCAGAACAGCAGCTTGGCAATCAGATAGAACAGGCCGACCAGAAAGCTCAGCCCCGCCACCAGGAAGCCCGCGAACGTTGCAATGCGCATACCGGCCTTGGTGTAGCTGGTAAAGCTCAGCATGGCGGCGTCGTACAGGCTGTACCAGTTGTTGTGGGTCTTGCCCGCGCGGCGCTGGGGCTGGGTGTACTCGATTTCCTTGCGCTCGGGGCCCAGCTCGGCCACAATGCCGCGGATGAAGGGTGTCGGATCCTTCAGGTTGCGCAGCGTCTGGATAAAGCTCTTGTCGTACAGGCCAAAGCCGGTGAACTGCTCGATCTGCTCGCAGCTGCTCATCTTCTTGATGAGCTTGTAGTAGCAGCCGCGCAGCCAGTACATGACCGGGTTTTCCTTGCTCTGGGTCTTGCGGCCAATGACGATTTTGTAGCCCTTTTCCCACTCGGCCACAAACCTGGGGATCATCTCCACAGGGTCCTGGAAGTCGGCGCACATCGTGATCGTGCAATCGCCGGAGGTGTGGATCATGCCGTAGTACGGGCTGTTGAACTGGCCGAAGTTCTTGACGTTGAAGATGGCCTTGACGTGCTTGTCCTCGGCGCAGATCTGCCGGATGATGGCACGGGTTCCGTCCTCGCTCTTATTGTCGATGAACAAAATCTCATAGTCGTAGTTCGGGCAGCTCTTGACCAGCTCATCGCGCACAGCCTCATAGATGGGGCGGGCATTCTGCTCCTCGTTGTAGCAGGGGATCATTACCGAAATCGTCTTTTTCTCACTCATTTTGTCTCTTTCCTTACCCACTCAATGGTTTCGCGGATTCCTTCTTCAAACGGGGTCGCGGGCCGCCAGCCGGTGTCCTCCTGTAAGGCCGACGTGTCCGCCTGCAGGTGCATGACCTGCAGCGGGCCGTAGGGGACCTCCCCCAAGCCCAGCGGCAGCGCCGGGTCGATGGCGTCGCGCAGCGCCTCGATGTAGTCCTTCAGCGGGCGGGCCGTGCCGCTGCCCAGCGGGTAGACTCTGCCGTCCTGTCCGCTGACGGCCAGCGCGTAGAACGCAGCTGCCGCGTCGGCGGCGTACAGGTAGTCCCACTGCTGGATGCCCGCGGTCAGAGCGGGCTTCTCGCCGTGCAGCAGCTTACGGATGGTGCCGCTGATCATCGTGGCCGGACCGTCGTGCGGGCCGTAGACGCTCAAAATGCGCGTCCAGATGTGGGCCATGCCCAGCGCCTGGCACTCGACGCGGCTCATCTGGCCGGCGCACAGCTTGGCCATGCCGTAGCCGTTCTCCGGGAAGCAAGGGGTCTGCGCGGTCAGCACACCCTCCACGCGGCCATACTCGGCCTGGCTGCCAGCCCCGATAAAGACCTGGCAGCCCAGCTGCGCCGCGGCGCGGCAGGCCGCAATGGTGTAGCGGATGTTCTCGATCTGCGCCGGCATGTCGTTGCGGCCCGGGCCGATCGTGTGCGCCCACGCAAAGTGGAAGAACGCATCGGCCTTTTCCGGGATCAGCTCCGGCAGCGCGGCCAACTCCGCCGCATCGCAGGGCACCACATGCAGCCGCGCGTCCTGCGGCAGCAGCGCCGCCCGCGCGCTGCCCGGGTGGGTAACCGCGTAGACCGTCACGCCCTCCGCCAGCAGCTTTGCACACAGCGCCATCCCGATTGCCCCCGTAGGGCCGGTGATGATGGCGGTTCGGATTTGTCTTTGAATGCTTGCCATTTTTGAATCACGCACTCCCTTACACTTCCGGCATCAGCGGGATGAACATCTGCTTTTCCAGCTCCTCACGCGGCAGGAAGGGGGCCAGGTCCTCCAACGGGGGGCTGACCAGCGTGCCGTCGGGTAGGCGCTTGGTGCTGCTCTTGGGCTCCCAGACCTGTTTCGTGTCGGTGAAAATCTCGCAGAAAGCCGGGCCGTCCAGTGCCAGCACCGTGTCCACGGCCTGCTTCATCTCGGCGTTGCTGTGGGCGCTGTAGTAGGGGTAACCAAACGCCTTTGCAAGCTTTTCAAACTCCGGGAAGGACAGGTCGCCGCTCTCGGGGCCGATGCCGACCTTGCAGTGCTCCTTGAAAAGGTTGTTCTGCGTCAGGCGGATAGAGTGATAACCGTTGTTGTTGATGAGGAAGATTTTGATCGGCAGCTTGTTCGTCAGGATGGTCTGCAGTTCCTGCAGGTTCATCATGATGGAGCCGTCGCCCTCAAGGCAGATCGTCTGGCGGTGCCCGCCGCCGATGCAGGTGCCAATGGCTGCGGGCAGACCGTAGCCCATGCTGGCAATGGCGCTGTTGTTTGCCATCCGGCTGCCCTTCTGGATGACATACGCCTGGTTACCGACGACACAGCACGCACCGTTGGAGACCGCGGTCAGGCTGTTCTCCGGCAGGCGACTGCTTAAATAGCGCACAAAGGCGTAGACGTTGGCGGTCTCGCCGTTTTCCTCCCACTGGCGGGGCAACACGGCGGGGTAGTCGCGTTTCCAGCGCTGGCAGGTGGCCAGCCACTCGCCGCCCGCGTTCACGGGGGCCGCGGCGACCTTATCCAGCTTGGTCAAAAAGTCCTTCGCGTCGGCCCAGACCGGCATTTCGACGTGCAGGGTCGGCTTTTTCAGCTCGGCCTGGTCAATGTCCACCATGATGACCTCTGCCGCGCGGGCCCAGGTCTTCCAGTTGTAGCCGACCTGGCGGATAGAAATGCGCGTACCTACGGCTAGAATCAAGTCTGCGTTTTGGATAGCCCAGTTGCCCGGGCGGTCACCCATGTTGCCGGCGCGCCCGCAGTACAGCGGATTGTCATCCTCGATGAGGTCCACGGCGTTCCAGTAGGTGACGATGGGGATGTTGAGCTTTTCTGCCACGGAGCGGAACGCCGCATACCCGCCGGACAGGCGGATGCCGTAGCCCGCGTGGAACACGGGTCGTTTGGCGTTCTTGATTTTTTCCAGAATCGTCCGGATCGTGGCGTCGTCCACCGGCGGGGGCAGCTGGGCGTCATCCTCGGCGGGGTCGTAGCCGCGCAGCTCGTCAGTCTCGATGTAGCCGCCCTGGAAGTTGACCGGGATGTCCAGCCAGACCGGGCCGGGGCGGCCCGTTGTAGCCAGATGCCACGCCTTTTCCAGCAGGTAGCGAATGTCCTTGGGGTCCTCCAGCATGGCGGCGAACTTCGTCATGTACTGGACGGACTTGGTGATGTCGTACTCCTGGTCGCCCATGGCGCGCAGCGGCGTACCGGTGTACTGCAAGGCGTACCGGGCCGTGGTGTCATAGCGCACCTGGCCGGAGACAATGAACATGGGGATGGAGTCCAGCCAGCCGCCCACGACGCCGGTCAGCGCGTTGGTGCCGCCGGGGCCGGTGGTCACGCAGACCGCCGCGATCTTATTTTCCAGCCGGGCGTAGGCTTCCGCCGCAATGGCGCAGGCCTGCTCATGGTGGTTGTAGGTCACATGCAGCCGGGGGTTATGGCCCAGCGCATCGTTCAGGTGCATAGCGCCGCCGCCCACGACGGAGAAAACATCCGTCACACCGCGCGCCACCAGAAAGTCCGCCACATAATCCGCTAAACGCTGTTTCATTGGGTTGCTCCTTCTTACTTTGTTTTCTTGAAAACCGGATGCCCATCGTTACCCTTCTGCCATGTGAGCAGGTGGGTCACTTCATCTTCATCTCGATTTTTTTTGTTTTCCTCTTTGGCATTGTCGGAAAGCTGTCTGACCAGATAGTCACCGTTGATGGCCTCCGCATCACCGTAGGCAATGTCCTGCCCCTGCTGGGACGGCGTCTCAAAGGCGCTCTTTCCGCTGCCCTGTAGCTGGTAGATTTCTTCTTCCCAGGCATTCTCGCTGCCGCTGATGGCCGCAGCACTCTGCTGGCCCGTCAGCGTTCCCACGCTGACACAGTTGAAGATTCGGCCATCGAAGTCGTTTGCAATACCGCCCGCGCGGGTGGCCGTAACGGCTACATCCGTGTAGCAGTTCACGATCCTTGCCTCCTTGCCCACAGAGCCGCCCGCAATCACACCGGCATATTTGCCGCGGATAGTGCCGCCCTCAAGGCCCAAGTTGTACACCTGACCGCCCAGGCAGCTGAACAGGCCCACGTTTTCGCCGTTACTCTGCTTCAGATTCAGGTTGCGGATGACATACCCTGCACCGTTGTACACGCCATAGAAACAGTGCTCGTTCTCCACATCACCGATAGGCTGCATATTCTGCCTATCCAGATCAATATCAGCGGTCTGCTCGACGTACTGGCCCTTAAAGGTCATGCCATCGCTGACAAGCTCTGCAAAATGCAGCAGGTCTGCGGCGTTCTCAATGCGATACGGGTCCTCATAGGTTCCCTCGCCGTCCAATGCAAATTCAATCTGGCTGGCCTTGTCCCGCAGCTTATACACGGTCACGTCGTCGAACTCTCCAAGCTGCTCATACTGCGTCGGCAGCAGTTCGGCAAACATGTCCTCGATCTTGCGCTGCTCCAACGGCTTTCCGTCGCGGAACTCCCGCTCATGGACCTCCTTGCAGTCCGGGATGTCCTTCCAGACCACAATATCCGGCAGGTTTTCCTCCAGCAGCGCCTTTTCCTCCTGCACGTACTTATCATCCACCACGTCGTAGAACAGAACTGGGACGAATGTGTTCATATTGTAGTTGTCCGTCAAAATATTGAAAATTTTGACGTAGGGGTAGCCGAAGATGACGGAATCCTCCGTCGTGTTTTCCTCGATCAGCTGCGTGATGCCTTCAAACATCTCCTTGTCCTCTTTGGAAAATTTGAAGCCCTTCAGTGCCGGGATGTCCGTGCTGTACGTCTTGTAATTTCGGGGTTTTTCTTCAGTACCCCACCACGCATAGGAGCAGATAACCTTCTGCGCCATGCAGGTGATCGACAGTACAATACAACCAACGATGGCAATGCCCCGGACAGCCAGCTCAATCCAGGCATCCACACCGCAGAAGGAAAGCACCGTTGCCAGCACCGCTGGAACTGCGACCATCGTGCAGAAGTACGGGATGCTGCTGGTGCCGGACGACATAATACCGGAGTACATCGTAGCCAGCGCCGCACAGAACAGCCAGAACATTCCCTCTGCCTGACTGTTCTCTCCCTGACTGCCAACCCTTGCACCATAGCGGACCAACTGCAAAATTGTCAACAGCAGAACCACAACGTAGAACTTCCCCTGTACCGCCTGCCAAACGTCTGTGCCGCGGTAGAGATCATGCAGGAAGTCACTGTTGCCGGAGTTTGCCCCGCCGCAAAAAACAAAGGTCGCCGCCCACGTAAACAGCAGCAGAAGGATGCTGCCCGCCGGGAGCATCACGCGGCTGCCGCGGACCTTGCGCTTTACGCAGAGATATAACAGCAACGCCGTCAGCACCGCGTCGATCAGCAGAATTGCCTGCATCTCCGGACTCTTGCCCAGCAGCTCCAGGAAGGAGGAAATCTCCTTCTCAAAATTGACATAGAGCAGGAGCAACAGCAGCGGGAACAGCAGCGACTGGGCGCGGAGCGCCTTTTCCCGGGACGCTGACACGCCCGTATTTACTGCAAGCAGCACCGCGGCCACAGCGATCAGCCAGTTCTGCACCTTGAGCAGGGCCATGGAAAGACCGCCAAACAGAATCGTAAAGATGCTGCCCTTGCCGCCCGTGTGCATGAACACCTGCTCCACAAATGGGAAGAATGCACCGTTCGCCAGCAGATAGGCCGCGGCCACGGCCAGCGGAATCACCGCACCCGCGACTACAAAAAGGCAGTACCAGCCAAAGCGAGCATCCTTTTTGCGGATGCAGTAAAACGCCAGCGCTGCAAAATACACGATGCCCGACGCCAGAAAAATCGTCTGCTTATTCAGAAAAACCAATCCCAGCATAAAGCCGGCCCCAAAAATTTTGGTGTACCTCTGCTTGCTTGTGTCCGCCTCCTGAAAGCCGATGACGCAATACAGAAGCAGAATCGAAAGAAGAGCAACCGTTTGGTTATAGTCGCCCAGCAGGTCATAGACAGACGACGCGCAGAGCATGACCGAAAACAGACACGCCACAAATGTGCTGACCACATTGATATAGCGCGAAATCAGCCGGAACAGCAGCGTAAAAATAGCAGCGCGCTGCAACAGCCACCAGAGGCGATACAGCAAGAGGCTCCCAAACGAGAGCTTCCACAGCACTGCATCGACCAGCAGATTCAGCGGGGGCAGATAATAGTAGAAGTCCCGGTACGGCACCTTGCCGTGCCAGATCAGCTCCACATAATTAACGTTCCACCCTTCACTGATGGGGAACGTATTGTTCGCATAAATTGCTGAATAACATACCACCGCCAGGAAGATTCCAATCGACAGTACATTTTTTATGGTACTTATTTTAGGTACTGGCATTTCCTGCGCTTTTGGCAGCACAGCTCCCTGCATTGGTCTTCACATTCCTTCCTTGGTTTTGCTCCACATTTTCAACTTTCCAAAATTTTCTGCAACGAGATAAATCATCAATACCCACATCGATGCATTTCCCAGCATTGTTGAAAGACTGATTTTATGATATCCTTCAAGGCTATTAAAAAGACTTATGTATGGGAATTCCCCCATAATCAGCATCATTAGTATAAGCGGCAAAACCGTGTTTTTCTTAAGTTCCGGTCTTTCATAAAGAAGTAATGTAATGGGTATCAATAAATAAATCTCGTTATATATCCAAGAAAATGTCGGAATAAGCGTCAAGACCATGCACAGTGCATAAGCTTTTTCCCATTCTTGCCGGGATATAAAAACAACAAAAATTACCATGCATAGCAATATCAGCATCAACACTCCGGCAATCCAATCCGTCGTTGAAGACTGTACTTTCATCTTTTCGCCAAACGCTTGACAGATATTGGAAATATTAACCTTAAAGCCATATCCAAATCCTTTGGCATTATTGATCGTATCCGCTGATATATCAGTAATATTTTGAAGCATTTTGGCAATGTTCTGAATCCCACCCGTAACTGCAAATGGAAGGATAAAAAGTGCCACACCGTATACAATAGACTTTACTGCATCCTTTTTATGCTTTTTGTTCAAAAGTAAAAGACCAAAAAACACCGGATATAGCTTCAAACCTGTTGCAATTGCCAGCGACAGCAATGCCAAATTTCTTATTACCGTATTTTCACTGTTGTAATTGAACACAAAAAACATCAGAAAAAGTAATGACAGAATGACAATATTCCCGCGTTCCAGCATAAATACATACGCCGGAGAAGATACAAAGGCCACACTGTAAAGTACTACATCAATGCCTTTCAATGACAACTTGTTTGCTGCCATGGCACAGACAACGCCTGTTGACACTAGAAAGAACATCGTCCCGACAAGAACCCCATTCGGCGTTACAGATGCTTCGCCAAATGCGAAGCCTGCACTGTAATCTCCCGGAACCATTTTTGAAAAGATCCACAATATCAGATATGTCAGCGGTGGATAGATCGATCTTCCCTCATATGGATGTAAATCTGCCGCATCACGGATCGACTCGAACAAATCCGGATAAATTCCTGCCGTGTCGTATGTCCATGTCATGTATTGGATTGCCTGCCCATTGGATATTGCCAAATAGGCAAGTGCCACCGTTGCAAGAATAATCAAGCAAATACTGAACCACCTTACCGCCAGCCTTTTCTTTCCTAATATCATTGATTCAGATCTCCTTAAATGTCCACAGCTTATTGATAATGAAATTCAGCGGAATCGTAACCAGCAAATTCACAATCGGTGCAATCGTTTTGCTCACGCCGAAGAAGGTAACCTCTATCCAAAGCAAAACATTGGAAAGGATCGATGTACCGCCGTAGCTGACATAGGTCTTGCCCAACCGCTTCAGCTTGCTGCGCCAGTCGTTTGCATTTCCGGTAAACACAAACTTATCGTTCCAAAAAAAGGCATTGGCAATGCTCAAAATCGTGCCCAATATACTGCCTACCATGTACAGGCCTGGGTCGATCCACAAAAAGATATAGTATACCGCCATGGATACCGCCGTGTTGCTCACGCCTACAAGGCCAAACTTGATAAACTGGGCAAGCAGCGCCAAAAATTCCTCTTTGCTTTTCGCGCCCAACAGGGCTAACAATTTCTGCATGGGTCCATTCCTTTTATTTTCTTATAAACAATCAAAAAGCAAAGTCGGACTTGATGCTTCCGCGCAGCACGGCTTTGCTTTTTGTCCTATGGTTCGGCCTTTCCGTCTTACTGATTCACAGCCTCGATAATCGTCTTGGCCATGTAGTCGATCATCTCGTCGGTCATGCCGGGGTAAACGCCGACCCAGAAGGTGTTGTTCATGATAAAGTCGGTGTTGGTCAGCTCGCCCGCCACGCGGTAGGCGTCGGTGCCGCGGATCTGGTCAAAGCAGGGGTGCTTGATGAGGTTGCCGCTGAACAGCAGCCGGGTCTGCACGTTGTGGCTCTCCACATAGCGGGTCACGGCGTTGCGGTCCAGACCGCTCTCCGGCTTGACGGAGATCAGGAAGCCGAACCAGGACGGGCGGCTGTTGGCAGCCGGCTCCGGCAGGATCAGTTTGTCGGCGGCGGGCTGCAGCGCGGCGCGCAGGCGGTCCCAGTTATGGCGGCGGCGCTCGATGAAGGTGGGGAACTTCTTCAGCTGCTCGCAGCCGATGGCGGCCTGCATGTCGGTGACCTTGAGGTTATAGCCAAAGTGGCTGTAGACGTACTTGTGGTCGTAGCCCTTGGGCAGCTCGCCGAACTGACCGTCAAAGCGGTGGCCGCAGAAGTTATCCTGGCCGGAGGGGCAGATGCAGTCGCGGCCCCAGTCGCGGAAGGAGAGGATCAGGCGGTTCAGCAGCGGGTTGTTGGTGTAAACGCAGCCGCCCTCGCCCATCGTCATGTGGTGCGGCGGGTAGAAGCTGGACGTGCCGATGTCGCCCCAGGTACCGGTAAAGCGGGTCTCGCCGTTGATGGTGTACTGGGTGCCCAGCGCGTCGCAGTTGTCCTCGACCAACCACAGATTGTGGGCATCGCAGAACGCCTTGACGGCGGACAGGTCAAACGGGTTGCCCAGCGTGTGGGCGATCATGACAGCCTTCGTCTTGGGGGAGAGGGCGGCCTCGAGCTTGGTGACGTCGATGTTGTACTGGGGCACGGTCACATCCACAAACACGGGCACCGCGCCGTACTGGATGGCCGGGGTCACGGTGGTGGGGAAGCCGCAGGCCACGGTGATGATCTCGTCGCCCTTCCTGATCTGGCGGTCACCCAGCTCGGGGGCGGTCAGCGCCATGAAGGCGATCAGGTTGGCGGAGGAACCGCTGTTGACCAGATGGGCGAACTTAACGCCGATCCACTTAGCGAACTCCTTTTCGAACTGGTCGGCAAAGCGGCCCGTCGTCAGCCAGAAGTCCAGCGTGGCATCGGTCAGGGCACACATTTCCTTTTCGTCAAAGACGCGGGCGGCGTAGGTGATGCGGTCGCCCTCCTGATAGGGGGTCTTTTTCTCCTTGAAGTCGTGATAATACTCGGCGACCATTGCCTTGATCTGCTCGCGGGCTTCTGCCTCGTTCTTCCACATAATTATTGCTCCTCCAAAAAAATATTGATTTCCTTTTCCATCTCCGCCGGGACGTCGCCGTTGGCAAGCCAGATCTTGCTGAAGGCGACGGTCTTTTCCATGCACTCGGCCATGTGCCAGCGCGGCGTCCAGCCGAAGGTCGTTTTCAGCTTGCTGCAGTCCAGCTTCAGGAAGTTGGCCTCGTGCGGGGCATTGGCCTCGGCCTGATTCTCCCAGGCGGCGTCGCCGCCCCAGGCCCGGCAGAACAGATCCACCAGCGTGCCGGTGGTGACGCAGTCGCAGTCGTCGGGGCCTACATTATAGTAGCCCGCAAAGCGGCTGTCCTCATACTGGCGCTGGGCGATCAGCAGGTAGGCCGCCAGCGGCTCCAGCACATGCTGGTACGGGCGGGTCGAGTAGGGGTTGCGCACGCCGATCTTACGGCCCGCGGCCATGGCGCGGACGCAGTCGGGGATGATGCGGTCATTGGCAAAGTCGCCGCCGCCGATGACATTGCCCGCGCGGGCCGTCGAGACAGCCACGGTCTTATCGGCAAAAAAGCTGTTGATGTAGGAGTGCGTCGCCAACTCCGAGCAGCTCTTGCTGTTGGAGTAGGGGTCGAAACCGTCCAGCGGCTCGTTCTCGCGGTAGCCCCAGGCCCACTCGTTGTTGTGGTAGACCTTGTCGGTGGTGACGTTCAGCACCGAGCGGGGCGCTCTGCCCTGCTGCCGGGCCAGCCGCACGCATTCCAGCAGGTTGACCGTACCCATAACGTTCGTCTCATAGGTGTAGCGCGGGTCCTTGTAGCTGTCGCGCACGATGGGCTGCGCGGCCAGGTGCAGCACAATGTCGGGCTGCGCCGCGTCAAAAGCGGCCTTCAGCGCGTCAAAGTCGCGGATGTCGCCGATGACGCTGTGCATCTTGTCCTCGACGCCGGCGATAGAGAAAAGGTTCGGCTGCGTCGGCGGCTGCAGGCTGTAGCCCGTGACCTCGGCCCCGGCCATCAGCAGCATCTTGCAGAGCCAGCTGCCCTTGAAGCCGGTGTGGCCGGTGACGAACACCCGCTTGCCGCGGTAAAATTCAGGATCGTAATGTACCATTATCAATCCTCCCACTTCTTCCAGGGCGCGTTGCCGGTGGCAAGCATTTTCTCCAGGACCTGCTTCTCGCGGGCGGTGTCCATGCACTGCCAGAAGCCCTTGTGGATATAGCTCATCAGCTGACCCTCCTCGGCCAGCTTCTGCAGCGGCTTCTGCTCAAAGACGCAGGCGTCGCCGTCCAGATAGTCGAAGATCTGCGGCTCCAGCACCATATAGCCCGCGTTGATAAGCGCGCCGTCGCTGGCCTTCTTTTCACGGAAAGAACGGACAGAATTATCCTCGGCAATATCCAGAACGCCCTTCTGCTGCTCCTGCTGAACGGCGGTCAGCGTGGCGATCTTGCCGTTCTCGCGGTGGAATGCCACCAGCTTGGCAATGTCCACATCGCAGACGCCGTCGCCGTAGGTCATCATGAAGGTCTCATTGCCGATGTAGGGACGAATGCGTTTGATGCGCCCGCCGGTC
>ERZ772991.2219-NODE-2219-length-14146-cov-3.149812_pt1 | contig 14146 bp, 10 predicted proteins | sample MGYA00511128_ERZ772991 | MGnify/ENA primary metagenome ERZ772991 (study PRJEB29015, sample SAMEA2737655) | human gut metagenome | biome: human gut; feature: human-associated habitat; material: faeces | place: China | collected 2012 ... | reverse complement strand
TCTGCAAACCGGAAATGTAGATGATCGTATTCATTGCGACTGCCTGCCATACGCCGACAACCAGCACGCCGATCCACGCGTATCTCTCACTGGCAAGAATACTGTTTTCCAGAAAGCCGATGTGCATTGCCTTGCCCACAGCCGGAATGATGTAGGTAAAAATAAAGCTGAAAATATAACCGACGATCAGTCCGCCCAGAATATTCGGGACAAAGTACACGCCGCGGAGCAGGCTCTTGCAGCGGATCCTGCTGTTCAGCCCCATTGCCAGCAACAGGCTCAGACAGTTGATGAGAATGGTTCCGGCAATCGCATACTTGAATGTGAACAGGTAGGAGTGCAGGACACGTTCATCAGAAAACAGGTCGATATAATTTCGCAGTCCCACGAAATCAAAGGTACCATAGCCGCGGTAGTTGGTGAAGCTGTAAACTGCACCGGTGATCAGCGGCAGGGTGTTAAACAGGAAGAACAGAATGACAATCGGAATGGTCATTGCCAGATAGGTTCGATTGTTGCTGCTCAATGCTTTTCTTTTGCTCATGATGCATTCTCCTCCTCATATTTTTTTACTTTCGCGATCAGGTCGCGGTTATACCGTTTCCATTCCTTATCGAAACGCTTCAGGAACTTGGCGGTGGAGTCACTACTGTCGTCCATGAGATAAGTCTGTACCATTGCGTCCACGCTCATCTCACTGGGATAGTGGTGGTCGTGGAAGTCGGACATTCTGCCCTCATCGATATAGGAACGCATACTGTCCAGCATCGACGGCAGGGTGAAGTCGCCATCCTTACAGGGCACTGCGTTCTGGTTGTCCAGATAGATCTGAATGGTTTCATCGTCATACAAGAACTTCAGCACTTCGTAAACGGCATCTTTGTGCTTGGTTTCTTTCATCACACAGAACTGCAGGTCAACACCGGAGTTCAGCACGTTATCCGCTTCATCCTCATTTGCAGGGAATACAAACGAGTCAATGTTCATATCCGGATTTACCGACTGAATTTGCGGCACCGCATAGCTGCCGATGGGATACATTGCCGATTCGCCACGTGCAAAAGCAGTGCAGGCATCGTTATAGCTGTACGCATAGGGATTCGGTTCTGCGTAATCCAGCAGTACCTTGTCCTTTTCGGCAACTTCCTGATATGCGTCCGTAAAGGTCGTCTTTCCGGCGTTGACATCGCTGCAGGTGGACGGAGAGGACAAGCCTACTGCCAGTGCATTCCACGGTGCCATACAAGTCCATGTGTCCTTATACCCCAGATACAGCGGGTACACATCAGAGGTGTTCTGAATGGTTTCACACAGGTCGGTGAATTCGCTCCATGTGGTAGGGATCTCCCAGCCGTTCTCCTCGAACATATCCTTGTTGTACAGGATTCCGGCACAGTTTGCCACATAAGGCAGTCCGTATACCCCGTCTTTCGGAATGAACTCCAGTTCATCTACAATGTCCAGATATGCCGGTTTGATGCCTGACACGCCCTCAAAATCGGAAACGTCCAGAAACATATCTGCGTCCAGAAAGTTGGAGTAGTTGATGTCGCCGCCGATACCGATAATGTCCGGATAATCCCCGCGGATAAACCGTGTTTTCAGCACAGTCATGGCTTCATTGGGCGATTCAATGGTCAGATGAATATCATCATGGGTCGCGTTAAAGCGTTCCTCCATTTCCTCGAAAGCCGCAACAGCTTCCGGTTTATACTGTACCATCGTCACTTCCGTTTTCCCGTCATTTTTCGATGTACCTGCACAGCCGGACAGCGGCAGTGTGGACAATACGGCACCTGCCAAAATCAGGCTGCTGACTACATGCTTTCTTCTCATGTGATCTTCCTCCTTTTCGGGTAAAACCCTGTGTTTTTTGCTGCTTTTATTATAACATACCAATATGCAACTGGTAAATACCACAAATCAACTTATTTCATACCATTTTGCCGCTTTTCCCGCAAATATCAAAAAACAGGTTGCATTTTGGTATATTTCGTGCTATAATGAGTATCATATGAACAACAAAAGACATGAATGGTACAAGTTCAGATGAAATTTATGATAAGAGGTAATATTATGCAGAATTTGATCTTTTCAATTTTTCCCAATCAGAACTTTGTAGACCTCGGCTTGTTCCAGTTCGGGTGGGAACGCTGTACACCGGCACATTCTTTCGGACCGGCTGCGAGAAACCACTATCTGTTTCACTATATTCTATCCGGCACCGGCACCCTGATGGCAGACGACAGCAAGGGTGTCACCCAGACCTACTCGATCAAAAGCATGCAGGGGTTCATGATCTTCCCCAATCAGATCACCACCTATGTTGCCGACAAGCAGCTGCCGTGGGAATACGTCTGGCTGGAATTCGACGGACTCCGTGTGAAGTCCCTGCTGGACACCATCGGGCTTTCGCTGGACAAACCGGTCTATCATGCCAGAAACAAAAGCCTGCGGGAGGACATGGCAAACGAAATGCTGTACATCTCCCGCCACAAAGATGAGTCGCCTTTTCATCTGATCGGGCATCTCTATCTGTTTCTGGATTATCTTCTGCGTTCTGCGGCAGATGAACAACTGGAACATGGCAGCAAACTGCGGGAATTCTACATTCACGAGGCACTGACCTACATTGAACACAACTTTCAAAATGAGATCACGATTGAAGATATTGCCGGTGTCTGCGGACTGAACCGCACTTATTTCGGCAAAATTTTCAAGGAAGCACTGGGGAAAACGCCACAGGAATTCCTGCTGAATTACCGCATGCTCAAAGCGGCGGAACTGCTGAAGCTGACCAGCCTTTCTATCGGGGATATTGGGCTGGCAGTGGGGTATGCCAACCAGATGCACTTTTCCAGAGCATTCAAGAACAACTATGGCATTTCCCCCAGAGAATGGCGGTATCAGAATCATGTCAACAATACCGTTGACAGCGACGAAGAACATACACAATAAAAATAGGTGTAACCTTTTCTAAAAAAGATTACACCTATTTTAATTTCCAAATTTTACACTCTTAGGCCTCGTCGTCCAGAACCGGAATACGGGACAGGATCTCCACACCTTCCTTTGCCAGCTTCTGCTTGAATGCCTCTGCGGTCTTCTGGTCGCAGCCGCTGATCATGCAGCCGTTTTCTCTGGTGTTCAGCAGCTTTACGCCGACTTCGTCTGCAATCTTGGCAAATACACCGCTGCCGCAGGGAGAAGTCCGGTAGCAGCGTGCTGCAAAGAAGTCGTCGATGGGAGCCACGAAGTCTGCTCCTTCTTCTGCCGGTTCCCAGCTCTGGGATTCTACTGTATCGGTCTGCTTTACCTCGTCGATCAGGTCACCCAGTACGGCACTGGCAGTCGGCAGCTTGCCGGCACCACGGCCATAGAACATGGTCTTGTCCACACCGTCGCCCCATACCATGACAGCGTTGAACACGCCGTTGACATGGGAGATCAGGCTCTCGTTCATGACAACCATAGGCATCACTGTGGGCAGGATCTTTCCGCTTTCCAGACGCTTTACCGCACCGATCAGCTTCACTGCACCGCCGAAATCCTGTGCCAGCTGTACGTCTTCCAGTGTGATGTTGCGGATACCCTTGGTGTATACCTGTTCCGGATATACGTGCTTGCCGAATACCAGCGAGGACAGAATGCAGATCTTCCGGCAGGCATCGCCGCCGTCAATGTCCGCGGAGGGGTCACGCTCTGCATAGCCCAGCTTCTGTGCCAGTGCCAGTGCATCATCAAAACGCATCTTGTCGCAGAACATCTTCTCCAGAATGAAGTTGGTGGTACCGTTCAGAATGCCGGCAACTGCGGAGATGTCGTTGGCAGCCAGACAGGTGTGCAGCGGACGAATGATCGGGATCGCACCGCCGACGCTGGCTTCGAAGAAGAAGTTCACGTGATGTGCCTTTGCCACCTGCAACAGAATGTCGCCTTTTTCAGCAACCAGCTGCTTGTTGGAAGTGGCAACGCTCTTGCCGGCTTCCAGACAACGGCGAACGAAGTCAAACGCCGGATTGACACCGCCCATGCACTCTGCCACGTAGCCGACCTCCGGATCGTCGAGAATCACCTGAATGTCGTGTACCACGCGGTCACCGTACGGATCATCCGGAAATTCCCGCAGATCCAGAATATATCCTATTTCCAGCTCTGTGCCGGTATTTTTTTCGATTTTCTTCTGATTGCGGTAGAACAGTTCCACAACACCGGAACCGACTACGCCATAACCCAATACTGCAATTTTCTTCATTACTTTACTTCCTCCAAGTTTCAGCAGACTTTGAGAATCCGCCGTTTATTCGCCGGACAGGAGCCGCACTTCTACAACGCCCTGCAGGGCAGAGATCTTGTGCGTAATGTCAATGGGATTTGCCATACCCTCGCCCATTTTCAGGGACAGAGAAACCTGTGCCACGCCGTCCACCGGAATGTTCTGGTTGACAGTCAGGATATTGGCACGCATACTATATAATGTAGTCAGCACATTGGAAAGCACGCCTGCCTCGTCCCGCAGCGTTACCGAAAAGTTGACGATCTGCTGTGTCATCTTGTCATCATAGGCAAACACACAATCCCGATATTTATAAAAAGCACTGCGTGAGATCCCCATGCGTTTGCACGCCGAGGAAAAGCTGCGTTCGGTCTTATCGGCGACCAGCTTTTTGACTTCCAGCACCTTTCCGAAAATTTCCGGAAGCACTGCGGTATCTACTACAATATATCGTGTCCGTTTGTCCATGTTCCTGTCTGCACAGTATCGAAAGCATGCTTCTGTAACAAAGCCTGCCCTCCGGCTGCGTTTCTCCTCCTCTTTCCGCAAAATGCAGGACCCTTTGCTGATCCCGCAGCAAACAGTCCGTGTACAAAAAACAATTGTACTTATATCAACTATATAACTATACCATGATTTCACCTGTTTGTCAAGGGTAATCTACTGTTTTTTCTGCGAAAACAGAATTTTTTTCCTTTTTGATGTGTCCGCCGCCTGTGCCGGTACCCCACAGAATCCCGAATATGATTCTTTCAAAAAAAGCCGTTTTTTTCTTTTTTTTGATAGGAAAACAGATTTTTTCATTTTGAAATCAAGGCAATTGCAGAATCGGCGGAAAAGCACTTGACAAAGTCAGAAAATTCGAGTATGATAATATTGTCAACGGAACACAGAGGGATCTCACCTCATGCGTTTCCGGCAAATGATTGTGACAAGGAGAGCCGACTTGAAGAACAGACAGCAGCAGGACGAACAGCATATGCCCCAGAAAGAGGGGGATATTTGCCGACAGATGCCGATGCAGAGTTCTCAAAGCGGTTCGAAGATGATACGTGAAACAAAGGCGTTTCCATGATGAAACCGGTACAAACAGACTGAAGCTTGTACAGAAAACGGTGAACCATGAAAATGCTTTTTATTTTTAGGAGGTAATTATCATGTCCAAAAATGTTGCTGAGTACTTTGCATGCGACGTCTTCAATGACGAAGTCATGAAGGCAAGACTCCCGAAGCCGGTTTATAAGGCAATGACCAAGACCCGCAAAATGGGGACTCCGCTGGATCCCACCTATGCAGATGTGGTTGCAAATGCCATTAAGGATTGGGCGATCGAGCACGGTGCCACACATTACACCCACTGGTTCCAGCCGATGACCGGTTCTACTGCTGAAAAGCACGATTCCTTTATCAGCCCCACTGACAACGGCATGGTAATTATGAACTTCTCCGGCAAGGAACTGGTCAAGGGCGAACCGGACGCTTCTTCTTTCCCGTCCGGCGGTCTGCGTGAAACCTGCTCTGCAAGAGGCTATACCGCATGGGATCCGACTTCCTACTGCTTCGTCAAGGAAGGCTCTCTGTATATCCCGACCGTATTCGTTTCCTACACCGGTGAAGCACTGGACAAGAAAACACCGCTGCTGCGTTCCATGGACGCTCTGAGCCAGCAGGCAGTCCGCATTCTGCGTCTGTTCGGCAACACCACCGCAACCAAGGTCACCTCTACTGTAGGTCCGGAACAGGAATACTTCCTGATCGACAAGAAGATGTACGATCAGCGTGAAGACCTGATCATGACCGGTCGTACCCTGTTCGGTGCAATGCCGCCGAAGGGACAGGAACTGGACGACCAGTATTTCGCAAACCTGAAGCCCCGCGTTGCTGCTTACATGGCTGATCTGGACGAGGCTCTGTGGAAGGTTGGCGTATTCGCTACCACCAAGCACAACGAAGTTGCTCCGGCACAGCACGAAATGGCTCCGGTATTCTCCACCACCAACATTTCCACTGACCAGAATGAACTGGCAATGGAAGTTATGGAAAAGGTTGCCCTGAAACACGGTCTGGTCTGCCTGCTGCACGAAAAGCCGTTCGCAGGTGTCAACGGTTCCGGTAAGCACAACAACTGGTCTATGGCAACCAACGACGGACAGAACCTGCTGGATCCGGGCTGCACACCGATGGAGAACATGCAGTTCCTTACCTTCCTGTGTGCAATCATCAAGGGTATTGATGAATATGCAGATCTGCTCCGCATCAGTGCTTCCTCTGCCGGCAACGACCACCGTCTGGGTGCAAATGAGGCTCCGCCGGCAATCATCTCCATTTTCATGGGCGAAGAATTACAGGGCGTTCTGGACGCACTGGAAGCAGGCACTTCCTACAAGAGCGAATCCAAGGTATTCGAGATCGGCGTAGACGCTCTGCCGGACTTCCCGAAGGATTCCACCGACCGGAACCGGACTTCTCCGTTCGCTTTCACCGGCAACCGTTTCGAATTCCGTATGGTTGGTTCTTCCGACAACATCGGCTGCCCGAACTCTCTGCTGAATGCCATTGTTGCCGGCGAACTCTCTGACATCGCCGACAAGATGGAAAGCGTTCCGGCTGACAAGTTCGATGACGAGCTGAAGTCGCTGCTGGTTTCCATTATCAAGGAACACAAGCGTATCATCTTCAACGGCAACGGCTATTCCGACGAATGGGTCGCTGAAGCAGAAAAGCGTGGTCTGCCGAACTTCAGATCCACTGTTGACTGCGTTCCGCACTATGCAGATGCCAAGAATGTTGCTCTGCTCCAGAAATTCGGCGTACTGTCCGAAAAGGAAATCAAGGCTCGTATGGAAGTCCTGCTGGAAAACTATGCAAAGACCATCAATATCGAAGCCCTGACCATGATCGACATGACAAAGAAGAAGTATATCCCGACCTGCATTGCCTACACCAAGGAACTGTGCGATGCTGCCGCAGTGAAGCAGTCGCTGGACATCTGCTCCTGCGTCGAAAAGGAACTGGCAGAAAAGGTCAGCAGCCTGACAAAGGCAGCTTATGAAGCTACCAAGAAGCTGGAGACTGCTGTAGCTGCTGCTGCCGCAAAGGACGACTGCGTACTGTCTATGGCAAAGTCCTATCGGGAAGATGTCATTCCGGTAATGGACGATCTGCGTGCCGCTGTGGACGCTCTGGAAGTTATCACACCTTCTGAAAAGTGGCCGGTACCGGCATACAGCGACATCATCTTCAATGTCTGATCGCTCAAATCTAAAGTAATTACTGCAAAGAGTGGTTTACCTCCCATTCTTTGAGAAACCGTCTGTATTCCCATTTGCGGAATACAGGCGGTTTTTTGCGTTTTACCCTTGACAATTCCACTGCACTGTGCTATACTAATATCACAAACTGTTGCACGACATATACAACAGTTAAAACAGTCATAGCAAGGGAGTTGCGTTTTCCATGAAATTACATCACATCAAGTTTCAAAAAATTCTCGCCGTGCTTCTGGCAATTCTGGCACTGGTGGGCGGACTGTTCGGGCTTTGCCGTGCAGTCGCCTCTGCACGTGCCTATGATATTGCACCGCTGACTGACGAACGGCTGGCAGAACTGGATCTGACCGGCATCACCCACCTGATGATCGTGGCACACCCCGACGACGAAACCCTCTGGGGCGGTGCTCACATTGCAGACGGCGGGTATCTGGTGGTGTGCATTACCAATGGATATAACGCCACCCGTTCCGCAGAGTTTCAGGCAGTCATGCAGGCTTCGAACAATGTAGGGCTGATCTTGTCCTATCCGGACAAAGTCGCCGGCAAGCGGGACGACTGGACACATGTTCGTTCCCAGATACAGACAGACCTCGAAAAAGTTATGACCTATCAGCCGTGGGAGGACATCGTCACCCATAACGCCAAGGGCGAATACGGACACATTCACCACAAAATGACACACCAGATCGTCACCGCCCTGTACGATGCCAGCCAATTGCAGGAGCCACTGTACGTCTTTGGAAAGTACTACCGTGCAGTAACGCTGCCTGACGTACAGGACAGCCTGACACCGATCTCCGATGACGCACTGCAACAAAAGGAAGCCCTGCTACAGCTGTACACCTCGCAGGCACACACCATTCAGAATCTGTCCCATATGAACCCCTATGAAATGTGGACACAGATTCGCGGAGGAAGCACTGATGACGACAACACGTAAAAAGACATTGCTGCATTGCGGAATTCTGACAGGGATTCTGGGGGCGGTACTGCTGCTGATCTTTCTGGTGCACCCCGGCTGTGTATACGGGGCACAGACAGACTGGAGCAACCAGCACTTTGCCATTCCGGAATACTTCCGCACCCGTTTCTATGCCACCGGCAATCTCTTTCCCAATTTCGCCATGCAGCTGGGCAGCGGACAGAATATTTTCAATTTCGCCTACTACGGGCTGTACAGTCCGGTGATCCTGCTGTCCTTTGCGTTCCCGTGGCTGTCTATGGCGACGTATCTGCAAATCTCCAACATACTGCTGACGCTGCTCAGTGCATTTCTCTGCTATTTCTGGCTGCGGAAATGGTTTGTTCCCAATCTGTCCCTTTTTATGGCAGTGCTCTACCTGCTGGCGGCACCGGTCATCTTCCACAGTCATCACCACATCATGTTCGTGAACTACTTTCCCTTTTTATTCTGGGCATTGTTCGCCGTGCATCATGCTCTGGAGAAACGGTGCAGTCTTTCGCTGATCGCAGCATCTGCCTGCATTCTCCTCACCAGCTTCTTTTTCAGCGTAGGAGCCTTTTTCGCGATTCTCATCTACGCCGTTTTTCTCACCCTGCACCAGCATCATGTGCACCTGTTCCGGCAGCTGATGCGGACAATTGGCATCACCTGTCTGCATTTGCTGCTGGGAACTGTTCTCGCCGCGTTTCTGCTGCTGCCGGTGGCATGGACCCTGCTACACGGCAGAGATGTTTCCGGCAGCTCTCAGAGCCTCTGGAGCCTGCTGTTACCCGGCATGCACTTGAATTATCTGACATACAGTCCCTTTTCCATTGGCATGACCTCTTTCAGCATTCTGGCGATCTGTGCCATGCTTTGCTTTCCGCAAAGGGCATACCGGTTTCTCGCCGGTGTCTTTGGCGTGATTCTGGCGTGTCCTCTGCTGCTGTACCTCATGAACGGCACGATGTATCTGGATCCCAAGGCGTATATTCCCCTGCTGCCGCTGCTGCTGTTGCTGTGCGGATTCTTCTGGAAGACCTTACAGTCCCACCAGATCGCTCTGCGTTCCACGCTGCTGCTGTTTTCCGCAGTGCTGGGTATGGGTATCCTGTCCCAGACCGGAACCGATGCAGAGCAAATTGCAGTGATTCTGGACGGGCTTTCGATGCTGGCGGCATTCCTGTTCTATTTCCGCCGGCAGAATGCCAAGCCTTCCGGAAACGCCTCCACAAAAATCCTGCTGATCCCTACGCTGGCATTCAGCACCGCGACCTGTCTGACAGTCAATCTCTGCGACACCTACATGTCCAAGGAAGATGTCAGCATTGTCTATTCCTCAGAAATTCAAACACTGACAGATCAGATTGCAGCAGAAGACGACGGCTTTTACCGCATCTCCAACGAGTACCACGCCGGCGACACAGTAAACCGCATCTGGGGCAGCAATTACTACCGGAGTTCCGTCTATTCCTCTGTCCACAATGCCGCATTTTCCGACTTTTATTTCCGGCAGACCCACAACGAAAACGGCATTCGGAACGCCGCCATGATCGTACAGTCCAAGAATCCGGTTTTTGGCATTCTCATGGGAGAAAAATATCTGATCAGCCAAAAGCCCATTACCCGTTACGGATTCCGGCAGATCGGACAGGAGGGAGCGTATCTGCTGTACGAGAACACGCTTGCCTATCCCATTGGCTTCGCCACCGCCAACATCATGACTACCGAGGAACTGAAAGGACTTCGTTATCCCAATCAGCTGGAAGCACTGCTGGAAAATGCTGTAGTCAATGCCAAAGACCTGCCGGAGGATTCCACATTCCACGCCAAGCAGCCGGACAGCATTCATCAGATCGCCCCGTCCTATACTGCCACGGCATACAGTGACAAACAGATCACTGCCATTGGTAACGACAAGTATTATGTGCACAGCAAAACGGACTTCTCGGTAACGGTCACACTCGATGAGCCGATCGATGATCTGCTGCTGCTGAAATTCCACGTGGACAATCACCTCGGAAACGGCACCACCACCGGCGACGTGGCAATTACCATTAACGGTATCCGCAACAAGCTGACAGACCCCCAGTGGAAGTACCAGAACAATAACAACAACTTCCAGTACACGCTTTCCTCCGACAAGCCCATTCAGAAGCTGAAACTGAAATTTTCTGCCGGCGATTATGTCATTTCCAAACCGGTGATATACACTATGGAATACCAGGTGTTGGAGGACACCTCCGCGGAAATCAGCCCGTGGCAGCTGCACCACGACACCCTCGGTGACGACACCATGGCTGGCAGCATTCAGGTAAAGCAAGACGGCTGGTTCGTGCTGGCAGTCCCCTATGACATTGGCTTTCATGTCACCGTGGACGGAAAGGAAACCGCCTATTCCCGCACAGACACAGACTTTCTGGGATTCCCGATCACACAGGGAAAACATCAGATCAGCATCACCTATACAGCCCCGCTGGCAAAAGCCGGCAAGTACTGCTCCGCCGCCGGAATCGGCTTGACGCTGCTGTTTTTCACCGGAAACTGTTGGCTGCGGCGGCGAAAACAAAAACAACATTTCTAAGGCAATACCGCACAAATATTTTCACACCGCATTTGCAGCACATGCTGCAAGTGCGGTTTTTTATCGGTTCACCTCCCGCTTGTCCGTCCGGTTCAGAAGATAGTCCACCGACACCTGATAAAAATCGGCAATGCGTACCAGCACTTCCGTGGGAATGTCATGCCCGCCGGACTCGTAATAGCTATAGGTTCGCTGGCTGATGAACAGCACCTTTGCCATGTCCGTCTGTGTCATGTCCATGTCCTCCCGTAAGTTGCGAATGCGAATATACTGCATAAAATATCACCCTTTCAAGAATATGGTTTTATTTTATGCTAGAACAAAACGTTCTATTGACTTTTAGAATAAAACGTGCTATAATAGGATTGTTCCATTTTGGAAAAAAGGGAAACATCATCAAAAAAGGAGGATATTACAACATGAAACACAAATGGCTTGCGGGACTGCTGGTCATCGCAATGCTCGGGGCAATGGGCGGCTGCTCCGGTACAGAGGACAGCAGTGCTTCCCAGAAGGCGGAGGAATCTTCTATTGGAGAAAGCAGTGCCGCAGAGGAGAGCAGCGATGCGGAAGAATCCCAGAACGAGGACAGCAGTGATGCAGAAAAAAGCGACAACGCTGCTGACGAATCAAAGGTATTGTTCGAGGACAGCACCGTCCGAATCACCTACACCGGCACTGACGAAGAAAGCTGGATGGGCAAAGGGCTGAAAGTCACCATTGAAAATCTGTCCGACAAAAACATTTCCGTTCAGACCAGAGAAGCTTCCGTCAACGGTGTCATGGACGACCCGTATTTTTCCTGCGATGTGGCTTCCGGAAAAACGGCAAATGACACGATCTATTTTTCCACCAAGGACGAACTGGGAACTGTTGAACTTTCGTTCCACATTTTCGACAGTGACACGTTCGATACCATTGCCGACACCGAAAAGGTCACTCTCGTGATTGATAACAGCATCACCAGCGAAAAAACAGAAGCCAACAAAATTTATGAAGCAAACGGCGTAGTCGTTTCCTATGCCGGCAAGATGGACGACGACATCTGGGGCACGGAATTTCAATTTCTCATCGAGAACAACGGCACAGAAACATACACCGTTCATGCGGAAAACATTTCCATTGACAATACGATGTACGACGGTTCGATGTATGCCGAAGTGGCAGCCGGCAAATATGCCAACGAAACCATGTCGTTCATCGGCGAGGAACTGCCGGCAGAAATGAATGAGTTGGAATTCAAGCTGGTCATCAGCAACAGCAGTTACGAAACCGTAGCGGAATCTGATCCGATCAAGGTTTCCATACAGTAATCAGAAAGCAGAGGTATTTTATCATGGCAAAAGGACAAAAAACGATTTACAAAAACAGTGCAGTCATTCTGCGGCTGGTTCTGGGCATTCTCTCCATTGTAATTTCCGCAGTGGTAGGATTCCAGTCCTGTGCTGCCGGCATCGGTGAAGCCATTTCCGAAGCAGAAAGTTCCAGCGGTGCGGGCGGACTGTTCACAGGATTTTTCCTACTGGCAGCCGGCATTGTCGCAATTGCTGCCAGAAAGACCAAGGGCGGCACTATTGCATCAATCATCTTGTATGCATTGGCTGCCATTTTCGCCTTTGCAAATATGAGCGAAAACTTCGGTGATCTGGTCGTATGGGCAGTACTTTCCGTAATTTTTGCAGTGGTACTGGTAATCACCCTGTTCCTGAAAGAAAAGGATTCTTCTGACGAAACCACAAAGGAATAATTCTTCTTTCCGCATATACAAAAAACGCTGTGCAATTCTTCGTTGCACAGCGTTTTTCTTTTTCAAACAACATCGCACAAAACCGTCAGGCGTATTTTATGGGTGCTGCATTTTCACTTATTCTGTTTCCTGCTGTTTCCGGCGGGCTTCCAGTTCTTCCAGAGCGTCTTTGCGGGACAGGCTGATCTTGCCGTCCTTGATGTCCATGACCTTTACGATAATGGCATCACCTACGGAAACCACGTCCTCTACCTGTTCTACCCGTTCCTTGTCCAGCTTGGAGATATGTACCAGACCGTCGCGTCCCGGTGCAATTTCTACAAAGGCACCGAACGGCTTAATGGAAACGACCTTACCCTTATAGATCGAGCCGACTTCCGGATCAATGGCAATGGTTTCGATCATCTGGTATGCCTTGCGGCAGCCTTCCATGGAAATACCGCTGATAAATACGTGACCGTCCTCGTTGACATCGATCTTCACGCCGCACTCTGCGGACATTTTCTGGATCACCTTACCACCCTGACCGATGACATCACGGATCTTGTCAGTCGGGATCTTGATCTGGAGCATCTTCGGTGCGAATTCGCCCACGGTATCTCTCGGAGCCGGAATTGCCTTGAGCATGATCTCGTCCAGAATATACAGACGTGCTTTCCGTGTCTTTTCAAAGGCTTCGGCAATAATTGCCGGTGTCAGACCGTCTACCTTAATATCTACCTGAATGGCAGTGATACCCTTCTTGGTACCGCCAACCTTGAAATCCATATCGCCGTAGAAGTCTTCCAGTCCCTGAATATCTACCATGGTCTTGAACTCATCGCTGTTCGGCAGTGTGATCAGTCCGCAGGAAATACCGGCAACCGGTGCGTGAATCGGCACGCCTGCGTCCATCAGTGCCAGTGTCGAACCGCAAATCGAAGCCTGCGAGGTAGAGCCGTTGGAGGACAGCACCTCGGACACCAGACGCATGGCATACGGGAATTCTTCCACTGTGGGCAGCACCGGAATCAGGGCACGTTCTGCCAGTGCACCGTGACCGATCTCACGCCGTCCCGGGCCGCGGCTGGGCTTGGTTTCGCCTACGGAGTAGGACGGGAAATTATACTGGTGCATGTAACGCTTGGAGGTTTCCTCGTCCAGACCGTCCAGCTTTTGGCTGTCGCTGACCGGTCCCAGCGTAGCAACTGTCAGTACCTGTGTCTGACCACGGGTGAACAGACCAGTACCATGTACACGGGGCAGCACGCCGACTTCCGCAGCCAGCGGACGAATCTCGTCAATGCCTCTGCCGTCCACACGCTTGCCCTCATAGAGCCATGCA
>ERZ772991.2212-NODE-2212-length-14172-cov-3.196076_pt1 | contig 14172 bp, 5 predicted proteins | sample MGYA00511128_ERZ772991 | MGnify/ENA primary metagenome ERZ772991 (study PRJEB29015, sample SAMEA2737655) | human gut metagenome | biome: human gut; feature: human-associated habitat; material: faeces | place: China | collected 2012 ... | reverse complement strand
GTCCAGCGTAAGTTTATAGACGCTGTTCTCCAGCCCCCATGCGCCGGCCTTTATCGCCGGGGCCTTCGGCTGCCCGCCCTTGCGGATGTCGTAGACGGCATACCCCGCAGCCGGGACGGTGGCCTCGACCAGCAGCCGCGTCTGCCCCTGCTGCGTGCCCAGCACCTGCGAGGGAACCCGGACGCCCTTGTCGTCGTAGACCGTGAACTTGCTGCCTTCGAGCGGAAGCGTAACCTCCACCACGTCCGAGACCTCGAACCCTGCAGCGTTGTAGAGCACCACGGGGAGCCCTTTGACATCGGTATCCAGACCCCGCGAAACCGCGCCAACCGAGGTCGTGAGTACGTCCCCGAACTGTTTGAGCGAGATCAGCTCGTCGTTCCACGAGAACTCATAGGCACGGGGGAGGCTCGTACCCGTAAGGTCGTCGTGAAACTGGTGCCAGATAAAGCGTTTCCAGGCCTCGGTGAGAACCTCGCGCGGGTAGGGCACGGCCCCGAGCCAGTCGGCGGCAACGGCGCTGCGCTCGGCAGCGTCCGCAAGCTGCTCGTTACGGCGGTTGTAGAGCTTCATCGCGGCCTGCGAGGTATAGCAACCCGTGGCATGCACATCCATCAGCAACTCCTCGTTCCACACCGGAAGCTCCGGGTGGGAGGAATAGGGAAGATAGTCCTTGTAGAGGCGGTCGCTCGTGGCGCTGATGATCTCCACCGGCCCGTCGCCCTGCAGTCCCAGTTCCAAAGCCCGAACCGACTCGATGGTCGGGGCGCCGCCCGTGTCCCCCGTACCATAGTAATGGTAAACGGCATTCAGAGGGTTGCTCTGGGCGATGTCCTGCAGGTACTTGCTGTGACTGAGGTCTTCGTAACGCCACTTGGTCGTATAGTTGTGCGCGTCCATCACGGCCATGATACGGGAGCCGTCGACGCCCTGCCACAAGCCGATCTCGAACGGAATCTTGCTCGTACCGTGGAACGGGCGGTGCCGCCACATGAGTTTCTGAGTCGAGAAACCGATAAGACCGCTGTGGGCCGCGATCGTCGGAAGCGTCCACCCGAAACCGAAGCAGTCCGGAAGGAAGATGTCCGTGCCTTCGACCCCGAATTCCCGGCGGTAGAAGTGCTGCCCGTACAGAATATTGCGCGTGAAGGACTCCGCAGAAGGGATGTTCGGATCCGTCGCGTCCCACGTGCTGCCCGTGACATGCCAGCGCCCCTCGCGGATGTAACGCTTGATCAACTCGTACTGGTGGGGGTAGTACTCCTTCATCCACTGGTACTTGATGCCCCCTTCGAAATTGAATACATAATCCGGGTAGGTGCCAAGGAGGAACAGGTTCTGATCCAGCGTCTTCGGAATGTACTCACGGATCGAACGCTGCACATCCCAGTTCCACTGGGAATCAAAATGGGCGTTCGAGACTAAATAGGCCCGAACTCTATCCTGTGAAAAAACCGCTGCGGCGATAAACACCGACATTAACAATAATAAAATGCGTTTCATGGGCTGGTTGGATTAGACTATTTCTGGGTTAAGGAATTTTATATCCGTATCGGGTTCCAAAATTAGCCGGAAACGCCCCGCAAAAAATATTTTTAAATGACATATTAGTATGACCTTTTGACATAATTCGTAAAAATGCACGAATAACCCGGATATTTCGTTCTCCCGGCACAAAAACGGGGCTGCGGGGCATCCGGCAAAAACGGAGGAGCCATGTCCGGACAACAAAAACAGGAATGCGGAAAGCACCCCGGACACACGGCTACGGATAGACGGAGAAGCAGCCGGACAAAGGCAGGCCCGGGCAATCCGGTGCCGGGAGGGGTCAGCGGCAGCTGAACACGACGCTCTGCGAAGCGCCGTGTTCGTCGATCACGGTCAGGCGGTGCTTCCCCGGCGCCGGGCGGACGGAGACCTTGTGTTCGAAAGAGGTCGAACCGACATAGTCGTCGTCGATATGCCAGAACAGCACGGCATTGCGGTCGCGGTGCACGGCCGTAAAGACAAGGCTCTGCTGTTCCCCTTCGAGCGACCTCGGGGCGACCAGCACACGCCCCGGCTGCGGATAGATGATGTCGATGGGGTTGTTTTCGGCTTGGTTACCCGGCAGGCCGGGATGCAGCGGGGGCAGCGGACGGTAATCGGGATGCTGCCGGCGGTAATACCACTCCTGCGCAGGCGGGAGGATAAACATCGGCATGCGGACGATCCTGGCCGGGTCGTAGCAATCCGCCGTCACACGGTATTTCAGGTCGGCGCTCAGGTTGACGATCCGGTGGTAGGGGCACACCTCCCCAAGGGCGGCCGCACGGGGAATCATCACCGTATCGCGGTCAGGACAGATATGCGAAGCCAGGTAGCCGCTCTGTCGGCAGACCACGGCGGGTTCCAGGTCGCCGACGGGCTCCGCGAACCACTCCCCTTTGGGCAGCAGGCCGAAGACCTCGAACAGGACAGGCGCGGCATACCCCACGCCCGTCATCAGCGGGCGTCCCTCGCCCGTGCAGTTCCCGACCCAGACCCCGACGGCATAGTCGGGGGTCATGCCTACGGCCCACGCATCGCGGTTGCCGTAGCTGGTACCCGTCTTCCAGCCGATCTTCTTCGACGACGAGAAATACTGCCATTCGCCCTCCTCCTCGGGACGGGCCACATGGCTGATCGAATTGGCCATCAGCCATATCGCGCCCCGTGAGAGGGGAATATCCCCGGCATCGACCGCCGTGCCGCCGCCGGGGTCGTAATGCGGGGTGCGTATCGTCTGCCGGCCGTTGAGTTTGGCCGCCAATTTCATGTAGGCCGACGTGAGATCCCACAACGAAATCTCTGCGCCGCCCAGAATCAGCGAAAGCCCGTAATGGGCGGCGCTCCGGTCGATCGTCCCGAAGCCCAGGGCACGCACCAGCGCAAGGAAGTTCTCCTTCCCGTACTTGTCGAGCATTCTCACCGAAGGGACGTTGAGCGAACGCTCGACCACCCGGTCGGCAGGCACCGCCCCGTCGAAGGTTCGGTTATAATTATGGGGTGTGAAGTCCCTGTAATAGGTCGGCACGTCGGGGAAAAGCATCGCAGGCAATGCCGTCCCGTTGTCCAGCATCGCGGCATAGAGCAGGGGCTTGAGCACGCTGCCGCTGCTGCGCGGGGCGGGAATCACATCGACGCTCGTACCCTCGGTGCGGTCGGCGGGGTCGTACACGTTCCCTACGTAGGCGAGCACTTCGCCGCTTTCCACGTCCATGACGACGATGGCCATGTTGTTGATCTTATTACCCCGGTAACGCTTGTTGTAGCGCCGGGCAAGGTCGTTGACTCGGCTTTGCAGGTCGTAGTCGAGCGTCGAGCGGAGCGACCCCTCGCGCATTTTGCCCAGCAGGTACATCGCCTCCATCGGCATCGGTTCGGGGGCGTCGGGCAGATGCTCCTGTTTTGCGAGGGCGCATGTCAGCGAGTCGATACGGCCGTCGTGCCAAATCCGGTCGAGCAGCCCGTCGCGTTTCTCCCGCAGCCGTTCGCGGTTGCGGCGGATATGGATCAGCGAAGGGGAGTTGGGCAACACGGCGAGCATGACGCATTCGGCCCACGAAAGCTGTGCCGCACTGCGGCCGAAATAGTACCACGCGGCACTTTCCAGCCCGACCACGTTGCCTCCGAAAGGCGCATGGGAAGCATAGAGGGCCAGGATTTCATCCTTGCTGCAACGCAGTTCGAGGCGCGTGGCGAGCACCATCTCGACGAACTTTTCCCGGAACGTGCGGGGTTTCCCGCCGCGGCTCAGGCGGATGGTCTGCATGGTGAGCGTACTCGCCCCGCTCGTGATCCGCCCGGCCGCAAGGTTCTGCCGCACGGCACGCCCCAGCGCCAGCGGATCCACCCCGAAATGGCGGTAAAAACGTTTGTCCTCGTAGGTCGTGATGGCGACCCGGAACTTTTCGGGGACGCTGTCCGTGGGAAAGAAACGCCACTGGCCGTCGGAGGCGACCTTGGCCGACATCAGGCGGCCGTCGCGGCTCCACACGGTCGCCGAAAAAGGCTCGTCGAAGAGCGTCCGGGGTAGGAACAAACAATATCCCGCGGCGAGCATGGCAACGACCAGCATCGCGAAAAAACATATTCTCTTTTTAGCCGGTTTTTTTGCCATATTTTTACGTATCTTTGGCAAAGTTACCTAAAATCCCCCATTATGAAAACAATATGCCATGCTTTGTTTGCGCTGTCCGCCCTGCTCATCGCCTCGTGCAGCAAGCAGACGTCCGACATCATCGAATGGTCGACCAACGGAGTGACGGGCGTCAGGATGCCTCTCCACGTGACGTTCGTCGAAAACGTACAAGTCGAGGAAAGCGCCATGCAGGATGCCATATCGATCACCCCGGCCGTCGGTTTCGACGCCTACCTGTCGGGGATGCGCATGATCCGCATCGTCCCCAAATCCCCGCTGCAATACGACACGCAGTACAAGGTGGCCATCGACGCCGCGAAACTCACCGGCCGGCAGCACAAGGGCATCGCGGAGTTCAGGTTTGCGACCCCCAAACTGCGGTTTACCTACAACGACAGCTGGCTGCAGCAGAACGACGAGATGACCGGCTATGTGCTCATCGGCGAGATCGTCTCGTCGGACTATGCCGAGGGCAGCTACATGGAACGGAACCTCAAAATAAGCGGCGCGGCGGGTACCGACGTCAAATGGACGCATTCGGAAGACGGGCTCACGCACCAATACACCGTGGGCAACATCGTCCCGCGGGGCGATGAGGGCTATACGCTGACGCTCGATTTCAATTACGACGAAAAGCAGACCCTCCAGGTGGAAGTCCCCCGCAAGGACGAATACGCGGTCATCGACCACAGCGTGAATCCGGATCCGCTCGCCATCGTAGTCACCTTCTCCGAACCCATCCGGCAGAACCAGGATCTGAAAAACCTGATCCGCTTCGACACCAAGTTCCGGACTTCGGTCGACAAAAACAGGCTCTACATCTATCCCGAAGCACGCCCCACGGGAGCGCATAGTGTCACGATCGGCCGCGACGTAGTGAGCAAGAACGGGCAGAAGCTCAAGGAGAGCTATTCGTTCACGATCACGCTGCCGTCGCGCACCCCCTCGATCCGCTTCACGGGCAAAGGCTCGATCCTTCCCTCGTCGAACGACATGTCGCTACTGTTCGAGGCGGTGAATTACCAGAAAGCCCGGGTGCGGGTACGAAAGATATTCGCCAACAACCTGCTGCAATTCTTCCAGCAGAACTACTACGACGACCAATACTATTCATCCATGGATTACGTGTCGCGCGTCGTCCGCGACACGACCATCGACCTGGGGGCCAGGTCTTCGACCAGGCTCGACCAGAGCAACACCTATTCGCTCGACCTGAGCCGCCTGATCACCGACAGCCGCAAGTCGATGTACCTGCTCGAAATCCGGGGTGTCGACCCGCTTACGCCCGTCGACGACGAATACGACTACGACTATTATTTCGGGGATTACAGGACCTACAAGGAGCGGTCGAAAGTGGTCGTGCAGTCCGACATCGGCCTCATCTGCAAGAGCAGCGGCAGCGACCAGTACGTCGTCTACACGACCGACCTGGTCTCCGCCCGCCCCAAAGGGGGCTGCAAAGTCAGGACCTACGACCGGCAGAACCAGATGCTGGCCGAAGCGAGCACCGATTCCGAAGGGCGGGCCGTGCTGAGGACGAAGGACGAACCTTACATCGTCACGGCCGAAGCCGGAGGGGACGTCACCTTCGTGAAGGTAGAACCGGGCACGGCCCTGTCGCTGAGTAATTTCGACGTGGGCGGCACGGCAAATCCCAAGGGGATAAAAGGCTATATCTTCGGCGAACGCGGCGTATGGCGCCCGGGCGACGACATACACCTCACGTTCATCGTCACCTCGGATAATCCGCTGCCCGAAAGCCACCCGGCATCGCTGGAATTCTTCAACCCGAACGGGCAGCTGGTGCAGTCGCTCGTAAACAACAGCTCCTCGGACGGCATCTACACGTTCAGCCTGGGGACGACGCCGGCGTCGCCGACAGGGCTATGGCGGGCCAAGATCACCTTCGGCGGCGCACAGTTCGAAAAATCCGTCCGGGTGGACGCGATCAAGCCCAACCGGATGAAAATCGAGCTAAAACTCGGGGACGGGCAACTGGTCGACGCCGCGCATTTCACGGGCAGCCTGACCGCCCGGTGGCTGCACGGCACCCCTGCGGCCGACGCCAAGGCGGTGCTCCAGGCACAGTTGTCGCAAATTGCCACACGCTTCAAGGGCTACGAGGGCTATTCGTTCGACGACGCCTCGAAATACTTTGGCACCGAGGAGCGGGAAATCGTCACCGGCACCACCGACGCCCAAGGGTCACTGGCACTTTCGACCGACGAGCTCTCCTCGCTGGAGGGGTTGAGCCCCGGTATGCTGAGCGGCAGATTCACGGTAAAGGTCTTCGAAAAGAGCGGCGACTTCAGCGTCGACCAGCAGGTTGCGACCATATCGCCCTATGACACCTACTTCGGGATCGGAGTCGCCACCCAGAAAAGCGACTGGGGCGACGAATACCTCGACAGCAGGAAGGAGCATATCATAAAGGTCGTGATGCTCGACTCGAAGGGCAAGCCCGAACCCGGCAGCGAAAACGTGCTCGTATCGGTCTACAAAATGGATTCCTACTGGTGGTGGGACGCCTCAACGCCCAATTCCCAGGCGCACTACGCCAAAAATGCGCTCAATTCGAATTACAAGACCCTCCAGGCAACCCTTTCGAACGGCACGGGACAGGCCACGATGCGCTGGAGCACGGGCGATTACGGCTATTACATGATCCGCGTCACGAGCCCGAACCGGGCACACTCGGCGACCCGGATCGTATGCGTGTCCTCGTCCGACTGGCGGGGCGACGTCACTTCGGTGACGGATGCCGCCACGCGGCTCGCCCTCACCCGCGACAAAGCCAAATACGTCCCGGGGGACAAGGCCAGGGTCACCATCCCCTCGTCGCCGGGCGCACGGGCGCTGGTCGGCATCGAAAGCGGCAGCGTCGTGCGGGAAAGCTTCTGGGTGGAGTGCACCGGCAAGCAAACCGACATCGAAATCCCCGTCAAGGAGGGGATGGCCCCCAACATCTATGTCTCGGTAACACTCGTCCAGCCCCACAACTCGACGCTCAACGACGCACCGATCCGCCTGTTCGGCGTAACGCGGCTCGACGTCGAGGATGCCGCGCGAAGGCTCACCCCCGTGGTCGAGATGCCCGAAACAGTAAAACCCGAATCGGAGGTGACGATAAAAGTCCGGGAGAAAAACGGCCGGAAAATGAGCTACGTGCTGGCGCTCGTCGACGAGGGACTGCTGGGGCTGACACGCTTCAAGACCCCCGATCCCTACGGTTATTTCAACGCGACCGAGGCACTGGGCGTCCGCACGTGGGACATGTTCGACTATGTCATCGGCGCCTACGGCGGCAGGATCGAACAGATGTTCGCCATCGGCGGCGACGCCGAGCAGCCGAACACGGGGGCGCTCAAGGCACAGCGGTTCAAGCCCGTCGTACGGTTCATCGACGCACAGAAACTGGGCACCGGGAAGACGAACACGCACAAAATCACGCTTCCGCCCTACTTCGGCGAGGTTCGGGTGATGGTCATCGCCTCGAACGGCCGGGCGTTCGGCGCCGCGGAGAAGGATGTCGCGGTGAAAAAACCGCTGCTGGTGCAGGCCACCATGCCCCGCGTAGTTTCCACCGACGAAGAGGTCGAGGTTCCGGTCACGGTCTTTGCCCTCGAAGACGGGGTCGGGAAAGTCGACGTGAAAATCGCCGCGAACGAATCGTTCTCGCCCGTCGGGCCGTCCAGCAAGAGCATCACGCTCGGCCGGAGCGGCGAGGAGGTCGTATCGTTCCGCCTGAAGGTCAACAAGCGAACCGGCATCGGGAAGGTACGGGTCACGGCTGCGTCGTCGGGCGACAGCTCCGCGTCGGAAATCGAGCTGGACGTCCGGGAACCGAACCCCTATGTGACCCTGTCGAAGGACTATGTCATCGACCCGGGCAAGACAATGGCGGTAAAACCGCTCAAGGAGAACGGCAAGGCGAAGCTGGAACTTTCGTCGATCCCGCCCATAGACCTTTCTCGGCGCCTCGAATACCTGGTGAGATATCCCCACGGCTGCATCGAGCAGATCACCTCGGGCGCCTTCCCGCAACTCTACCTGCCTTCGGTCGTGGAGTGCGACGCGAACATGTTGCAGGACATCGACCGCAACGTCAAGAGCGTGCTTTCGCGCCTGGGCAGCTACCAGCTCTCCGACGGCGCATTCGCCTACTGGAGCGGCAATACGTCGAGATCAGAATGGGGGACGGTTTACGCGACGCACTTCCTGATCGAGGCTGCGAAACACGGCTACGGCGTGGACAGGGCGATGCTCGACCGGGCGCTCAAATACCTGCGCAGCAACCCCTCGGACTACTACCTGACCCAGGCCTATACCCAGTATGTGCTGGCGCTGAACGGGACTCCGACCCGGGGTGCCATGAACCAGCTCCGGGAAAAGGCCGCCTCGCTAAGTAGCGACGCCAAGTGGCTGCTGGCGGCGGCATACGCTTTGGACGGCAACAGGAAAGTCGCCGAAGGGCTGATCTCGCTCTGCGTGGACAACGCGGAAAAGGCCAACCCCTACGACGGCACCTACAACAGCGACGAACGCCGGATGTCGATCTCGCTCATGACGCTCACGATACTCGGACGCCGCGAAGAGGCTTTCCGCATGGCGCTGAAGATGTCGGACATCCTCAAGAAGGACAGGTGGCTCAGCACCCAGTCGACGGCATGGATGCTCAGCACCCTTTCCAATTTCGCCGTAGCGGGACAGAACGGCATCGACGCCACTGCGGGCAGGGAGCTCGTCAAGACCGACAAATCCATCGCGAGCATGCCCCTGGCCGCACCGACCGAGGTGAGGAACAATGGTTCGGGCAGCCTCTATGCGGTCGTCAGCCAGAGTTATACCCCCGGCAAGGGCGAGGAAACCGAAGCTGCGAACGGCATCCGGATCGACGTGCGTTACACGAATATGGACGGTGCCGCCATCGACCCGGCCTCGATCCGGGTATCGACCGATTTCTACGCCATCGTGACCGTCTCTAACACCAGCGGCCACGAACGGTACGCCGACCTTGCGCTGACCCACATCTTCCCGGCAGGATGGGAGATCACCTCCGAACGGGACTTGTCGTCGCTCACCTACCAGGATATCCGCGACGACCGGGTGCTGAGCTACTTCGACCTGAGCCGGGGCGAAAGCAAGGAGATCCCCGTCAAGCTGACGGCAACCTACAAGGGGCGCTACTACCTGCCTTCGGTCTACTGCGAAGCGATGTACGACAACGCCGTCCGCGCCCTGAAAAAGGGACAGTGGGTCGAGGTGGTCGATTAATGCCGCTTCGTCAGCCGGGAAAACACAGCGCAACCGGCAACAGGTTCCGGCAACACCTGAAAATATTATGGCAAAACGGCTTCGGGCATCCGGAGCCGTTTTTATTTCCGGATTCGTACTCCCGGAGGGAAAACGCCGCTAAATTCGGGTATAAGAGGCACTTTCCTCCGGTAAAATAGGAATTTGGAAAATATTTTTAATATATTTGTTGCCAAGGTTAGTTAGATTAGTCATATTATGTGCGAGAAACTGTTTATTTTCGACACCACGCTCCGTGATGGCGAGCAGGTGCCGGGCTGCCAATTGAACACCACCGAGAAGATCGAAGTCGCCAAGTTGCTGGAAAGCCTCGGCGTGGACGTCATCGAAGCGGGGTTCCCGATTTCCAGCCCCGGAGACTTCAACTCCGTACTCGAGATTTCGAAGGCCGTTTCGGCCCCGACGATTTGTGCGCTGACCCGCGCCGTGAAAAAAGACATCGACGTGGCCGCCGATGCCCTGCGACTGGCCAGGCACAAGCGCATCCACACGGGTATAGGCGTTTCGCCCCAGCACATTTACGACAAACTGCGCTCGACGCCCGAGAAAATCCTCGAACAGGCCGTCGAAGCCGTGAAATACGCCAAAAGCTATGTCGAGGACGTGGAGTTCTACGCCGAAGACGCCGGGCGCGCCGATCCTCAATACCTCGCCCGCGTGGTCGAGGCCGCCATTGCGGCCGGGGCTACGGTGGTCAACATTCCCGACACCACGGGCTACTGCCTGCCCCACGAATACGGCGCGAAGATCAAATACCTGGTCGACCACGTATCCAACATCGACAAGGCGATCATCTCGACCCACTGCCACAACGACCTGGGCATGGCTACGGCCAACACCCTGAGCGGCATCCTCAACGGTGCGCGGCAGGCCGAGGTGACAATCAACGGCATCGGCGAACGCGCAGGCAACACCTCGCTCGAAGAGGTGGTGATGACGCTGCGCTGCCACAAGGAGATCGCCGTCGACACCGGCATTGACGCACGCCTGATCACCAAAGCATCGCACCTAGTGTCGAGCCTAATGAACATGCCCGTGCAGCCCAACAAGGCGATCGTCGGCCGCAACGCCTTCGCCCACTCGTCGGGCATCCACCAGGACGGCGTGCTGAAAGACCGCCAGACCTACGAGATCATCGACCCGCAGGACATCGGCCTCAACGAGTCGGTCATCGCCCTGACGGCCCGCAGCGGCCGCGCGGCGCTCGTACACAGGCTCGAACTGCTCGGCTACGACCTCACGCAGGAAGAGCTGGACGCAACCTACGCCAAGTTCCTCGAGCTTGCCGACAAGAAAAAGGAGATCCACGACTACGACCTGTTATACCTGGTAGGCGACATCGACCGCATGAAACAGCAGTCCGTATCGCTCAAATTCCTGCAGGTGACCACCGGCACGCTCGTCCCGACGGCGACCGTGGTGCTGAAGTTCGGCGACCACGAGCGCATGGCCATCGCCACGGGCAACGGCCCGGTGGATGCCGCCGTGTCGGCGATCAAGACCCTGATCAACGAGAAGGTCGTGCTCATGGAGTTCCTCATGCAGGCCATCACCCGCGGTTCGAACGACGTGGGGCGCGTACACGTACAGGTACAGTGCGGCAGCCGCACCGTCCACGGCTTCGCCGCACACACCGACACCACACGGGCGTCGATCGAGGCGTTCCTCGACGCGCTGCGCGTACTGAACGTAACCGAACGCAAGGAAAAGGAGGAGTAAGATGGGCAGGACACTTCTGGACAAGATATGGGATGCGCACACCGTGCGCACCGAAGACGGCGGACGCTCGGTGCTCTACATCGACCGCCAGTACATCCACGAGGTGACGTCGCCCGTGGCTTTCGCAGGCCTGGAACGGCGCGGCATCGGCGTGGCACGCCCGGCACAAATCACCGCCACGGCCGACCACAACATCCCGACCGTCGACCAGCACCTGCCGATCGCCGAGACCGAATCGCGGCGCCAGGTCGAGGCGCTGGAGGCCAACTGCGCCAAATTCGGCATCGAACATTTCGGCGTGGGAAACCCGCGCCAGGGCATCGTGCACATCATCGGCCCCGAACTGGGATTCACACAGCCGGGCATGACCATCGTCTGCGGCGACAGCCACACCTCGACGCACGGGGCACTGGGCGCCGTGGCATTCGGCGTCGGCACCTCAGAGGTCGAGATGGTCTTCGCCAGCCAGTGCATCATCCAGTCCAAGCCGCGGAGCATGCGCATCACGGTCGACGGGACACTGCGCCCGGGCGTCGAAGCCAAGGATGTCGTGCTCTACATCATCTCGCAACTCACCGCCTCGGGCGGCACGGGCTATTTCATCGAGTTCGCCGGCGAAGCGATCCGTTCGCTCTCGATGGAAGGGCGCATGACCGTCTGCAACATGAGCATCGAGTGCGGGGCGCGGGGCGGCATGATCGCACCCGACCGGACGACGTTCGACTACCTGCGCGGGCGCGAACGTGCGCCGCAGGGAGCGGCGTTCGACCAGGCCGTCGCCCGCTGGGAAACGCTTTACAGCGATGCCGACGCCGTATTCGACAAGGAGTACCGGTTCGATGCCGCCGACATCGCCCCGATGATTACCTACGGCACCAACCCCGGCATGGGCATGGCCGTCGATGCGCAGATCCCGGCCGAGGCCGACCCCAAGGCATTGGAGTACATGGGATTCAAAGCCGGGGAAAAGCTGCTCGGCAAACCTGTCGACTATGTCTTCGTGGGCAGCTGCACCAACGGCCGCATCGAAGACCTGCGGCGCTTCGCCAAGCTGGTCGAAGGCCGGCGCAAGGCCCAGGGCGTAACGGCATGGATCGTCCCCGGTTCGAAAGGCGTCGAAGCCGCCGCACGGGCCGAAGGGCTCGACAAAGTGCTCGCCGCCGCCGGGTTCGAGCTCCGGCAGCCGGGCTGCTCGGCGTGTCTGGCGATGAACGCCGACAAGATCCCGGCAGGCAAATACAGCGTTTCGACCTCGAACCGCAACTTCGAAGGGCGCCAGGGGCCCGGTGCGCGCACCATGCTCGCAGGCATTGCGGTAGCCGCCGCGGCCGCGGTATGCGGCAGGATCGAGGATCCGCGCAAGGTGTTTGAAATGTAAAAATTTTTAACTTCGGTTTGGATCGGCCGGTCGTTGCCGCCGCCTTCGGCGTCGTTTATAATTCCGGCCCACCCCCAACCCCCCGCCTCAGGCAGGGGCTTACATGCCGCTTTGCAGCAAAATGGCCGCTGCCGAATGCCGGAAAAAACAAAACCAATATGTCCATACCCAAATTCGAAACCTTCACCTCGGGGGCCGTGCCCGTGAGCACGGAGAACATAGATACCGACCAGATCATCCCGGCACGTTTCCTGAAAGCCACCCAGCGCAAAGGATTCGGCGACAACCTCTTCCGCGACTGGCGCTACGACGCCCGGGGGCAACGGATCGCCTCGTTCCCGCTCAACGACAGCCGTTATGGGGGCAAAATCCTCGTCGCAGGCCGCAATTTCGGGTGCGGCAGTTCGCGCGAGCACGCCGCGTGGGCGATCGCCGACTACGGGTTCCGCGTCGTGGTGTCGAGCTTCTTCGCCGACATCTTCCGCAACAATGCCCTCAACAACGGGCTGCTGCCGATCACCGTGAGCGGGGAGTTCCTCGCGGCGGTCTTCGCGGCGATCGACGGCGACCCTGCGACGCAATTCACCGTAGACCTGGACAACCAGACGCTGACGATCTGCGCCACGGGCCGCAGCGAGCGCTTCGAGATCGACGCATACAAGAAGCGCTGTCTGCAGAACGGCTACGACGACGTGGACTACCTGCGCAGCATCGCGCCCCAGATCGAAGCGTTCGAACAGGCGCTGAACCCGGGAACCGCGGCGGTGCTCATCAACACGCCGAACAATCCTTCCGGAGCCGTCTATTCCGCCGAAACGCTGACCCGACTGGCTGAAATCCTGCGCGCCAAGCAGGTCGAATACGGGCACGACATCTTCCTGATTTCCGACGAACCATACCGTGAAATCGTGTTCGATGGGGGTGTGCAGCCGTACCCGAGCAAGTTCTACGACAACACGCTCTCGTGCTACTCGTACTCCAAGTCGCTGTCGCTGCCGGGCGAGCGCATCGGCTACGTGGCGGTGAACCCGCGCGCTACCGATGCCGAACTGATCGTGCCGATGTGCGGGCAGATCAGCCGCGGAACCGGCCACAACTGCCCAGGATCCAGCGTGCAGCTGGCCGTGGCTAAGGTGGTGGACGAAACCAGCGATCTTTCCGTGTACGAGAAGAACATGAACCTCTTGTATGACGCGCTGGTGCGCCTCGGATTCGACGTGGTGCGCCCGGGAGGCACGTTCTACATCTTCCCGAAGGCGCTTGAGGATGATGCGTTCTGCATGAAGGCCAAGGATTACGACCTGATTCTCGTGCCATCCGACAGTTTCGGCGTGCCCGGCTACTTCCGTATGGCGTACTGCATCGATACGGAAAAGGTGGAGCGTTCCATCGCCGCATTCAAAAAGTTCGTGCACGAAGTCTACGGCCGCTGAGCCCTGTGTGCGCTCGCTGGAGGAATTCGGACGCAAATAAGCCAAAGGGGTGTGTTTCTGCCTTATATATGGCAGAAACACACCCCTGTCCGGAGCTATCTCGCTTATATATGGCAGGTCGGTTGGTTAAAACAGCCAAAAACGTACCCCCGAAGTGGCGTTTTGTT
>ERZ772991.2210-NODE-2210-length-14181-cov-2.352329_pt1 | contig 14181 bp, 16 predicted proteins | sample MGYA00511128_ERZ772991 | MGnify/ENA primary metagenome ERZ772991 (study PRJEB29015, sample SAMEA2737655) | human gut metagenome | biome: human gut; feature: human-associated habitat; material: faeces | place: China | collected 2012 ... | reverse complement strand
CCAGACCCAGCACCTGCACTGACAAGAGTGTTCACTCCCCTAATGTAAACAGCCTCACGCTGTTTATCATTTAAGCCATCGTCTTTTTTATTTATTTCTTCATTTAAAGCCTGTGTTTTTAATTCCTCATTTTTATCCATAATTTTTTTACAAATCTTCACTAAACTGATTCATATAAAGGGAATAATAAAAACCTTTCTTTTCAAGCAGTTCAGTATGATTACCCCTTTCGATTATTTCTCCGTCTTTTAATACAGCAATTAAATCTGCATTTCTTATTGTTGAAAGTCTATGAGCAATTACAAATGAAGTTCTACCCTCCATAAGATTTAACATAGCTCTCTGAATTTTTACTTCTGTTCTTGTATCTACATTACTTGTTGCCTCATCAAGAACTAGAATTTTAGGGTCAGCAAGTATTGTCCTTGCAATAGCTATCATCTGTTTTTGACCCTGACTAAGTGTGTCTGTATCTTCTGAAAGCTCTGTATCATATCCATTATTCAATCTTCTTATAAATTCGTGAGCCTGTGCTAATTTAGCAGCCTCTATAACTTCTTCGTCTGTTGCATCAAGTCTGCCATATCTTATATTTTCCATTATTGTACCAGTAAATAAATAACTATCCTGTAATACAATACCTAATGTTTCTCTTAAACTATTTCTTTTAATTTTTCTAATATCTGTACCATCAATTTTTATTGACCCACTCTGAATATCATAAAATCTAGTAAGAAGATTTATTATAGTTGTTTTACCTGCACCAGTTGGTCCAACCAAAGCAATAGTCTGACCTGATTTTGCATATAGATTTATATTTTTAAGAATTGGATGACCCTCTTCATAAGAAAAACAAACATCATCAAAATCTACTCTACCATTAATATCCTTTAATTCAATAGCATCTTCATCGTCTGCCGGTTCTGGTAACTGTTCCATAACAGTAAATACTCTTTCGGCACCAGCTACAGCTGAAAGAAGTGTGTTGTACTGAGTAGCAATTTCATTAAAAGGTCTACCAAACTGTCTTGAATAAATCAAGAAACTTGTTATAACACCAGGAGTAATACCAACTAAAGCACCAACGACTACTATAAGAGCGTAGGAACAACTATTTATAAAAGTTGAACAAGGTCCCATAAAACCGGAAAATATTTGGGCATTAGTACCTACTTTTTTAAGCTCCTGATTGAGTACTTCCATTTTCTCAAGTTCATATTTTTCCTTTACAAAAGTTTTTACAACCTTTTGTCCTGATATAACTTCCTCTATATTACCATTTAAAGCACCTAATGCTACCTGCTGTTTTACAAAATATACTCGTGAGCGTTTTGTAATAAACTTAGTCATTAAAAATAAGAATGGTATTGTTGCAACTGTTACTACTGTTAAAATTGGGTTAAGGACAAGCATAAATATAAATATACCAATAATAGTCATTAAAGACTGAACAGCCTGAACTAAACTAACATTAAGTGAGTTGGCTATTGCATCAACATCATTTGTAACTCTACTCATTATATCACCTTTTGAATTGGTATCAAAGTATTTTAAAGGTAAAGTCTGTAATTTATTAAATAAATCTTTTCTTATTTCAAAAACTGTATTTTGTGCAAGATTTACACAAAGTTGTGTTTGTAACCAAGTAAAGAGAGCTGACAAAAGATACAATACCACAAGTCCTGCTATTACTTTTGCTAAAGCACCAAATTTTCCCGGCAAAACATAATTATCTATAGCCGTACCTACAGCTCTTGTAGATATTAATGTTGTTAATGTTGTAAACAAAACTAAGAAAAATACAATTATCAATTTCACTTTATGAACTGATATATATTTCCATAATTTTTTCAATGTAGCCATTGTATTTTTAGGCTTTTGAGGTGCTGCGTGTCTATTTCCTCTACCTCCACCTATTGGCATTGTTGACTTTTTATTATCTGCCATTTAATTCATCCTCCTCTCTTATTTGAGATTCATATATTTCACGATACTCCTTAGAATTTGCCATTAAATAATCGTGAGTACCCTCTCCTATTATTTTACCGCCATGAATTAATACGATTTTATCACTATTCATTACAGAGGTAATTTTCTGAGCAATAATAATCTTTGTTACATCTTTATATTTATTCTTTAAAACACTTTGTATTTTAGCTTCTGTACCTGTATCCAAGGCACTTGTACTATCATCAAAAATAAGTATTTTAGATTTTTTCAAAAGTGTTCTGGCTATAGATATTCTCTGTTTCTGACCACCGGAAACATTAACACCCATTTGACCTAATTCTGTATCAAAACCATTGTCTGTATTAATAATAAAGTCATAGGCCTGAGCATCTTTAGCACATTCAATAATTTCTTCGTCTGAGGCATTACTGTCGCCCCATTTTATATTATTTTTAATAGTACCTGAAAAAAGTATTGTTTTCTGCAATACAGTACCAATAGAACTTCTTAAATAATCAAGGCTTATATTTTTAACATTCTGTCCATCAATAAATATATCGCCCTCTGTTGTATCATATAATCTAGGTATAAGATTAACAAGTGTAGACTTACCTGCACCAGTTTCCCCTAATATGCCAACTGTTTCTCCAGAATTAATTGTCAAATTAATATTTTCAAGAACAGGGTCGCCTGTACTTTCAGGGTATCTAAAAGACACATTTTTAAATTCAATTTTACCCTTGTCTATTCCTGAAGTAATAGCATTTTCTGGTTCTGTAATATCTATTTCAGTTGCGAAAATTTCGCCTATTCTTTCAGCAGAAGCTCCACCTCTTGAAATCATTACAAATACCATACTTACCATCATTAATGACATTAAAATCTGTGTAAGATAAGTAATATATGCCATTAAATCGCCTGTAGGCATAATATTCTCAAATACCATATGACCACCACGCCACAAAATAATAACTGTCACAACATTCATTATAATTATTAAAACAGGAAAAATTAATGTAACAATTCTAAAGGCAGATATTGTTGTATCTCTTAATTCTGTATTTCGTACATCAAATTTTTCTCTTTCCTTTTTCTCTCTTACAAAGGACTTAATAACTCTAACACCTGCAAGATTTTCTCTCATAACTGTGTTTACATTATCTATTTTTTGCTGAACTATATTAAATAATGGCCCAACTTTTCTTATAATAAGAAAAACAGATGTAAATAATACAACAATAGCTACAACTAATATAAGTGACAATCTGGCGTTTATTGTAATAGCCATAATTAAACCACCAATAAATGTAGCTGGTGCTCTAACCAACATTCTTAAACTCATCATTACTATCTGTTGCACCTGTGTAATGTCATTTGTAAGTCTAGTAATAAGAGAAGATGTTTTAAACTTATCAAGATTTACAAAAGAAAAATTTTGTATTCTGTCAAGCATATCTTTTCTTATATCTGTACCAAAACCCATAGATGCTTTTGATGAGCAAATTGTACAGCCTGCACCACCTATAATGCCGAAGAAAGCTATAACAATCATAAGTATTCCTCGTGAAATTATATAACCAAAATCGTGATTTGCTACACCAATATCTACGATGTAACTCATTATTTTAGGCATAAGCAATTCACTACCTACCTCTACAATCATTAAAAGAGGTGCTAAAATAACATAAAGCCAATAAGGCTTCAAGTATTTCAAAAGTTTTCTCATTGTTTATTCCCTCCTATTAATTACCAAGCTCAACAGGGCTGTTGAACGACTGTGTTCTTGCTACATCTGTATAAGTAAAGTTAAAGTCATAGTTAAGCATAGCTTCTTCATCGTTTAAGATTGAAAGCGGAATAGTGCCTGTGAGCTGAAATCTCAAAGTCAAGTAGGCATCCCTTAAAAATATATTAAATATATTAAAATTATTGAAAAAATATATATTTCTGTTATAATAAATTTTATAAAGATTTTTAAAGGAGAGTGTATATAAAGTGAGAAGAATGAATCCAAAAACTAAGAGAATTGTTGCTGGCGTAGTTGCTATGTTTTTAATTGTTGCTATGGTATTAAGTTCATTATCCATTATATTTATACACTAAGGAGTTTTTATGAAAAACAAGATAAATAATATTGTTCCGATATTAATTGAAAAATTTAAAATTTTCATTAAATATACTAAAAAATACAGTATAAAATTAAAAGATAAAGTTATTGAATTTTTAAACAGCGATTATATTGCTGATAAAGATACATTCAAAATTAAACCTCTCCACATTATAGCAGTGGCTGTTCTTATTGTTGCCTCAATAGGTACTGGAATATACTCTAAAAATGCTATTGTCGCTGCCAAAACTGATGCGGTAAAAGAGGCCCTTGATACCGATTTGATTTATTCGGGAGCTTTCTTAAATAACTATCCTATTGGTGGTTTAACGGTAGAACAGGCTCTTGACAGAGGAGAGAATGATTATTCTAAATTAGAACTTCAAAATGTAATTTATTTATCAAGTAATCATACAAGTTACAGCAAAAGATTTACATATTACGATTTAGGTGCAAGATTAGATATTAAATCTGCTATAAACGAAGCCTATAGCTATGCCAGAACAGGTAAAGTTGCCGACAGAGTAGAAGAATATACCACTTTACTTAATAAACGCAAATATATAAACCCTTCATATATTGTTGATAGAAATACTGTTAAAGCTTGTATTGAAAAACTTGAACCAGAAATCAATAATGACTTAGATTTTTATAATGAAAAGTTAGATGTAGAAAAAACAACTGACACCGTTGTTTCTGTTATGGAAAAAAGAATGTCAGAAGCATCAGTAGTAATATCAACAGTACAAAAATAACAAAAGATTAACGCAGGGTGAAATATAATGAAAGCAGAACACATACCAACAAAAAAGCATAAAGTAAGACGCAAAGCAAATAGAAAAAGATTGATTAATATTGCTATTGTTTGTATTGTTGGATTTGGTGCTATTCATTTTTCTTGGCGACCGGTATTAAGTCAATACTATCAAATGAAGATTAATCGCCCTGTTAAACAAACTGAACCTAAAATCAAAAAAGGTGTCCTTGTCGACGGCATGGATTTAAGTGGTATGACCTACGAAAAAGCACTTAACACCATTAAATCTAAAATTAAAACAGATTATGAGGGTGTTGTTTTTACCATTGAAAGTTCAGACGGCAAGCATAAATATGAATATACCCTTGATGATTTTGATATTAAATTCAATATTGATGATACAGTAAAACAGGCTGTCAACTTTGCTCAAACATCATCTGACAATTGGTGGCGTGAATTTAAGACTCTTGAAAGTGGTACTGTAAATATGCCAGTTATGACATATAGCCCAGACAAGGTTAATGCTGCCATAAATAAAATAAAGAGTGACATTATTGTTGAGGCGAAAGATGCTACAGAAAAAAGAGTAAGTGGCAGTTTCCAAGTAAGCCAATCACAAACTGGCTACAATTTTGACTATGAAAAGGTTTTAAATGAGCTTACACAAAGTATAAAGAACAATGATTTTAACAAAACAATTAAGTTTGATATAACTGAAACTAAGCCAAAATACGAGTCTAGTATATTTACTGGTGCTGACAAGCTTATTGGCAATTATTCAAGTCAATATAAAGGTAATGATGAAAACAGAGTTCAAAATCTTAGAAATGCTTGTAGTAAAATAAATGGCGTTATATTATATCCTGGCGAAGAATTTTCTACTAATGCCCACTTTAACCCTTGTACAGAAGAAAACGGTTGGGCTTTAGCCGGCACTATTGTTAAGGGTAAAATAGAAGATAGTGTTGGTGGCGGTATGTGTCAGGTTTCTAGTGCATTGTATGATGCTGTTCTATATGCAGAACTTGAAGTCACAGAAAGACATAATCATTCTATGAAAGTCGGTTATTCTCCTTATGCTTTTGATGCTACATTAGCCGGAGATTATAAAGATTTTAAATTTAAAAACAATACCAATAAGGCTGTTTACATAGAATCCTACTTGACTTCATCAAATGTTGTTGTAAACCTATACGGCGAGGAAATTCATCCCGCTGGAAGAACTATAGAACTTGAAAACAAGCTTATTGAAGAAACTGACCCTGATGAACCTGTAGAAAAGAAAGACCCTACTCTTTTAGAGGGAGAAACTGAAGTTGTAACTCCTTTAAAGGGTTATAAATACGAGCTTTATAAAAAGGTGTATGAAAACGGTGTATTGAAAGAAACCGTAAAAATTAACACCAGTACATATTCTCCAAGACAACAAGTCACTTACATAGGTACTAAAAAAGCTGAAACTACTACAGAGTCAACAGAAACTACTACAAAAAGTTAAATAATATTATTACTGGTATGGTTGGTAGCCATACCAGTTTTTTATATATAAATTCAATGACTTAATGTGCTAAGTCACAAGTTAACAGGGTTAATTTATTCTGAATAAATAGATTTTTGACAAATAGCCAACATACAAAAAGACGGATAAGTCAATAACTTATCCGTCTTTTCTTTATTTTACATACCCATATTTTCTTACATAATCAATAATAGTGGCAACAGCATTGTCAATACCAACCTTACCTGTATTAATTACTAAATCATAATTATTCATATCTTTCCAAAGATTGCCTGTATAAAATTTATAATAAGATGCTCTTTTTTTATCAGTCTTATTAATAATATCTTCTGGCTTTTTACCTTCAGGAGCTGTATATAATGAACGAAATCTTTCTACTCTGAAGTCCATATCGGCTCTCAAGAAAATTTTAATAAGGTTAGGTTCTTCTCTCAAAACATAGTCTGCACAACGACCAATTACAACGCAATTTTTTTCCTTTGCTGTATCTCTTATAATTTCAGCCTGTAAGCCAAAGAGTTTATCGTTATCAGGCATTGCACCTGCAGCATTTGCTCCATATGTACCAAGAACTAATGAATAAAGTAAGCTGTTTGTAGCTACTTCATCAACCTTTTCAAAAACAGATTCATCGTAACCAGACTTTTTTGCTGCCTCTGTAATAAGCTGTTTATCTAAGAAAGTATATCCTAGTTCATCAGAAACCTTTTTACCAATTTCTTTACCACCACTACAGTATTCTCTGCAAATTGAAATAATTGTATTATTCATAAAAATCCCCTCCTAAACCATCTATAGCCCTATTCTACTATATCTATACCAATTTGTCTATAAATTAATTGTCAAATTTGAGTATAAATACAGGTGGATTTTTCTCCTTTTGGAGCATAATTGATATGGCTTCCTCAAGACTTGAAGCTTCGAAAAACTCAAGCTTATTCTGAGAATTAACATGACCTATAAGTCTTTTTCCTGTTGCCTTTGGTTCAATATAAACAAAGTTCCCAGCACCACATTCATATGCACCCTGTTTCATATCTCCGTCTTTTATCATACCTAATGATACTAAAGAACTAACATAGTCATCAAAACCGGTAACTATAGTACCATAGTCCTTAATATTATAAATAGGTAAAAGACCAAGTTCCATATCTGGGTATCTTTCATTCATATACTGCTTTGCATTAGCAACTGTAGCTAAATCATTAGCAATTATACCCCATTTTCCATTGTCATTTAAAAAGGCAAATTCCTTAATATCTGTAGGGTCATCAAGACTGCCAACAACAAGTACAGCATATTTATTGTCGCAAGCAATATGCTTAACATCAATATTGCCACTAATTCCTGATGCCTTTATAATAGCATTATATTCATCTTCGCCCTTTTTAGGATTTTTTATTTCGCCATGTTCAAAAGAATACATTCCTACTAACTGCTGATACTGCTGTGCTGTAAGCATTTTGGGCTCTACACCTACACCAGCTAAAAAGTAACCATTTTTAGTATTTAATGCTGTAAAAACAGATAAATCCTTTTCTCCGCCTTCTGCACCTATAACAGAATTGTAATCAGATGGTCTGATTAATAATACATCTGTATTCTTTGTAATATCATCGTCAGCTTTTGCATATCCATCAGCAATAATATCAGACAAAGAAACTGTATTCTCCTTTGAAAGGCTATATAAAAATCCAAACTGACTTAAAAATCCGTCTGATACTGCCTTGTCATCGTAATATTTCTGAGCTCCCTCTGCTACAGTAATCATTGAATTAATCTGTTCATCACTAGGTTCAAAATCAGAAAGACCAATTTTATAATCTACTGTACCGTCTTTGTTAGCAGAAGCATTACCAACTTGTGCCTGTGTTGTAACTTCTGTCTGTTCAGTAGTAGTAGCATTAGAACCATTATGGATAAAATACATACCAGCTCCTGTTGCTACACCAACGGCAATAACAAAAGCACTTGCAGCAGCCATTTTTTTATCAATCATTTTTATATTCACTTTCCTTGTCTTTTATTTCTTCATAAACTCTCTTGAGTTCATTTGAATGAATATCCAAAATTTCAGCAACCCTTTCTTCTACAACTGATAAATTATCATCATAATCAATTACAATTTCCCATACTGGATTGTAATCATTATCAATTTCATCAATTTCTATAACATTGTCGCCATAGGAATCATAGTTATAATTATCAAAAATTGCACCATATTCCCAATCTTCTACATCTCTATCTGTTGATATTCTAAGATGTAATTTTTCCCCATCATCTTCTTTTAATACAAATAAGTTAACAATATATTCATCATTTTTATTTATATTAAGACTTCCTAATTCCTTTTCAAGAAATCCAGTTTCTTTATTTTTAAGCATTATAACAAATACAGTTTCTTGCTCCATATATATCTACCTCTTATTCTGCCTCGCTCCAACTATGTCTATGTAAATGTCCCTCCATTTGACAGCCCTTAAAAGAGTTCTGTCTTAAAGCCTCATAGAGAACAATAGCCACAGAATTGGATAAATTCAAACTTCTATATTGTTCAAGCATAGGAATACGAATACTATTATCCTTATAATGAAGGAGTATTTCCTCTGGTATTCCAGAGCCTTCGCTACCGAACATAATAAAATCGTCATCCTTAAATTTAACATCTGAATATGTATTCAGAGCCTTAGTTGTTGCCATATAAATATTGGCATTAGGATTTTTATTAAGGAAATCTTGGAAATTTGTGTAATAATGTACATCTAAATCTTTCCAATAGTCCATACCAGCTCTTTTAAGAGATTTGTCATCAATCTTAAAACCTAAAGGCTCAATTAAGTGTAACGAAGTACCTGTTGCAACACAAGTTCTACCAATATTACCTGTATTTTGAGGTATTTCTGGTTCGTGTAAAATTATGTTCATTTTAAAATTCATTTCCTTTACATATATATTAATACAATTATATATTACCACAAATATTCGTTTTTTACAACAAATAAAAATCATATATTTTTCAAATTACTATTGACAGAATAGAAAATTTATATTAAGATAAATAATAATTATTATTTATCATTTATTATAAAGGAGGTGTCCTATGAATACTTTAGCCGCAAATTTAAAGCAAAATCATTTAAAAGTAACTCCACAAAGATTAGCTATCTATTCATATTTGATTAATACTACTGCTCATCCTAGTGTAGAAACTATTTACAACGACTTAAAGGAAGAACACCCTTCTTTAAGCCTTGCTACTGTATACAAAACTGTAGCTTCTTTAAGAGATGCTCATCTTGTAACAGAGTTTAATGTTGGAGAAGATAGTCACAGATATGATGCAAATACAAGTTTTCATCCTCATTTGATTTGTACAAGATGTCATTGTGTAGTTGATTATCTTAACCCTACAGCTTTGGAAAGCTCTGCTCTTAGCAATTTAAGAAATCAAATAGCAGAAAAGAAAGGGTTCCACGCTGAAGCTCAAGAATTTGACATTTACGGTATATGCCCTGATTGTCAGTCAAAAGAAAACTAACAAAAAAACAAGGTCCTTAGACCTTGTTTTTTTGTTTAAAATAAGACTATCTGCTGTTTGAATTTGAATTAGATGAGTTAGAATTTGAGTTGTTAGTGCAATTAGAATTTGAACGACTATTTGACTTTGACTTATTATTGCTCTGTTCATCAAAGTTCATATCTTCTGCAAATTCTACTCTACTATTCTTGTTTGTTCTGGACTTGCTGTTGTTGTTTTCATAATTGTTGTTCATAACAATAATCCTCCTTTAATTATATGAAGGCAAACCCTTCAAGAGATATTATTGTCCAATCATAAAAATATATACAACATTTTTTAATCTTCTAAAATATTTTCAACACTTTCAAGTGTCATTCTACCAAGTTTAGCTGCTCTAAATTCATCAATAAGAATATCTGCTGCTCTCTTTAAGTCAAGTTCATTACCTTTTAACTTAAATCCTCTGTTTACAGCAATCTGGTTTAATACTTCTTCTGATTTTGTATTTTCGTCATATGTTACCTTATATCTTTCAGCTAAAGCATTAGGATATAATTTTCTTAAATAATCAATTAATTTGCAAGCAAGAGTTTCTGAGTCAAGAATATCATCATTAATAGCTCCTGTAAAAGCTAATCTTTCGCCTACTCTTTGGTCTTCAAACTTAGGCCATAAAATACCTGGTGTATCCAAAAGTTCAAAATCTCGTTTTACTCTTACCCATTGTTTACCTCTTGTAACACCAGCTTTATCGCCAGTTTTAGCAAGAGCTTTACCTACAAATTTGTTAATTAAAGTTGATTTACCTACATTAGGAATACCAACAATCATTGCTCTAGTTGGAGTAAAAAGTCTGCCACGAAGTCTTAATCTTTCAAGCTTTTCAGCCATAAGTTCCTTTGAAACTTCTGTAATATCCTTAATACCCTTTCCTGTAATAGAGTTTACTTCAATTACTTTAAAGCCCTTATCTTCAAAGTATGCTCTCCACTCTTTTGTTTTCTTTTCGTCAGCTAAATCCACCTTATTTAAAATAACAATTCTCTTTTTATTTCTTGCTAAATTATCAATTTCTGGATTTTTACTGCTAAATGGAAGTCTAGCATCAAGCAATTCAATTACAATATCTACTAAAGATATGTTTTCTTCCATCATTCTTCTTGTTTTAGTCATATGACCAGGATACCATTGTATGTTCATAACATTTCGCCTCCTTTTATAAATTTTGCACTTTATTATAATAATAACTAGAAATAAATTTTATTCTAGTTTTATAGACTAAAAAGAAAAAGCCCTCGGTCAACGCCGAGGGTCAAAAAATTACTTACTTCTTCTGTGGATATCTTCCTTAACCTTAGCTGCCTTACCGATTCTACCTCTGAGGTAGTTAAGCTTAGCACGTCTAACGATACCATATCTAACAACTTCGATACGGTCAATTCTTGGAGAATGTACTGGCCAAGTTCTTTCTACACCTACACCATAAGAAACTCTTCTTACTGTGAAAGTTTCCTTAGCGCCGCCACCCTGTCTTTTAAGTACAACACCTTCAAACATCTGAAGTCTTTCTCTTGTACCTTCAACAACCTTAGCGTAAACCTTTACTGTGTCACCTACATTAAATTCAGTAACTTCTGGCTTGAGCTGTTCGTTTTCGATTTCTCTAATAATTGAATAATTCATAAGGCTTTGCCTCCCTTTCATCATAAATGTTCATAAATACCCTTTGGATTAATGGCTTCCTGCCACAAGTACCAGCGGAACATTCGTACTCACAAGTCGATATTATAACATAATACTTTTTAAAATGCAAGCATTATTTTATTTTTTTAATCTTTCGATAAGAGAACTGAAATAATCCGGTAATTCTGAATTAAATTCCATATATTCTCCTGTTCTCGGATGAATAAATCCTAAAACCTTTGCATGAAGAACCTGTCCATTTAAGTTAAAAGGACATTTTTTAGGTCCATAGACTGGGTCACCTAAAAGAGGATGACCTATATACGACATATGCACTCTAATTTGATGAGTTCTTCCTGTTTCAAGTTGCAATTCAACCCAAGTATATTTACCCAATTTTTCAATTACTTTGTAATGGGTAACAGCATTTCTACCGCCCTGCATAACAACAGCCATTTTCTTTCTGTCGTTTTTAGAACGGTCAATATTTCTGTCTACAGTACCACTTTCTTCACTAAAACTATTGTAAACAATAGCATTATACACTCTTTTCATAGAGTGTTCAGCAAGCTGTTCTGAAAGACCTTTATGTGCCAAATCTGACTTTGCTATAACTAAAACACCTGATGTATCCTTATCAATTCTGTGAACAATACCTGGGCGAAGTACACCATTTATACCAGATAAATTATCCCCACAATGGAACATTAAAGCATTAACCAAAGTTCCTGTGTAATGCCCTGGAGCTGGATGCACAACCATATTTTGAGGTTTATTTATAACAATTAAATCATCGTCTTCATACATTATATCAAGAGGAATATCCTCTGGCACAATGTCAATATTTTCCGGAGGAGGAAGTTCAGCCTCTACTATATCGCCTAGACGAAGTTTATAGTTTTTTCTTATTTTTTCTCCATTTACTGTTATATTTCCCTTTTCGATATTTTTCTGTAAAGCTGAACGAGATACATCTTCCATTTCTTCATTCAGAAAAACATCTACTCTCTTATTAACATCATCTGTTTCAATAGTAAATATTTCCATACTATTTTCCCTCTTTTGTAAAACATAAGGAAACAACCAATAAAACAGCACCTATTACAACACAAATATCTGCGAAATTAAATACAGGGAAACTGTAGCCAAAAAAGTTAAATGACAACATATCCACTACATAACCTCTGAAAAGTCTGTCAATGCAGTTTCCTATTGCTCCACCAGCTACCAATATAAGTGCTAATGATGCAATTTTACTTTCATTTTTATTATATATCTTAGAATAATAAATGCCACCAGCTACAACAACAATAACTGTAAGGGCAACGAAGAACCATCGTCCACCCATCATTGTTCCAAAAGCTGCACCCCTATTTTCTACATAAGTTAATGAAAAGAAATTTTTTATAATTTCTACAGAATTAATAGGCATAAGCATTGAAACAGTCATATATTTTGTTATCTGGTCAACTATTATAATAGCTAAAATAATTAAAATCGGCAATAAAAACATTTATTACACCTACTTTGCTATGTATTCTATAGCCTTTTTTATATTTGTCACATCATTAGACGAATCAATAAAAGCCTCGCCTATTTTCTTTAATGCAACTATTTTTATTTTGCCACTTGAAGTCTTTTTATCATAGAACATCTGATTATAAACTTCATCAACATTGTTATCACATCTAGTCGGAAGTTCAAAAAATTCAAGTAACTTTTCAATATTTTCAATATCTTCCTTAGTTGTATTGCCACATTCCATAGAGTAATAAAGAGCAGCAACCATACCAATAGCAACACATTCGCCATGAAGTAATTTGAAATTATTAAGTGTTTCAACTGAATGACCAAAAGTATGACCAAAATTAAGAATAGCTCTCAAACCTAATTCCTTTTCGTCTTTACTTACAACATACGCCTTTGCTTCGCAACACTTATAAATAACTTCAATAAGGGCATTGTTATCTAATGACTTTATACTTTCCTTATTTTCAATACAATATTCAAGGAAATCATTATCAATAATATAACCATACTTTATAGCTTCAGCAATACCTGCTGCAACTTCTCTATAAGGTAAAGTTTTAAGTGTTTCACTATTTATAAAAACAAAATCTGGCTGATAAAAAGCACCAATCATATTTTTATTACCGTTAAAATCAACACCTGTTTTACCACCTACACTACTATCAACCTGTGCAAGTAAAGTTGTAGGTACTTGAACAAAGCTAATGCCTCTCATATATGTAGATGCAGCAAAGCCAGCCATATCGCCAACAACGCCACCACCTAAAGCAACAACAACAGATTTTCTATCCAATTTTTCTTCAACAAAGAAATTATAGAAATCGCTAATTGTTCCTAAATGTTTGCTATTTTCTCCTGCCTCAAAAACATAATGACAAACATCATATTTTTCTGAAAGCATAGATTCTATTGTTTCAAGATAATACTTTTCTACATTAGTATCTGTAATAATACAAAGCTTACTTGGCTTTAAACCGGATTTTTCAAAAGCTGAAACAAGTTCATCATAGCTATGGTCAATATAAATTGGATAATCTTTTAAAGCAGTTTTTACTTCTAAAACTTTCATATTAAACCTCTTATTCCTGTTCCTCGTTTAAACCTAATTCTTCTTC
>ERZ772991.2207-NODE-2207-length-14186-cov-3.406624_pt1 | contig 14186 bp, 9 predicted proteins | sample MGYA00511128_ERZ772991 | MGnify/ENA primary metagenome ERZ772991 (study PRJEB29015, sample SAMEA2737655) | human gut metagenome | biome: human gut; feature: human-associated habitat; material: faeces | place: China | collected 2012 ... | reverse complement strand
GGTTCTGGGCACGGAACTTGCACTTGTTCGGGCGTGTCACATAGCCCCACTTGTTGGGCACGGAAAGGCAGCCCTCCAGCACGTACTGTTTGCCGCTGGTTTTTTTGATCTCCGGATTGATCGCTTCGATTTTCACGTCACCCAGATGCATGATGAAAAAACGGCGGCAGTAGCCCACCTGCGGTGCAGCCAGACCAACACCGTTCGCCTGTTCCAATGTTTCGTGCATATCGTCCAGCAGCTGGTTCAGCTTTTCTCCGAACTCGGTCACCGGACGGCACTTCATGCGTAAAATCGGGTCGCCCTCTTTTACGATACGTCGAATTGCCATAGATATTCCTCCTATTGCCCCGCAACTTCAGGACAGCCTTATATGCCCACATCTCCGTTCATGTCCGCATACAGATGCACGCGGGCAAAGCTGCGGTCTGCACCGGCTTCGGTCAGCACCGCATGAATCAGATCACGATAGGGCTTGGTATTCTTACATTTGATCACCAGCTGATACCGGTATTTTCCGTTGATCCTGCCGTAAACACAGGGCACCGGTTCCAGCACCCAGATCGGATAGGAAAAGCCGGTTTTCCGGATCTGATCTTTGAGCACGTCTGCGGTGTGCATTGCCGCTGTCCGCACGTCCGGTTCCCGCATACCGGTAAAGCCCACCACACAAATATCACAGATCGGCGGGAAGATCAGCTGCCGCCGCAGGGCAATCTCCTGTTCATAAAACGCCGGATACGCCTGCTGTGCCGCCAGCCGCAGCACATAATGCTCCGGCATGCTGGTCTGCAAAATGGCACGGCCGGCTTTTTCACCTCTGCCGCCCCGTCCCACGACCTGTGTAATCAGAGAAAAGGTTCGCTCATAGCTGCGGAAATCGCCGGCGTACAGAGCCTTGTCCACCGACAGCACGCCTACCAGCGTGACATTGGGGAAATCCAGCCCCTTGCCGATCATCTGCGTTCCCAGCATGATGTCATACTTGCCCTGCCGGAATTCCTGAAACCGTTCCTCGTAGGCATAGCGGGACATGGTGGTGTCCGCGTCCATGCGGAGTATCCGTGCTTCCGGCACGATCAGCCGGAGTTCTTCTTCCAGCCGCTGGGTGCCAAAGCCCATTTTCCGCAGGTGCTTTCCGCCGCAGGAGGGACAGGTTTCCACCATGTCCTGCGTATGTCCGCAGTAGTGGCACATCAGGCTGTTGTTGACTTTGTGATAGGTCATGGGAATACTACAATTGGGGCAGTACACCGGCTGATTGCAGGACGCACAGCTGATAATGGTATGATACCCGCGGCGGTTCAGCAGCAGCAGCGACTGGCTGCCTGCCTCGAAATTTTCCCGCAGTGCCTGTGCTAGCGTTTCGGAGAACACGCCCTCCTTGCCGAGAGTTCTCTCCTCCTGCATATCCACCACTTCCACATGGGGCAGCGGTGTCTGATTATACCGCTGGTGCATCTCCAGCAGGGTATAGATTCCCCGTTTGGCAAAGTAGTAGCTTTCCACCGAAGGGGTTGCCGAAGCCAGCAGCAGCGGGCAGTGATGGGTCTGGCAGCGTTTTTTCGCCACGGAGATCGCATGATACCGCGGGGCACTGTCCGACTTATAGGTACGCTCGCCCTCCTCGTCCACAACGATCAGCCCCAGATTCTGCACCGGTGCAAAAACGGCACTTCTGGTGCCGATGATAATCTTCACCGCACCGGAAGCGATGCTCCGCCACGTTTCACTCCGCTGTCCCAAGGACAGCTCACTGTGAATCACCGCCACGATACTGCCGAACAGCTGATAGAACTGTTCCACGATCTGGGGCGTGAGGGCGATTTCCGGCACCAGCAGGATCACCTGCTTTCCACGCTGCACCACGGTGTCGATCAGCCGGATAAACACGCTGGTCTTGCCGCTACCGGTGACACCGTGCAGCAAAAAGCAGTGCATGCCCTCGCCCAGTGCAGCGACCATGCGGTCATATACTGCCTGCTGTTCCGCGGACAGCACGATATCTGCGGGCTGGCGGGTCTGACCGCTGGCGGCATATGTGTGCAGCGGCGGCTTCACCGTATAGGATTCCACCACGCCGTTCTGCACCAGCTTTTTCGCCACCGCTGTAGTCACGCCGCTGAGATAGCACGCCTCTTTTTCCGAAACGGCACCGGTTTCCTGTAAGATCCGCACCAGCTTCTGCTGGGTTTTGGTCACAGGCGGCACTTCGTCCGGCGGGGCTGCCATTCGCAGCATCTTGATGCCGGTCTGTCCGTGGGTCTTTTCCTTTACCGTTTCCTGCCGGAGCAGAAAGCCTTTCTGCACCAGCGTGTCCACGATTTTTTTGCCCTGTGTGTCTGCATCCGCCAGAATCCGCCGGAATTCCTGCTTGGTCTTTGCTCCCCGCAGGAAAAACAGCAGGTGTGCTTCGGCATCTGTCAGCAGGCAGTCCGGCTGCGGCTCTGCCAGCGAAATGGTTTCCACCAGCTGCACCTGCATGCCGGCAGGCAAAATGGTTCGCACTGCATCGTAATATGTACAGAACGTCATTTCCTTGAGCCAGAACACCAGATCCAGCATTTCCGGCGACAAAATCGGCTGTTTGTCCACCACCGCAAGCACCGGCTTCAGCTGCTGTTCGGGCTGGGCAGCCTGTTCTGCACAGGACAGCACGATTCCCACACGTTTGGCATTTCCCTTGCCGAACGGCACGACTACACGGCAGCCGGCAGGGATCTCCTGCATGGCAATGTAGGAAAACAGCCGGTCAAACGTATAAGAAGCCGCACAGACTGCCACGCCTACGCACCAGATTTTCGGCAATTCCGCTTGTTTTTCCATTTACTTAGTGGTTCTGAGCCGGTTCTTCGAAGTTGTCTACGATACGATATTTTCCGGCAGCCAGTTCGCGAATGGCTGTTTTCACCGGCTTTTCCTCTAATGTTTTTCCATTTTCATACAGTTCATCGGCAATCTCGCGGGCACGTTTCGCCACGCCGATTACCAGAGAATAACTGCTTTCATTTTTTGTAATTAGCTGATTGACAGACGGTCTTAACATATTCATTTTCCAAGTACCTCTTTGATTTCTTCCAAATTTTTCTTTGTTTTATGAGATTCTGCACACAGGATTGCATTGACATCAGCAATCGCCGCAGACAAGTCATCGTTAATCACAACGTAATCGTATTTTTCTGCAAAACCGATTTCCCGTTTTGCCTGTGCCACACGCTTCTGCACCACTTCTTCTGCCTCAGTGCCACGACCGCGAAGCCGGTTTTCCAGTTCTGTCATAGACGGCGGCAGGATAAACACAAACACTGCGTCCGGACGAGCCGCACGGACTTTCATAGCACCTTCGACTTCGATTTCCAGAATGACACTTTTTCCCATTGCCAGCTGTTCTTCCACCGGCTGTTTCGGCGAACCGTAATAGTGGTCACAGTAGCCGGCATATTCCAAGAAACCGTCCTGTTCGATCAGGGCTTCAAAGGCTTCGTTGGTCATAAAGCGATAGTTGACACCGTCCACTTCGCCGGGGCGGGGATCACGCGTAGTTGCCGAAACGGAAAAATACAGGTCAGGATTTTTCAGCACCTCTTTCAGCACGGTGCCTTTTCCGCAGCCCGACGGACCGGAGATGACAAACAATGTTCCTTTTTTCATGCTGCATACTTCCTTTCTCATTCGATATTTTGAATCTGTTCCCGAATTTTTTCGATTTCAGACTTCATATCTACCACCAATTTGGTGATTTCCAAATGCTGCGATTTTGAGCCGGTGGTGTTGACTTCCCGATTCAGTTCCTGCACCAGAAAATCCATTTTTCTGCCTACCGGTTCCGTACTGGTCAGGAATACACGGAACTGTGCAATGTGGCTCCGCAGCCGCACCAGTTCTTCGTCTACCGCGATTTTTTCCGCAACCACGGCAGCTTCTGTCACCAGACGGGACTCGTCCACAGTCCGGTCGCCCAGCAATTCCGTGATTTTCCGGTACAGCTTTTCATAGTACTGCTGCACGGTTTCCGGCACCAGCTTTTCTACGGCATCGGTCATTTCCGCCAGACGATCCAGATGAAATGCCACATCATCTGCCAGACGCTTGCCCTCGGTTTCTCGCATTGCCACGAACTGCTGCAACGCTTCTGCCATGACTGGCTGGACTTCGCTCCAGATCACATCGGGATCATCTGCCACCTGCTGCACCTGAAAGGCATCGGGAATCCGCAGCAGTGTGGAAAGCGGCAGGGCATCTGTCGCATTGCTGTTTTCGTCCGCCGCAGTACCCAGCATGATCTGGTTCCTGCGGAAGTCGGACTCCCGAAGCAGTGCATTTTCCGCCGCAACGGCTTGCAGATATGCCGTCACCACGTCGTGATTGATTTCCACCACAGTGGATTTTGCACCGATCGTCTGCATGGTGAGCGTTACCTCGACCTTGCCGCGGGAAATTTTCTGCTGCACCTGTTCTTTCAGTTTTTCTTCCAGATAGCTGAAGCTGCGGGGCAGCCGCACAGAGGTTTCCAGAAACCGGTGGTTCACGGAATGCACCTCTGCGGTGATCTCATAGCGTTCCGTCCGTGCTGTCGCACGACCGTATCCCGTCATACTTTTCAAAAATGTCACACTCCTCCGGAAACCGCCAGAGTTTCCATGCAATAATATTCCATAGTATCTTATTATAGCATTTTGGCACAGAAAAATCAAGTCATATTGTGAAACTTTTTCCGTGCCACCCAGACAGCAGACACCGACAATACAAAAAGGCACTACAGCCTTTACAGCTATAGTGCCTTTTGTAATAGATGAAAATCGTTGAAATTCGTGATTCTCTTATGCGTTCATGCTGGAGTTTTCCGGCAGACCCTTCAGAATGTGAACGAGGAACTTCAGCAGAGCTGTTGCGTCGTTGCCGTCGATTTCGCCGTTCTGATCGTAGCAGTCACCATTCAGCATCTGCTGTGCGTTGAAGGTTACAACATTTGCAGCCTTCTTGTTCAGCAGAACTGCGTCTGTAACGTCTACAGCGCCGTCCAGATTGGTATCACCAAGCAGCAGCTGACCCGGAGTGATGGATGCAGCAGTTACGCTGGTGGTGGTAGCATTGCTGTCAGTTGTGGAAGCGTTGCTTGCATCTGTAGTAGCATCGCTTGCATCAGTGGAAGCTGCGGTAGTAGCAGCGGTTGTTGTAGTTGTATCCTTTGTGTCGGTAGAAGAAGTAGCTGTAGTAGTAGAAGATGCATCACGTTCGATGTACGGAGCTTCGTCATCCAGGAAGGAAGCAACCCAGCACAGCGGAGAGTTCCAGTTGATGGTGCACTCGTTTACAGACCATGCTTCTACGTTATCCAGATAGCACTTCATCGGAGCGATAGAACCTACCTTGTAGCCCTGACCCTGAACCATCGGGTCTTCCATGTTGGAGTTCGGACCACCGGACAGAACGCCGTACGGAGCATACGGGAAGTCGTCGCTGTTCAGCTGACCAGACCACCATCTGTGGTGCGGGTAAGTGGTAGAGTGTTCACCGTAACCGGTTACATAACCCTGTTCCAGCGGGTTGCGACCCATCAGGTAGTCCATTGAAGTGGTAACACCGTCAATGTACTTTACTTCCTTAGATGCGTCATATGCCAGAGCCAGTGCCATAGAGTTGTTGATTACCATGGAGTTGGAACCCCATTCGTAACCGCCACTCAGAGTCTTGGTTTCAGAATCGCCTGTACCGGAAGCAGCATTGTACTTCCATACAGTGGTATCATAGTCATGACCTACATACGGGATACCATATGCAGATTTATCCTGTACTTCCAGAACGGAGTCAGCTGCCTTCAGAACTTCTGCCTTCAGGGTGTTTACTTCATCCTGAGTCAGCAGACCCTTATCCAGCATAGCCTGAGAATTTACATACAGGGAGATAGAACCAACGGAGTTCAGAGTACCCCATGTGAACAGGGAGAATGAACCGTTGTTTTCACCACCAACCAGAGTTGTGGAGATTTCCAGAGCCTTTGCGTTGTCAGTACCATAAGCGTTGGTACCATACTTCATCAGTTCATCATAATAGGTCTTGTCGCCTGTTGTGATGTACAGTTCGCAAGCTGCCCAGTAGAATTCGTCGCTGACTTCGGTGTCACCGTACGGGCCACCGCCCTTGTTCTGATCCAGCGGAGCATACATGAGGTCAGCAGAGATACCGCCTTCACCCTTGGTGTCGCCACCCCAGCCAGAGAACTTCTTGAAGTTCTTCTGTGCTGCTGCATAGGTCTTGATCGCTGCATCTTCCATGGTCTTTGCATAAGCTGCATCGTAATCCTTGAACAGACGAGCTGCCTGTGCAAATGTTGCAGAAGCGTTCAGAGTTGCTGCATAGGTAACCGGCTTAACGATTCGCATCGGAGCCTTGTTTTCCTTGTCGCCTTCGTTCTTGTCATACGGAGCAACAGCCAGACCGGTCCACTTGTAGTCGTGAGCCTTGTGGTATACCATACCATCGTCACGCATCATTTCGAGGAAGAAGTCCAGTTCTACCTTGCACTCGTCCAGAATATCCGGAGTACCGTTTCCTGCTTCCGGAATAGACATAACGGTGGAGTTATCGCCGAACTTGTCAGCCTTGCCTACCATGAGGGATCTCTCATACATGTTCATCAGAGTCCACAGAGAGATACCGCCGTTTACAACGTACTTACCATAGTCACCAGCGTCGAACCAACCGCCAGCTACGTTAATGGACTGGCTGTAGGACGGCTTGGAGGTGTAGATGTAAACCCACTTGTCTGCGATGTAAGCGTTATCAGTCGGCCAGTGCTGAGAATCCTTACGAGCCAGAGTCTTCTTGCTGCCTTCCTGGCTCTGCGGAGACGGAATGTACTTGTCTTCAGTATCCATTGCACGGTTCTGATAGAAGTAGTTCAGTGCATAGGTCAGCATGCTCTTGTCGTGGTGCTTTTCATACAGGTTCTTGTCGATGTCAAAACTCTTAGAAGTCTTGCCGGCAACAGTCAGGGTGTAGCCCTTGCCTTCTGTAGTGAAATCTGTGAAGTCGATCTGCTGGGTGTAATCCCAGGCACCAGACTCATCATACTTGGTGTTGCCGTCGGTAGTGCCGCTGTAAACAACGCTGCCGCTTGCGTCCTTGATCTCGTAGTCATACTTGGTAGTATCACCTTCGGACAGAACAACAGTTGCAACCTTCTTACCATTCGGATAGTAACCAACCTGGTTTACTTCAACGCCGGTCGGCTCATAAGCAGCTTCTGCCTGATAGTCAGATGCATCATCGGTCATATCGATGAGTGCCAGGTTGTCGAACCGGATGATGGTATCCTTCGGGAAGCAGTCCATCTTCGCGTAGTTACCCTGACCGCCCATGTGGAAGGTCCATTCTGCGGTACCCTTAACGGTTTCAGTAGCCTGGAATTCATAAGCAACTGTGGTCCACTCGTTTGCCGGATATTCCTTGTTGTACCAAGCATCCCAGCCCTGACCGTAGTCTACCTTGTTACCGGTCTTGGAAGCACTCTTCAGCTTGTCTTCCAGCTGTGTCTGTGTCAGACCTGCTTCATAAGACAGGGACAGTTCGTCACCATTGCTGTGCCACAGTTCCTGATCATCTTTGGACATGTTGCCCAGTTTTGGGTACATGTGACCGCTGTTAGACGGGTTTACGCTGTAGGTAATACGATAGGTGTGACCGCTTTCAATGGTCAGATTTCTGTGACGGAACTGGCAGTCCCAACGGCTTTCACCGCCGTTTGCAGTACCACCGATGTTTTCCAGCTTGATCGCATAGATACCGTCGGTGATGTCGAACTTCATGACAGCAGTTGCGTTTTCACAAATGTGCCAAGGCAAGCCCTTTCCGTTTTCGAAGGTACCTTCGCCCAGCTCCTCGCCTGCGAACGCTGTCATAGACAGTGCAGTCAGACCTGTAGCGGTAGCAGAAACTGCCATCACTGCAGCAGAAGCGAAGGCAAGTGCCTTCTTGCCGAGTTTTTTCTTCAGCATAAATATCCTCCTTGAAAATTAGAGATTTTTTGATGTTGGAACAAGGGTACGCATGTTCCACTTTCAACGATTGTTTTCGCCGAACACGCCGGCAGATATACGCCGCACCGGATAGGATTCAGACGCAACTATCCCTTACAGGGCATATCTTTCTCGTTTCATTTATTATAGCACATGAAAAATTCATTGTAAAGTGGATTTTCAAATTTCAGTAAAACATGCTAAACAGTTTCCATGCTTTTTGTGCAACTTGCCATATGTAACGACAGTTTTTTCGGAAAAAACAGAAAAGAAAAAGGATACAGGCAAAATTTGCCCGTATCCTTTTTGTGAAAATTGCCGATTTTTTGACAGAGATTAGCCCTCAGCCGGCAGAGTCCTTACGATCGAAACGAGGAACTGGAGCAGTACCGTCGAATCTGCCTGACCAACACCGTCATCGGTGCAGCAGTCAGCATTTGCATACTGCTGGTCGTTCAGGATTACCACGCCGGTAACCTTCTTGTTCAGCAGAACTGCGTCTGTGATGTCCACACGGCCGTCCAGATTTACGTCACCGTACAGGCTTGCCTTTACGCTCGGCTTCGGGCCGTTGGTAGCGGTGGTTGTCTGCTTGGTGGTAGTTGTGGTGGAAGCGGTGGTCTTGTTGGTAGTTGCCTTGGTTGTAGATACAGTGGTAGTGATCTGACCGCTGCCGTTGTAAGCGTCTGTGTAAACTGTGATAGAATCGATAGTGAACTTGTTGCAGTCGATCCACCATACGCCGAACTTCAGTTCGCCGCCGTACTGGGTCTGAATGATCGCAGAAGTTGCAGAATCCACATCCCATACGATGCTGCCGGTCTTTCCGCTGATGGTCTGTTCCATATCCTCGGACTGTGTCCAGTAATCCGGAGCCACGCTGGTAGAAGAACCGAATGCACCCTGCCACTTGCCGATCTGCTTCTTGCTGGTGGAGAGGTTGATCTCAACCTTGGTGACCTTTTCGCCTGCCGGAACGCCCAGATCGGACCACTTCCAGCCCAGCATCTTATCGCTTGCCGGCAGCTCATCATAAACAATTGCCTTATTAATATCCTTGGTATACTTACCGCCGCTGGAAGGCTTTGCAGTAGTAGTGCCCGGTGTTACGTTGCCGTAGTGCAGAACGACCTTGTCGATCTTGACACTGCTTGCATCCGGATAGAAGACCATTGCCTTGACAGTCTGACCCACGTTGGACGGGATCACATAGTCTGCGGTGCACTGACCGTTCGAACCAACATTGACCTCAAAGTCAGTCTGTTCCCAGGAACCAGCCCATGTGCCGAATGCACCGCTGGAGTTGGTGTCCTTGGTGGAAATGGTGTAATACAGAGTTGCAGTCTTTGCACCATTGGGAGCAAATTCTGCGTACAGCTGCTTGTCGCCTGCGGTACCAGTCTGTGTGCCGGTGGTGATGTTTGCAGTCTTACCGCCGGACGGAGCGGCAGTGGCAATCGTAGTGGTTGTGATATTCCGCTTGGTAGTAGCCTGTGTTGTGGTTGTAGTCACCGGCTTATTGGTGGTGGTAGTTGTTGCCTTGGTGGTGGTAACAATGCTGCCGCTGACACCTTCAATGCTGGAGTCTACAGAACCGGTTTTGTAAATGGAATACAGACCTGCTGCTGCACCGACCAGACCTGCGTTATAGTCCAGGGCAACTTCGTTTGCCTGATAGTCGTTTACAGAGTCAGTATAAGTGAAGTTGGAGTCTGCCGGACCGCCGACCAGAGCACCGACCAGCGTGTGGCCATTGCTGCTGTAGCCGGTCTTGCCCTTCATTTCGTCAAAGCTCTGATAGCCGGATGCAGCTCTGTGGTGCGGATACTTTGCAGAATTGCTGTCCATGCCGACAACGAAATTCACATTCTTCGGGTTGTTGCCCAGGATCATGCCCATCTGTGCCTTGCACCAGCTGGAATAATCCATGCCGCTCTTTGCGGAATATTTCGTGGTAGCCAGTGCTGCCATCTGCAGTGCAGTGTTATAACGTGCACTGCCCCAGTCGCTTTCGCAGTAATATGTGCTTTCGCTGGTGCACTTGCCGTTCAGATATGTGGTGACCTTTGCCCAGTCCATTGCATCGCCGGTGATCTCACTCTGGAGGATCGCAGCACCGAGGCTGACATTATTCCAGCACATGGTGGAGTATACGCCCCACTTGCATCCGGACTGACCGGACTTACCGGCATTGGTGTCGTTCATGAACTTGTCCAGGAACGAGCTGTAGGTGCTGTCCTTGGTTGCCAGATACAGCCAGCCAGCTGCCCATGCCTGATCGTCATAGTAATCGTAAGATCTGTAGAAGTTTTCAGCCTCCGGACAATTTGCCTTATTGGTCTTGATAGAATAATTGTACAGTGCCTTTGCATACTTCAGGTCTTCTGCGTTGCCGAAGTTGATGTAGTTGACAGCCAGTGCTGCTGCATATTCTGCGGCAATGTCGCTGGCATCATCAGAAGTCCAGTAAGCAGTACGCAGACTCTGGTCATTCTGGGACTCCGGAGAGCACCAGACATCATGGTCAGCCTGTCCTACGCCTACCTGATAGCAGAAGCTGGTTACGGTATCGCCGCTCAGCTTTGTGCTTGCCTTGAAGAAATCACAGAAGCGATCGGTCAGTGCCTGCAAATGAGCCGTCTGTCCCAGTGCATCATAGCTGTCCTTGAATTCATAATAGCCCCAGCCCAGAGTAGAAGCGGTGTAGCCAGCCGGCAGACCAAACTTTACGTGGTCGCCTGCATCGTGGAAGCCGCCGTCCACTTCATCGCTGCCGTGGCAGTTATCTCTCCAGTCAAACTGGGAGGCACTTCCCACATCAGAGCCGCACATATTGCCGTCGTAAAAATACATGGAGTACTGCAGCAGCTTTGCGTAGTTGTCATAAGACGCAGCAGATGCCGCCATGCTTCCCAGCGTTGTCAGTCCGGACAATGCTGTAGTTCCGGTCAGTAACGTCGCAGCACTGGCAGCACACGCCAGTACCCGCTTACCGAGCCCAAGTTTCTTCATAAAAAAGCTCCTTTCGTAGTTCGCATTTTTCTGCACCGTTCTGCCCCAACTTCAGGACAATTCTCAAAAAGTGCAGACATGCCCGAAATTTATTCTATCATACCTCACAAAAAAAATCAACAGTTTTTTTCTTTCATACGAGAAATCTATGAAAACTGCCCAAACGGCATCTGGATTTTTTAGCCATAATGTCAATTTACTGCCGAAATCATGCTGATTTTGCAAATGCATACATGCCCCAAAAGTGCTGCATCGGTCAGATTCGCGTTTCCACATCACGCAGCTGTTCCTGTAACTGTTTCCAGTCCGGCAGTTCTGCGGCGATCTCCGCATAAAATGCCGGCGAATGATCCGGATGGAGAAAATGGGAAAACTCGTGCATCACCACGTACTCCATGCACCGCACCGGTGCCGCCAGCAGCCGCAGATTAAACGTCAGTACGCCGCGGGTAGGACGGCAGTTGCCCCACTGGGAAACCATATGCCGGAACCGGATCTCAGGAAATGCCACACCTTTCGCTTCAAACACGGGATAAACTGCACGGCAGAGATTCCGCACTGCCTTTTCGCAGGCATTTTCCCACCAGCTGTCGAATACCTGTTTCCGAATCTGTTCGTTTTCCGGCTGTTTCACCAGCAGCCGGAGCGTTTCCCCCTGCACCAGCACGCTTTCCCGACTGCCGCGTTCCACCGCCAGCCGACAGGATTTCCCCAGATACAGTACTGGTTCTCCGGCGGTATAGTGCACCGGATACTGTTTCGGCTTTTCTGCGGCAGCGGCGTATTGATGCAGGGTCTGGAGAATTTTCGCGGCATGCTGCTGTAAGATCTGTTCCACCCGTTCTGACGGTACATGCATCGGTGCAGAAACCAGCAGACCAGTTTCCGGACGAAGCCGCATGTTGATATTTTTGACGGCTTTCCGTTCCAGCGTGTAGGAAATGGTTTCGCCGGCAAGAGTGATGTTCCGCTGTTCTTTCATGAGTCGGTGTCCTCGCTTTCGATGAGGGCAACACCACATAAAGCATGTGCAGTGTTGTCCGAGATGCATTTTCGCAGCACTTGACAGATCCTGCAATCCGATGTATAATAGTATCACAAACTAATTGGGGAAACACTGAATAAAGCTTGTGCGTAAGATGCGTCGTCAGATTTTTCGGCAGATTGTTCAGAAATTCCGCAGGCATACTTGATGTATGGCAAGGGATTTCTGGGCAATATGCCGGAAAATCTGCAAGCAGATTACGTGCAAAGCCGTCAGGCGGGCTTTATTCTGCGTTTCCCTATGTTCCAATGAACAATGTTATTATAACAAGCCTATGTAAAGTCTGTTATCGCGGCAATGTGAAATCTAGGTTAAATGTTAAGTTTTGCGGCATGTCCTTTGTTAACTCCGAAAAAAGCACGGAATTTCGGTATGTTTTCAACCGGCACGCACCAAAAGGACAGCCTTTTTCACAGGAAATACCGCTGAAGCGACAGATTCCGGCAGTGTGTTCCTTACGTCAGGTTATAGACAAATGACGCATAAGCCTCTGCATTTTCACACCGCGGAGGCTGGGGTTTGTCCGGACAGGACGGTTTTTCGTGGCGTTCCCATGTCCGCAGAGCCGCTTTCCAGTCCCGCATCGGGTGCTTTCCGATGTTCCAGCCGTTGGCTTCGTAGTAGTCGTAAAACTGTTCTGCCGATACCGTGCTGCCCCGATGCATGCAGTAGTTCCGTATCTCCTCCAGTGTCGGCCTGGAAAAAGCAGTTCCTTTTTTCCGGCTGCCGGTTGTGGTGGTTGTTTCGGGAACTGCCGCGGCAGCGGTCTGGCTCTCCGGAAACAACTCTTTCTCTGCATCTGACTCTGTTTCTTTCTCTATCTCTAACTCTTTCTCTATCTCTTTCTCTACGTCACAATGTGCAGCCGGTGTGTCACAATGTGCAGATTCGGTGTCACAAGCTTCTGCCGGTGCCTGAACCGGTTCCTGCGGCTTGGCATCTGCCGGTTTCTGCCGTGCTTTTCGCATGCGTTCCGCAGAAGCACTTTCCGAACCCGTCACCGCCCCTACCTCCGGAAGATAGTAGACCGTTTCTGACTTCTGTTCCAGCCGGTGCACACGCATCAGAAACTCCAGCGTATCCCTGACCAGTTCTTCGTCCTCGTCCAGTGTCAGTGCCAGTTCCGTGTGAAAATCCTGCTCCAGCCCGTCGAAGTACAACTCGCCGCTGCTGGAAAGGCTCAGCAGCAGCATTTTCAGATAGATCATCACGCAGGTATCCCCGTCGGGCATTCGCCGCAGTTTTTTCACTGCCTTGTCCTGAAAGAAATGTTCCTGTAATTTCAGCCAATAAAACCGTTTGCTTTGCATGTGCAGTTCCTCCTGTTCCCGCCCGTCCGGAGCACGCTTCGGGCTGGCATTTCGCAATGTAATTTTCGGCAGGGAAAAAAGCCCCTCCATATATAGGCTCTCAGAGGGGAAAAGTTGCACGCCGGCATGCAACTATGAACGAGAATTTACACAGTTCCTAATGAAAGTTCGGAATATTGGAAGTTGGCTGGAAGTTTCGGGCAGGTTCTGTTGGGAGAGGCAATGCTGCCCGGGCAAACAGATCGAACATAACATGCTATACTATTATAATAGTATAGACGTGCAGTGGCTCGACTGCACGGCAGCAAAAAAGCCGCACCACCCACCGGAACGATCCGGCAGTGATGCGGCTGTTTGACATTTTTTGCAAAGTGTGGTATACTAAACTTTGAGGGCATACCTGAAACGGTAGGCGGTCAAGTCTTTTTCTGATTTTTGCTCCCACTGCTCATTGGAACAGATGGGAGGTGATTGCATTGGATAGTTTTGTTACATTTCGTGATTTGCTGGAAATTGGAACGTTTCTGATTTCTCTGGCAACCTTCATCGTTTCATTGTGTAAAAAACATGACAACCGTGATCACAAGAAGAAAAAGAAATAACCGCCCAGAAGCGACCAAACTTGCGGCGGTTAAATCTTTTTAACTTCATGCAGTGGGAGCAGACCGTCTACTGGTATGCTCTTTCTATCTTTATTATACGCCAGAACGCCCTGTTTGTCAAGGGCTTTTTTGTTGAAAACTGTCGTTTGACATTTTTTGCAAAGTGTGGTATACCAAACTTTGAGGGCATACCTGAAAC
>ERZ772991.2192-NODE-2192-length-14344-cov-11.957380_pt1 | contig 14344 bp, 10 predicted proteins | sample MGYA00511128_ERZ772991 | MGnify/ENA primary metagenome ERZ772991 (study PRJEB29015, sample SAMEA2737655) | human gut metagenome | biome: human gut; feature: human-associated habitat; material: faeces | place: China | collected 2012 ... | reverse complement strand
ATCTTTAACTGTTCCGGCTTTAAACCGTTTTTCTCTTTTACCTTCGGCAGCAAATGCTCTTTTGCAATATGGAACTTCTCATTTTCCGTATAACTGCTCACCTCGATCAGTTCCATACGGTCAAGCAGTGGACGCGGGATATCCTGTACAGAGTTCGCTGTTGCGATAAAAAGCACCTCAGACAGATCGATTGGAACTTCGATATAATGATCGCGGAACTTACAGTTCTGCTCTGCATCGAGCACCTCAAGCATGGCAGATGCAGTGTCGCCCTTATAATCGCTGCTCATTTTATCGATCTCATCAAGCAGCATCAGTGGGTTTTTCACGCCGGCACTGCGCAGACCATTGACAATACGTCCCGGCATCGCACCGACATAAGTTTTCCGGTGTCCACGGATCTCTGCCTCGTCACGGACGCCGCCTAAACTGATTCGAACATACTTTTTATCAAGTGCACGCGCCACGGAACGGGCAATGCTCGTCTTTCCGGTACCAGGCGGTCCGACTAAACATACGATCGGGCTCTCGCCCTTTTTCGTCAGATTACGCACAGCAAGGAACTCTAACATACGCTCTTTTACTTTTTCCAATCCGTAATGATCTTCATTTAAAATGCGCTCTGCATTTTTCAGATCCTTGTTATCTTTGGATGCCTTATTCCACGGCAGTTCTAACATGGTCTCGATATAACCGCGGCTGACTGCACTCTCCGAAGAACTTCCACTGATATTTTTAAAGCGTAAGATCTCTTTTCTGATCTTTTCTTTGACTTCTTTGTCTGCCTTTAACTTTTTCAACTGTTCTAAATAGGCATCCGCATCTGACTCCGTATTATCCTCGCCGAGTTCTTCCCGGATCAGCTTCATCTGTTCACGCAGGATATATTCCTTCTGGTTCTTATCCACACGTTTCTTTACTTTTGCCTGGAATTCATTTTTGATCGCAGTGATCTCAATTTCTTTTAAAAGAAGCGCCATCAAAACTTCATAGCGCTCCGTCAGTGAAACTGCCTCTAATATTTCCTGCTTCTGTTCATAATAAAAAGGAAGATTGTTGGCGATCAGATCCATGATCTTCGGCAGATTCTTTTCTTCCCTGACCTGTCTGCGCATTTCACCTCCGACACGCGGGTTGACAGTTACATATTTTTCAAATGTGTCCTGTACACTGCGCACCATAGCCGTTTTTGCCTCGTCCGACAATCCCTCATCAATTTCTTCACACCGCGTGAGTTCCACCTCTAAAAAGTCCGTCTGAGAAACAAAAGCGGACAATTGTGCCCGCTCTGTTCCTTCCACTAAAACTCTGACGATGTTGTTTTGTAATTTTATGACCTGCTTGACCTCTGCAATAATACCGATATGATATAAATCTTCGATGCCAGGCTCTTCCTGCTCCACATCACGCTGTGCAACAAGGAAGATCTTCTGTTCATCCATCATACTCTGTTCTACTGCATGAATCGACTTTTCACGGCTCACATCAAAATGTGCGATCATCCCCGGAAGGATGACCATTCCGCGAAGTGCCACCGCAGGCATTTTCATCGCTTTATTATCCAACCTGTTTTTCCTCTATCTTTTCAAGTTCACGTTCTTCGATCGCAAGCTGTTCATCCACCATCTCTTTTGTGATCTGGCACTGTGTAATGGATTCATCCGATGGAATGTGGTACATCAGATCTAATGTAACAGCCTCCATGATCGCACGAAGTCCACGCGCTCCTGTCTTGCGCTCTAACGCTTTATCTGCAATCGCCTCAAGTGCTTCTTTGTCAAAGTCAAGCGCTACACCGTCTAACTCAAACAGCTTCTGATACTGTTTGGTCAGCGCATTTTTCGGCTCCTGTAAAATGCGGATCAATGCGTCCCTGTCAAGCATATCCAAAGATACCGTTACCGGCACACGTCCGATAAACTCAGGGATCAACCCGAACTTTACAAAATCCTGTGGAAGTGCATGTTTTAACACATCACCGATATTGTAATCTCTCTTGTCACGGATATCTGCATTAAATCCGATCGTCTTCTGATCCATTCTGGTCTCAATGATCTTCTCAAGTCCGTCAAACGCACCGCCGCAGATAAATAAGATGTTGGTCGTGTCGATCTGGATCAGCTCCTGCTGCGGATGCTTTCTTCCACCCTGTGGCGGAACAGACGCAACAGTTCCCTCTAAGATTTTTAATAATGCCTGCTGTACACCCTCACCGGATACATCTCTGGTGATGGATACATTTTCAGATTTTTTGGAGATCTTGTCGATCTCGTCGATATAGATAATTCCGCGCTGTGCACGTTCAATGTTATAATCAGCCGCCTGGATGATCTTTAAAAGGATATTTTCAACATCCTCTCCAACATATCCTGCCTCCGTCAGTGTGGTCGCATCTGCGATTGCAAATGGAACGTTTAAGACTCTCGCTAATGTCTGTGCCAACAGTGTTTTTCCGGAACCGGTCGGTCCTAACATCAGAATGTTGCTCTTCTGAAGCTCTACACCGAGGTCATCTCCGGCCATGATTCTTTTATAATGGTTATAGACAGCCACAGACAGCACTTTTTTTGCCTGATCCTGTCCAATGACATAATCATCCAAAAATGCCTTTAACTCTTCCGGCTTTAACAGATTAATCTGCTCTTCCGGCTCTGCCACTTCACCTGCTGCCTCATCATTTTCTAATTCTTCATCGATAATTTCAGCACAGATATCCACGCACTCGTCACAGATATATGCACCGTTTGGTCCTGCAATCAGCTTGCGAACCTGATCCTGCGTCTTCCCGCAAAAGGAACAACGGAATTTATCGTCATTTCTTCCTGCCATAATTGCTGTTTCTCCGTATTCTATCGATTTGTGATGACATCATCAATCAGACCATATGCCTTTGCTTCTTCCGCAGACATATAATAATCACGCTCTGTATCTGCTGCGATCACATCATATGGTTTTCCGGTATTTGCAGCAAGAATCTCATTCAAACGTTTTTTCGTCTTTAAGATATTCTCTGCTGCGATCTGGATCTCTGTAGCCTGACCTTTTGCTCCACCGGATGGCTGATGGATCATGATCTCCGCATTCGGAAGTGCAAGTCTCTTTCCCTTGGTACCGCCGGAAAGTAAGAATGCTCCCATACTTGCAGCAAGTCCGATACAGATTGTGGATACATCACATTTGATGTACTGCATTGTATCATAAATTGCAAGTCCTGCTGTTACCATTCCACCTGGAGAATTGATATATAACTGGATATCTTTTCCAGGATCTTCTGACTCTAAGAAAAGTAACTGTGCTACGGTAAGACTTGCTGTTGTCTCATTCACTTCTTCTCCGAGGAAAATGATTCTGTCTTTTAATAAACGGGAGTAAATATCGTAATTACGCTCTCCTCTGCTGGTCTGCTCAATGACGTAAGGTACTAAACTCATTTTGTTTTCCTCCAATCCATTTTGTTTATAAAAATTTAATTATTGCTTATATGCTTAAACAGACCGGCCCGAATGAGCCAGTCTGTTGTATGTTGTCCGCTTTCGACGAAGCCTCTCTTATTCTTCTGCGTTTTCTTCTGCGTTTTCTTCAGCTTCCGCTTCTTTTTCTTTCTTAGTCTTAGCTTTTGCTCTTTCTTTTACGTTCTCCATAACAAGATCAACTGCTTTTGTTACGGAAATATCTCTCTTCATGGATTCTTTCTCAGCGTCGCCCATGTATTCTTTGAGCTTGTCTGCTTCCATGCCATAAGCTTTTGCCATCTTCTCGATCTCAGCGTCGATCTCTTCCTCGCTTACTTCGATGTTCTCGTCTTTTGCGATCTGCTCTAATACAAGACTGCTCTTAATACGTGTCTCAGCTTCCGGACGAACCTGCTCTTCTAATTTGTCTAATGTAAGACCGGAGAACTGCATATACTGCTCCATGGAAAGTCCGCTCTGAGCAAGTCTCTGAGCAAATTCATTTACCATGTTCTCGCACTGGGTTTTGATCATTGCTTCCGGAATCTCCATTGTAGATTTGTCAATGATCTTCTGGATTGCCTCATCCTCTTTTGTGCGTTTTGCTTCGTCCTCTTTCTGAACCTCTAAGTGTTTCTTTAAGTCCTCTTTGTACTCTTCTAAAGTATTGAACTCAGATACATCCTGTGCGAACTCATCGTTTAACTCCGGAAGTTCTTTTGCTTTTACTTCGTGGATCTTAACTTTGAATAATGCAGGTTTTCCTGCTAAATCTGCTGCCTGATATTTCTCCGGGAATGTAACGTTTACGTCTACTTCATCTCCGGCATTCTTTCCTACTAACTGATCTTCGAATGTATCGATGAAAGAGTGGGAACCGATCTCAAGCGGATGATTCTCTCCTTTGCCGCCCTCAAATGCAACACCATCAACGAATCCTTCGAAATCGATCACTGCTGTATCTCCCTCAGCGATCGGTCTGTCTGTTACAGTAACAGTTCTGGAGTTCTTCTGTCTCTCTTTTTCAAGCTCTGCTGCAACTTCCTCATCAGATACTGTTGTATCGATCTTTGTTACCTGTACGCCTTTGTATTTGCCAAGTTTTACTTCCGGTCTTACAGCAACTTCTGCTGTGAAGATGAAAGGTTTGCCAGCTTCGATCTGTACCACTTCGATAGTCGGTCTTGAAACGACGTCCACACCGCTCTCTTCTACTGCCTGTGCGTAGTTCTCCTGGATCAGGGTATTTGCAGCATCCTCATAGAATACGCCTGCTCCGTACATTTTCTCGATCATCTTTCTCGGCACTTTACCTTTACGGAAACCTGGAACGCTGATCTTTCCTTTCTCTTTCATATATGCAGCCTGGATTGCATCCTCTACCTTCTCAGCTGCAACTTCGATCGTAAGTTTTGCCATGTTCTTTTCTAAATTTTCCACCTGTACACTCATTATTACTCATTTCCTCCTTCAAACTTTATATGAATACTTGATGTACTTTTTTCCGTTCATTTCATTCTATGTTCCTGTCGAGCACCCCCGTTTTTCAAGGGTTTCGCCTGTCTTTCGGAAAAAAGGGCGTACTACGACTATCACAGTCATTTTAGGATTATAACATATTGTGTGGGAAAATACCAGTTATTTTTTCAAAAAACCGCCGACTTCCGTCTTCTGCGGCAACCTTTCCAAGTTCTGCCGGATCGAGGTCATAATAGTACTTTCCGGTTGTAAGATCCACCGACAGGCAGTCAAGTGGAAATCCCTCCCTGCGGATTCCATCCGGGTGCGGGACCGACGTGATCAGAAATGGTTCGCTCGAGAACGTTTCATCCATCGACTCATAAATATGTTCCTCATCCATGATAAGACAGATGGCATTGCGGTAGTATGCATGCAGACCACCATACTCTGCAGCAAGTCCGCTGTAATATGCAAGCATTTCCGCGTCTGACAGATTTTTTCCATTCACCCTCCTGACATGAACGCCCGGCTGTTTATCTTCCGGGACATTTTCAAAATACAGACCTGTGTCACAGGAAAACACCGGAATCTGAAAAACATCGTAATAACACTTTGCCTTCTTCCTTGCATTTTCCAGCGGCGAATCGCCATCCTCGTCTGCCTGTGGTACTGCCACATCAATATCCGATAACCCAACGATCTCTATCTGCAGCTGTTCTAAATTTTTCCGCATCAGACTTAATTTTGCAGGATTTCCAGTGCCGTAAAGCAGACGTTTCCCGATGCCCTGTTTTTTCCGCTCAAACAGTGTCGGTGTGATCGCCGGATAAGTCAGTTTTTCCGGCAGTTCGTCAAAGGTGCGTACCTCTGCCATCTCACTTTCCGGCATGGCTGACAGCTTTTTTACCTTTGCAAGAAAGACACGTCCATTTCCTTCTTCTTTGGTCTGCACCTCTCCCGCCCAATAGTCGCACAACGGCTCTATCTCAAAATCCACTGCCCCGGACTCCTCGTAAAGTTCACGCTTTGCCGCCATAAGCGGTGTCTCTCCCGGTTCAATCTTTCCGCCCTGTGTCTCCCATGTGGTGCGTTTTTTGTGTCTGCTCAACAAAATTTTGCCCTGATATTCAGATAAAACTACTACATATTTATAAGCAGGCAGGGTGCCGACCGGGTAAGTTTTTGTTATCATGTTTCTCTCCTTTGTTACCGGCCTGTCACTCTGCTTTCTGTTCTTTCCCGGCAATGATAAGTTTTTTATCGACCAGCGTATCGCCTTCGTATACCAGCTTCAGCGAAAAATATTCCTCACACTCATCCAAAAGCCGCAGGAATATTTTGTCACCTTCCCACAGTTTCAGGTCTTTGATCTTCTTTTTCGAAACCCAGACAAGTTCTCCCTCGTCGCAGTCAGCCATCTCCCCGGTAAACTGGTCTGACGTAAATAAATGCATATATTCGGTGCCCCACTCGTTGGAAATAAAGGTAATGACGCCCCGCGCTCGGTAGGATGTCAGGGTGAGACCTGTCTCTTCCTTTACCTCACGCATCATACATTCCTCCGGCATTTCCTCCGCCTCAAACTTGCCGCCGACGCCGATCCACTTGTCATGGTTCAGGTCGTTTTCCTTTTTTACCCGGTGCAGCATCAGGTAACAGTCATCTTTTTCGATATAACAAAGTGTGGTTAAAAACATCGCATCCTCCTGTAGAAATTTTCTGTTTCGTTTTTGCTGCCGTTCACACGTACTGTGTGAGCAGCAAATATTTTTTTACTCCTGCAGACCTGCAAACTGCGCCATATAAAGTTTATAATAAGCGCCCTTTTTCTCCATCAGCTCTGCCGGACTTCCTTGTTCTAAAATACCGCCCTTGTCGATCACAAAAATGCGGTCCGCATTCTGAATCGTGGAGAGTCTGTGTGCGATCACAAAACTGGTTCTGCCGGAAAGCAATGCCTCGATTCCCTGCTGCACTAAAAGTTCTGTATGTGTATCAATGCTGGATGTTGCCTCATCTAAAATGAGGATTTTCGGCATGGAAATCATCGTTCTCGCAAACGCGATCAACTGCCTTTGTCCGATGGATAGTCCTGCTCCATGTTCTTTTAATTCCGTGTCATAACCTTTTTCCATTTTCATAATGAAATCATGCGCATTGACTGCCTTTGCAGCCGCGATCATTTCTTCATCTGTCGCATCTAATTTCCCATATAAAATGTTGTCACGGACTGTTCCATGAAAGATAAAATTATCCTGCGTCATAACACCCATCTGACGCCTTAAGCTCTCAATGGAAACCTTTGTCAAGTCGTAACCATCCACTAAAATTTTGCCGTCTTCAATGTCATAAAAACGGCTGATCAGATTAACGATCGTTGTTTTTCCTGCTCCGGTCGGTCCTACCAGTGCGATCGTCTCACCCGGTTTTACAGAAAAACTGACATCGGAAAGTACCTTTGTTTCCGCCGGTGTTCCCTTATCATAAGTAAAACTTACATGTGAAAATTCAACACTTCCCTCTATATCCGGCAGTTCCGTCACATCCTTTGCGTCCACAATGTCAGCGTCGGTATCTAAGATATCAAAAATACGCTCTGCCGCCGTAAGATTTGTGACAAGATTGTTATAAAAATTGCTCAAGTTCATGATCGGGTTCCAGAACATATTGATATAAGTTCCGAATGCAACCAGAAGTCCGACCGATACTTTTTCAAATCCCAGAAAACGGATGCCGACCAGATAAAGCATCATCGCACCAAATCCCCAGCAGAAATCAATGACCGGGCCAAACATGTCAGCATAAGTTACCGCATCCACAAATGATCTCTGATGTTCGTCCGTCAGTCCTTCAAAAATCTCCTGTGTCTCATCTTCTGCCGCAAAACTCTGAACCACATTCATTCCGGCAATATCCTCATGCACATAAGCATTTAAGTTTGATGCCTTTTTCCGGAATATCTGCCAGCGTTTGTGGGATGCCGTCTGTACAAACCAGATCCCCGCGATCATAAGCGGGATCGTAGAGAGTGATGCAAGCGCAAGCCGCCAGTCTTTTATCAGCATGATCACGACAACCCCGACTACCGTCACAAATTCCGGCACCATCGTCGTGACCACATTGACCAGCACATCTTTTAAAGAATTGACATCCCCGATGATACGCGCAAGGATTTTTCCGGTCGGTCTGCTGTCAAAAAATGAAAACGACAGCGTCTGGATGTGCTCATAGAGATCCTGGCGGATCTGAAGCAAAATTTTGTTGGAGATCACCGCCATTGCATACATTCTGAGTTTTACCATCACAATAAAGATCAGGTTTAACACGAGTGCAAAAATTCCAAGCCCAATCAGCCCATGCAGATCGGACTGTGCAATATAGTGATCGATTGCTTCCTCGATCAAGAGCGGGTTTACCAGTGAGATCGCCACCGTAATTCCCATACATACTAACACGGCAATAATCGTGCCTTTATACGCAAGCAGATAGGAAAACAGCCGCCGCATGATTTTTTTCTTGTCGGTATTTTCCATAAATTCGTCTTCACGATACGAATTGACTGCCATTACATCGCCTCCCCTCCTAAGAACGTGCCATACTGCGCCATGTAAGTTTCATAATAAAGTCCGCGCTTTGCAAGCAGTTCCTGATGCGTTCCGCGCTCCGCAATCCCTCCGTCTTTCAGATAGATGATCTCATCTGCATGACAGACCGCAGAAATACGGTGCGCAATGATCACTTTCGTTGTATCTTTTAATTCATTTAATGTTTTCTGGATCTCATGTTCCGTCTCCATATCAAGCGCGGACGTGGAATCGTCTAAAATCAGAATCGGCGCCTTTTTTGCAATGGCACGCGCAATACTGATACGCTGCTTTTGTCCGCCGGAAAGTCCGACACCGCGCTCACCGATGACGGTCGCATACTGTTCATCCATTTTTTCAATGAAATCCTTTGCCTGTGCACAGTCTGCCGCTCTGCGGATCTCATCGAACGGCATTACCTTTCGCTGCCCCATCTTGATATTTTCCTCGATCGTGTCGGAAAACAGAAATACATCCTGCAATACAACAGAAATACTGCTGCGAAGCTGTTTTAAAAAAAGTTTCCGCACATCCGTTCCATCCACTTTTACAGCGCCGTCCGACACATCATAAAAACGCTGTAACAGATTGACGATTGAGGATTTTCCCGAACCGGTCGCACCCATGATTCCGATGGTTTTTCCTGCCGGAACCGTAAAGTTAATATCAGAAAGGATATTTTTCCCCTCAATGGAAAATGAAACATGTTCGAAAGAAATGTCCCCTTTCACCTGTTCTAACACGACAGGCTGTTCCTCATCTTTGATCATCGCCGTCTCCCCGTAAATCTTCTTGATCTTCTTATAAGAAGCAACGGCAGAGGACAGATCATTCGTCAGCCAGCCGAGCATCTCCATCGGCCAGGTGCAGTTTCTGCTGTATTCGACAAATGCGACCAGCGCTCCGAGCGTCATATTTCCATGCATCACGGAAACACCGCCCAAAATCGTCATGGCTACCGGAAGTGCTTTTCCTACAAACTGAAAATACGGGTAATATTTTACCAGCACCTTCGACTGGCTGATATTCAAGTCATAGTAACGCTTGTTGTGTGACAGAAATTTTTCAATCTCAAATTTTTCTCTGGCAAATGCTTTTACAGTGCGCACACCTGCAAGATTTTCCTCCGCAACCGTGGTCAGCACCGCATTTTCCTCACTGATATCCTCGTAAATTTTATCCAGTTTCCGCTCCATGATGATCGCGATCGCACCGCAGGAAATCATCGTCACAAGCGGTATCAGCGCCAGTTTCCAGTTCAGATGAAACATACAGTAGAGCACCATGCTCACATGGATGACGACCTCGATCGTCAGCATGCCGACATATCCCATCGCATTCCAGATCTTGTCAACATCATCCTTGACTCTCGCCATCAGTTCTCCGGTGTTCGTATTGTCAAAATAATTCATCGACAATGTCTGAATGTGCCGGAACAGATCCTTACGGATCTGTGCGCCGATCTTAGAACTTAAGACGTCAAACGAAAACTCTTTGCAGTATCCAAAGATACAGCGTCCGATCCCAACCGCAACGATTCCCACCAGAAGCCCAGTGAGCAGTTCCATTTTCCCGCCGATGATGACCTCATCCACGATCCGCTGTGTGATCTGTGGATAAACCATATCCAGTCCGGTCGCTATAATCATGGAACATATTGCGAACAAATACCCATACCAGTAATGTCCGATATATGTATGTAACTTTTTCATAAATTCTTGTGATTCCTCCTTACTTTCCCCTCTTACATTCCCCGGTCTCTGACATATTTTTGTACCGTGACGCACCACTCTGACAGCCGCCTGCACGCTTCACAAGCAGCCCCCTTAGCACAAAAAAATCCCGCGGTGTCATATCTCACCACGGGAAGTATGTCAAAAAACATTCTATTTACTTTTGCATGAATCTATGCCAGCGTAACAGAATAAACCGAGGTAATTGTATGTTGATTATGCAGTTCGTTCATTGTAACATTCGTTAATCTAATCATTACTTTTACCTCTCTTTCTTCAAAATTTTAGATTACTTTGCAAGTATACGCTTGAGGGGGTGGGGTTGTCAAGAGGTGAGGGAAAAAAGGCTGCAGAATTGCCACAGTTTAATGCAAATATTCTATCAGATCAGGATATTTTTCTTGATTCTCTCTTATGTAATTTCTTTTAAATGCAGCAAATCTCGATTCTCTTCGCAATAATGATTTTATTTTTCGCAATGCAAATTTCTGCTGTTTTGGATCCTGCATTTCTTCCAATGAATCATACAGTTTATTCATTTCCCGGTTTAATTCCTGAAACCGGAAATCACTTTTGTACACTCTCATACCTGTATTTTTCAGATTAAATACTTCTGTGATTAATTTTGCCGTCAACGCCGCCTGCCTGTTTTCGTTGTTTACTGCATGTACATCAATCTCATTGCCCTGCAAACGAAAAATGATCGACTCTTCCGGGTCATCCTTACAACAATCAATAATTCCCTCATCATAAATACGTTGGTTTTTCACGTTATTGCAATGTCCACAAGACCAAAACAAATTATTCCAGTCAAATTTGCGTTCCGGGTATTTTCCATCCAAATGTGGCAGTAAATGTTCCACCTGTGCATCCTGCAGGTCACTCATCTCACATATATAACATTTATTATGGAAATCTTCTTTTAGCTGCTTTACAACATCCGGCTTTGAATAACTTCCATCTGCTTTCTGTGCCTCCAATGCCAACGAGACCGGAGCAGGAAAACTGCGTTCTACTTTTACCATTAGATATCCTCCCTGCTCCTTAACACTTCCTTTAATCTTTGATATTCCGTCGTAATATTAAGTGCCAGATAATCCGGGATTTCATTTAAATACATTTCCAACCCTGAGATTTCATCAAAATCTTCATCTGTGAGTTTTTCTTTATTTACCAGTTCTTTATAGCGATTAAACTTCTTCTGCAACAGCACTGACATTTCATTTGCATTGAAATACCCTTCTACAATTCCTGTATACGGCACATCTGACAGTCCATTTTTCACCAGAATCTTCTTTTCCAGATCATAAATAACTGCATTATCCACACTGTTGATAATAAAAGGCGAATGTGTTGACATAATGAACTGGATATTGGGGAAAATCGATGTCAACAGATCAAGAATTTTGCGCTGCAATTCCAAATGAAGATGTGTCTCTATTTCATCAATTAAAACAATTCCTTCTACTGAAAAATCAAATTTTCTTCCAGACTGACTTTCCATACGAATAATCAGATCAACCACAATATCTAAAACGGCTGCATAACCACTGGAAAGCGTATTGAAATCAAACGGATCTCTGCCATCCATGTGAATCGTAAACCCAAACGTTTCCTCGTCAAATACAAGTTCTACCGAATCATCATCAAAGATTCTTTTTAACAAATTATCAAAATTTTCAAACCACGCTGCTATCTGCTCTGCTTTCTCTTTCTTTCCATTCGTAGCGGCCAAAGCCTGCGTCATTTTCAGATCAAGAAGATATTTTACAAAGTCCTGGCGTGGCGTTTCTTCGATAGAATAATCCTTTTTTAGAGCAACTTTTTCTACATGCTGTGGGATCTGGGCTTTGAAAATGCGGTCAGCTTTGTAGTAGGCGGTTACAAATTTGCCCTGTGGAAAAAAATCCTGAATATCATCTATTGGTGTTTCAAATTCTACTATTAAATCTCCCATTAAAATTTTATTACACTTCTCGTAATAATCAATACGTCTTTGAATTTTCTCCAACTCTTCAGATGCATTTTCCCGACTTATTACATTTTGTAACTCTTCCTTGCTTTTTTCTAATTTTTTTTTACATTCTCTATAAGATTCCGGATGTGTAATCACATCTAAATAAGCAGCCAATGCATCCAGTAAACTCGTCTTTCCGCATCCATTTTTCCCAGTAATAATCAAATGTTTCATCTTTCCCTCTGATAAAGGGATTTCAATATTTTTCAAATGACGCACATGGTTTATTTCAATATTGGTAATATATGCCTGATTCACTTTTCCCTCATTTCTGATTCTTTAAAATCCAGTCTTTCTTAAACAGTTATCTTATTTAACTTTATTATACACATTGATGGGCAATTTTCCATTTAATTTTTTTGCAATCCCGTTTTACACTCACAAACTTCAAATCCCATTTTACTAAATGTAGCAATGAATTGTTGTTTATAACATTCCACTTCCTCAGCAGATACAAAAACTGTCAACTCCTTTTTCGCTCTGGAACACCCTACATAAAATAATTTATACGCCAATAAAATATTCTTTATTTTGTTAATGTTTGCATAATTTTTTACATATTTATGGGTCTTTGACCCCTTTATACCATTCTGATAATAATCTTGATAACAATATTTATAATACACATTATCACCAAATTTTGAATCTATTTCTTCTACACATTTTTTTACACTTCCATAAACATCCTTATAATCATCTGCACTCTTTAAAAAATCCTTTTCAATCCCCTGTTTCATATTTTGAATGACCGATGTTTTACCACTATTATTGGCACCAGCTAAAAATGTGATACCATCTTCCATATAAATAGATTCATGTATAAACTGTCTGTAATTATAGATATCCAGTAATTTAAGTTTCATTTTCTTCCTCCCATTTTCCTATCATATTGCTCACCTTTTCCAGATTGTATAATATTATCATACTATTATTTTCATATGTAGTCTAGACTATTCCAATAGTTTTGTTGACTTATACATATTTCCCATAAATGCAGAACACACGACTTTCACCCGTTAGAGCGCGCCCATGGGGCGCAAACCAAAAATAAGGAGACGAAAATCGTCTCCTCACAATTAGCTTCTATTTCATTTATACTGTCTTCTTCCCAAACATCCTAAGATACTCCTGAGCCGACTGCAGCGAAATATTCAACTTTACCTGCAACCTTTTTAAAATTGGTCCTATGTCAAGATTTAGTACAAGTTAAAATGAGAAATTTCTCCCCATTTTAACCTGCCAGAAGCTCAGCCTCAGTGTTCGTTCTTTCATACACTTGTTCGAATTCGTTTGGCGACATATAGTTGCAATGGCTATGAATTCGTTTCGTATTGTAGAAAGCTTCCAGATATTCAAAAATCAACTGGTATGCTTGCTTATAATCACGGATTTTAAAGCGATTGAGCCATTCACGTTTGATAACAGAATGAAAGGATTCAATGCATGCATTATCCCACGGAAAAGCTTTCTTCGAATAACTGCGCTGCATATTTTCGGTTGCTTTTTTATATTCCTTTGCAACATATTGGCTGCCACGATCCGAATGGATAATTAATGGTTGATCGATATTTCGGCGAGCTTTGGCTTTGTTTATCGTATCAATCACGCAGGATACTTCCAGTGTTTCTGAAAGCGTCCAGGCTATGATTTTTCTGGAAAATAAATCCATAACACTGGTCAGATAGACAAATCCATCTATTGTCCAGATGTAGGTAATATCCGAACACCAGACTGCATTCGGACGATCAGGATTAAACTGCTCATCGAGGATATTTTGTAATTCAGTGCTGAAATCGGAATCTTTTGTGGTGATCGTCCATGGTTTGCTCCACTGAGCACGGATTCCCATTTGGCGCATATATGTACCAACGGTTCTTTCCGAAATGACTTCACCAGTTTTTCGAAGTTCTACAGTGATTTTCGGAGCACCGTAGTTCTGCTTGGAATCATCATAAATATCCTGTATTTTTGCTTTTACAGCTTTACGACGTTTTTCTGTATCAGAAGGTACGTGGTGGAGCCATGCAAGATATCCTGAGCGAGAGACACCTAAAAATTTCAACATTCCGGAGACGGAAACCCGGCGTCCAGCCTTTT
>ERZ772991.2168-NODE-2168-length-14530-cov-3.068601_pt1 | contig 14530 bp, 10 predicted proteins | sample MGYA00511128_ERZ772991 | MGnify/ENA primary metagenome ERZ772991 (study PRJEB29015, sample SAMEA2737655) | human gut metagenome | biome: human gut; feature: human-associated habitat; material: faeces | place: China | collected 2012 ... | reverse complement strand
ACGGCCGGTAACGGTACCAAACTCGCCGCCTGCGTTGCGGATGTAGTCGCCGGTCTCGTCGAACAGCTCGGTCGGGAACGGGCCTTCGCCGACACGGGTGGTGTAGGACTTGAAGATGCCCATGATCTCGCTGATGGCGGTCGGGCCGACACCCGAACCGATGCAGCAGCCGCCCGCTACCGGGTGGGACGAAGTGACATACGGATAGGTGCCCATGTCGAGGTCGAGCAGTGTGCCCTGCGCACCCTCGAACAGCACTTCCTTGCCGGACTTGATAGCATCATAGGTCATAACGGTGGTGTCGCGCACCATCGGGCGCAGACGGTCGGCATAGACCTTGTACTCCTCGATGATTGCGTCCGCGTCGAGCGGCTCGCCGCCGTAAACGCCGGTAATGACACGGTTCTTGCGTGCGCAGGTCTCGCGGATGACTTCCTCGAAGCGCTTTTCGTCGATGAAATCATGCATGCGGATGCCGCTGCGCTCGGACTTGTCCATATAGGTCGGGCCGATGCCCTTGCCGGTGGTGCCGATCCTGGCGCTGCCCTTGGCCGCCTCGTACGCAGCGTCGAGGATGCGGTGCGTGGGCAGGATGAGGTGGGCCTTCTTCGAAATGCAGAGCTGCTTGGTGAGGTCGTGGCCGCTGGCCGCGAGCGCTTCGGCCTCTTCACGGAAAAGGACGGCGTCGATCACCACACCGTTACCGATGATATTGGTCTTACCGCCCTGGAATATGCCCGAAGGGATCGAGCGGAGCACGTATTTCTCGCCGTTGAATTCCAATGTATGACCGGCATTGGGGCCGCCCTGAAAGCGGGCTACGACCTGGTAGCCAGGCGTCAGCACATCCACAACTTTTCCCTTGCCCTCGTCACCCCATTGCAGGCCGAGGATAACGTCAACTTTTTTCATTGTATCCGGTAATATTTATGGCGCAAAAGACATTTTTTGCACCCAAAGGTAAGAATTATTATCCGAAATACCCAACCCGCGGCGGCGACTTTTCAACAATGTATCAGAAATAAGCGTACCGGAAACCCGCCGCGGAAGGCAAATGACAGTGCCGGGGGGGGGCAGCAGCAAACAACGCAGCAACCGACAGGAAGCGATGCGGGCAGGTGACGGGAAGCGACGCGGGCAGTCAGCGGAAAACGATGCGGGGGGGGGCGGTCAGCGGACGACCACCTCGGTCGGCCCGTTGCGGTCGACGCCCTGCGAAGCGAGGCAATAGACGGTCGTAAGGAAAGGATTGTCGCGCGTGTCGGCCTGCAACTGCCCCGAGCAGGGGGGCAGGTCGAGCGTCACCAGCAGGTTGCCGCGGCAATCGAGCGAGCGCAGGGAAGAGTTGGATTTCAGGTCGAGGCGTGCGAGCAGGTTTTCGGCACAGTCCAACTGCGTAAGCCCGCGCAGGCCGTCGATGTCGAGCGACGTGATTTCGTTGTCGCCGCAATCGAGCTTTTGCAGGTCGGGGCATTTGCGCAGGTCGAGCCGCGTGAGATTATTGCCGCTGCAATCGAGCTCGCGCAGGCGGGAAAACTCGCCGATCTCCCACATCGCGGAGATGTTGCGGCCGGAGCAATCCATCGCCAGGACGCGCTGCGCCTCGTAGCGCGAAATGCGTCCGTCGTGATCCAAATCGAACATTCCGAGACAGAATCGTTCGAAGGCGGGATCTGCGAAGGTGATATAAATACGCTTGTTCTTATCATCCTGCTCGTTCTCAGCAAGGCCGCAGGCCGTGAACAGCAACAGAGCGAGAACAGGGATAAAGCGCAGCATGGCCGGATCAGATATTCACGTCGTCGTCGGAGTCGCCGCCGCCGTCGTCGGAATTGGCGTCGTCCTGGATTTCGTCGGCGCCCTTGATTTCGTCGTCGTAGTAATCCTTGTCGTCCTCCTCCTGCGCATTGTCGTCGATCTTCACGTCGATCTTCACCATATAGGCGATCTCGTCGGTATCGAACGGCACGGCATAGAAAAAATCGCCGTTGGGTTTGTCCACGCGCATCATCGCTTCGGTGAACCCCAGCGGGTATTTTTCCTTTACGGCATCCTGCAGTTCGGGAGTCAAGTTGTGAAAGCTCGTTACGATATGTTTCTTCGTCGTATTCTGTTTAGCCATAGTAATGCTTGGAAATTTTCTGCAATTATAAGCAAAATTTACATATCGCACCACATCCGTAATTTTTTTTTGCATTTTTTTTGAATTTGCAGGATGTTATAAACAAAATACGTACCTTTACGCAGGTTATACTTATATTATGATACGCGAGAGAGTCGAAGAGCTGCGGCGGCAGCTCGAGTACCATAACTTCAGATATTACGTCGAAAACGCCCCTGAGATCTCCGACTTCGAATTCGACACGATGATGCGCGAATTGCAGGATCTGGAACGGGCGCACCCCGAACTGTCCGACCCCAATTCGCCCTCGGTGCGTGTCGGGAGCGACATCACGTCGGAGTTCCGGAGCGTAAAGCACCGGTTCCCGATGCTTTCGCTCGGCAACACCTATTCGCTCGACGAACTGCATGAATTCATCGCCCGCATCGAAAAGGAGGCAGGGCCAACGGAGTTCGTCTGCGAACTGAAATTCGACGGCACGGCCATATCGCTCACCTACGAGGACGGGCGGCTGCTGCGTGCCGTGACGCGCGGCGACGGCACGCAGGGCGACGACGTGACGGCCAACGTACGTACGGTGCGCACGGTTCCCCTGCGCCTGAGGGGCGACGACTGGCCGCCCTACTTCGAAATACGGGGCGAGATCCTGATGCCCTACGCCTCGTTCGACAAAATCAACGCCGAGCGCGAGGCGGCCGGGGAGACGCTCTTCGCAAACCCGCGCAACGCCGCGGCGGGGACGCTCAAGCAGCAGGCGTCGTCGGTGGTCGCACGCCGCGGCCTGGACTGCACGCTCTACCAGTTGGCGGGCGACGACCTGCCCTTCACGAACCACTGGGAAAGCCTGCAGAAAGCCCGCGAGTGGGGATTCAAAGTCTCGGACGCGGCGCGCATATGCCGCACTGCGGAGCAGATCGACGCCTACATCGCGCATTGGGACGAGGGGCGCCATGCCCTGCCCTTCCCGACCGACGGCGTGGTGATCAAGGTCAACGACTTCGCCGTAAGGCGGCAGCTGGGATTCACGGCCAAGGCCCCGAAATGGGCCGTGGCCTACAAGTTCAAGGCCGAGCAGGCGCTCACGCGGCTGGACAGCGTGTCGTTCCAGGTGGGACGCACGGGAGCCATAACGCCTGTGGCGAACCTCGAACCGGTGCTGCTGGCCGGGACGACCGTGCGGCGTGCGACGCTGCACAACGCCGAGCAGATGGCCCTGCTGGACATCCGCCCGGGCGACATGGTATACGTCGAGAAGGGCGGCGAGATCATCCCCAAGATCACGGGGGTAGACCTCTCGCAGCGGCCTGCGGACAGCAAACCGTTCGAATACATCACCGTATGCCCCGAATGCGGCACTCCGCTGGTGCGCTACGAGGGCGAGGCGAAGCACTACTGCCCCAACCAGGGGGGATGCCCGCCGCAGATCGTCGGCCGCATCATCCATTTCATCCGCCGCAAGGCGATGGACATCGAAGGGCTGGGCGAGGAGACCGTGGAACTGCTCTATGAAAACGGGCTGGTGCACGACGTGGCCGACCTCTACGACCTGAAGGCCGGACAGCTGGCGGAATTGCCGCGGCTGGGCGAGAAGTCGGCCGACAACATCATACGCAGCATCCGCGGATCGGTCGAGGTGCCCTTCCGCCGCGTGCTGTTCGGACTCGGCATCCGCTTCGTGGGCGAGACGACGGCCAAATACCTCGCGGAGCATTTCCGCTCGCTCGACGCCGTGATGCGGGCCACGCGCGAGGAGCTGACCCAGGCCGACGAGGTGGGCGGGCGCATCGCCGACGCGATCATCGAGTATTTCGCCGACGAGCAGAACCACGCCATCATCCGCCGCCTGCGTGCCGCGGGGCTGAAGTTCGAGGAGGAGGCGCGGGAGCTGGCGTCGGAGTCGCTCGCAGGCCGCAGTTTCGTGGTGTCGGGCAAGTTCTCGCGCAGCCGCGACGAAATGAAGGAGCTGATCGAAATGCACGGGGGCAGGAACCTCGCGGCCGTATCGGCCAACGTCGATTACATCGTGGCGGGCGACAACATGGGCCCGGCGAAGCTCAGGAAAGCCGAGAAGCTGGGCGTGAAGATCATTTCCGAAGAGGAGTTCATCGCCATGGTCGGCGGGCAGGAAGCCCCGGCGGCAAACGGGACGGAAGCCGACAGCGCAACAACGGCAAATACCGGAGGCAGGAACAATGGCGCCCCGGCCGCGACGGAAGGCGGGGACGGCGAACCCGTCCAACAAGGCGAGTTGTTCTGAGCCCCGCGGAAAAGGAATACGCATAAAAAACTACATAATGCCAAACAGAATCATATGATACGACACAAGCTCTGCGGCGTGGGGGCCGCCATGATAACCCCCTTTACACCCGAAGGAAAAGTCGACTACCAGGCGCTGGCATGCATGATCGACTATGTGATCGAAGGCGGCGTGGACTACATCGTGGCGTTGGGCACCACGGCCGAAACGCCGACGCTCTACATGCCCGAACGCGCCGTGATAGCCATGTTCATCACCAACCACATCGCGGGACGCGTACCGCTGGTAATGGGCTGCGGCGGCAATTCGACGTCGGAGGTACTGGATCAGCTGCGCGAATTCGACCTGCGGGGCGCCGACGCCATCCTGAGCGTTACGCCCTACTACAACAAGCCCTCGCAGGAGGGCTTGTACCAGCATTTCCGCACCGTGTCAGAGCACTCGCCGCTGCCGGTGATCCTCTACAACATCCCGGGACGCTCGGGCGTCAACATGACGGCCGAGACGACGCTGCGACTGGCTCGCGGGATGAAGAACGTGATCGGCATCAAGGAGGCATCGGGCGACATCGAACAGATGCAGCACATCCTCGACCGGCGCCCCGAAGGGTTCATCGTGCTGTCGGGCGACGACGGCATGACGCTCGAGCTGATGCGCCGCGGCGGCGACGGCGTGATCTCGGTGGCCGCGAACGCTTTTCCCAAGCGGTTCATGGAGTGTGTGAACTACGCCAAGGCCGGGGAGTTCGACCGTGCGGAAAAGGCATACGAATGCCTCGACGAAGCGGTACATGCCCTGTTCGAAGAGGGCAACCCCGTGGGGGTGAAGTGCGCACTGGCCGAAATGGGCATAATCGGCCCGACGATGCGGCTGCCGCTCGTCGAAGGTTCGGGGGCGCTGCGCGAAAAGTTCCGCAAACTGATCGCGGAATACGATTTGCGCTGATTTGAGCGTTAGTGCCTAAAATACGAATATGAAAAATTTACTGCTGACATTGCTCCTGCTCCCGGCGCTGGCCGCGGCGAAAGTCCCCGTCGAGGAGGACATCGTCGCCAAGACGTCCGACCCCGATTCGCCGTTCTACTACACATCGCTGATGATGCGCTACAACGCGGGCGACGAGACGCTCACCGACGAGGATTACCACTACCTCTACTACGGCTACGCCCACCAGGAGAGCTACAAACCGATGGAGGCGAACCCCGACCTGGACAAGCTGCTGATGCTGGCATCGGGGCTCGATCCCGACAACCCGCTGGCCGAAACGCTCGACGCGATGCTCTACGTGGGCGAAGATGCGCTCGCCCGCGACCCGTTCAGCCCCAAGATCCTGAACCTGATGGCCTATGCCCACGGGGCGCTGGGCAACAAGCTGCAGGAGAAGATGTATTACAACAAGGTGAAGGGGGTGCTCCGCGCGATCGAGGATTCGGGAGATGCCCTCACGCAGAAGACCCCGCGCCATATCCTGATGTTCGACCATGCGCTCGACGTGATGGCATCGGAGGGTTACACCTACGGCAAGAGCCGCATCATCAGCCGTACGGTGGAATTCATCCCCTTCACGGCGCCCCGGATGGTCGGCGACAAGAAACGCAAAGGGCTCTATTACGACTTCGGCCGCGTATACTGGAACAAGCCCGAAGGATATACCTATAAACGTGACCGCACATGGCAATTCAACAACCTGAAACCCCGTACCTACAAATAATCCGGCGCACGCTGTGGCTGCTGCTGGCAGTGACGCTGCTCGCCGGGTGCGAAAAAACAGAGGAACGCGCAGGGCTGACCACGACGCAGGACGAAGTGGTATTGCGCAGCACGGCGGGTTCGGAGGCGGCATTCACGGTGTCGTCGACCGAAGCGTGGTCGCTCACCACCACGGGAAGCGGCTTCGACGTCTCCCCCACCCGAGGCGGCCGCGGGGAGACGACGGTAACGGTGAGGGCACAGGACGACAATACAGGCCACAGCCGCATCAAGTTAGGGACAGTGATGCTGAACCTGACCGCAGGAGGTGCGCAGTGTAGCGTCACCGTATCGCAAAGCCCGGCGACTGCGACGCAGACCATGCTGCTCTACATGCCGGGGCGGGATTTGCTGAATTTCTACAAACAAAATATCGACGGTGTATTGAAAGCTGTCGACGCAAATGTTCCGGGCGACGGCCGCATATTAGTCTGCTACCAGCCCAATACGCACTCACAGGCCGAAATGTACGAAGCGTATTTCAACGCCGAAAAGCAGGCGGCCGCATTCACGCTGCTGAAAAGTTACGACGATTTCGCGGCGGCCGATCCCGCATGCGTACAGCGCATGCTGAGCGACGTGGCAGCGCTCGCCCCTGCGCAGCATTACGGGATCATCGTCGGTTGTCACGGCAAGGCGTGGGTGCCCGCGGATCATGGGGCACTCAGCTACTCGGCCCGGATGACGAATGAGCTGGAGGATTTATGGATTCCGATGCCAGGGGCACTGCTAACCCGTTCGTTCGGCGACACGGGGCGGTCGATCGACATTACGAATTTCGCGGCGGCGGTCAAGGCCCAAAATTACAGACCCGACTACCTGCTTTTCGATGCCTGCTTTATGGCCAATATAGAGACGCTGTACGACCTGCGCGAATGCACGGACTACGTAATTGCCGCGCCCTGCGAAATCATGGCACAAGGATTCCCCTATGAGCGGGCGATGCCGTGGTTCTTCACCGACGGTGGCAAAGAATACAACCTGACAAAGGTATGCGAAGCGTTCTGGAACTTCTACATGAACGATGCAACGACCAAATCGGGCTGCATTTCGCTGGCCGTGATGGCGGAAATGGAAGGTATGAAGGAGATCATGCGGCATATCAACGCCGCGCCCCAAAAGACCTATGCGGAAGAGCTGCAAAGCTACGAGGGAATGTCTTCGCACATATTCTACGATCTGGGACACTGGGTCGAACTGGCCTGCAGCGACGCTGGGCTGAAAGAGGAGTTCAAAGTGCAGTTGGACAAGGCGTTCCCAAAAGCTGCACGGCTCAATACGCCGGAATTCTACTCGGCATATAACGGCCGGATGAACCCCGTCGCCTACTATTCGGGAGTGTCGTTCAGCGAACCATCGGACAAATACACCGAAGAGAACAAGCAGACGAGCTGGTACCGAGATACGCATTAATTGAAAAAGGGTGATTCGTAAGGAATCACCCTTTTTCATTATTCGTACTGGCCGGACTTGAGCCGTTCGACCTCCTCGCGGGAGAGGAAACGCCAGGCTCCGCGCTTGAGGTTCTTCTTGGTCAGGCCGGCGTAGTAGACACGGTCGAGCTTGGTGACCGTGTAACCCAGGAATTCGAAAATACGGCGCACGATACGGTTGCGGCCGGAGTGTATCTCGATGCCGATCTCCTGTTTGTTCTCCTTGACATAGGAAATTTCGTCGGCGAAGATTTCGCCGTCTTCAAGTGTGATGCCCTCGGCGATGCGATCCATATCGGCATGCGCCAGGGGCTTGTCGAGCGTCCCCTGGTAGATTTTCTTTTTCAGGTACGAGGGGTGCGTGAGCTGCTTCGTAAGGTCGCCATCGTTGGTGAAAAGCAGCAACCCGAGGCTGTTCTTGTCCAGACGGCCTACGGGGTAGATGCGCTCCGTGCAGGCACCTTCGACCAGATCCATGACGGTCTTGCCGGCATGGGGGTCGTCGAGCGACGTGACATAACCCTTGGGCTTGTTGAGCACGAGGTAGACCTTCTTCTCGCCCTGCACGCGGCTGTCGTTGAATTTCACCTCGTCGGTGGGAAGCACCTTGGTGCCCAGCTGGGTGACGATCTGGCCGTTGACCGTAACGAGGCCCGCAGTGATGAAATCGTCGGCCTCGCGGCGCGAGCAGAGGCCCGACTGCGCGAGAAAACGGTTCAGGCGCATTTCGCCGACCTGCTTTTCGGGCGTGAATTTCGGGTAGGACGCCGGTTTGTCGTCGTGCTTCCTCGGCCCCGGCTTATAGGGTTTGTCGCCGAATTTACGGTCGCCGTATTTCTTATCCCCGAACTTACGTTCACCGTAGGCGGGCTTGTCGCCATATTGGCGGCGCGGCTTGTCGCCGTCGCGGTGCTCGTAACGGGGTTTATCGCCGGACTTACGCTCGCCGTAAGCCGGTTTGTCGCCGAACTGGCGGCGCGGTTTGTCGAATGCAGGGCGATTGTCCGCCGTGAAATGGGGATTGTAGGAGGCCCGCCCACGGGGCCCCTCGCTGGACGGTTGCTCCGAATCGGCAGCATCACGCTGTAAACGCGGGCGACGCTCGACACGCTCCGCCGTAGCAGTCACGGTACGCTGGCGCTTGTCGCGTCCGAAACGCGAAAGTACCGTGGTCGAGTCGTTTTTGTTGTCTTTCATACGTATTTGAATGAGTTTGTGGGGCAAAGGTAATCCATTTTTCCGGATTACGGCATATTGCAGACCCGATTTGGCGATAAAAGACAGGGGCCGTTACAAATTCGCCGCTTTTGCCTTATCTTTGCACCCGTAAACGACGTCCGGCAGGGGTTGCCGGACATCCCCGCCCCGCACCTATGAACATGAACCGCGAAATACTGCGCATCGCGCTCCCGAATATCGTTTCGAACATCACCGTACCGCTGATGGGAATCGTGTCGACGGCCATCGCCGGGCACTGGGGCGCGGATTCGGCGGCGACGATCGGCGCACTGGCCATCGGGGTGTCGATCTTCAACTTCATCTACTGGAACTGCTCGTTCGTGCGCATGGGAACCAGCGGACTCACGGCACAGGCGTTCGGCGCCGGGAATTTCCGCGAATGCACCAACATGCTCGTAAGGGCGATGGTCGTGGCGGCGGGCATGGGATTGCTGATGCTCGCCCTGCAATACCCGCTGGGCGAGCTGGCCCTGTGGGGACTGAACGGCAACGAAATGACGCGCGAATATTTCTACGCCCGCATCTGGGCCGTACCGGCTGGCATCCTCCTGTTCGGGTTCAACGGCTGGTTCACGGGTATGCAGAATGCCATGATACCGATGTTCACGGCTATTTCGGTCAACGCGGTGCATGTGCTGTGCAGCCTTTGGTTCGCCTTCGGCATGGACATGGGGATCGTCGGCATCGCCTACGCCTCGGTGATCGCACAGTGGACGGGCGTGGGACTTTCGCTGCTGCTGCTCATGCTGCGCTACCGCAAGGTGCTGACGGGCATCGACTGGGCCGAGGTATTCGACATGAAACCGCTCAAAACCTTCTTCATCGTCAACCGCGACATCATGCTGCGTACGCTCTGCATCGTGGCGGTCTACACCTTCTTCACGGGGGCTTCGGCCCGCATGGAAGACCCGGTGCTGCTGGCCGTGAACACCCTGCTGTTGCAGCTCTTCACGCTCTTCTCGTACATGAACGACGGCTTCGCATATGCCGCCGAAGCGCTGACCGGACGGTTCATCGGCGCCCGGGACGTAAAGGCGCTGCGCGACTGCCTGCGGCGCTGCATCGCATGGGGCACGGCCGTGTCGGTACTGTTCGTGGGAATCTACATCGTCTGGTGGCGCGACCTGGTGGGGCTGTTCATCGACGATTCGGCCGCAAACGCCGCGACGATCGTGGAGGTCGCCGGACGGTATATCGTATGGATCATCCTGATCCCCGTAGCCAGCGCCATGCCCTTCATCATGGACGGCATCATGGTGGGCGCTACGCAGACGCGCGTCATGCGCAACTCGATGTTTTGGGCTACGGCAGCCTATTTCGGCATCTTCTATATCGGGCATACGCTCATAGGCAACAACGCCCTGTGGCTCGCCTTCACGCTGTACATGTTCCTGCGCGGCGTGCTGCAATACTTCATGACGCACAGCCTGCGGACAATCTACCGCAAAGCCGGCGCATAAGGAAGGGGCGGTGAATCCCCGGGCAGGGAGAGGCCGGAACGGCCCGGGAGAGGCAACGTCCGGAATCAGGAAGGTTTCCTGCGATAACAGGCCGCATATCCGGGGATAATCACTAAATTAGCGGAACGGAACCCCCCAAAAACCCGCCATGATCTTATCCGAAAACGCACTCTATATCAAATATATCCGACTGAAAGAGGCCGGAGATTTGCCGCACGAATACCCCTATACGGTGCCCGCGCTGGCGGGGTTCAGCGGGTTGCGGTTCCGCCGCCCGGTGACGTTCATCGTGGGCGAGAACGGCATGGGCAAATCGACGCTGCTGGAAGCCATCGCCGTAAAAGCGGGATTCAATGCCGAGGGCGGGTCGAAGAACTTTCGGTTCGCAACGCGCGAGACTCATTCCCCGCTATACGGGAACCTCGTGCTCGGACGCGGGTTGCAGCCGCGCGACGGCTATTTCCTGCGTGCCGAAAGTTTCTACAACGTCGCCACCGAAATCGACCAGATAGCCGACGGCATACACCGCTATTACGGCGACAAGTCGCTCCACAGGCAATCGCACGGCGAAAGCTTCCTGAGCCTGCTCGAACACAGGCTCCGCGGGAACGGGCTCTATATCTTCGACGAGCCCGAGGCCGCCCTCTCGCCGTCGCGGCAGATGTATATGCTGTGCCGGATAAAACAACTCGTGGAAAGCGGATCGCAGTTCATCGTCAGCACCCACTCGCCTATCGTCATGGCCTACCCCGGCGCCGACATCTACGAGATCGCGGACAACGGGCTGCAACTCACCGAACTGGAGCAAACGCCGCATTACCTGCTGATGAAACGCTTTTGCCTCGACCACGAAGGTATGCTCCGGCAGTTGGGGTTCGGCATCCCGGAATCTTGAAGCGCGGGTCGCGCCACAGGCCGAATGTCCCGGAGATCGGCACAACCGCACAGGCATTTCGCACGGATGCCGCACAGGATTTGCACGGACGTCTCGCACGGATATTACCCTACGAATTCGACGGCACGGACATCACGACAGGCACATCGGCGCATGAAAAATCCCGGCTCCGTGTTTCGGAGCCGGGATTCCTGTAAGCGCAGGGCGGCAGCGCCGCCCCCGCAGGGAATTACTCTTCGCCTTTGGCTTCCTTGAGCAGGGTATTGTACTTGTTGTACTTGTCCATCATACCCTCCTCGTCGCGCAGGCGGAAGCAGATCGACTTGAGGAAGTCGAGCGTGTTGACGTCGTCCTTCTTCAGCTCGTATGCCTTTTCGAACCAGGGCACCGCCTCCATATAGACCGCATTCACCTCCTTCAGGTCGGTATCGTAGGCAGTCTGGCTGCTGTACTGCTTCTCGTTCATCACCTTGTTCATCTCGTCGGCCTTGATCGTGTAGAACACGCCCAGGTAATAATTGCCTTCGAACAGGTCGGGCTTCAGCTCCACGACCTTCTTGAACGATGCGATGCTCTCGTCGTAGTTTTTCAGCGCATAGAAGATACGGCCGCGGCCGAACCAGAGGTCTACGTTCTCGGGGTTGTCGGCAATGGCCGAGTCGATCAGCGTTACCAGGTCGGCAGGGTCGCCCACGCCCTCTTCGGCCGTGTAAAGCTGCATCAGGCCGTCGAGGATACGCTCGTTCTTCGGGAATTTCCCGATACCCGTGATCAGGGCGTCCTTGGCCAGCATGACGTTGTCCTGGCTGACGTTCTTCAGGCCGTAATAGCAGTGGAAGAGGTAGTAGTAGATGTTACCCTCCTCGTCGGTATACCCCAGGTCGATCGCTTTCTTGAGGTACTCGGCACCCTGTCCGAACGACGAGGGGTGCGCCGAACCGTCCACTGTGCGCAGGTAACCGGCATAGTAGAGCAGCGCGGGATCTGCGGCTGCGCCGTAAGCGGGGCTCGACTGTGCCCGGAAAGCCGTGGCATAGGCATCGGCGGCGGCGACGTACTCGCCCGTGTCGATACCCGTGTTACCGACCTGCGAACAGAAATCGCTGATCTGCTGCAACCCGTCCTTCACCTTCGCAGCGCTCTTGGGGTCGATCTCGTAAGCCTTGTTGTAAGCCTCGATGGCCATGGCGGGAGCCTCTTTCAGCACCCAGTCGGTCTGCGTCCAGGTAACGACCTTGCCGTCCTTGATGTAGGCGATGAAATAGGGGTACTCCCACGCTTCGTAGGGAACGTTGAGAAGCGTCACCTGCTTGGTGGCCGAAGGTTCGCCCACGGCCAGCTTCAGCATCGCGGCGTCCATGTTGACGAAGAGGCTCTTCGTCGGTTCCACGGCAGCCTCGTACAATGCTTTGCCCCGGTTGATCCACGTGGAGGCCTTGGCGTTCTTCTTCGCGTCGGCGATGTCGGCGTCGCTCTTCTCGATCTTGGTGAGGAGCCCGCTCTTGTTGACTTTCTGCGCCTGCACGGCAGGGATAGCCACGAGCAGCGCCGCGAAAGCCGTCAAAAATGTTTTCTTCATAACAAAATTTAATTTAAAGTTTTCAAATTCATTTCATCTATTCCTCGGCCGGCTGTCCTGCTTCGGGCGTTGCGCCCCCGTTTTCAGCAGCCTCCGCGGACTGTACTTCTTCTTCATCGCCGGCAGCAGGCACGGCCATCACCGAGGCAATGGCATCGCCGTCGCGCAGGTTGATGATACGCACGCCCTGCGTGGCACGACCCGCCAGGCGGATCTGCGACACGGCCGTACGTATGGTAAGTCCCGAACGGTTGATAATCATCAGGTCGTTGTCGTCCGTAACGGCCTGTATGGAGATAAGTTTGCCGGTTTTCTCCGTCACGTTGATCGTCTTCACACCCTTACCGCCGCGGTTGGTGATGCGGTATTCGTCGAGGTCGGTACGCTTGCCGTAACCGTTTTCGCTCAGCACCAGCACGTCCTGCGTCGAATCGGGTTCCACACAGATCATGCCGATCACCTCGTCGGACTCCTCGATCGAGATGCCGCGCACACCGGCGCCGACACGCCCGATCGGGCGCACCGTCGACTCGTTGAAGCGGATGGCCTTGCCTTCGCGGGCCGCAATCATCACTTCGGCGTTGCCGCTGGTGAGCTTGGCCTCGATCAGCTGGTCGCCCTCGCGGATGACGATGGCGTTCACACCGTTCTGGCGCGGGCGCGAGTAGGCTTCGAGCTTCGTCTTCTTGATCGTACCGTCCTTGGTACACATGATGATAAAGTTGTTGTTCACATACTCGGCGTCGTTCAGGCGCTTGACGTTGATATAGGCGCGAACCTTGTCGTCGGGTTCGATCTGGATGACGTTCTGGATGGCGCGTCCCTTCGAGGAGCGTGCGCCCTCGGGGATCTCGTAGACCTTGAGCCAGTAGCAGCGCCCCTTCTCCGTGAAGAAAAGCATCGTATTGTGCATCGAAGCCACGTAGATATGCTCGATGAAGTCCTCGTCGCGCGTGGCACTGCCCTTGGCGCCGACGCCGCCGCGGTTCTGCGTGCGGTATTCGGCCAGCGGGGTGCGCTTGATGTAGCCCATGTGCGAGATGGTGATGACCATGTCGTCGTCGGCATAGAAATCCTCGGGGTTGAACTCCTCGGAGGCATAGACGATCTCCGAACGGCGCTCGTCGCCGTATTTCTCCTTGATTTCGAGCAGTTCGTCCTTGACGATCTGCATCTGCATGCCGACATTCTCCAGCACGTCCTTCAGGTGGGCGATCAGCTTGGTAAGATCGTCGCGCTCGGCGGTCAGTTTGCCGTACTCCAACCCCGTCAGGGCACGCAGGCGCATCTCGATGATGGCCGAAGCCTGGATGTCGCTCAGCTCGAAACGCTCGATCATCGCCTGCTTGGCCGCGTCGGGCGTCTGCGACGAACGGATGATGTGCACGATCTCGTCGATGTTGTCCTGTGCGATCAAGAGACCCAGCACGATATGCAGGCGCTCCTCGGCCTTGCGCAGGTCGTAACGCGTGCGGCGCACCACCACGTCGTGGCGGTGGTTGACGAAGTGCATGACCAGATCGCGCATCGGCAGCAGCTGCGGACGTCCGTTCACCAGCGCGATATTATTCACCGCAAACGAGGTTTGCAGCGGCGTATTCTTATAAAGGGTGTTGAGCACGACGCTCGCCACGGCGTCGTGTTTGAGGATGATGATGATCCGCAGGCCGTCACGGTCGGACTCGTCGTTGATGTAGGAAATGCCGTCGATCTTCTTCTCGTTGATCATGTCGGCGATCTTCTTGATCATCTCCGCCTTGTTGATCATGTAGGGGATTTCGGTGATGACGATGCAC
>ERZ772991.2162-NODE-2162-length-14587-cov-2.989472_pt1 | contig 14587 bp, 6 predicted proteins | sample MGYA00511128_ERZ772991 | MGnify/ENA primary metagenome ERZ772991 (study PRJEB29015, sample SAMEA2737655) | human gut metagenome | biome: human gut; feature: human-associated habitat; material: faeces | place: China | collected 2012 ... | reverse complement strand
GAGCCGCTCATGGCGTGGGACACCGTTACCCAGACGGTCGACTACGCGCGCTCCATCGAGGAGCAGCACGGCAAGAAGTTCCGCTTCACCATCACCACGAACGGCCTGCTGCTTGACGAGGACAAGCGCAAGTACATCAACGAGAACATGGACAACTGCGTGCTGTCGCTCGACGGCCGCCGTGAGGTTACCGCGGTTGATGCAGTTCTTCAGCGTGAAGGCTCCGGCGACCTTGCCGGCGATGCCGCCCATGTAGAAGAGGTCGTAGTCGGCCATCGTGGGGCTGGTCATGTTACCCGTGTTTACACAGTTTTCGATCAGGGCCGGCGACGCCACCTTTTCGGCAATGCCGATCAGACCGCCGACCGATGCCGTCGACGCCGCGATGTCGGCCTCGTTGCGGCAGTTGGTCATCCTGAGCGTATAACCCAGGCCTGCGTCCGATCCGACGCAGCCTACGATACCGCCCGTGCGGCGATATTTCGTGCCGTTGGAGTTGTTGAACATGATCTTGCCCTTGTTGACGCAATTGTCGAATACGCCGTAGCCGGTGGCCAGGATACCGCCCAGCGAGTGGAACTGGTGCCCGGGATCGGCGAAGGTGACGGTGAAGGTGCCTTCGTTGGTGCAGTTGCTGAACGTCCAGTTCGATTTCTCGGCATGGCCGAACAATCCTCCGTATTGGCCGGTGTCGACGGCGCCCGGGAAGTCGAAGCTGAAATTGCCTTTGTTCGTGCAGTTCACGAGCGATCCTTCCGTTTTGTCCGCGGTGCCTGCGACGATGCCGCCGATGAACTCCGTCCGGGCTGTCCCCGTGACGATGAATTCGCCGGTATTGTGGCAATCGGTGTAGACCGAACCGACGTTCGCCAGGCCGACCAGTCCGCCGAGATAACCTGCCGTGGCAACGGTTTTCGCCCCGGAGAAGGACAGTGTGGCCTTGTTGGTGACTTTCGTCAGTGCCGCACCGTCGTTATAGACGGCCAGCGTGCCGGCGACTACGGGGGTGGCTTGCGATACGGACATGCTGCCCGCCAGCGAGAGGTTCTTTATCTCGGCCGCTGCGTCGAGCGTGTGAAACAGGCCGAGTTCCTTCGAATCCTGATCCGCCAGCTTGACGGTGATCGTATTGTTCAGACCGTCGAAAGTCCCTTTGAACGGATTGGCGGCCGAGCCTACGAAGCTGGTTTGGGTAAGGGCGCTCAGATCGATGTCGCTGACAAGGACGATCCTGCCGCCGTTGGTGTAGGCGTCGAGCGGCGCCCCTTCGGTCACCGCGTTGCCGAAGGCTACGAACTCTTCGGGGGTTGAGATGCCCTTCCAGCTCAGGCGGACGCTGAACGATGCCGTGAGCTCTTCCGCCGAAACGGCTGCGAACTCTATCGTGCCCGCACCGGTGCAGTCCGCACCGTCGGCCGGAGCCGTGACTTTGAGCACCGAATTTTTGATGTCGAGTGCGATGTCCCAGCCTTTGAGCGCCGTGATGTCGCACGTGGCTACGTTGGTGACGGTACAGGGGATGTCGCGCTGCTCGCCGAAGGCGAATTTGTAATCGGCCTCGGCAAAGGAGATGATCGGCAACTTGGTCGAGAGTTCGACGGGGATCGACGCACCCTCGCCGGCCGTTCCGCGGACGCTCAGCGGCGTAACCTTGACGCTGCCTTCCATGGCCGGGTCGGCCTCCTCCTGCGTGGGCGCGGTGACGGTCAGCAGACCCGCATCGACATCGGCCGTGTAAGTCCATCCCTTGGGGACGCTTACGTCGAGCGACGCGGTGTTCTCGCTGGTGAATTCGAATTCCATGCTCTTCCCGTAGGAGAAGACATGGGTCTTCGAGGTCGTCTCTTCGTCGAATGTGAGCGTGATGTCGTTTTCCAGAGCGGCTACGGCGAGCGTATAGGTCTCCGTGCGGCCTGCCTGCGACTGTATTTCGATGACCACGTCGCCGCTGGCCTTGGCTCCCAGGTCGGAGGCTGGGGGGGCGGTGACCGAACAGCTCCGCGAGCTGGGGATCACGGTGCATTTCCAGCCTGTGGGGGTGGCCACCGTGTAGGTGACGAATGCACTCTTTAAGGTATAGGTGGCCGTCGTGCCGAACCGCATGCTCTGGAGGCCCTCGATCAGGTTGCCCTCCGTGTCATAGAGTTCGAATACGATCGCACCGTCTTCTGCCTCTACATCCTCGATGCCGCAGGAGCTGCACAGCAATAGCGGTGCGGCAAAAAGCATGTAAATAAGAAAATGAAGAGATTTTCTCATAAATGAAAGTTTTAGGGTTGAATATTTGGATGAATGAATGGTTCGTAAAAGTCCGGTCGTAGTTTTTACTTTGTCATAGGCATCTTTGTATTTTAAAGGTTGGGAAAAAGATATTGAATGAGAAATAAATGAAAATCAAATAGAACTATAATGGATTTCTTATTGTGTTCTTTTGTGTTTATTTCAGAAGAAATTCCGCTTTGTTGTTTGTAAAAGTATGCTTTTGGAAAATGTGTGTCAACAGCATCAAAATGAAATATGAATGCGTATTTCCGACAATGAGCTGGTGGAAAGCATGTTATTTCCGATACCCGGGTGTTATTATATGAATCCCGTATGAATCGCCGGCGCGCGATTTCCGGCTGTCAGACGATCTCCATGATCCGGCGCTCGAATTCGGCGGGCGGGCATTTGGCGGCGTTCCGCAGCCGGTTGCGGTAGGTGTAGACCGTATTTATGGAGATATGCAGAAACTGGGCGATTTCGCTGTTGCCCGTGATGCCCAGCCGGATCACGGCCAGCAGCCGGAATTCAGTGTTGAGGCCGGGCGTTTTCATTTGCTCCCCGTCCCGCAGCAGTGCGTTGGCTTTTTCCACGAAATCGGGATAAAGCGATAGGAATACCCGGTCGAATTCGTGGAAGAACGATTTGTATTCCTGCTCGATGGGCGTAGGCGAGCGCAGCTCACGCAAAAGGCGCTCCTGCCCGAACGAGAGCGCAGTCTTGTAGAGGTGTGTGCGGTGACGTTCTAATTTGTTGATGTAGAACGTGCTGCGTTGCATGTAGTAACGCAGGTATTTGTCTTTGATGGTATTGGCCTGGGAGAGTGCCCGGGTGGCTGTTTCGTGGCGGAGGCTGCTGGCGGCGAGCTGTTCGCTGAGTTCGTGCAGCCGGGCGCAGGTTTGCGCGTGTTGCGTACGCAACTGTTTGATCAGGTGTTTTTGCCTGAAGGCGAGCGAGACGGCCGCCAGTAGAAGAAGTGCGCCCGTTGCGATGGCCGGCAGTGCGGCCTTGCTTTTTCGCGGGCTTCGGATGTGGGTGCCCCCTGCCGTTGCCGGCTCGGGGGCAGCGTTGCTTTTGCCGGCTTGGTCGCCGTTCGGGGCGTAGCGGATTGTTTGCTCCGGCAGGATGTTGCCGGTTCCCGAAATTAAAAGAGGGAAATCCCCCCCCCACGCATTGTGCGGGCGGTAACGTCGTTTTTCGGGACGCAGCAGCAGATCAGAAGGCCGGTAAGCAGAGCGAAATGACGGTTCATGTCTGGTCGAGGGTTAGGTTGTGGTACTACAAATATACATTATAAAATCGAGACTGTACGGGTTGTGCCCGGGCGGCGGCGTTTTTGGTGCTGTCTCAGTATGCCGCCGTCAGCCTTGTTGCTGCGGTAAAGCCGGCCCGGGCCATCGGGGCGCAATTGCAGTCGCCGCTTAGGGCATCCCCGGATGCCTGGTGTGCGGTTGCGTCAGTCACCCGGCCGGAGGCTGTCGCAGGACAAGTACGGCCGGTGGTGCCGACGACGATACCCTGACCGGCCGCGGATGTGCCGTACCCGTTTTGCAGGGCGAACGGCAGGGCGGGCGGTATGGACGGTCTCCTGCTGGGGAGGTAGGCCGAAAGAGTCCGGAATTTCTTTTCCATCGTTTTTAGGCTTTAAGATATGACAAATATATAAGTTTAATTTTAATACAAGTGTTAAAAAGAGATTAAAAGGAAATTTATTTTTGATTATTTGTTGTGTTTATGTTGTTATTTATCTTGCCTTTTATTACTTTTGTCCGCAACGTAGTCGAAGTCCGGTCAACTTCCATCCTCTTTCCATCATTCAATATTAAAGCAAGCAAATATGAAAATCATGCGATTTATCGGAATCGTCTTCGCGCTGTTTTCGGCGGGAAGCCCGTCGGATACGTCGGCGCAGGATTCCGGGAAAAAATACAAGGTCTATATGGTCTCCAATTCCCATCTCGACACGCAGTGGCGGTGGGACGTGAAAGCCACGATCGACGATTACCTATATAATACGGCTGTGCAGAATCTGGCGCTGCTCGAAAAATATCCGCATTACGTGTTCAATTTCGAAGGTGCCGTCAAGTACGAATGGATCAAGGAGTACTATCCGCACCTCTTCGAGCGCATCCGGAAATTCGTAGCCGACGGGCGATGGAACATTTCGGGGGCTTCGTTCGAGGCCAACGACCCGAACATGCCGTCGTCGGAGTCGTTTATCCGCAACATCCTGCTTGCACAGGAGTTTTATAAAAAGGAGTTCGGCATCAAGTCGAAGGATATGTTCCTGCCCGACTGCTTCGGATTCAGCCAGGTCATGCCGACGCTGGGACACCACTGCGGCCTGATCGGTTTCTCGACGCAGAAATTGTCGTGGCGCACCGAGCCGCTTGTCGGCGACTCCAAAACCCCGTTTCCGATCGGGCTCTGGGAAGGGGTCGACGGCGCCCGCATCATGGTGGCGCTCGAGCCGGGACGCTATTCGTGGAACGAGTTTCCCGAAGGGGATCTGAGCGCCAACGAGGAATTGGCCGAAAGCGCCCGGAAGTCGCCTTTCGGCATCGCTTACCGGTACTATGGCAACAAACTGGCGAACGGAGCCGGAGACCACGGCGGCTCGGCCCTGCCCCGCAGCATCCAGCTGCTCGAGGAGGGGATTACGAACGGCAAGGGGCCCGTGCAGCTTGTCAGCGCCACGTCCTCGCAGCTCTACGAGGATTATATGCCCTACGGGAACCATCCGGAACTCCCGGTGTTCGTCGGGGAGATGCCTCTCGACGTCCACGCTCCGGGCTGTTATACCTCCCAGGCCGAGATGAAGCGTTACAACCGCCGTAACGAGCAGTTGGCCGATGCCGCCGAGCGTTCGGCCGTGATCGCCGACTGGATGGGAGCCGTACCTTATCCGAAAGAGGCGCTCAACGATGCCTGGAAGCGTTTCCTCTGGCACCAGTTCCACGACGACCTTACGGGAACCAGCATTTGGGAGGCTTATACCTATTCCTGGAACGACGAATTTCTGGCGCAGGGGCAATTCTGCGATGTGATCCTCGCCTCGGCCGGGGCTGCGGCATCCGTAATGGACACCCGCGCGAAGGGAAGTCCGGTACTGGTTTATAACCCCGCCGCTTATTCGCGCAGGAGCCTTGTCGAGGCGACGGTCGACCTGCCTGCGGAGGCCGAAGGGGTGGCCGTTTATGCGCCGGACGGGAAGACCGTTCCTGCGCAGATCGTTGCCCGCGACGGTGCCAGGGCGACCGTGCTGTTTGCCGCCGCGATGGAACCCGTAAGCTATGCGGTATACGACGTGAGGGCCGGCAAGGCCGGCAAGGGCAAGGTGCTCAGGGCCTCGGGCAATACGCTCGAGAACCGGGTCTATAAGGTGACGCTCGATGCGAACGGCGACATCGCCTCGGTCATTGACAAGCGCAACGGCCGCGACCTGGTCGAAAAAGGCAAGGCCTTCCGCCTTGCGGTGCTGACCCCCAATGTGTCGAACCGCTATCCGGCATGGGAGATCCACAAGGCGACGCTCGACCAGACACCCGAACCCGTGGATACGGATGTCCGGATCAGCGTGGCGGAGTGCGGCGCCGCACGGGCCTCCCTGAAAGTAGAACGGCGGTACGGCGATTCCCGGCTGGTGCAGTATATCCGCCTGACCGACGGCGGGGACGACGAGCGTATCGATATCGTGGCCGACATTGACTGGAAGACGCCCGACGCCCTGCTCAAGGCCGAATTCCCGATGTCCGTTTCCGCCGAGGAGGCCGTCTACGACATCGGCATCGGCAACCAGCGCCGTCCCACCAACCACCAGCGGGCGCACGAAACATTCGCCCATCATTGGGCAGACCTCTCGGACGGGGACTATGGCATCGCCGTTCTGAACGATTCGAAATACGGCTGGGACAAACCCGCCGACAATACCCTGCGCCTGAGTCTGCTGCATACGCCTTCGACCGAGAAACGCTATGCCGACCAACGGGATCTGGATTTCGGACGCCATACGATGACTTACTCGCTCGTCGGGCACGATGGCGACCATAACCGCGCCGGGGTGGTGGAGAAAGGCGAGCTGCTCAACCAGCCGCTCCTCAGCTTCACGACGCCGAAGCACCCCGGGAAGCTGGGACGCAGGTTCTCTTTTGTCGCGGCTTCGACCCCGCAGATCGCCGTCAAGGCGCTTAAGAAGGCCGAGGACGGCAGCGGTTATATCGTCCGCGTATTCGAAACGACGGGCCGGGAGGTGCGCGGCGCCGAGCTGGCTTTCCCCGTGCGGATCGTTTCGGCCGAGGAGGTGAACGGAATCGAGGAGCCGGTCGGGGAAGCACGATTCGAAGGCAACCGGCTGCTCGTCGATGCCGGGCGTTTCGCGCCCAAGACCTATAAGGTTACGCTGGCGGAGGCTCCCGTGGCCGCCCCCGCGATCGAGAATGCCTTTGTGGATTTCCCTGTAAACCAGAACTCCATTTCGAGCGACGCGTTCAAGTCCGTCGCCAAGGTGGATAAGGAGTGCAACTCCTATGCTGCCGAGCTCATGCCCGAAGTGATCGTCCATGGCGGCATCGAATACCGCCGCGGCGAACCCGACGTGAAAAACGTGCTGAACTGCAGGGAGTCCGTCACGGTCGATTTGCCGCAGGGCGATTATAACAAGGTCTACATCCTCGCATCGTCGTCCAGGGGCGACCGCAAAGCCGTCTTTGACGTCGGCGGCCGCAAGTACGAGGCTGTCGTGCCCTATTACTCGGGCTTCCGCGCTCAGTGGGCCTGGGCCGACAAGACCAAGTCGTTCGTCAAGGACGGGACGATCGCCCATATCGGGAACCACCGGCACAAGATGAACGGACGGAACGATGCCTATACCTTCACGTACCTTTACAGGCTCGGGTTCGATATCGCCTCCGGAGCCGGAAAGCTGACATTGCCCGAGGATGCCGACATCAATATTTTCGCCATCACGGTCTCCGGGAACCGGATCGACGGTACGCGGTGGGCTTGCGAGCCGCGTGCCCTGCCCGTGATTGAATAACGGAAAGACAGTCTATATGCGATAAGCCCGCTCCGGATGTTTCCGGAACGGGCTTATTCTCTATCCCTTTTCAGTAGTCACGCGATCCGTAGCCGGGGATGCGCTATATGGAAACGGCCCTCTGAAATGCGGGCCGGGCGTCATTGCGGACGCGGGGGCATTTACCGCCCGAAAAATTTTGCGATTCGGGTGGTTGCGGCGGTACCCATACGGAACCGTCCCCGGATATTTTCGCTCTGGGGCTGCCGGGCGGGGTTGTGCAGCCATTCGTGGAAGTCGACGTATATGCCTTTATTGATCATGAATTCGAAAGCTGCGTTCTTCAGCCTTTTTTCTTCGTTGTAACCGGACTGGATGTTGGCGATCAGGTCTTCGAACGCGGCAAAATTGTACGGGTTGGAAACTGGGATTTCGGCTGTGTAATGTTGCTTTTTCATAACTTTTATCTTTTTTATAATTGAAGTTTTGTTTCATCAATTCTAAACGACCCAAAGTATTCGGAATCGGCCTCCTGACAGCGTGTGTATGCACTGCAATTTTGCCGGCTTGTCCGGCGGGAAAATGGTCGGTATATGTTGCGTCGAAAATAATCGGTACAGCCTGCTTTCGAATCCGGCTGTATTGCCGACAGGGGTGTTCACTGCCGCGATCGTGTCGGCAAAGATAGGGACAATATGTTGAAATCCAAGCTTTTTGTGATATTTTTTTTGATGCAAAAAATCGAAAAAAAACTTGCATCGGATTTTATTATTATATTAATATAATAATACCCTTGCCGGAAGGGGTAAGAATCCGGAGCGATTTTTCTTGTCTTTTCGCTTGTTCCGTTATCGGATTAATAATGTTCTGAATTGCATCCTGGTGGAAATGGCTTTATTATTGGAGCGGAAGCCCGGTGCGGAGAATTCGGGACATACGAAATTTTTTCGCCCGATCGGCGGGAAGCCGCCTTAATTTTATACATTTGCAAAATCATGTCTCCTGCATTGCGGATAAAACTTTTTTTCGCCCTTGCGGCGTTGTGCCTCGCCTCTGCGGTAAGGGCGCAGGACGGCGCCTATGCCGTCAGCGGCCGGGTGATCGACCGCCTGACGCGGCAGCCGGTCGCCTATGCCGCCGTAGTGCCCGTCGGGCAGGAACAACGCGGCGCATCGACCGATTCGCTGGGACGCTTCCGCCTCGAGCGGGTGCGGGCGGGTATTTTCCGCCTCTCGGCCTCGTCCGTGGGGTACAAGACCGTCGTCACGCCCGAATACCTCGTTTCGGCCGCCACGCCGTTCATCGAAATCGAAATGGAGGAGGATGCCACGCAGCTCGAAGCCGTGACGGTCGTGCCTTCGCCGTTCCGCGCCACGGCCGAAAGCCCCGTCGGGCTGCAGGTCATCGGGGTGCGGGAGATCGAAAAGAGCCCCGGCGCCAACCGCGACGTGTCGCGTATCGTACGTTCGTACCCCGGCGTGTCGTTCTCGCCCGTGGGCTATCGCAACGACCTGATCGTGCGCGGCGGCGGCCCGTCGGAAAACAAGTTCTATCTGGACGGCATCGAAATCCCCAATATCAACCATTTCGCCACGCAGGGCGCCACGGGCGGCCCCGTGAGCATCCTCAATGCCGACCTGATCCGCGAGATCGATTTCTATACCGGGGCTTTCCCGGCCGACCGTTCCGGGGCGCTGAGTTCGGTGCTGGACATCCAACTGCGGGACGGGAACCCCGAAAAACAGACTTTCAAGGCGACACTCGGGGCTTCGGAGGTGTCGCTGAGCGGGAGCGGCCATATCGGCGAGAAAACATCCTACCTCTTCTCGCTGCGCCAGTCTTACCTGCAACTGCTGTTCAAGATGATCGGCCTGCCTTTCCTGCCGAACTACATCGACGGGCAGCTGAAGGTCAAGACGCGCCTTTCGGAGCACGACGAGCTGACGGTATTGGGGCTGGCGGGCTTCGACAACATGAAACTCAACCTCGACGAGGAGGGCGAAGACGCCGAGTACCTGCTGAGTTACCTGCCCCGCATCCGCCAGGAGACCTTCACCGTCGGGGCCGCATGGCGCCACTATGCGGGCCGCCATGTGCAGACCGTGTCGCTCGGGCACACCTACCTGAATAACCGCAACCTCAAATACCGCGGTAACGACGACTCGTCGGAGGACAACCTGACGCTGCGGCTGCGCTCCGTGGAGCAGAAGACCACGCTCCGCGCCGAAAACCGCAGCTATCTGGGGCGCTGGACGGTGCGCGAAGGCGCCGAGCTGAGCTATTCGGGCTATACGAACCGTACCGAGCAACGGCTTTTCACCGATGAGGCGGCGCTCTCGGACTATCGTACCCGGCTGGGGATCGTGGGCTGGGGCCTGTTCGCCGGCGCGGATTATGCCTCGGCGGACAAGCGCTTCACGGCATCGGTCGGCGTGCGTGCCGACGGGGCCGACTATTCCGCGCGCATGGCGAGGTTCTGGCGTCAGCTTTCGCCCCGGGCGTCGGTCTCATACCAGCTCGGCAAAGGGTGGTTGCTGAGCGGAAGCGCCGGGCTTTATTACCAGTTGCCGCCCTATACGGCCCTGGGATTCAAACAGGACGGGGTGCTGGTGAACGAGGCGTTGGACTACCTGCGTGTGGGAATGTTCAGCGTCGGAGGCGGATGGCGCCTGCGCGACCGCCTGGTCGTCTCGGTCGAGGGGTTCTACAAGAAATACGGGAATATCCCGCTTTCCGTCTCGGACGGCATCCCGCTCTCGTGCAAAGGCGACGACTATGGCGTGGTCGGCAACGAAGCGCTGCGCCCGACGGCCGTCGGGCGGTCGTACGGCATCGAGGCGATGGCGCGCTGGCAGATACCCGGGAGGGTCAACCTCGTCGGTTCGGTGACCCTGTTCCGCAGTGAGTACCGTGCCGATGCCGCCTCGGAGTATATCGTATCGGCCTGGGACAGCCGTTTCGTGGCGAACCTCAGCGGTACGTACGACCTGCCGCGCAATTGGAGCGTCGGGGCGCGCCTGAGCGCCGTGGGCGGGACGCCCTATACGCCCTACGATGTCGAAAAATCGTCGTTGGTCGAAGCCTGGGACGCCCAGGGGCGCCCGTACTATGACTATGGGCGTTACAACGACGGGCGGCTCGACGCCTTTGCGCAGGTAGACCTGCGTATCGACAAAACCTTCTATTTCCGCCGCTGTATGCTCGGCCTTTACATCGACCTGCAGAACGTGACGGGCAGCAAACTCCGCCGTCCCGACGTACTGATGTCGACGGGCGTGGTGGAGAACCCCCAGGCCCCGGCGGCGGAACAGCGTTACCGCATGAAGTATATTGGGCAGCAGAGCGGGTCGCTTATCCCTACGCTGGGGATCACCGTTGAGTTTTAGAGGGTACGGGGGCGTGTCTTTGGGCGATATTCCGGAGCCGGGGCGATAACCGGGGCAGGGAAGCCGACATGCCGCAGCGGCAGGCAGGGAGGTGTCGGGAGAAAAATACGGAACCGCAGGGGTAGGCATCTCCGGCCCCTGCGGTTCCGTGCGATCCGGGGCGTGCCGGTGGCTATTTCCCGGTGCCCGGGGTATTCGTGCCGCCCCTGCGATCCATTGCGAAGCTGATGATGAACGGCATGGAGAGGAAGACGAGCGTGCCGACGGCTACCAGCCACGTGTAGGTGGCCGGGCTGCCTACGGGCAGCTGCGACGGCGGGAAGAAGGTGACGATGAACGAGAAGAGCACGGCGAGGAACCCGATGCCCCCGACGGCCCACATGCCGGCGTTCCCGCCCGGGACGCGGTAGCTGCGGGTGAGGCCGGGCTGCGTGTAGCGCAGGCGGATGCCCGCAGCGTACATCATCATATACATCACCAGGTAGAGCCCTACGGTCAGTGCGCTCAGCAGGAAGAACGCCACGCTCACGTCGTCCATGACGATGTAGAGCGACGAGAGCAGCGTGACGATGCAGCCCTGTATGACGAGGATGTTGACCTGCACGCCGTTTTTGTTGGTCTTTTGCAGGAAACAGGGCAGTACACCCTCCTGGGCCGTCCACAGCAGGCCGCGGCTCGGGCCCGAAATCCACGACATGACGCCTGCCAGTGCGCCGAATGCCACGAGCAGCCCCATGACGTTCGAGAGCCAGCCGATGTGGTAGTGGTCGAAGACGATCTGGAACGTGGTGAACAGCCCCGACTGGAGGTTGATCTGGTCGTAGGGGGTGATGATCGCCACGGCCAGCGCACCCAGCGTGAAGAGCCCGAACGAGATCAGCGCCGCCAGGAACATGGCGCGCGGGAACTGGGTCTGCGGCTTGTCGAGCTCCGGGGCATGCACGGCGTGTACTTCGACGCCGGCGAAGAGCAACAGTATCCCGGCCAGGAATGCGATGTCGCTCATGCCCGTGATGTGCGGAAAGAGGCGCGGATGCACGTGGTGCGCCGCGTCGATATTGACGACCTGGCTGACGGTGTCGGGGATGTGTTCCAGTGCGACGGAATTGCCTCCGGCCATCCAGATGACGGCCATGATGATTACGACGATGCCGGGAAGCACCGTGCCGATCAGAAATCCTTTGCTCGTAATGCCCGATATGGCCGAGGTGCCGCGCAGCGTGACCAGCGTGGCGCACCAGTACATGGCGATCGAGAAAAGCCCCACGAAAAGCCCGTTCTGCGCCAGGCCGGGCATTCCGATCATGTAGGCGATGGATGCCGCTGCGAATCCCAGTACGGTGGGGTACCATACGACGTTCTGGATCCATTGCAGGAAGATGGCCGTGAACCCCAGGTGTTTGTTGAACGCCTCCTTGACCCAGGTGTAGACCCCGCCGCCCTTCGAGGCGAAGGCGCTTCCCAGTTCGGCACCTACCAGCGCCGCCGGGATCAGGAACAGGAACGTGGCGAAAAAGATGTAGAAGAACATCGTCAGCTCCTCCTGCGCCATCATCGGGAGTCCGCGCAGGCTGATAACCGCCGCCGCGGTCATCAGGGCGAGCTGTGTCGTGGTGATATTTTTACGTTTTGCCATGATGTGGAATTGTGTTTTACAACTGGCCGTCAATCAGTTTCTGTGCCGCAACGCGGCCGGGCTGATGTTTTTTCGGGCGTGTGCATGGTTTATGCGGGCGTTTCCGCGCCCCGCGGGCTCCTCTGCGCCTGCGTGTTGACCGCCTGCGGACGGGGCGCAAAAAAACAGCAGGGAATCTCACGATTGCCTGCTGCCTTCCGGAGGATTGCCCTCCTGAAACTACTAACCCAAACTTAAATAAATGAAGAAACCTCACTGCGGTTGCTGTTCCGCAGTTACCCGGTATGTTGCAAATCCCGTGCCGCGGCGCCGTGTCGGAAAGGCGTTTGTGTGTGCGGCGGGGGTGCGGCCTATGATACATGCCGGCGGGAAAGGGCATAAACAACCGCAGGATGTCCCCACGGACATCCTGCGTGTGCTGTTTCCGGTAATCCCGGGTTGTGGCAAGGGGATTATTTCTACTTGCGTTTGTCCCTCATCTCCACGGCGCCTTCGTAAGTGCCGCTGACCTTGCGGCCTTTGTCGGTCGTAAAGTCGAGTACGAAGCGGTAGTTGGTGCCGACCTTCGTGACTGTCACCGTGCCGGACGTGATGAATCCGTAAACCGATTCGTTGGAGGCGTTGCGTTCCTCGCAATAGGTTCCCATGGCTAGCATGGAGTCCATGAACTCTATCTGCTCGCCCGGTGCGTAGGTGCCCGGCGTGCCTGTGTCGGACACCGTGTAGGTTCCTTCCTGGAGTACCATTTCTTCGGAAAGTGCGGTCGTCAGGTAGAGCGATACCATATGCCCGGCCCCTATGAGGTAGTCGTAATCGTCGTTGACCGTCGGCTGGACATCGTAGAGGTTTACGACGCAGTCGTTTGCCGTGCCGGCATCGTTGTTATAGTATTTAGCCAGTGCGCGGATGAAAGTTGCGTTCGTGACGTCGTTTTCGAGGTCGGGCAGGGGCTCGATTTTGACGGCTGTCTTGTCCTCGATCGTAATCGGGCCGGTGTAGCTGGCCGTGAACTCTTTGTCGTCGGTCGTGGTCAGCGTGGCCTTGACCGTAAAGGTCGAGCCGGACTTTGTCACAGCGATCGTTCCGGCCTTGAATTCCACTTTCGTGATATTCCCCTTGCCGTCGTTGACCATGCAGTAGGTCTTGGCCGGGTGGAATGTCGAAATGGATTTGTCGGTGGCATATTTGTAGGTGCGATCCGGCAGGACGATGTTATTCATATTCGTGGGGGCAAATTGATAGAGGTTCAGGCTCATGGTACGCCCGGCTCCGATGGTCGCATACACTCCGTCGGCACCTACGGCCTCGCCGTCGGCCAATATGACGAGGTATTCACCGTATCGGCCACCTTCGGGAATACCATAATAGCCGCCGGCTACCTGGCGGTCGAAGACGGCCGGGCCGCTCAAATCCTTGTCGGTGGCCATTTCGATCGACTTGACTTCGGAATAGACCTCTTTGTTGGATGCTGCGACGGCGATGACATAGGTGGTGCCGTCTTTCAGGTTGTCTACGGTGATCTCCCCGGCCTGTGCGATGGCTGTACCGTCGGTGAGGATTTTTTCGGCCGTCGGGACGGGCGTGCCGTCCGCTTTTTCGAGGCATACGTAGGCGGCCTTCTCCGTGTCGGCGAGGCCTACCGTAAAGGTGAGTGTCGTCGGGGCTGTGGCTCCCGCTGTCAGCGTCACCACGGGCGTCGGCGTTCCGGTTGCCATCACGATGCTGTTGACTTCCGAGTAGATCCCGGTGTTGGTGACGGCAGCCGCAATGACATACGTGGTGGAGGGTTTCAGGTTTTCGACAAGGATGTCGCCCGTCTGTGCGATGGCTTTGCCGTCACGCAGTATCTCCTCGGCCGTGGGAAGGGTCAGCCCCTCGGTCTTTTCGAGGCAGACATAGGCTGCGGTTTCTGGGTCGGTCAGGGCGGCGTTGAACGTAAGAGTCGTTGTGGTGGACTGGCCCGGTGTCAGGACGACCGCGGGATGTACGCCGGGTGCCGAGGTGGTGTGCTCGATCGAGCTGACCTTGCCGTTGATGTTGCCTTTCAGGGCGACGGCGGAGAGGCGGTAGGCCGTGTTGGGTTCGAGGCCGGCGATCTCGACGACGCCCGATGCGCTTACGGACTGGCCTTCGGCGATGATCGTCGCTGCCGCAGGCACGGCTTCGGACGCCTTGGTGCAGATGTAGCTGCATTTGTCCGCATCCTTGAGTGTGAGCGTGAATTTCAGCGCGTTGAATGCGGCGTCGCCGATGGCGATCGTAACGGTCGGGTCAGGATTTCCCCCCCCC
>ERZ772991.2156-NODE-2156-length-14632-cov-12.749194_pt1 | contig 14632 bp, 10 predicted proteins | sample MGYA00511128_ERZ772991 | MGnify/ENA primary metagenome ERZ772991 (study PRJEB29015, sample SAMEA2737655) | human gut metagenome | biome: human gut; feature: human-associated habitat; material: faeces | place: China | collected 2012 ... | reverse complement strand
CCCGGCCTATCGCATTTCGAGTGCGACCTCTTACGACCACTTGAGTAATGCTCCAGATATTAAATTTTTAGAATGCTCCGTGCATTCTGGGAAAACTTTGGAGAGAATTTCAGGAGAGAACGACCGGAAATCGTTCACTCACGAAGTCGGAAAACCCGCATGAAACCTAGCAAAACCGGAAAGTCACTTCCAAAAAGCCAGTTAGATTTCGAGTCACGCCTCTTCGACCACTTGAGTACTACTCCACGTTGTATTCTGAGAAGAAATTGCAATTTGTATATTGCTGATTTCCTCTTGAATCTTAGAAATTTAATGCTAGAATATTGTTAGAAAACGCATCGTTCAGACAGGTCAAAAAGCCTGCCAGAACATCAAATTCTGACGTTTCCTCGTGTGAAATGGAGAAATGCGGCGAAGCATCCACCCGGATTTCGAGTCGTTCTCGTTACGACCACTTCGATACATCTCCATATTCATAGCTATATGATTATAGCAAAAAGCCACCGTTCCGTCAACACTTTCTGCCGGAGGGACCCACAGCGCCAAAGAGGCCCTCTGGTCAGGGATGAGCGGAAGCCGCTGCCTCCCTCTGCGGGGACGGACACCCTCTTTTTCGTCTCTGCTTCGGGGAGCCTTTTCATGCTGTGCTGTCGTTTCCAAGGGCCAGATTGTAAAATCGTGGAATCATCGTCTGGATTTTCACAAAATATTACTATTTTGCCAAAAGATTGTACAAACCCTACCCCCCTCTGATGTGCTATACTGAAATTAACAACCGGCCTGTTTCCGGCATTTCTTCTGCCATACAGGCCGCCGAAACAAAGAAGAAAACCAGAAGGAGCAGTATCGATGAGAGAGATCATTTCCTTGAACGAAAACTGGACCCTGTCCTTCCCCAAGGGCGAGCGTCCCACCGAGCAGGTCACCCTGCCCCACACCTGGAACGCTGTGGACGGCATGGACGGCAACGGCAGCTATCTGCGCACCACCGGTGTCTACACCCGCACCTTTACCCAGCCCAAGCAGCCTCTGGCTGGCGGCCGCACCTACGTTGAGGTGCTGGCAGCTGCTCTGGCCGCAACCGTGAAGGTCAACGGCCAGGTGGCAACCACCCACGAGGGCGGCTTCTCCATCTTCCGTGCCGATGTCACCGACCTGTGCCACGAGGGCGACAACGAGCTGACCATCGAGGTCTCCAACGAGGACACCCCCTCCATGTACCCCGCTTCCGCCGACTTCACCTTCTACGGCGGCCTGTACCGCGGCGTGAACCTGATCAGCGTGCCCGGCACCCACTTTGACCTGGACTACTTCGGCGGCCCCGGCATCAAGGTCACCCCCAAGCCCACCGAGGACGGCGGTGCCACCTTTGAGATCGAGAGCTGGGTCACCAACGGCGAAGAGGCCTATACCGTGATGTACAGCATCGAGGACTGCTACGGCAACGAAGTTGCTTCCGGCGTGCGCCCCTGCAACAGCACCAAGGTCACCCTGTACGTTCCCGATGCCCAGCTGTGGAGCATGGACGAGCCCAACCTGTACACCGTGACCGCCCGCCTGCAGAAGAACAACGAGACCTTTGACGAGATCTACGCCAACGTGGGTGTCCGCAGCTATACTGTGACCCCGAACGACGGCTTCTCCATCAACGGCGTGCCCACCCCGCTGCGCGGCGTGGCTCGCCATCAGGATCGTCTGTACAAGGGCAACGCCCTGACCGCTGAGGATCACTACGAGGATGCCATGCTCATCAAGGAGCTGGGTGCCAACACCATCCGTCTGGCCCACTATCAGCACAGCCAGGACTTCTACGACGCATGTGACGAGCTGGGCTTCGCCGTCTGGGCTGAGATCCCCTTCATCAGCGTCTTTAAGAAGGACCCCTCCGCTCACCAGAACTGCCGTCACCAGATGACCGAACTGATCATCCAGAACTACAACCACCCCTCCATCATGTTCTGGGGCCTGTCCAACGAGATCCTCATCGGCGGCATCTGCCAGGAGCTGGTGGACAACCACCACGACCTGCAGAAGCTGGTGCGTGAGCTGGATCCCACCCGTCTCACCACCATTGCCCACGTCTCCAACACCCCTGTTGACGGCCCCATGCATCACATTACCGATCTGGAGAGCTACAACCACTACTTCGGCTGGTACGGCGGCAAGATGGAGCAGAACGGCCCCTGGCTGGACAAGTTCCACGCCGAGCACCCCGACATCTGCATCGGCATCTCCGAGTACGGCACCGAGGGTATCATCAACTGGCACAGCAACGATCCCCAGTGCAAGGACTACACCGAGGAGTATCAGGCATTGTACCATGAGCATCTGGCTCAGGTGTTCGAGGATCGTCCCTGGGTGTGGGCTACCCACTGCTGGAACATGTTCGACTTTGGCTGTGCTGCCCGCCACGAGGGCGGCGTTGCAGGCCGCAACAACAAGGGCCTGATGACCATTGACCGCAAGACCAAGAAGGACAGCTACTTTGTCTACCAGGCATACTGGTCCAAGCTGCCCATGGTCCACATCGCCGGCCGCCGCCATGCACAGCGCGCAGGCGAGACCACCGAGATCAAGGTCTACTCCAACCAGGACACCGTTGTGCTGTACGTCAACGGCAAGGAAGTCGGCCAGCAGACTGCACACCGCGTGTTCAAGTTCAATGTTGCTCTGGAAGAGGGCTTCAACACCATCCTGGCCGTTGCCGGTGACGTGAAGGATTCCATCACGCTGGAAAAGGTCGAGAAGGAGCCTGATTACTACACCCTGCCTGAGTTCAACGAGCGTCAGGAGGGCGTTGCCAACTGGTTCAAGCAGGTCGGCAGCCTGGATCTGAAGGCTCCGATGGAGTTCCCCGAGGGCTATTACAGCATCAAGGACAGCATGGAGGATCTCTCCAAGAACGAAGAGGCTCTGGCTCTCGCTACCAGGGCTGTCAAGCTGGCCACCAACTTTGACATCAAGCCCGGCGTTGGCATGTGGGATATGATGAAGCGCATGACCCCTGAGACTATGGCTAAGATGATCAACATGCCCGATGGCTTTATTGAGAGCCTGAACGCACAGCTGATCAAGATCAAGAAGTAAGTACTTCCTGCATCTGAACACCAAAAACGAACGAACCGCCCCGGCACTGCACAAAGCAGCCGCCGGGGCGGTTTTTGTATGCGGCAAATGGCAAAGCATCTCTGCCATACGATCTCAGCCTGTGGTTCAGCGCTTCTTGCTGCGCTTCTTCTTGCGCGGGGCAGAACGGGCAGGGTTCTGGGTGGGAACAGAACCATTGGAGTGCTTCTGCTCCATCCGATATCTGACGTAATTGGGAATCACGACCGCGATCACGATCAGCAGGATCCAGACCAGGATGCTGGGCTGCTCGTGGTTGGTGTTGAACAGAAACTGCATGACATTATCCATAGGGTGTTTTCCTTTCCGGCCCGGCAGGCCGCCAGAGGGCTTTTTACAGCCAGATGTTGCCGTCCTCGTCCGGTTTCATGGGCACGGCAATGATGAAGTCCACGATGGTCATAGCGGCGGAAAAACCACTCCAGAAGGTTGCCAGATACAGCAGGCCCAGCACCGGGCGCTTGGCATAGAACTGGTGGGCACCAAACGCGCCCAGAATGCACAGGCGCATATACTTCTTGCGGCTGACACAGTGCTTTTCACGGTGTTCTTTCCAGTATAACAGGTGGTCGATGGTGTTCCAGATGAACCCATGGTCCGGGTCCTTTACCCACTGTGTCTTTTCTTCCATTTACGATGTACCTCTTGTCTGAATTTTGTTCCAAAAGCAGAAAACCGCCCGCCGCAAGGGCGAGCGGTTTTTCTATTTGATTTTACAGGTTTCCGCAGAAAATTGCAAGTACCAATTAGGCGTTCTCAGCCATGGTCTTCATCTTGATCTGAGCGACCTCATCCTGGATCTCTTCCATCTTCTCCTTGGTCAGGGGATAGAACTTCATAGCGATCAGGTTGCAGACCAGACCGATCATGATCATGCCGTAAGCGCAGAAGACAACGCCGCCGCGCAGGCCCGGGGTAACGGGGTCACCCATAACGGGGTTGTGGTCGGTGTAGCCGCACATGCTGAACATGACACCGGCGACCATGGGTGCGAAAGAGGAGACCAGCTTATCCACGAAGCTGAACAGGGTGCCCATCAGGCCGGGGACGTACTTGCCGGTACGGTAGACTTCGTAGTCGGCGCAGTCAGCGGTCATGGGGATAACGATGTTGCCGGAGATGCCCTGGAAACCAGCGGCGGTGATGCTCAGAACGAGGTGCAGGATCAGGAAGTAGCCCCAGTTCAGAGCGCCGGTAGCGGGGTTGGAGGTCATGGTGGTGGGATCACCGAGCAGCCACAGGGCTGCCAGTGCGCCGTTGACGACCAGACCACCCACAGAGCCGATCAGCATGGCCTTGCGCTGACCCAGCTTGGTAGCAAAGAAGCTGATGAACAGGAAGCACATGATGGTGCTGGGGATGGTCAACAGACCGGTAACGTTACTCTGCAGCAGGTTGGAACCGGCGATGCAGGCGAACATGGCAACCATGACGGCGCTGGACCTTGCAGAAGAACCCAGCTTATCGGTAGATGCGGACAGGACCAGCATCTGGATGGCGCGGTTGTTCTTCAGGGTATCCCAGTAGTCCTTGAGACCGACCTTGATGGGTTTGCCGGTGCCAAAGAATTCAGGACGATCCTTGGGAGTGATGGAGATCACAGCGATCAGGGTGAAGCAGGCGGAGATGATGGCGGTCATCATCCACAGGGTGTGCATGAACTGAGTGGAAGCGTAGCCGCCCACATCGGTGTAGGAATCAGCAATACGGGGGATGATAATGACCACAACAGCGAGCAGAGTGTTGAACACGCCGTCGAAGGAAGCGAACATGGGGCGCTGCTTGGGGTCATTGGTCATGCAGCTCTGTGCAGACTTGGTAACAACACACTGGCAGGTGTAGCCCAGGTAGTAGACCATCAGAACGACCACATAGAAGGGGAAGCGCACGCCCTGAGGCAGCTTGTGGGTGACATGGAAAGCGATGTAGCTGGTCACGCACAGGATGATGTTGCCGATCACCATGAACGGGCGGTTCTTGCCGAACTTGCTGTTGGTCTTATCGACCATGAAGCCGATGAACGGGTCAGTAACACCGTCCCAGATACGCATCATCATGGTCAGGGAGGAAGCGACCACCATGCCAACGCCGACCCAGCCCATCAGGTAGTAGGTAGCGTAGCCCATCATCATCATGTACAGGTTGGTTGCGGTGTTGTTCAGTGCGTAGCCTGCGATACGCCACAGGGGAACGCGGTGGATGCCGTTGTGCTCATAGTCCTTATCATAGAACTTATCCGGCAGGCTTCTGATTTTTGCTATTTCATTCTCTCCTTTGTTCACACGGGAACATTCTCCGTTTTCTCCATGGGGCTTACAGCTGCCACTGCGTACCAGCCCGTCCGAAGCTTTATGTCTATATTATGAACGTTTTTTTATATATCTGTTAGTAATATTTTAAGGTAAAACAGGTCATTCTTACGATTATGGGAAAAATTTCACTAACGCGAAAAAATCTATTGTGCTTATTGCACAATCAATTGATATACTAGTATAGCACAACGCCAGTTCGCTGCCACTATGTTCTGTGCCGGAGAACGGGCCTGCAAACACCAGAAAGGGCCCACGGCAAATGCCGCAGGCCCTTTCTGGCGCTAGGAGGTAAATGAATGAATAGAGGAAGATGTCAGATCAGGATGTCGCCGTTCTCATCGGCATGCATGGGCAGTGCAATGAGAAGGTCGGTCACGCAGAGGAAGAAGGGCACCACGCTCCAGAAGAACAGGGTGTAGAAGGCCGCCAGCGCATACCGCTTTTCATAGTAGCGGTGGCCGCCGCACCAGCCCAGAAACAGGCAGAGCAGAAGGTACTTCTTCTTGTTCACCTTGTGCCTTACGCGGTTCTTTTTCCAATCGTGATACTTACCAATGAGGCCCGGGCTCTTCTCCTTTTCGAGATCGATGCCGGCTTCCAGCTTGGCATCCTGCAGCGCCAGCTCCGCCTTGATAAAGTCATCCCGGGTCAGCTCCTCGCCGGTCTCCAGCTTGTGGAACACATCGTCCGTTACCTGCTGGCGGCTGCCGGTGCCGTAATAGCCGGTGCTCCAATCGTCCTTTTCCTCGTCGTAGTGCTCCACATCGCCCAGCAGCTCGCCGGTGGTGGGGGCCTTTTCCGGGGCCTCAGCGGCGGGGGCCGGGGTGATCTCAGGGGTCTGGTTCAGCTTGTTTTCTTCTGCCATAGTGGTATTCCTTCCGGGTCTCAGGGTATCAGAAAGTCCTGCGGCAGAGGATGGCCCGCCGCAGGACATTTCCGGTTACGATGCAGGACAGCGGCGCTGTCCCGGATTCAAAATTTCCGCAGGGAGATGGTTGGCATTAAGCCTGCTTTGCAGCAGCCTCAGCCTTGATGCGGCCGATCTCAGCCTGGATCTCTGCCATCTTCTCCTTGGTCAGGGGATAGAAGTGCATGGCAACAACGTTGCACAGCCAGCCAACGATGGGCAGCAGGACGAAGCAGCCGATGGTTGCCCAGAAGATGCCGTCAGAGTACGGAGTCATGGTGTCGGGCAGAGCGTCCTTGAAGCCGGCCACGGAGTAGAACAGGGCCACCAGAGTGGCTGCCAGAGAGGAGATCAGCTTATCCACGAAGCTGAACAGGGTGCCCATCAGGCCGGGAACGTACTTACCGGTACGATAGACCTCGTAGTCAGCGCAGTCAGCGGTCATGGTGATAACGATGGAGGAGGACAGTGCCTGCACGCCGGACCATGCGATGACCAGCAGCACGAAGATCAAAGCGGTGGTGGTCCAGCCGGTGAACAGGGTGCCCCAGGTGTCAGGACGGATCAGGCGGAATGCGGGCAGAGAGAACTTGGAAGCATCGCCCTTGGGGTTGAAGAAGAACAGGAACAGGGTGATGGCGATGGAGCCGATGATGCCGCCCCAGGTACCCACCAGCATGGATGCCTTCTGGCCCATCTGACGAGCGATCTTGTTCATCAGCAGCAGAGAAATCAGGCAGATGGGGATAGAGGTGATCTGAGAGTAGCTGGAGTATGCGGCATAGTTGCCGAAGATGATGCCGAACAGGCAGATCATAACGGTAGCGTTGCTCTTGGTGGACATGAACAGCTTATCGGTAGATGCGGAGACCACCAGCATCTGGATGGCACGGTTGTGAGCCAGGGTGTCAACGTAATCCTTGATGCCGACCTTCTGGGTGGTGCCCAGACCGAAGTACTTCGGATTGTCCTTACGCCACAGGGCGATGATGGCGCAGACTGCAAAGACAGCGGACAGGCCGCCGAACATCAGCTGCATGGTGGTGAACAGGCCGGGGTTGTAGAAAGCGGACAGGCTGCCGCCGGACTTCTCCACGATGCCTGCCAGAGCAGGGTTCTGTGCCACCAGAGAAGCGATCTCGGCAGCGTTGGCCTCGGCAGTCAGGGTGAACTTAGGCACCAGGACATCGGTGACAATGATGGGGAACATGATGTTCATCAGAACAATGTTATACACAGTATCGCACATTGCGAAGATGGGGCGCTGCTTGGGATCGTTGGTCAGGCAGGTCTGAGCAGACTTGGTGACAACGCACTGGCAGGTGTAGCCAATGATGTAGATCATGTAGATGATGATGAACGCAATAAAGCGGACACCAGTGCCCATCTTGGGGATGAAGTTGAACATCACGAAGGTGGTGGCGAACATGATGATCTGACCGATAACGATGAACGGACGGTTTTTGCCGAACTTGCCGTTGGTCTTATCGACCATCATACCAACGAACGGGTCGGTGACACCGTCCCAGACACGCATGATGGTAACAATAGAACCGGCCAGCACGGATGCCAGACCGACGATACCGATCAGGAAGTAGCTGATGTAACCGACCACGACCATGTAGGTGTTGGTGGAGGTGTTGTTCAGAGCGTACATCATGATCTCCCACATTTTCGCTCTGTGGATGCCGTTTTCTTCAAGCGGCTGTTTGACCTTTGCCATAGAGAAGCTCTCCTTTCAATTCTGCGGCCGGTGTGCTGCCACTCACTCCGGCCTTTCATTCGGTCCCCCGTGGGCTGCGGCTGCCACATCGCGAACCGGGGGATTTTTATGTATACATTATGAACTATCCCTCAAATTTCTGTTAGTAAAATTTTGTGGGAAAACAGGACAATTTTACTCTCCTTGGGCGAAATCGACAGTTTTAAAAAACAGCGTTCGTCATTTTGCACATGATTGTAAGATACTAGTACAGCACATTCCACAAAACAGGCTTGTATTCCAACCGCGCGCAAAAAAAGAATACAAGGAAAGTGCGGAAATATCCAAAAAATTTTCTAGTTGTTCCGCGCGGCGGCCTATTATAATAGGTATAGCATCTGCGGCTCTGTGGCATGGGCCGCTGCGTTCAAAAGAAAAGGAGAAAACACTATGGCAGTGAAAGCATCCGAGCGTGTAAAGCGCTACCAGAACCCCAACGGCCCCACCATCAGCACCGTGGAGCGCAAGGTCATCGAGCAGGACGGCCTGTATTTCAAGGACATCGACGGCACCGGCACCGTCAGCGCAGTCAACGACTGGCGCCTGACCCCGGCTGAGCGCGCCGAGGCCTATGTCAAGGTTCTGACCACCAGCGAGAAGATCGGCCAGATCTTCACCTCCGACTGGCGCATGGGCCCCAAGTATCCTTCCCCCCGTCTGGCAGCCAACGGCCACAAGCCCGTGGCGGACGAGAGCGGCCTGCTGGACGAGGCACCCGTGAACGTCTCCGACAGCATCTTCGGCTCCCAGTCCCTGCCCAGCACCTCTGACATGGTCAAGAAGAGCTTCAACCGCCATGTCATCCTGCGCGAGAGCCCCACGCCCGAGGATCTGGCAGATTACCTGAACCAGCTGCAGTACCTGACCGAGACCTGCGATCACTTTGTTCCCATGCAGGTCATGTCCAACAGCCGCAACGAGAACGGTGAGGTCGTGTTTGGCATGAACGATGCCACCGGCGTGTTTGCCACCTATCCCGGCACCCTGGGCATTGCTGCTGCCGTCAAGGGCACCGCACGCATCGACATCATCGACAAGTTTGCCGACACCATCCGCCGCGAGTGGAACGCCTGCGGCCTGAAGAAGGGCTACATGTACATGGCCGACTGCGTCACCGACCCCCGTTGGCAGCGCACCTTCGGCACCTTTGGCGAGGACCCCGCACTGATCGAGGAGATCTTCGACCACCTGATCCCCGGCATCCAGGGCGGCAGCAACGGTGTTACCCCCGAGGGTGTTTCCATGACCGTGAAGCACTTCCCCGGCGGCGGTGCCCGTGAGAACGGCTTTGACCCCCACTATGCAGCAGGCCAGTGGAACATCTACGCCACCCCCGGCTCCCTGCAGAAGTACCACATCCCGGCATTCCGCGCAGCCATCCGCCACAATGCCGAATCCATCATGCCCTACTACTCCAAGCCCAGCGCCGAGAAGAGCGCTCCGCAGGAGGACTTCAACGGCAACCCCATCGAGCTCCAGCCCTACGGCTTTGCCTACAACAAGGTGTTCATCGACGGCCTGCTGCGCGGCCAGATGGGCTTCAAGGGCTACATCAACTCCGACACCGGCATCGTCCACAACATGTGCTGGGGCGTTGACATGCTGGACGAGCCCGAGCGCATCGGCTATGCCGTCACCCAGAGCGGCGTGGACCTGATCTCCGGTCTGCTGGACAACGAGCTGGGTGAGGAGAGCTACGCCCGCGGCACCAACGACTACTACGACACCCACGCGGTGCCCGCCGGCTTCAAGAAGGAAGATCTGGTGCTGACCGATGCCAGCCTGAACCGCGCTGTCAGCCGCACCCTGACCGAGCTGTTCCGTCAGGGCATGTTCGAGGACACCTACGCCGACCCCAAGAAGGCCGCCGAGGTCGTTGCCACCAAGGCCGACTGGGAGGAAGCTTCCCGCGTGCACCGCGAGTCCGTTGTCCTGCTGAAGAACGACGGCACCCTGCCCCTGAAGGACGGCACCAAGGTCTACGCTGAGGCCTTTGGCAAGAGCGCCGAGGCCGGTGAGGCCGCCACCAAGGCCCTGCGCGAGATGCTGGGCAATGTCACTCTGGTGGATACCCCCGACGAGGCCCAGGTGGCCCTGCTGATGGTCAGCCCCCAGTCCGGTGCATACTTCAACGCCACCCCGGGCTATCTGGAGCTGGACATCTGCGAGGACAAGACGGTCTGCAACGTGGACGAGAGCGGCAAGCCCACCACCGAGACCCACAAGGAGACCACTCTGGTGGGCGCAAACCGTCTGGCCGGTATCGCTGCTGCGGTCCACGCCCACGGCGGCAAGGTCGTTTCCAACATCAACTGCCCGCTGGCCTGGGAGGTCGGCAATGTGGAGAAGGTCTCCGATGCTCTGACCGTCGGCTTTGACACCTACCCCTCCGCAACGCTGGATGTGATGTTCGGCCGCTTTGCTCCCGTTGGCAAGCTGCCTCTGACCCTGCCCAAGGGCGACGAGGTGCTGGCTGTGAACGCGGACGGTGTCTGCATCAGCCCCAACGACGTGCCCGGCTTTGCAAAGGATGCCTACATGCCCGACAGCATGAAGGACGAGAACGGCAAGGCTTACGCCTACCGTGATGCCGCAGGCAACTACTACGAGATGAACTTCGGCCTGACGTTCTGAGGGCAGCCCTCTCCGTCTCGCTCAAATCAAAGGAGACACTTTCCATGGCACAAACGCAGAAAAAACAGCAGGATATGGGCACGGGTGACGTGAAAAAGCTCCTGCTTCAGCTGATGATCCCTGCCGTTGTGGCGCAGGTGGTCAACCTGCTGTACAACATCGTGGACCGCATCTACATCGGCCACATCCCGGGGATCGGCGCGGCGGCTCTGACCGGCGTGGGCCTGTTTACCCCCATCCTGATGCTCCTGAACGCCTTTGCCATGCTCATCGGCTCCGGCGGCGCGCCCCGCACCGCCATCGCCATGGGCCAGGGCGACAAGAAGCAGGCAGAAAAGATCGTCAGCAACAGCTTTACCATGCTGCTGCTCTTCTCGGTCGTCCTGACCATCGCCTTTTACGCCGCCGCACCCACCCTGCTGCGGCTGTTTGGTGCCAGTGACACCACCCTGCCCTACGCCCTGACTTACAGCCGCATCTACATTCTGGGCACCATCTGCGTGCTGATCGTGCTTGGCATGAACACCTTCATCACTGCGCAGGGCTTTGCCAAGATCAGTATGCTGACCACCGTCATCGGCGCGGTCATCAACATCGTGCTGGACCCCATCCTCATCTTTGGGCTGGGCATGGGCGTAAAGGGTGCTGCCATTGCCACCGTGCTGAGCCAGGCAGTGGGTGCCATCTGGGTCATCCGCTTCCTCACCGGCCCCAAGACCATCCTCAAGATCCGCAAAGAGGACATGAAGCTGGAAGGGAAGATCATCATGCCCGTGCTGGCACTGGGCATTTCCACCTTCGTCATGCTCTCCACCGAGAGCCTGCTGTCCATCAGTTTCAGCTCCAGCCTGGCCCGCTACGGCGGTGATGTGGCCGTGGGTGCCATGACCGTGATCACCAGCGCCTCCCAGCTGTGCACCATGCCCATCTCGGGCATCTGCCAGGGCGGCCAGCCGGTGATGAGCTTCAACTTCGGCGCAGGCAAGAAAGACCGCGTCAAGCAGGCATTCCGCTTCCAGCTGACCCTCTGCCTGAGCTACACCACCATCTTCTGGCTGCTGATGATGCTGGTTCCCGGTGCAGTGGCCGGCATCTTCACCTCGGATGCCTCCCTGATCGATTACACCACCTGGGCCATGCGCATCTACATGGCGGGTATCTTCTCCACCGGTGTCCAGATCGCCTGCCAGCAGAGCTTTATGGCGCTGGGTCAGGCCAAGGTCAGCCTGCTGCTGGCCTGCCTGCGCAAGCTCATCCTGCTCATCCCTCTCATCTTCATCCTGCCCCATGTGGTCGCGAACCCCGTGTTCGGCGTGTTCCTTGCCGAGCCCGTCAGTGACATCATCGCCGCTGCCGTGACCGCCACCACCTTCTTCCTCCAGTTCAATAAGATCCTGGACAAGGGCGCTGGCAGGGTCTGATGAGGGCCCCGGCCTGAGCCGCAGACCCTGAGAGAAACAATAAGAGCCCTGGGGCTGCAATTCTCTGCAGCCCCAGGGCTCTTTCTCGTTTTTACAGACCGGCCAGCAGGATGGCCAGCACGGCTTTCTGCACATGGAGACGGTTCTCGGCCTCGTCAAAGATCTCGTCGGCGTGCTCTTCAAAGACAGCGGCGGAGATCTCCTCTCCCCGGTGCGCAGGCAGGCAGTGGAGGAGCATGGCATCGGGCTTTGCCCCCTCCATCAGCCTGCTGGTCACCTGAAAGCCCGCGAAGTCCCGCAGGCGGCGCTCACTTTCGGGGGTGCCGGGGGCCGTGTTCCATGCGGCGGTCACCACCACATCGGCATCCTTCACGCCCTCGGCGGGGTCGGTGAGCAGGTGAAACTTTTCGCCATACTTGTGGGCGAACATCAGCACGTCGGCGGCAGGACGGTAGCCCTCGGGGCAGACGCAGGTCACACACATCCCTGCCAGCAGGCCGCCTACGATGAGGCTGTTTGCCATGCTGCAGCCATCGCCGATGAAGCAGAGTTCCTGGCCTTCCAGCGTGCCCCGGCGCTCCCGGATGGTCATCAGGTCGGCCAACACCTGGCAGGGATGGGCGTAGTCGGTCAGGCCGTTGATCACGGGCACACCGGCCAGCTCGGCAAACTCTTCCAGATCGCACTGACGGTAAGTGCGCCAGACCACGCAGTCGTAGTAGCGGCCCAGCACCCGGGCGGTATCCTTGAGGGGCTCGCCCCGGCCGGACTGCAGCTCGGTGGCGGCGTTCATGTAATTGCCCAGACCGCCCAGCTGGTAGACACCCACCTCAAAGCTGGTGCGGGTGCGGGTGGAATTTTTGGAGAACATCAGCGCCACGCTCCTGCCCTTGAGCAGCGCCGGGGTCGTCCCGGCCTTCTGCTCTGCCTTGAGTTCCTCCGCCACATCCAGGATGTGGTGGAGCTCAGCGGGGGAGAGGTCGCTCATTTTCAGCAGATGTTTCATGCCTGCTCCTTTGGAGCCTTCTGCTCCATCTCGGTCAGCACCTCGTTCAGGATGCCCAGAGCCTTTTCCACATCGTGGGCGGTCAGGGTCAGCGGGGGCAGCAGGCGCAGGCGGCTCTTGGCCGTGAGCACCAGCAGGCCCTTTTCGCGGCAGGCGGCCAGCACGTCCGCGGCCTGGATGCCGCCAAAGAACTCGATGCCCACCATCAGGCCAATGCCGGAAAGGTTCTTGACCATGGGCAGCTTGGCCAGACCGGCGCGCAGCTGGACGGCCCGCTCGCTGACATTGGCCAGGAAGCTCTGATCCATCCGATCCACCACCACGTTGGCACCGGCACAGACCACCGGGTTGCCGCCAAAGGTGGAACCATGGCTGCCGGGGCCCATGCCCTCGGCGGTCTTTTCGTTCAGCAGAACGGCACCGATGGGCAGGCCGCCGCCCAGGCCCTTGGCCAGCGTGACGATATCGGGCTTGAGGTTGTAGTGCTCACAGCACAGGAAGGTGCCGGTGCGGCCCACGCCGGTCTGCACCTCGTCCACGATGAGGACAAGATCCTTTTCATCACAGAGGGCGCGCACAGCCTGCACATACTCAGGGTCCAGCGCCATCACACCGCCCTCGCCCTGGATCAGCTCCAGCATAATGGCACAGGTATGGCGGTCCACCAGTTCCCGGAGGCCCTCGATGTCACCGGCGGTGGTATAGACAAAGCCCTCGTTGAAGGGGCCAAAGTAGTTGTGGAACACCTCCTGACCGGTGGCGGTCAGGGTGGCAATGGTGCGGCCATGGAAGCTGTTGACCAGCGTGATCACAACATTGCGGCCCTTGCCGTAGTGGTCAAAGCTGTACTTGCGGGCGGCCTTGATGGCACCCTCGTTGGCCTCGGCACCGGAATTTCCGAAAAATACTTTGCTCATGCCGGTGCGCTTGCACAGCTTTTTGGCCAGCTTGCCGCAGGGGGCAGTGTAATAGAGGTTGGAGGTGTGCTGCAGCTTGTGGGCCTGCTCGGAGACAGCCTCGGCCCAGGTCAGGTCGCAGTAGCCCAGGCTGTTCACGCCGATGCCGCTGGTGAAATCCAGATACTTCTGGCCCTCAGGGCCCTCGGCATACAGGCCGTGGCCCTTTTCCAGTGCAATGGGATTGCGGTTATAGGTGTGCAGGACATATTCGTTGTCCCGCTTGATGACTTTTTCGGAATCCATAGATATACCCTCCTTGGTTAGCGTCCTCGCCCTCTCAGTCTCGCATTCGCTCGCCAGCTCCCCCAAAGGGGGAGCCTATTCATCTTTATTATATCGCCCGATATAATTTTCAGCAAGCCTTATTCCTGATGGCTGCGGCGGTAGAACCGGGTGCCGGAGCCCCGGTTGGAGAACAGCTCCAGCAGGATGGAGTGGGGCACACGGCCATCGATGATGACCGCCTCGTGCACGCCCTGATAGATGGCATCGGCCATGCCGCCGA
>ERZ772991.2151-NODE-2151-length-14652-cov-2.998150_pt1 | contig 14652 bp, 13 predicted proteins | sample MGYA00511128_ERZ772991 | MGnify/ENA primary metagenome ERZ772991 (study PRJEB29015, sample SAMEA2737655) | human gut metagenome | biome: human gut; feature: human-associated habitat; material: faeces | place: China | collected 2012 ... | reverse complement strand
CTACTAAAACCCTCCTGTTTTATTAGGGCACTAATATTATCCCACCATTATAATCAAGTAAAATAATGATTTTTCATAATCATCTGATAATCAATGTACATCACAAATGTATTAGTTTTATTTGAAACTATTGCGCAAAACGAGTATCTTTGTGCAAATATTAAGCTCTAAATTAACAAGTTTGTATATGAAATACGATATTCCAACCATGACAGCCGAAGCTGTAAGCCTGTTGAAATCACTAATCAGCATTCCGTCCATCAGTCGGGAAGAGACGCAAGCCGCTGATTTCCTGCAAAATTATATCGAAGCCGAAGGGATGCAGACCGGACGCAAAGGAAACAATGTTTGGTGCCTCAGCCCTATGTTCGACCTTAAAAAGCCGACAATCCTGCTCAATTCTCATATCGACACGGTAAAACCCGTAAATGGCTGGCGCAAAGACCCTTTCACACCCCGCGAGGAAAACGGTAAATTATACGGATTGGGCAGTAACGACACCGGAGCCAGTGTTGTTTCGCTCTTACAGGTGTTCCTGCAACTATGTCGCACTTCTCAAAATTACAATCTCATCTATCTGGCTTCCTGCGAAGAAGAAGTTTCGGGTAAGGAGGGAATTGAAAGTGTATTACCGGGGTTACCCCCTGTTTCATTCGCTATCGTAGGCGAACCTACGGAGATGCAACCTGCCATTGCCGAAAAGGGGTTGATGGTACTGGATGTAACTGCTACGGGAAAAGCCGGACATGCCGCACGCGATGAAGGAGATAATGCCATTTATAAGGTATTGAACGATATCGCCTGGTTCCGTGATTATCGTTTCGAGAAAGAATCACCTTTACTCGGACCGGTAAAAATGAGCGTTACGGTCATCAATGCAGGCACTCAGCACAATGTAGTTCCCGATAAATGTACATTTGTTGTTGATATCCGAAGCAACGAACTTTACTCCAACGAAGATTTATTTGCAGAGATCAGAAAGCATATAGCCTGCGATGCGAAAGCCCGCTCGTTCCGTCTCAACTCTTCACGAATTGATGAGAAACATCCGTTCGTACAGAAAGCGGTGAAGATGGGACGCATACCTTTCGGTTCCCCGACTTTGTCAGATCAGGCATTGATGTCCTTTGCATCGGTAAAGATCGGTCCGGGACGCTCTTCACGTTCACATACAGCCGAAGAGTATATTATGCTGAAAGAGATAGAAGAGGCTATCGGGATTTATTTAGATTTGTTAGACGGACTAAAGCTTTAGTCCGTCTTTACCACTCATCAAGTAGAAAATCGGCTATATGCCGATGCTTAACCCCTTCAATATTATCTTGCCATAGATCATCCATACTAACCACATATTTAGGATAATGATCATCAATTGCCAGTAAAGGGGCAAACTCACGATCGATGGTTGCTTGCAAGCCAAGTTGATAAGTAACCTGCACATATATTTTCTCTTCACGCCTAATGGCTACAAAATCAACTTCTTTTTCATCCTGTTTACCTACATATACTTCGTATCCGCGGCGTTTCAACTCCATGCAAACTAAATTTTCGAGCATTCCACCTATTAAGCGGTCCCGATATCCCATCACAGAATAAATTAATGAAAGATCACTTACAAAATACTTTTCATTGGTTTGCAGAATCTCTTTGCCCTTGATGTCATAACGTGGTATACGTTGAATGACAAAAGCGCTATCTAAAGCATTGAGATAATTATAAATCGTATTGATATCTACTTTCCGTTGCTGACTTTTGAAATAGTCGGCAATATTTTTCGCATTTAGTTTATTCCCAATATTATCAAAAACAAACTTCACCACTCTTTCAAGCATTTCTACGTTACGAATGCTATGCCTCTGCACGGTATCACGAAGAATGACAGAAGAATAAATATCATACACTATTTTGTAGATAGCATTATAATCATAGTTTGCCGTATGAATAGCCGGAAATCCTCCCATACGAAGATATTTCAGAAACTCCGTTTTACGGTCGGATACAGAAATTGTCAGCGGGAGATCATGAAATAATAGATATTCTCTAAAGGATAAAGTCATAATGTGAAAGGCAACGTATCTTCCTGCCAAATAAGTCGAAAACTCGGAAGATAGTAAACGTGAATTAGAACCTGTCACATAAATATCTACATCCAAGTCAACCAAAAAGGCATTCACTGCCTTTTCCCAATCTGTAACTTCCTGAATCTCATCCAAGAGAATATAATATTTTCCCGAGGCTTTCGTAGCTTCCCGAATATGAGCGTATAACGCCTTCGCCTCCTTCATGTCTATCCACTCGAAACTTTCAAAGTTCATATAAATAATATAATCCTCAGATACTCCTCTTCGTAAAAGTTCCTCACGAATTAAACGCAACACGACCGACTTGCCACAGCGACGAATACCAGTGATAACTTTCACAAATGGCTTATCAATAAAAGGAGTGATTTGCTCCATATAAAGTTCACGATTAATCATACAACTGAAGTTTTTAGGGTTATAGACACAAATATAAATAATTAATCGGAAGTTTTTAGGGGTATACCCCTAAAAACTTCCGATTTCAAGTATGTTTTATGGTTATAGACAGAAACGACAATGGCATTTATGAAAAAAGGGGCACCTCCTGTATCTTTATCTAAGATAAGAAATTTAGCCACCATCATAATAACGGTGGCTAAATCAAAGAAAAACAACCAGTTTCAATGGTCTATTCAATCCATCCCGGATTTACAAAGAGCATAGAGAAAAAAGTTTACCCGATTCATATTATATATCAAATCAGACATTTCCATGCGATCCACTATTGCTCATTTTGTTAAGATACTGTTTCCATATCAAAAAGGCAATTATGCCTAACAGATTAAATAACAAAACCAAAATGACCCATAAATATTTATATGGTTTAGTAAGTTGATGACTTTTCAACACGACCAATATCCCAATCAACAAAATCAGAACATAAACAATTTCAAAAAACATTGGAGGCATAATCATAATTTTTATTCTCAATAATCATTAATATGCAGAAACTGTAACACTTCCCTTTCCCGCACTCTTATCGTATGTCCCTGAAGAATTAATAACATAAGAAAGGTTAAAGCCAACAACCTGAGTTATAGTTGCCTTAATTTTCCCCGTACTATTAAATGATATAGCATTTCCTGATACATAGCCACTCGCATAAGATTGAGAATACGTATAAACTGATAATCCTGTTATATCTGTCATTACTGTTACATTTTTGTTATCTTCGATCAAAGTTACACTAAACCATGTAAGATTCCAAATCCAATCACTGAATGAATAAATTTCACTACGTGTTTTAGCAAGCGGCACACTAGGTTTCTGCTCTTTAGTAGAATAAAACATACAGCCATTTTCTTCTTTATCCTTATACATCTTTAATTCAACAGGGTGTTCTCTAAGTTGTTTTATATCACGAAACAATTCTTCAATTTCTTCTAATGACATCTCATTTTCAGTTTTTTCTGAAGGATTAATCTCAAAGAAATCGACGTTTACATCATATTTTTCAGCTAATGATGCAATCTTTGTTTTAACTTCTTCCTTCTTAACTTCTGAATTAGCATCAAACTCTTCATTTGTACATGCAATTATTACTACCATAGTAACAACTAAATAAAATAAACCTTTCATATTCATAATGTTTTTATTTAAAATAATAAATCAACTATATCATATTGCTCCGAATATACCTTCTAAAAGACATTAAGATTCTAATTATTCCTTTTCCAACAACCTGATAAAATAGGCACCTACTACAGTACGCCCCGTAAATCCTACTATAGTTTTCCCATCCGTATTTATCAAATCAGCCATTGGTGTGCGATCTGTAGTCTCATTCATAAACTTATGAAGCGGCAACATAAGCTTACGGAATTGCATACGGTCAGCACTCAACGAAGCAGTCCATACTGTCCAATCCACTTTCGTATAACTATGTCTGCTATCCAACGGACATCCAAACTCATTCATCTTAGTAAGATAGAAATCCGTCTCTTTCTGAATAACTCTCTCCGGGAAAAGATTCAAGCCAAGCAGCCTGTCCCACACCAGATTATACTTCATCCCCCAACTATCCGGTTGGTCAAAAGCCAGTCGGTAATGGTCACCCGCATAAGCAGCCATTTCCCATTCTTTAGCCATCTCACCGGCAGCATTCATATACTTCTCCGCTTCTTCTTTCTTATTCAGCATTTCTGCCAGACGTGCATACGCTGCAATACCCAAAACACCTTTGGCGGATAAATTAGCATGATGAGGACAGTCTCCTGCAAAATTATCTGTAGTAAGCTGATCACCGGTATCCGTGCCGTTTTCCAATAAATACTCAGCCCATTGAGTCAATGTCTTCCAATGCTTTTCTGCATACGAAGCATTCTTTTCCATTTTAGCAATAGCAGCAGTCATTATCAATCCGTTTCCTGCTTCTTCTACAGGCATATCACCACCTATCGTCTGCCCGTTTACGATAGGATATCCTCCTAAATCATGCGGAGGAAATGGCTTTCCCCATTTCCCGCTTTCACTATAATAAAAGAACGGATTAAGCATCGCTTTTACCAAATCGGGATTGTAGCGAAGATATAGCGGTGAAGCCGGATAATATTCATCCACCGGACCTACCTGCGGAGTAAAATAAAGCAATTCTCCATCCGAATCTTCAGACATCTGGAAAGCGGATACAGACTGACGATAAGCCAAAGCACAGAGTTCAGCATATTCTTTTCCTCCGGCAAGGTAAGCATCCGCCATCAATTGACGGTCAAAAGCATAACATTTTGCCATCACTTCTTTATAATCTTTCTCTGCATCTGCATACAAATCTTCTATGCTTGATTTTCCGTCTTTATTCCAATAAGGTCTTAAGTCCTCGCCGAAATAAGCCATTGTATAGAGTCCGTCAAAGGCTGCAGTGAGATGTTGCGGGAAATCGCTGTTCATATCCAGCTTCTGTGCAAATGCAGCATAGCGTTTCTCGGCAGACTTTCTCATTTGTTTCAGATCTCCCTCTTTCATAAAGTATGCCCTCATTTCGGCTGCATCCCCCTGTGCACAGGTCACGTCATCCTTTGTTCCCAGATAGAAATATCCCCATGACCGTCCATCTTTCTCTTTATCCACCCATAATTTCTGATTTTCCTGTCCGGTCTTCATCAGAGCCAGTCCATCCTTTTCATATATTTGTGTAGATTGTCCGGCACGAAATGCCTTGTGCGGGTCTATTTCAAAATAAACAGCAACATCATGTTCTTTGCCATCCAATGCTTTAGCCTGATAAGAGATATAATTGACCGGACGGGCAAGTGTCTCCAGATCGTCCAACAGATAAGGAGCGGTAAAGCTAAGTTTCAGTTCTACATCTCCACATTCGAAGGTATAATGTGTTTGGGTTGCTTGCACATCGACAGACGTTTGTTCAGCTTCCCTCAATTCTGCATATAGTCCGAAGTCAACCAATGCACCTCCCATACGATTCTCACAATGAGCGGCAATCAACGCTTTTCCACTTTTCATTGTTTGCAGAATTGAGTCCGGGACTTCCACTTTAAAGTTTGCTCCCCAGTCATATCCGGTATTCACCAATTGCTTCCCATTGATGTACAATTGAAATACATCGTCATGAGAATAGCGCAAATAAATCTTTTTATGCTCCAGAAGATACGGATCAACTTCAACCTCTCTTCGTACCCAAATATTAGAAGAAGTCCATTGTGTTCTTGCTTCCCACATGCCAGGCGTGCCAAATGCCCCTTCTGACAATTGCCAGTACTTGTCATCAAAATCCGGTTGCTCCCATCCTTCATCAGGAACTAATGAAGTGAACTTTCCTTCCCACTTTTCATGGTCAAGCGCCATCGGAGCGATAGCTTGCATCGGCAGTTCTTTACTACCCATAAAACGGTACATAGCACCGTCTACCCGTAAGAAGCCAACAAAAGGAAGTTGTGTGCTGCCGCCAAAAGTCATATTCTGTTTGTTCAGTTCATCCGTCATAGACCAAAGTTTCACATGCGGATGCAAAGTTAATAACGGATAAGCAGGCGCACGAAGGTCACTTTTAGTAGTTTCATCAGAGTAAGGAGTACTTTTGCAAGCTGCCAATACTGCTATTAGCAGATAAATGAATGTTTTATTCATTAGTGTTTTATAAATTCTCATTCGGTTACTATATTTATTTCTATTATCACACAATAAACAATCCGTAGATTCCTAAATGCACAAGCGAAGTGATTGACAACAACCGTATTAATTCCATATTCATTCTAGTTTTATAGACATATTCATTTTTTGTATTTCTCTTTCCATTTCTCTTTTCATCATCCTAATAGTAGTTGTCTTAATTTTCATCGGTTTGCTAATAACGGCCTCAGCCATAGCAAGCGATCGTTCTTTTTCACCATTCGTTTTGTATAAATGGAATAGTTTATAAAGAGGTAGAAAGCGCGAAGGGCACATCATAGATGCACTATTATAATATTTTTCCGCCAGTTCAGGTTTGTTAAGCTGCTGGTAATTTTCCCCAATTATTAACTCTAAATCATAATCTGCCCAATATTGACGACATTTTAAAGCCACTTCTAGACTTTCGGTATATTGCTTCATTTCTTGAAGAACAGCAGCATAATTATAGAGAAAATAGGGATTACTCACAAACATCTTTTCTAATCTCTCATAGGTTGGAAGAGTTTCATTATATGACTTACATAACGCTAGCGTAGAAGCTTTTCCCCAGTCTAATTCTGCTTGAATACGTTCGAACAATTTACTACTCCCGAAAAGAGAATATGTAAGTATGAACATACAAGCTATTTTCTTTATTAGGATATTAGAAAATAAAGGTTTGATATATTCACTAGTTATTATGAATATGCTTAAAAATGTCACAACCCAAACGAAAGGATATGCAAATGGATAAGAAAAGAACGAGAATATTCCTATTGAAGACAAAGAATAAAAGGCTATTTGCTTTTCTACACTTGGATTCTTCCTATAGCAATATATAATTATTACCATCAATAACAACAATACTAATAAACCAATAATCCCAAAATTTAAAAGAAGTCCAAGATATTCATTAAATGGTTGTTTCACATTATCTGCCAACATAGAAAAACGGCTTTGTCCGCATTGCTTAAAGAAATTTGCCTGATAATCCAAATAGTGCGCTTCGAAACTACCCAACCCATGACCTATCCAAGGAGCATCTTTTACCATATTTATACCACATTGCCAAATCAGCAGTCTACCATCGGCTGAGTTTTTCTTCATCCAATAGCAACCAAACAACAATAATATCAGACTGCTACATAATAATAGATACTTCCAAATTCTTTTCTGTTTAAGCTTTTGAAACAAAAATATCGCAATTACTATTGCAACACTAATAATTCCAGCTCTTGAATATGATAGTACAATTGCTATTACAACAATAATCCCTAAAAAACATACTAGATACCGTATTTGCTTATTTTCATTTAATAATTGGAATACAACAAAAAAGGGTAAACTGACACAAAGACAAGCAGAAAATCCCGTAGGATTTTCAAAACTCCCCATTATCTTATAAAAAGTATTAAAGGTGGTTATATTAAAACATTGAGACAGACCATATATTGCTTGTAAACTAGAAACAATAACAATACTCATCCCAGCCAATCGTGTATCAAATTTTACAGATTTTCCTAATAACATTCTAATTGAACAATATATTGTTATAATTAAAACAAATAAGATCGTATATAACCATTTAGAAACAATATAGGGATCGGTTATCTGGGTAGAATACATAAAAACACTACCAATGCAAAGAAGAGCAAAGCCGATTTGAGTAATACTCACTTTTGACATATAAAAACTCATTATTACTTAGGAATAAATAAAAAGTTGATTATAAACCACAAAACATTAAGTATTTATTCCTAAGTTTTCATCTACTTATTTTAACACATAACATGTCTTCTAAGCACATCCAAGACATTTAATAGAACCACAAGAAAGGCTAAAATGCTAGGAAGATATTCTTTCAAGCCTTTTTTCTTTTTAGGAACTTTACTTACTGTATAAAGAAAAAGAAAGACCCACATTAACACATAAACACCTGAAATATACCAGTCATTTATCAAATAATTATAGTTTCTATTAATTGTCATGAGCAATACAGATAGTATAGCTAAAACTATAAAGATATTATAATACCTCATTTAGCGATCTATAGCATTTGACAAACAATCATAATAACTACGATCAGCAAGAGTTGTTGCATAGTCATAGCCAGCAGAAGCACCAATAGCACAAAGACATACACCAAGCCCCCCCGTTGCACAAGAACAAAGGAGCATAGATGATAGATAAATAGCAGAAGCATAAGCGTAGTCTTCATCATATCTACGCTTACATTCCGCTTTAGTAACACCTCCTGCACTTTCACCCGGACTTTTTAGCAATAGATGTTGCATAGTATTCTGCGAATTATCAGAGAATCTAATAAAAACATTCATTTTTTCGGACTCATCTAACAACTTAAAACTTTTATTAGCTAATAGTTCCTGTCGTGCATTCTCTACCATTAAAGCCTCTTTTTCAATGTCAACCTTACTCACAAGTTCTATCATATAATCATCATTATTTAAGTTATTCATAAGTTCATCAAATTCTTCTGGAGTCAAAGTTGAAGTATATGATTTTAACTTCTCAGCAAGTAACATACAGTTCATTCCGTAATCTAATAATTCATCAGATTCGGCTATAGAATTGACAATTGTTGCACGATTATCCATTGATTCTAGGTTAGCTCTCATTTCTAATGATGAGTTGGGATTAGCAACAAAATCGTCATTCTCCGAACTACAACTTTGTGCAACTAACGCCACAAATAGAATCAATACTGATACGCTTAAAAAAAGGCTTTTCTTTCTCGAAATCATAATTTTAAAATTTAATCATTAATAATTATTTACTTATTAAACTTGTTCATCTTTACTAAATCATATATCGCTAGCTTAATAAATGACAATTAGCAAAATAAATCAAGTTTTTATTAAAATCATATCTGAATTTACTTCCAAATTTGTTCAGCTGCTGTATACACAAATATTCGTTCCTGTATTCCTCGTGTATTGTTACATAATAAAAGTAAAGCATTCACTGGAATTTTGATATAAATCAGCGAGTCCGCTTTAGACCTTTGGTCTCCAAGAGATTTCCAATTATTCCTCCTTGCACAATAGAATAACTCATAATCATCACCCGAACGAATATAGTTATCATAACTCCGAGGCGTATAAACAATTCTTCCTATCTGCTTAGGAGTTCCAAGATCAAGACCTGACCAACCACCGGAAGGTTCGATATAATCAAAAGAAGTTGTGACATCCCCATCAAATACATTTGTATACTCATGCGAACCATCTTTTTGAAAACATCCGGGAGTACCTATAACTTTACCTTTTAAAGAAGCGGTATCATTAGGAGTATAAAAAGCCGCCTCCGCAATATTACAGTGTGAATCTTTGGGACCTATATATCTGACATAGCGATACGATTTTGAAGAATACGATTGAACAACAGTCTGTAGTCTTTTCGGTTTCTCGTTTATCAAGTACAAGACTTCTTTTTCACGAAAATCAGGATCATTGCTTCCTTCAAATGTTCCGCCTATCATACGATTCAAAAACATCTCATCTGCCCGCAAAGTATATTTTGCAAACAAAGTAACATCCTGTACACTATCCGAAGGAGTGAAAAAATGAAACTCATTGGAAACATTTATTTCAAAAGGATCGGTCCAAAAACGAAGTCGTCCTCGCTCGTAAGTGGCAACCCGCATGACGGGTCCTTTTTGTATATCCGTAAAGACAATGTTTTTACCATCGAACTCTGTCCATGCAACAGGCTCCCAATCCATCCGTTTGCTGGCACATAGATAAGCAATTCTTGAACGTGGCTTACCTTTATATAGAGCGTCCTTTGGTATGTGGAGTTCTTTCTTGAAATCTTTGGTATAAGGGAAAGTAATATCTACGATATGCGGATCTTTGAAAAGAGGAACAATAGCAGTATCCAATTTCAGCATTTCTTCCTGCATAGCACGATTCAGACTAAAGGTATTGCGATAGACCTTTATCTTGGGCATTCCACACATTGCGTCTTTTCGTACTTCACTCACACCGTTAGGAAATTCATGATAATAAAGTATGCCATACTTATCTGAAAATGCTACCCATTGATGGCTATCATTCTCATCACCGCGAATCGGCATGAAATCAATTGAACACGGAATACCCAACGCACGACAAACATAAACGACAAAGTCTGAAAGTTCCCGGCAACTACCTGCTTTCAGTTGCGCAACTTCCGGTCCCACATGAGGAAGGCTGGCAGGAACGGCAGTAGTAAATACCACTCCTCCTTTACGAATTGAATCGAGCAAACAACGGGCTGCCACAATCGGGTCTTCTTTATCAAGTACTCCGGATGCACGTAAAGAATCGAGCAAAGGATTATACTTCTGATAAATAGATTCACGCCAGCTAGTCAAGGTCTCGTCACCAATACGATAAGGAAGAAGATATTCACAAAAATCTGCAAACGAAACATGTTTCCCCCATGGTTGTTCCTGCCACACCTTAAATGACCATTCAATATTATTACATAAATAAGCAGAATCAACAGTTTCAATATCTCTATAGGATTGCAAAGAATCTAAATACAATGCCCCATACATGTGACAAACAGAGTCAGCCACTACTTGGGGAGAAATCCCCAATCCACGTGTTTCCTGTAGTAAAGTATAGTAAGTAAGATATCGGTCCAACTGCTTGCCTTATAATAGGTGTAATAAGGCATGTTCTCTATCAAAAAACAAGCGGCCTTATATTTCAAACTATCCGCCGGATCAGTTTTATAATGAGATAAGACCTTTTCCAGTTCCACACGGTTCTCTCCTGCCTGCTGAAGAGCGGTTTCAAGGAATGAAACCATTGGAGTGCATTTTTCTTTTTCAGCACATGAAAAGAAAAAGAGACTACCAATTGCTACGAGCAAAAAGACAGATACCAACTTTGTGAATATTTTCATAATTATCAGAAAAATAGAGATAAATGATTTCGTGTTATTTTTCTGCAAATTTACAAGTTCTTTTGCCATAGAAAAAGAGGGCGTTACACTCCTACAGCATGTAGAATGTGCCACAGGAGGATTACAGCGAGGATATTTTTTTATTTTCCCTAATATTGTAACAACCGAAATACCCCAAACTTTCCTTCTCTGACCACATATTATCCTTTTTTGAATGAATATTATCCTTTAAAGTGATACCAACATTCAGCCCTTTCAGATTTGACATCCTAATAGTATAGATCAAACGCTGTACATCTTTAGTTCAATCGTAGTACATCGTCTACTCCAACGTTGTACATCTTTTACTCAACTGATGTACAAGAATCAGACAACTTAAGTACTTCTCATTATCAAGTCTTGTACTTATCAGTAAGTAGTTAAGCTTAATTTTTTATTTCGGATAATAACGACTGGACTAAACCTTAACAACGAATGTGTTACACCAATAAGCTATCATATAGCGCCTGTGAGCTTTCTAGGAGCGATTCTCCTTCATATTTTACACTAAATTGTAACATCACAAACATGACCAAATTGACACTAGACCAAATATTTTCCTTTTATTGAATGATTATTATCCCTAAAATAAGTCTATTTTTCGTTACTTTGCATACACATTTAAATAAAACAGAATATGATCACAAAAAAGAAAAAATACACTTTGTATTATGTAATGGCATTAGCCTGCGGACTGGTAGCTTCCTTTTTTATTTATAGTTGTAGCGCAGACGGATATTACTCTGACGAAATAGAAAAAAACGAGGTAACTAATACACGTGCACTTTCATCAAAAATGATAAATAATGGAAGCACTCTTATTGATTCCATCGCCAGTTCAGATGAATTTTGGGAATTCGAAATGAGCTCCGAGCTTTTAGCTGATAAGTTTCATGAGTACACTTCTATTTTAAGTGAAGAAGAATATGACAAACTTATGGAAAATCTGAATGATGATGACTACGTGGAAGACTTCATGAGGAAAGCCAATCTAGAAAATGAACTACAGCAACTGGCAAAAGCTAAAGAAAACCTGATTAAACATACAAGATTTTTAAGATTAAGCGCAGATGAACGGACACAACTCTTTATACTATATGCAGAAAGTAACGAACTTACAAAAGTAAAACTCCTGAAAACACGCGAAGAAGGAGGAAGTACTAGTAGCTGTGAAGAACAAAAACAAGCGGCATATAAGCAGGCAAAAGCTGATTATGACAATGCTATCGCTAACTGTCAAAATGGTTCAATGCCATCTGGTTGCTTAACACAGGCAGCTGCAAAATATGACAGAAACAAAAGGATTGCCGACAGAGGATATGAGAATTGTATAAAAAAATAAAGCGTGAAATTAATTCGATATATAATTCTGTACAACTTAATGTGGTGCATCAGTATAGCGATGTGCTACTTAGATCGTTTTATTTACAACATAAATTATTCTCTTCAAGACTTCCTTATTACTTTCTTTGAACTTCTAGCATGGATTGTGCTCATAATCGGAGCCATCGACACATTCCCTCAAAACAAATATTCGAATAAACGCGTATGGTTTTACTATGCTATTATGGGAGGATTTATATCAGCAATCCATTCTTTTATAGGACTAATAAACATACTAGAGATTACCTAATGTAACTCCTGCAAAAAGGTTTCCATGTCCTCATCTTCTATACCTAAGCTCGCACGGACACGAGACCTCATGGCACGGCAAGCACCATCGCTAATATCAAAAATAGACAAGATTTCTTTCTTTGTTTTCCTCATCCTAATAAGTACGCAATATACAATATGACGTGGAGGAATTTTTATTTGCTTATCTTTTAACCAAACAAAAAAGTCAGGATCAATCGCACGGCATCCTTCTATTAATGTAAGGTTCTCACTGGCAGTTAATTGATATATAGATTGATTTTCTAAAAGTCTGCGCACAAATATGACGCCTTCCAACACAGGTGGAGGAGAAGACAGCAGTTCTTGAAGCCGTTTCTCTTGAAGAATTGTTTTTTGTCGTTCAATTTCCAATGAACGATAGAATGAGATAGACAATTTAACTATCCCTGCTATTGCCAAACCGACAATGACCAGCACAGGTAAAGTATAAGCAGATAGTACAGGAGCCAATTCTACGTGAACCTCCTTAGGCATAACAACATAAATCTGATTTGCAACAATCAACAAAAAGGCAGCAATGCATTGCCAATCAGTTATCTCGGAGGGTAATCCAGATGTTCCTTTCTCACGAAGTGTCCATAGAAGTGCGCCCACAAAGAGAATCAACCACACAAAAAGATAAAAAGATGACGAGAATGCATCAACATACATTCCTGGGAAAAACATCTGAAACAGATAAGCAGCCAACAATACAAGGCAACAGAGCAAACCACCTGCCAACCTACTCTTTATAAAGTCAGCGAATTGTATTGTTACTCTTTTATTCATCGTATCTTATTTTAAACACTGCAAAGATAAAACATTCCCATTATACAAATCCATTAACAGGCTATTTTATTTGAACATGAATATGAATAAAACAATGATTTTCCTATGTCGGAAACAACCAATATAGAAGAGCTAGAAAAATAATGTATACCAATATTCTTATCTCTTTGTATATTTTATTATGACGGAGAGGATAATCTAATATCACTAAAACAATGAACCAAATAGCTATCATTTTCGTCGGAAGCTGTTTATTCAAAGGATCAACAAAAAGTAAAAAGAAGCCTGCCAACACCAATATAATATTGATTATCAAAACAACTGCATATCTCATATTATTATACATTTAAGGAAATACAAAATAGAATACACAGAGAAGCACTGTGGCTATAATGTTCCTTATCACCCCATAAATTTTATTATGACGAAAAAAGAAGTCAAGCAGCAACGTTACAAGATACCAAGCTATTACGACTTGCGTCAAATCATATTGCCGTTCCAAAGGGTCCATGAATACTATACATATATCAATAGACATCAACACAATGGTTATGATCCAAACCATTGTGTTTTTTATAGTTATATTCATTTTCAATGATAGATAAATCTGTCCAATCAATAATAGACTTTCTTGTTTTCTCTGGAAAGTACCAAATAATCGTCCACTTTTACATCAAAATAAGACTTAGCTTTACCGTCGTCATTGGAAGGTAATTCCTCTTTATCAGCCAGCGCCTCTATTATATCAATTTCCTTCACGTTCTTTTTCAATTTGGGGAACAACAGGCTGACATATATGTATTTACGATCACAACCTTTAATAATCATCAACTTATCCATAGGTGCGCCACCATCGTATCCTCTCACCATGTATTCATCACCGGTTTTCTTATCTACTATTTTAAATCCCGGGCTATAGTACATCCATTGCCAGTCGAAATAGATGGGTTGCAGGAACGTAACTTTAGTATCATCTTTCCTTCTTTCAATAGAATGCAATAAAGGCTTTGTACCCATGCCATGCTCATAGGTTCTATCGGCAACGATCTCTATGCTATCTTTAGGAGCT
>ERZ772991.2150-NODE-2150-length-14654-cov-3.029728_pt1 | contig 14654 bp, 10 predicted proteins | sample MGYA00511128_ERZ772991 | MGnify/ENA primary metagenome ERZ772991 (study PRJEB29015, sample SAMEA2737655) | human gut metagenome | biome: human gut; feature: human-associated habitat; material: faeces | place: China | collected 2012 ... | reverse complement strand
TACAGACCAACGGCGCATGGTACTACTGCGGAGCTGACGGCGCAATGCTCACGAGCCAGATGATCGGCGGACAGTATTATGTTGATAAAAATGGCGTCTGGGTGCAGTAGAATAAAAATTTCAAAAACCCCTTTAAAAACAAAGGTCTTTCGTATATAATAAAAACTGATATTTCGCGCCCTGAATAAAGCAGGGTTTTCTGATAGAGAGATAAGCGAGGCACATCCCACCGATGGGATGTGGAAATGGATTCAGGAGATTTTCAGTTAGAGAGACAGGAGGAAGACGACAATGATGATGTCCAACGACATTGGAATTGACTTAGGTACCGCCAGCATCCTTGTATACATTAAGGGAAAAGGCGTTGTTTTAAAGGAGCCGTCCGTAGTAGCACTGGACAGAGAGACGAATAAAGTAATTACCTTCGGTGAGGAGGCGCGTCTGATGATCGGACGTACTCCGGGTAATATCGTTGCGGTAAGACCGCTCCGTAAAGGTGTAATTTCCGATTATACCGTAACCGAAAAAATGTTAAAATATTTCATTAACAAAGCGGTCGGAAAGAGAACCTTAAGAAAACCGCGTATCGCTGTCTGCATCCCGAGCGGAGCGACAGAGGTTGAGAGAAAGGCCGTTGAGGATGCAACTTATCAGGCAGGTGCCCGTGAGGTCTGCATTATCGAGGAGCCGGTTGCGGCAGCGATCGGTGCCATTATGGGACAGGAAGCCGGAGCACAGGAGCGCAGAAAAGCAGTGGTACGGTGCGCCGGTACGTGTGACGTGGCAAAGAACAAGTATGAATACACGGGTGCAAGGGACTGCTCCTACGCTGGTTTTGTACCGGGCGGCGGTCCGAAGAGCTGCGGAAACGGATGTCTTGGTTTTGGAAACTGCGTGAAGGCATGTAAGTTTGATGCGATCCATATTGAAAACGGCATTGCCGTTGTGGACGGCGAAGCGTGCAAGGCATGCGGTGCCTGCGTGAAGGCCTGTCCGAGAAATCTGATCGACCTGATTCCGTATGAGCAGAGGATCACGGTGAAATGCCGCTCAACCGAGAAGGGCAAGGCGGTGATGGCAGCGTGTGAGATCGGCTGTATCGGATGTAAGAAGTGCGAGAAGAACTGCCCGTCGGATGCAATTCACGTTGTGGACCAGCGCGCGGAGATCGACCCGGCAAAATGTACAGGCTGCGGCCTCTGCGCGGAGAACTGCCCGCGGAAGTGTATTATGGTAGAAAAATAAAAATGAGAAATTCCATGCTGTGGGAGGGAACTTCTGCGGCGTGGAATTTTTGCTTTTCGGTGATATCGTGTTAGCCAATGCCGGTGGTGGCTGGCTTGACTTGAATTTGGGAAAATGATAAACTGAAAGTCAGAAAACGAGGGGCAAAAAGCTAAAAAAATATAAAATGGCAGAAAGGACGGGGCAAAAGTATGACAATGACAATGGATGAACTGATGAAAGTGCTCGATATGCAGGAGGATATTCTGCAGTTTACGCATTTTACAAATGCAGACGCATGGGAACTGGGAACGATGATCCTGATGGAGGCAAGACGGCGCGGAGCACAGGTTGGCATCATGATCCGCAGAAGCAACGGGGAAGTTGTATTCCAGTATTGTGATAACGGCATTACGCCGCACAATGTGGAGCTGATGAGACGGAAGAGCAATTCGGTGCTTCTGACGGAGCGGAGTTCGCTGCAACTCTACATGGCAGCGACGAATGCGCCGGAGAGCGTAAAACAGATGGTACTGGACCCGAAGGAATACGCAATGCTGGGCGGAGGTTTTCCGATCTGCGTGGAAGAAGTCGGCGTTGTGGCAACCGTAGCAGTGTCCGGCATGGGACAGGTTTCGGATCATGATGTGATTGTGAAATGCATCAGCAAATATTTGCATATCGATGAAGTACCGAGAATCAGAACTGTATGAAAATGATGATTGAAACTAAATTTTGTGTATGATACAATGTCACCGGCAAAAAGACATGACAGTTCCATCAGGGACAACAAAACCCCCGTGAGCGGCAACTCACGGGGGTTGGTTTATGTCAGCAGGTTTTGCATATCTTCCGGCAGTGGTGCGTGGAAGTTTAAGGGTTCTCCGGTGATCGGATGGACGAAGGAGAGCGATGCAGAGTGAAGTGCCTGGCGGGGGAAAGTGCCGGGAGTTTTGTTGTAGAGGGTATCGCCGAGCAGCGGATGGCCGATGTAAGCCATGTGGACGCGGATCTGGTGGGTGCGGCCGGTTTCGAGATTGAGTTCGAGGTGGGAGAAAACGGAGCAGTGCGCGAGGGTGCGGTAATGGGTTACGGAGCGCTCGCCGGAGGCAAAGTCGACGGTGCGCTGGATGAGGGAGCCGTTGAGGCGGGCGATCGGTGCGTCGATGGTGCCGGATGCAGCGGTTTCGCCGAGGGCGAAGGCCTGATACGTGCGGTGGATTTCGCGGGAGCGCATGGCCTGGGAGAGGACGGCGGCGCTTAAGGCGTGCTTGGCGAGCACGATAAGGCCGGTGGTGTCGCGGTCGAGGCGGTTGATGCAGCGGTAGACGAAGGGTTCACCTTTCTGTTCAAAATACCATGCAATGCCGTTTGCCAGCGTATTTTCATAATTTCCAATCGACGGATGAATCGGCGTATCAGCGGGTTTATCCACAACGAGGATGTCGTCATCCTCATACACAACCGAAAACGGAACCGGCCGCGGCAGAATTCCGTCGGAGGGTTCTGTTTCGACAAGGTGCGTTTCGATCACATCCCCGGCGTGCACGGCCTGGCTCGTCCAGGCGCGGACGCCGTTTCGGAAAATGCCGTCCTCTGTGCGTTTTAAGCCCGTAATAATATGGCGCGAATATCCATGCCGGCGGAGAAACCATTCCACAGTCAGATTTTCCCGTTCCTCCTCCGGCGAAACCACATATGTAAACCTGTGTCCCATACACAAAACCTCCGTTTCTATAGCTTTTTTATCGAATGAACCCCGTCATTTCGGGGCAAAATTTCAAAAAGAGACTTTCCCAGTCTTTCGCAAGTATAGCCGAAAACAGATGGAAAAGCAAGAAACTTACCTTTCTATAGCGAAAATATAAAAAAGTATAAAAGTTTCATGAAATGTCAGAATTTGATTGATTTTAGCGAAAGAAAAGTTTATGCTACTAAAAAAGAAAGAAAATCAAGAAACAGGAGGGGATACAGATGAAACAGGTGCAAAAACCGAAAAAACCCATAATTTTTTATTATGTGATTGCGCTGATCGTCATTCTGCTGTTAAATCTTCTGCTTTTCCCGAGACTTCTCGAGCCAAAAGTAACAGAAGTTGATTACGGAAAATTTTTGCAGATGGTAGATAACAACGAAATCAGCGAAGTCCAGATCCAGTCAAATGAGATTATTTTCAGCGACAAATCAAGCCCGGCGAATTATTATAAGACGGGTGTGATGAATGATTACAAGCTGGTAGATCGTTTATATGAGGCAGGTATTACCGAATTCGGAACGCCGATCATAGAGCAGATGTCGCCACTCATGGAATTTCTTTTAACATGGGTAATACCGATCGTTGTGATGGTTGCGCTCGGACAGTGGCTGATGAAACGCATGACGAGCAAGATGATGGGCGGCATGGGAAATGCGATGAGCTTTGGAAAGAGCAACGCCAAGGTTTATGTACAGTCCGAAACCGGCATTAAATTTGCAGATGTTGCCGGAGAGGATGAGGCAAAAGAAATTTTACAGGAGATTGTTGACTTCCTGCATAATCCCAAAAAATATGAAGAAATTGGTGCAAAAATGCCGAAAGGAGCACTGCTTGTCGGCCCTCCAGGAACCGGTAAAACGCTGCTTGCAAAGGCAGTAGCCGGAGAGGCAAATGTTCCGTTCTTCTCCATTTCCGGTTCTGACTTTGTCGAGATGTTCGTCGGCATGGGAGCTGCGAAGGTGCGTGACCTGTTCCAGCAGGCAAATGAGAAAGCACCGTGTATCGTCTTTATCGATGAGATCGATACCGTCGGCAAAAAACGTGACGGCGGCGGATTCTCCGGAAACGACGAGCGTGAGCAGACCCTGAACCAGCTGCTTGCCGAGATGGATGGATTCGATGGAAAGAAAGGCGTTGTCATTCTGGCAGCGACGAACCGTCCGGATTCCCTGGACCCGGCACTTCTTCGTCCGGGCCGTTTCGACCGCCGTGTGCCGGTTGAACTGCCTGACTTAAAAGGCCGTGAGGAAATCCTGAAAGTCCATGCGAAAAACATCCGCGTGGGCGACAATGTCGATTACAATGCGATCGCACGTATGGCATCCGGTGCTTCTGGTGCAGAACTTGCCAATATGATCAACGAGGCAGCACTCCGTGCCGTCCGTGATGGAAGAAAATTCGTCACCCAGGCGGATCTGGAGGAGAGCGTTGAGGTTGTCATCGCCGGATACCAGAAGAAGAATAAGATCATGACCGACAAAGAGAAACTGATCGTTTCCTACCACGAGGTCGGCCATGCACTCGTCGCAGCACTGCAGAGCCATTCCGCTCCGGTTACGAAGATCACCATTATCCCGCGTACGTCCGGCGCCCTCGGCTATACGATGCAGGTGGATGAAGATGAGCACAACCTGATGAGCCGCGAAGAGCTGGAAAACAAGATTGCAACCCTGACCGGCGGCCGTGTGGCAGAGGATCTGGTGTTCCATTCCATCACGACAGGTGCTTCGAACGATATCGAGCAGGCAACGAAGGTGGCAAGATCCATGATCACCCGCTTCGGTATGAACGAGGAATTTGGTATGGTTGCATTTGAGACGGTAACGAACCAGTACCTCGGCGGTGACACTTCCCTGGCATGCTCCGAATCGACAGCAGCACAGATTGATGAGAAGGTTGTTGCAGCAGTCAGAAAACAGTACGACAAAGCAGAGCAGCTCTTAAAAGATAACATGCCGAAACTCCACGAGCTGGCAAAATATCTGTATGAGAAAGAGACAATCACAGGTGATGAGTTTATGGAAATCCTGAATTTATCCCCGGATCAGCTCACGACAACGAGAATGGAAACAAACTAAAAAGCGATAAAAGCAGATGAGAATCCCGCGTTACTGTTCACCCAGCAGTGAAACACTTGCTGTTTCGCTGCGTAAGAAAGTGATTCACGAATCCCGCGTTTCAAGGCGACTTCAGCCTTGCGCGGGATTCTTTCTTGTGCTATAATGCTGTAATGCGAAATTATGACACAAAAAGACAGATTTTTTTAAGATAGACCAAGAGAACATAAGGAGAAACGCAATGAAGAAAAAACAGGCATGGAAAGTGATGGGTGCTGTCCTTGCGGGCACACTGGTATTTTCCGATGCAGTTCCGCTCCGTGCCAGCGCATCGGCAGGAACGGAAAAAAGCGCAGTACAGAACGAAACTGTCTCCGGAACGGAGAACGGTACAGAGACAAAACGGGCAGCCGTTTATGTGAATCTGAAAACCGGCGATGATACGGCAGACGGTACAACGGCAGAGACAGCAGTAAAAACCGTGGAAAAAGCACAGGAGCTTCTTGCAGTTGCAGCGGCAGAACTGCAGGCGGACGGGAAAACAACCGAAAAAAACACTGCTGCAGATACCAGCAAAACGGCAGCGGAGGAAGCAGCAGAAAAATATCTGGTATTCGTCGGAATGGATGAAAAAGAGCTGGAAACGTATCGAAAGAAACAGCAGAAAACAGACTTCAGGGGAAGAGTAACAGATACCGTTTTTGCGGCAGATGAAATCGTGGTGACAGAAGCCGGATATGAGGCTGTTCTGGCAGCAGAAAAAGCAAAAGAAACGGTTTCGGAAACACCAACGCTTGCGCCAGGCGAGTCTCCGGCACCGGATGCGGCAGAAGATACCGTAACACCAACTCCGGGTCCGACGGAAACGCCGGATGCAGAGCCGACCGCAGAACCAACGGTGACCCCGGACGCAGAACCGACGGAAACGCCGGACGCAGAGCCGACCGTAACGCCGGCGGAGGAACCAACGGCAACTCCGACACCGGATGCGGACAACGGAGAAGATACAGGGGATACACCAACGGCAGCGCCGACACCGGATGCGGAACCGACCGTAACGCCGGAAGTAACTCCGACGACAGCACCGGGCGAGAATACCGATGACAGTGAAAATCCGGAGAATCCGGAAACTCCGGCAGAAGATCCAACCGTGACACCTGCCCCGGATGATACAGCAAAAGACGATCCTGCAGCAGATGATACAAACCAGGACGATACAAACCAGGATAACCAGAACGGAACGGGAAATGATGCATCATCGGACCAGTGGAAACAGGATGAAAATCTGGATGACCTTGTAAAAGATGAAATTCAGAAAGAAAACGAAACCGTAAAAAATTTCGATGAAATTTCCAATCCATCCGGTACGGACAGCACAGAAGACGGCTATCTGATCTCCAATGTCTCTCTTTTGATCCAGCCGGTGGCAGTAAGTCTGTCCAGAAGCCTTGTATCAGAGGAGCAGACGGAAACAGCAGAAGCTGAGACGGCGGACGAAGGCGAGCATGAACTGCTTGCAGCTGCAGAGCAGAAATCCAACCTGAGTGCAGGTGAAATGACAGCAAGTGCAGCCGATGACGTAAGTACGCTGCGTGCCGCAGGAACGATCCTTGTAGGACCGGACAACTACGGAACGAATAAGACATCCACTCCGACTCCGACAGCCACACCGTCGAAGAGCAGCAGTAACAACAGCTCTTCCAATTCCAATACCGGAAGCACAAAGATTCCGCAGAAGAAGACACAGACCACTGTAAGCATCCGCAGCATCCCGGTCAACACCGGCGATGAGACGATGGTGCTTCCGCTGGCGATCAGCTCCGCACTTTCTGCAGCCGTTATGTTCTGCATGGCATTCCTTCAGATGCAGGCGAAACGCGCAAAGAGCATGGCCGCATGGCTGGAATTCAAAAAGAATCATCCGTTTGACGAAAAATAAAGAAACAGGCATATCCGGAAAAGCCATTCCATACATTTACAGTATGGGAGGGCTTTTTCTTATGGAAGAAAAGAAAACATGGGCGGTGGGTGCGGGCAGCGGGATCAGCTGGCTGAAGGCTCTTCTCGTTTCCTATCTGATCTCGGTGCTTCTTCTTTTGCTGCTGTCTTTCCTGCTCTGGAAATTTTCCTGGAAGGAAAGCAGGCGGGCATTGTGGTGATCTATCTGGCATCAAGCTTTTCCGGCGGAAGAATGGCAGGAAACATGGCGGGAAAACGGCGGTTTCTCTGGGGCATCTGCTTTGGAATCGTGTATTTTGCCATTCTGATCATCGTCTCCGCAGTCTTCCTGCCGGGCGGATTTGCCGGAGCCGGAAGACTTCTGTGGGCGGCAGCAGTCTGTGCCGTCGGCGGAATGGCAGGCGGAATGACGGCACACGGCAGATAAAAGCGGACAAAACAGAACATTTTTTCAAAAAACAGACTTTTAAATTTGAAAAACCTATGCTATAATGGGAAGAGCTAATGGCCGAAGACTATAAAAAAGTCGCGCGTCAACTACAATGAAGGAGGAATGTGCCATGAAACACATCAAAACTTTAAATACAAAAAGCTTACAGAACACTGTAAAAAAAGGTGGATGCGGTGAGTGCCAGACATCCTGCCAGTCCGCATGTAAGACTTCTTGCACCGTAGGCAACCAGAGCTGCGAGCATAAGTAAAAGTAATCCATAAGGACGAGTAAAAGGTGTTCCCAGAACCGGTTTCGCCGGATTTGGGAACATTCTTTTTGCCAGGCACATCAAAAAAAGAGAGAGTTATAGAAAGGAATACCACAGTGATACATTTATATAAAAGCAATGGCTTCAACATGGTGCTGGACGTCAACAGCGGCTCCGTCCATGTTGTGGATGACTGCGTATACGATGTCCTTTCCTGCATGAACGAAGGAAAAAATGCAGAAGAGGCAGCAGAGGCGCTTAGCAGTAAATATGCCGAGCAGGACATCACCGAAGCCAGAGAAGAAATTCAGGAACTTACAGATAACGGCATGCTCTTTACAAAAGACATTTACGAAAACGCAATTGATCAGTTTTCCAACCGTCCGACCGTCGTAAAAGCACTCTGCCTCCACATTGCACACGACTGTAACCTTGCCTGTCGTTACTGCTTCGCAGAAGAGGGCGAGTATCACGGAAGACGTGCACTGATGTCCCTGGAAGTCGGCAAAAAAGCGCTTGATTTCCTGATCGCAAACTCCGGCAGCAGAAGAAACCTCGAGGTAGATTTCTTCGGCGGTGAACCGCTGATGAACTGGGATGTTGTAAAACAGCTCGTAGCCTACGGAAGAGAACAGGAGAAGTTACATAACAAGAACTTCCGTTTCACCCTGACCACCAACGGTGTTCTCTTAAACGACGAGGTCATGGAGTTCTGCAATAAAGAGATGGGCAACGTCGTATTAAGTATCGACGGAAGAAAAGAAGTTCACGATCACATGCGTCCGTTCCGCAAAGGTGCCGGAAGCTACGATCTGATCGTGCCGAAATTCCAGAAATTCGCTGAGCTTCGTCATCAGGATAAATACTATGTGCGCGGAACCTTCACGCATTACAACACAGACTTTGCAGCTGATGTTCTCCATCTGGCAGACCTCGGCTTCAAGCAGATCTCGGTTGAGCCTGTTGTAGCGCCTCCGACCGAGGACTATGCGATCCGTGAGGAAGACCTTCCGGTGATCTTCGAACAGTACGACATTCTGGCAAGAGAGATGATCAAGAGAGAAAAAGAGGGAAGAGGCTTCAATTTCTTCCACTTTATGATCGATCTGACCGGCGGACCATGTGTTTATAAACGTCTTTCCGGCTGCGGTTCCGGAACCGAGTACCTTGCGGTAACACCGTGGGGCGATTTCTATCCGTGCCACCAGTTCGTAGGACAGGAAGATTTCTGCCTCGGAAATGTTTACGAAGGCGTGAAAAAGACAGAAACTGTCAACGAATTCAAAAAATGCAACGTTTATTCCAAGAAGGAGTGCAGCCAGTGCTTTGCACGGTTCTACTGCAGCGGCGGATGCGCGGCAAACTCCTACAATTTCACAGGTAAGATCAACGATGTTTACGAGATCGGATGCAAGATGCAGCAGAAACGGATCGAGTGTGCATTGATGATAAAGGCAGCTCTGGCCGAAGATTAAAGAAAAGAGGAAAATCGCGACATGATGAAGAAGAAACAGAGTATCATCGCACTCGTCCTGGCAGCCATTGTAACAGTGCTTCTTGGATGGACGATGATCAAAGGATGGGGTCCTACCGGAACCGGTTCGATGAAGAACATCAACCTGGGTCTGGATCTGTCCGGCGGTGTCAGCATTACCTATCAGGCCGTAAAGGACAACCCGACAGACGAAGAAATGTCAGATACCCGCTACAAGCTGGAACAGCGTGCGCAGCAGTACAGCGAAGAGGCACAGGTATATCTGCAGGGCGACAACCGTATCACCATTGAAATCCCGGGTGCAACCGATGCAACCACCATTCTGGAAGAGATGGGTAAACCGGGAAGCCTGTATTTCATCAAACAGACCAACGATGACGGAACAGAAAACTACACCTACGACAGCTCGACCGGCGAGTACGTTCTGAACGGAAAAACTATCGAAGAGCTCGAGGAGGACGGCTCCGTCGTTCTGACCGGTAAAGATGTGGAGAGCGCAGAAGCCATGCATCAGCAGAACTCCACCACAAAAGCAACCGAGAGCGTCGTTCAGCTGAAAATGACCGACGAAGGAAAACAGAAATTTGCAGACGCAACCCAGGAAGCCTACAGCGCAGGAAAGAGCATCGGTATCTACTATGATGAAAAATTCGTCAGTGTACCGAGTGTAAACGCTGTGATTTCCGATGGTACTGCAGTCATCTCCGGCGGAAACATGGACTGGGATGAAGCAACCAGCCTGGCATCCACCCTCCGTATCGGTTCCCTTTCCCTGAAACTTGAGGAGATCAACTCCAGCGTCGTTGGAGCACAGCTTGGATCTGCAGCTGTTTCCACCAGCGTAAAAGCGGGAGCGATCGGCATTGTACTGATTATCCTTTTCCTTGCAATCGTATATCGCCTGCCTGGTATTGCTGCCGGATGGGCACTGCTCATCTATGTTGAGCTGAATCTGATTGCTTTAAATGCATTTGACCTGACATTGACCCTGCCTGGTATCGCAGGTGTTATCCTGTCGATCGGTATGGCGGTCGATGCGAACGTTATCATTTATGCCCGTATCGAGGAGGAGATCGGTGCCGGAAAGACGGTTCATGCGGCAATCCGCGACGGATTCAAGAAGGCAGCTTCTGCCATCCTGGACGGAAACGTGACGACCCTGATTGCAGCAGCTGTTCTGTATGCGCTTGCGAGCGGAAGTGTCCGCGGATTCGCCATGACACTTGCTCTTGGTATTGTTCTTTCCATGTTCAGCGCCATGGTTGTTTCCAGACTGCTGGTCAACAGCCTGTACGGTATGGGACTGAAGGATGCGAAATACTACGGAACCAAGAAAGAGCGCAAGGGATTTCCATTTGTGGAAAAGAGAAAGATCTTCTTCACGATCTCCTGCATTCTGCTGCTTGCCGTTCCGGCCAGCATGATTTTCATGCATCAGACAAAGGGAAGCGCACTGAACTTCGGCCTTGACTTCAAGGGCGGTACTTCCATCAACGTTCCGTTCAACGAGGATTACTCCATCGAAGAGCTGGACAAAGAGGTAGAGCCGGTTGTGGAAGGCGTGACAAAAGATTCCAATATTCAGATGACAAAGGTTGTCGGAGGCAACAATGTCATCATCAAAACACGTTCTCTGACTCTGGAAGAGCGTGAGCAGGTTTACCAGGCAATGGCAGACAATTTCGGTGTCGATACTTCTGAAATCACTTTCGACAACATTTCTTCTACTGTAAGTAAAGAAATGAGCCAGAATGCGATGAAAGCAGTTATCATCGCTGTAGTCTGCATGCTGCTGTACATCTGGATCCGTTTCCGCGACATCCGTTTCGCATCGAGTGCCATCCTTGCACTGATGCACGATATCGCCATTGTATTCGGATTCTATGTGGTATCCCGTATTTCGGTCGGCAGCACCTTTATCGCGTGTATGCTGACGATCCTCGGCTATTCCATCAACAGTACGATCGTCATCTTCGACCGTATCCGTGAGAATCTGCCGGAGTTAAAGAGAGAGCCGATCGAGTCCCTGGTTGACCGCTGCATCACGGACACCCTGACCCGAAGCATTTACAGTTCCCTCACCACCTTTATCACCATCTTTGTTCTGTTCGTGATGGGAGTTTCTTCCATCCGCGACTTTGCAGCACCTCTGATGGTTGGTATCGTATGCGGAGCTTACACTTCTGTCTGCATCACAGGTGCCCTGTGGTATGTGATGAAGCACGTTGGAAAAAACAAATATGTGCCGTCCAAAGCAGTACAGAATAAGACAAAAAATAAATAAAAGCAGCAAAAACCATAAAAAGAGAAACGCCGGACCGGAAAAGTCCGGCGTTTCCTGCTAACAGGAAAGAGGAGAACATATGAAGAAAGAACGCTGGGTAGTTTCGGCAAAACGCGCCGATTTCCAGGCAATTGCGGATCGGTTCGGCATCGATCCCGTCATCGCCCGCCTGATCCGGAACCGGGATGTGACCGGGGAGAAAGAGATCGAAGAGTATCTCTTCGGTGATCTGGAGCAGCTCCACGATCCGCTGCTGATGAAGGATATGGAGCGCGCGGCAGATCTGATCGCAGAAAAAATCCGGGAGAAAAAGCCGATCCGCATCATCGGGGACTACGACATCGACGGTGTTACGGCAACGTATATTCTGCTGACCGGATTAAAAGATCTCGGTGCCGATGCGGATGTGCGTATCCCGGACCGGATTGCAGACGGATACGGCTTAAATGAGCATCTTGTGCAGTTTGCCGCGGATGAGGGGCGGGACACGATCGTCACCTGTGACAACGGCATCGCGGCGGGCAGTCAGATCCGTCTGGCAAAAGAGCTTGGCATGACGGTTGTTGTGACGGACCACCACGAGGTTCCGTTTGAGGAGGATGAAAACGGAGAACGCCGCTACATCCTGCCGCCGGCGGACGCGGTTGTCAATCCGAAACAGAAAGACTGTTCCTATCCGTTTCCGGGCCTCTGCGGTGCGGCCGTCGCATGGAAACTGATCCAGACGATGGAGGCAAAAGCAGGTATTCCAAAGGAGCACAGCTTCCGCTTTCTGGAATTTGTCGCCATTGCGACGATCGGTGATGTGATGGATCTGCAGGGAGAAAACCGGATTTTTGTAAAAGCCGGCCTTCGGGCGCTCCATAAAACGCAGAACCTCGGCCTGCAGGAGCTGATCCGTGTGCAGGGCATCGAGGCGGAAAACGTGACACCGTATCACATCGGCTTCGTTCTCGGCCCGTGCATCAACGCATCGGGACGGCTTGACACGGCGGAGCATTCGTTAAAACTGCTCTGCGCAAAGACACGTGAGGAGGCCGCAAAGCTTGCCGGGGACTTGAAAGACCTGAATGAAAGCCGCAAAGAGCTGACGCGCCAGGGTGAGGCGAAAGCAATCGAGCTCGTGGAAACCTCCCCGCTGCAGAACGACAAAGTCCTCGTCGTCTATCTGCCGGACTGCCACGAGAGCCTTGCCGGAATCATCGCAGGTCGCCTGCGGGAGCACTTCCACAAACCATCCTTCGTACTCACCAGAAGTGAGGAGGGCGTCAAGGGCTCCGGCCGCTCGATCGAAGCGTATTCGATGTATGAGGAGCTCTGCAAATGCAAAGAACTGATGACGAAATTCGGCGGCCACCCGATGGCTGCGGGCCTTTCCCTCGCAGGAGAGGAGATGATCGAACCGTTCCGCCGGGCACTGAACGATAATTCCACGCTGACGGAAGAGGATTTCGTCGAAAAAGTTGTGATCGATGTGCCGATGCCGATCACCTACATCACCAAAAATCTGATCCGCCAGTTAAGTCTCTTGGAGCCGTTCGGAAAAGGCAACACGAAACCGCTGTTCGCACAGAAAGGACTGACTGTATTAAATTACCGCATTTTTGGAAAGAATAGAAACGTGGTGAAAGTACAGCTTGCCGATGCGGGCGGATACCAGATGGATGGTGTCTATTTCGGCGAGGGAGAAGCGTTCGCCGCATACGTGGATGCACATCCGACCCTCTCGGTAGCGTACTATCCGTCGATCGATACGTGGAACGGACGCGACAAATTACAGATCAATATCCAGAGTTATTTTTAAAGATGCAGAAAAGCCGCAAATACCTGATTTTTCTGCCCTGTTTTCTATCGGAAACAAAATTGACGCAGAAGAATATTGATGCTATACTGTAAGGTGAATTGTCAAACCTTGACGAAACGGAGGAATATTTTATGAAAAAAGTAGAGGATTACGTAAGAAGTATTCCGGATTTCCCGGAACCGGGTATTATTTTCAGAGATGTAACGAGTATCCTGCAGGACGCAGACGGACTGCAGCTTGCCATAGATGAGATGCAGCATTTTGTAGAAGAAGTAGACTGTGACGTAATCTGCGGAACCGAGTCCCGCGGCTTCATTTTCGGTATGCCGATTGCTTACAATCTGCACAAACCGTTCGTGCCGATCCGTAAAAAAGGAAAACTTCCTCTGGAGACCATCGAGGAGAGCTATGACCTGGAGTACGGCAGCGCAACGATCGAGATGCACAAAGACTCCATCAAACCGGGCCAGAAGGTAGTCATCATCGACGACCTGATTGCAACCGGCGGTACCGTGGAGGCTTGTGCAAAAATGATCGAGCGCCTCGGCGGCGAAGTAACCAGAATCGTGTTCCTGATGGAGCTTGCCGGCTTAAAAGGACGCGAAAAACTGGCAAAATATGATGTAAAATCTGTCATCCGTTACGATGGCAAATAACGTATCCAACGAAACGCAGGGGTTAATCATGAGAGCGGAGGATACATATGGAAGAAGAGAAAAGAATCAGTGAAGAAGAATTAAAGAAGGATGTGGCGGCGGCAGAAGCCAGAATCCGCAAGACGGACGATTTTACAAGTCCGGAGGAATTATACGGGGAATTGATCGCTTCTGTGAAAAAATATCATCCATCGGACGATATTTCCCTGATCGAAAAAGCATACCGCGTGGCAGCGGATGCACATAAGGACCAGAAAAGAAAGAGCGGGGAACCGTACATCATCCATCCGCTCTGTGTGGCAATTATCCTGGCAGATCTGGAGCTCGACAAGGAGTCGATCGCGGCAGGCCTTCTGCACGACGTTGTCGAAGATACCGTCATGACCGAAGAAGAGCTGACCGAGGAGTTCGGCCCGGAGGTGTCCCTGATTGTAAGCGGTGTCACGAAGCTGGCACAGCTGAAATATTCTGCGGATAAGGTCGAGGAGCAGGCAGAAAACCTGAGAAAGATGTTCCTTGCGATGGCAAAGGATATCCGTGTTATTCTGGTAAAACTGGCGGACCGTCTGCACAACATGCGGACCGCACAGTACTGGTCGCCGGAGACGCAGAAGAAAAAAGCGCGTGAGACGATGGATATTTATGCCCCGATCGCACAGCGCCTCGGTATTTCCAAGATCAAGGTCGAACTCGATGACCTTTCTCTGAAATATCTGGA
>ERZ772991.2131-NODE-2131-length-14707-cov-4.230890_pt1 | contig 14707 bp, 19 predicted proteins | sample MGYA00511128_ERZ772991 | MGnify/ENA primary metagenome ERZ772991 (study PRJEB29015, sample SAMEA2737655) | human gut metagenome | biome: human gut; feature: human-associated habitat; material: faeces | place: China | collected 2012 ... | reverse complement strand
GCGCCTCCAACTTGTCGAGGCGCTCGATAATGCGCCGCCCAATAAAAGCCACGACGCTAACAAGGAGACCGAGCAGCACGTTGGTTAGGGAGAGCTGCGCCACTACTCGGCTCCCAGTACGCGGATCAGCTTCTCCAGCTGGGAGAGCAGGTCCTGGGGGATGGTCAGCAGATCCGGCCAGACGAGCGACAGAACGAGGACAATAGCGCCACCGGCGAGGATGCCGTTCAGGATGTATCCGCGGACATATCTGGGGGCTACCTTGCCGGACTTGAAGGCGCGGGCTTCCTCGAGCTCGACCTGCGCGCGGATTTTCTCCGCCTCGGCGGACGCGCCAGTCACCTTTTCGATGATGGAGCCGATACCGGGGATGTATGTCAGAATCTTTGTGAGCCAAGAGAACATCATTTCGCCTCCTGCAGGCCGCGCAGGCACATGGCCGACTCGTACTCACGGCGCCTCTCGAGTCCGGGAAGAGCCTGCCCTCTGGCGGTCTTATATATCTCGCTGATGCGCTCACACCCGCGCTCACGTCGTCCCTGATTGAAGTATCTGGCCACGCTGGATTTACAGAAAGCCGTGGGGCCGATGTTGTAGGCCATGGAGACGAGCGCGGCCTTTGTCTTGTCCGGGAGCTGGTCGAAGTCCTTCACGCAGATAGTGACGGGACGGGCATTCTCGTAGAGGTGTTCATTCAAAGCCCTCGAGCACTCATCGAAGCTGTATTCCTGCCCCACGACGACATCGCGGGTATCGCCCCAGCACTTGGTGGGTATGCCTACAGGGTCCCTGTAGCCTTCCGGCACATACCCCTCAAAATCCGCTACGGTATCGAGGCTGAGATAGGCAGCCCCTCCACCCAGAAGAGCTATCAAGGCTGCCGAGGCCACCACCTTCTTCGGCGGTTTACGGTATGGAATTCTGCCCATGGTCTGCCCCTCCTTTTGGGGAAACCGTATCATGGGGTTTGGCAGAGGCGTTTTTGAGGTGATGTTAGAAACCGTTAGAGACCGTTAGTGACCGTTAGCGGCCGTTAGCGACCGTTAATTTTTTTGTTGACAGGTTTTTTCGGAAAGTCAAAAAAAAGAGAAGAGCCCCGGCAGGCTCCTCTCTATGGAGAAAAAAATGATAGAAAACGAGATTATCACAGCTATTCAGAACAAGCTTCTCGTGTCATGCTTTTATGACGGATTACCCCGTGTTGTCGAGCCCCATTGTCTTGGTAGAAACAAGAACGGCTTGAAACTTCTTTGCTATCAGACAGGCGGAGGCAGTTCCAAAGGTAACATTCCAGACTGGCGTATGTTCAGTGTCGGGAAAATGGAGAACGTTTTGGTGCTGGATGAGCACTTTACCCAGCCAGCACCGGGTTATAAACGCAATGACAACGCAATGAAGTTCGGTATCATTGCGCAGTTATGATGCAGAATTGTATTCCTCAAGCAGCTGAGCGATCTCTTCATCATCCAGGGTATCTCCCCAGCTGCCAATGGTTCCAAGGAGATCAGACAACCCACCACAGGCTTCAGCCTCGTCATATAAAGCCTGTGAAATAATGTGCGAGAGGGGCCGGGGCTTTTTCGGAAGATGGTTCAGCGCCTTCCATATTTCGTCAACTATTTTTGCTTCGTACATTCCCATTCTCCTTGTGCCTGAGATTCCAGCCAGGCTACCACGTTTTCGTAGAAGGCTCTGTAGGTGCGCTCCCCCAGCCTGATGATGGGAGCACCCCGGGTATACCAGGCACGGACCGTGCCCCTGGAGACACGAAACCGTGCGGCTATCCCTGACAGGCCGTAAAGGAGTTCCTTATCGCCCACTCGCCACTCCGTGTTTCACGCGATCCGCTTCCTCGGCGCTGGACTTTTGCAATCCTCGGCAATGGAAGAAGAAAGCCTGATAAGACAATGTTCCCGTAAGTGCCGCCAACTTCCGCGAAGTTAACCGTAGGTCTGACGGTAGTTTTTCAGTGCGGTCGGCTTCATGAACCGTATTGTCAAATTAAATTTACTACCTGTCAAGGAGGCCAGTATGTAAATTGTCATAGACGCACAGCAAGGGTAGGAGAACAATATGGATAAGTGGAAGGATACAGCTAATCGGCTCTGGCTGGCCGTCTTCGCCAAGGTAAAGGCGCTAGACGCCGAGGGAGAAACCCTGCAGGCCATTGCTGATAAAGTCGGGGTTAAGAGCAGGCAGAACGTAAAGGCGTGGCTATCTGGCGCGCGTAAAGGAGGCGGCATCGCCTTTCCCGAGCTCATGACCTACGCCGAACGCCTGGGCATCGACTATCGCAACTACTTCCCCGGCGGTGAGCCCCCCGTGATGGAGTTCCCGGACTGCGCGACGTGCAAGAAGCTTCTAGCGAAGGAGAAAGAGAACCAGAAACTCCAGCAACAGGTGGACAAGATGCGCTTGGAGCTGGCCAAGCGCGATGGCATGGTGGAGGTCTTGGAACGCCAGCTTGAACGCCAGGCTGAACAGGCAGGGAGATAATCCTGCTGCGCGCAAGCCATGCAGGGTGATACAATTTGAAAAACGAAGAAACTATATAAGCAAATTTAATATGTTTATTACGCATAAAAGGATCATCTATGCCGTTAAATAAACAAGATAGAACTTTGATAAAAGAATTGACTATTGAAAAATTTCGTGGTTTAAGCAATATCCATATATCTTTTGGGGAAAAAATAACAGTTATTTGTGGAAAAAACGGCACATCCAAATCTACAATACTTGGAATTTTGGCACAAATATGTAGTTTTGAAAAAGACTATACAAATTATCCAGATATAAATCCTATAAATTTTAAAACGCTTGGCAATTATCAATATAAATCTCAATTTTCAAAGCATTTTAGATTGTCAAGAAAATTTGACAACCCAAAAGAAATGAGGGCAATATTTTATATTCATGATGGGTATTCAAAAAAAGATCTTTCAAATTTAAAACTTTCTTTCACGAAAACTTCCGACAGAGATTTTCCTAGACCTGTGGTAAGGAACAACACATCGATTGTTGATGAGCACGGGAAATCGATTAATACAAGTAGAAATATAACACACCCTGTCATTTTTTTAAGCGTTGGGAGACTTTTGCCAATCACAGAAAGGCAAAAATACGAAGAAGGTACTAATGCATATATTGCAGAACATAAAAATGAAATTTTGAATGATATAAATAATTTATTATGTAAAAATCCAAACAAAAATATTTTAACTGCCACAGAAGGAACAATATCTTCTATTGTTTCTCACGATGATAAATATGATATAGAATCAGTTTCTGTCGGCGATGATAACGCAGGCCAATTAATAGAAGCGTTATACTCTTTTAGATATTTGTCTGAAAAATATGAAAATTACCACGGGGGATTATTTCACATAGACGAAGCTGACGCTGCATTATTTCCAACAGCGCAAGAGCAACTCATAGATATATTAAATCATTTTTCCAAACAATATGATATACAAATAGTAATAACTTCTCACTCACCAATTATTATCGAAAAGATATATCAACTGTCGCAAAAAAGCTCTAAAAGTAAAAAATCTGAAAATGATTTTAATGTTGTTTACTTAACAGATAGTTATGGTGATATATCTGTGCAAAATAACTTAAATTGGGAGAAAATTAATGCTGATCTCTATGTGAGAACAATACAAGTTAGCGCACAAAATTACCCACAAATTAATGTTTATCTTGAAGATGATGAAGCAAGACACTTTTTTAAAAGATTGATTACTAATAGAAAAATTAAAAAAGTTATAAATATATCCGAAGCAACGATTGGTTGCAAAGAATATGAACGTTTACTTACGCAAAAAATACAAGAATTTTCAGAAATGAGCGTTGTTTGCCTCGATGGAGATTTTAAAACGAAAAAACAATTCAAGACTGTTGTTCTACTTCCTGGAGATATCCCTCTTGATCAGTTATTGTTTTTAACACTTTACAATCTAAAAGAAGATGATGCTTTTTGGAAAAATAAAATAAATTTTTCAAAAATGGTATTCTATAGAGAATCAAATAAGATTCTAAGCAAATTTCCTTTTGGTAAAACAAAGCCGTTGACAATGAATGATTTCTCGAATATCATAAAAGAAGTATCGTGCAATCGCGAACTTTTCAAAAATTTTTTCAAAAATCCTACAATACAAGAAGCTTTAAGAAACAAGTCTACGGATCCTTTCTGTCTTTGGTTGAATAAAAATAAAGATTCTGCGGAAGAGTTTAAAACAAAATTTTACGAAAAATTGAAGTATTGCCTTTCGAAAAAAGGTTGTCCTCTTTCACAAATTAATATTTTATTCTCTTGAATATGAGTACTACGCTTACACCATTGAGATATCCAGGCGGGAAAAGTAAACTTTTCCCATTAATAAAAAACATACTCTATTCAAATTCATTATTGAATGGAGTATATGTTGAACCATTTTCTGGTGGAGCTGGTATATCTATTTGTTTACTTTTGAATAACTTAGCTGAAAAAATAGTTATTAACGATATTGACTATGCTATATATGCATTTTGGAAGACACTAAAAGACAGACCATACTGGCTATGTGACAAGATATCAAGCACAACAATAGATATTGATACATGGAATATACAACGGAATATCAATGCCAACAAAAAAAATTACAGTATTTATGATGTTGGTTTTTCAACATTTTTTTTAAATAGAACAAACAGATCCGGGATTATTAGAGGTGGTGTTATTGGGGGAAGAAAACAAGCTTCAAATTATAAAATTGATGCCAGATTTAACAAAAATAATTTAATAAAAAAAATTGAATCCATAGCGACATATCGTGACAGAATCAATTTATACAATTTAGACGCTATCAAGCTAGTCGAACATATTAAAGATGATATCGGAAACAACTCTTTAATATATTTCGACCCTCCATACTTTCAAAAGGGTAACTTGCTTTATACTAATTTCTACAAAGAAAATGATCACAAAATATTATCTAAATATGTAAAAAAATTAAAAACACCTTGGATTGTTACTTATGATAATGTTGATAAAATAAAGCAAATATATAATCAAGATTTTATTGATTTAAGAATTAGCTATTCAGCTTCTTCTGTTAGGTCAAAAGGAAAGGAAATTCTATTCTGGGGAAATATAGAAAAACCTCAGTTAGAACAATAATATCCCCGCCCTCATCTCCTGAGCGCGGGGCTTTTTGTTGCCCGTCCGCGCCCCCCTTCTTTGAAAAACCATCCGGAACAGACTCTCAGACAAGGGGGCCGCCGGAAGGCCTACGCAGGGCGAGGTGAGAGGGGAGTGTAGTATGACCGTAAAATTTTATTTACTTTAAGTTTATTTGGTAAAATAAATTTTACATACTAACCTCTACAACGGGGCAAAAGCCGTCGAACGAGCCACACAGGGCGAAGTATCTCCATAGGCCGCATTACGGTCAATTAATACCGCCTTAGCCGCATGATCCAAACATTCTTTCCTCGTCATTTCAGTTCTCCTGTTTTCCTGTTGTTTTCTCCATATGCCATCAGAAGCCACAAAAACGACTCTCTGTTGCGTTTCCTGCTTTTTCCGTGCCCCATTAGGTTTTTACTCCAAAAAGCCTCCACAAGCCGTACAGCGGCCTCACAGAGGCATATCCGTCTGTCATATCCGGCTGCCATCCTGATACAGGGTACTGCGGCACGTCTCGACGTCCTGCACGGTGTCACTGAGGTTGTAACCGCCCTTCCTGCGCAGCTTCGCCCAGCACGCAGGGCAGCGATAGTCTGTCGTGGGTGCGCCACAATCGTGGCAGCGGCGCATGTACGCTCCGCTGCCCATCATCGCCGCTCTACCGCGTGCCCCGCCCCGCCTTTCGGGGAGACCCTGAAAAGCCTGCCTGTGATAGCGCATGTACTGCCATATCGCGGGCACTGTCCGGCCTAATGCGTGGGCGGCCTCCTCGGTTGTCCTGCCGTCTCTGAGCATGGCTACGAGTTTGACAACGTCGTCCTTCGTCCATCTGCCTTCATTCATCGTTCATCCTCCAGCCCGGAGATGGTGAGTACCACCTGCCCGCCAGCCCTGGGCTCGCACACCTCGACCGTCTGCCGCTTAACCTGGGAGTCGTCCCGCCAGAGGTGAGCATGGGTCAGTGCGTCGAGTACGGCTTTGCTGTAGTTGTCCACGTCGCGCCTTCGCTTGTCCGGCGGGTAGAGCTCCATGGCCACGGCGAGGTCTCCGGCGAGGGGTGCTTTTGGGAGAACTCCATGGCAGCGCGCCACAGCCATCCGGCTCATCACATCTGCCCGGAACATCCGCGCCTCCCTGGTCAGGTAGATTCGCCCGGATGGTGTTTTACGCCAGACGTGGTTTACCGATGGCGGCCATGCGATTTCGATTTTCCAGTCAACTTGCACCTTTTTTGCCTCCGCCTGGGCTCCCCCAAATATCCCCCTATAGGGGGATATATTTGGGGGGGGAGAGCCCTTTAGTTTTTTGCCGGGGTGCAAGTTAAAATTCCCAATAAATTCAGGCACTTTCCAACTTGCACCCCCCTGTTTTTAAAATTACAGGGGTGCAAGTTAAATTTTGCTAATAAATTCAATTGGTTACAACTTGCATCCCAACTTGCACCCCCTTTACAGGGGGGGGGTGCAAGTTGAATTTTTACGCATCCACATCATTGGTAGCCCCCTCTTCGACTTCGCCGCTTCCTGTGGCGAACGGACCTGTCGGAACGTCAAGGTACCGGCCCACACTTTTTTTGTACGTGCAGCGCACAACGAATCCACGCGCAAGCGCCTCTTCGAGCAGGCCGCCCAGCCGTTTAGTGCCAAAGTTACAAAGCGGAGCCCGCAGTTCGTCACGGCGCCCCACGATGCCACCAGAGGAGCGTATGCTTGAAGTAAATGGCGCCCCAGCTACAGCTTTAGCCGCGACGGCATCAGCGAGCATGCGCAGCTGGTCTTCACGGGGGATGATGACTTCGTCCTTCAGGCGGACGGACTGCAGCACGCCGTTTTCGCCGCGCAGCAGTGGCCTCACACGACCATCAGCCTGACAGTTGGCTTTGACGACCGCGCCGCAAAAAGCCTCGTTCGGCTTGCAGGGGCGGCCGATCTTCTGCTCTATATCCTTGCGCGTTTGGGTGTCAGCGGGCCAGATAGCGATAGCCAGGCGCACACCATCGACGAGAGCTGTAGTGCCTCTGATGGCGAGGCGTGCGCTTTCTGCCCCTGCGTCCTTCATGGCAGCGAGGGCCTTGGCCATATGGTGCGCGACGAGAACGGTCGCTCCGGTGCGCTCGGCAAGCTGGGCGAGGACGCCCTGCGTGAAGGCGCCGGCCTGCGGATCGGCGTTGATGTCGCAGGCGACAAAGGCAGCGAGCGGGTCGATGTTGATGAGTCTGAGGTCCGGTATGCGGCACAACTGCCGCACCAGGTCGTCATACTCCGGTGTGGTTTCATAGCCCTGCGCGAAGCCGCGGGAGCGGATGAGTGTGACAGGTCCGCCGGTGTTCGGCAGCGGCACTATGGCGAGCCGGCCACGCGCAGCGGCCCTGCGGGAGCCATCCTCGTCCATGGACTCCAGACGGCGATGGATGTCGTCCCGCGTGTCCTCGGAGGAGAGGATGACAACTGAGCCGTGTGCCGTGACTTCTCCGCCAAGCCACGTATCCCCGGGGCCGTAGTTCAGGTCTATGCCCTGCATCGGGTTCCCGGCGACGCGCAGCCCGAGGTCCAGGGCGAGCATGCCCTTGCCTGTGCCGCCGCTGGCGACGAGCAGGCAGGGAGCGCCGAGCGGCAGGACGCCGTCAACAAGCCACTGCTGTTCCGGAGCTTCTCCAAGGTACGCCTCTCCACTAAACCAGTCGGCCAGCCTGGGGACGCCCGAATGCGGCGTCACCTGCTGACGTACCTCGTCGAGGCCTTCGCGGACCATGAGGTCGTTGAAGTCGGTAGGGTTGCCCGCGAGGTCACGGAAGCTGGGCGAGATGACACTGCCACCCACGGCGTTGGCTGCGCGTCTGGCGTATTCCATGCCGGGGTTCCAGGGTCTGCCCTGTTTCTGTGTCCACTGGTCGTTGTCTGCACAGATGATGATGCGGGACTGCGGGAGCACCTGCCTGATGACGGGTGCGACCTCGGGCAGATTTCCTGCATCGAGAGCGGCCACCACGGCATAGCCGGTAGCGGCATGCAGTGAACATGCCGTAGCGTATCCCTCGCAGATGAGCACCGTCTCCTGCGCGCCGTCCAGCCAGGCAAAACAGCCTTTTTTGGCAAATCCCCATGGAAATCGTTTGCTTCCGTCCGGAGAAATGCGCTGCACGCCGGCCATCGAACCGGTGCTGTCATAGAGCGGGATGATCAGCGCACCGCTGCTGTCTTCGCGTGCCCCTCCCGGGGCAGCGGTCAGGCCTTTGCGCCGGAGATAAGGATTCTCCGGACCGGCCTCATGGGCAGCTGCGTATATCTGCGCAGACCATTTTCTGGCCTCTCTGGCTTTGGTCTGGCGTTCGGCCTCACGCGCCGCCTGCATCGATTCGATGCGCTGGCGGAGCATGGTGCGCTCAAGCTCGCTGACGATTCGCGCCGGAGCGTTCGTCGCCAGGTCGTCATCCAGGCCGGTTATCTTCTCGGAGAGACCGGTTTTCCAGTTGCCCCACACGCCGCAGGCTACGCCGTCAGCATAGGCGACGTACCATCCGCTGCGCTTTCCTCCCCGGTCATCAGGGAGAGCGAAGCGGTGCATAGTGCCGTCGGGCACTATGTCCTGCAGTCCCAGTCCGTCCACCTCCATGCGCCGGGCCATAACGGAGAGCACCTTCTGCGCGTCAGCGCATGGAAGGCAGGCCTCATTCTGCCTGGCGGCGACATTGAGGTCTATGACAGTAGACATCATGCGCCCCAGCAGACCTTCGCCACGCGGCACATCCGGCAGGCCACGGCGGCGGGGGTCGACTCTGCACGCGGCAGCAGCTCCCCGGCATCAGTTGCCTGGAAGATCCGCGTCGCGCGCTGCAGCATTTTTACGGCTTCGCCTTCGTCATACGGTACGAGCTCGTGATACAGCTCCATGGTGTCTGCATCGACGCAGGTGATCAGTCCGCGGTCGAGGTGCAGTCCCATCATGTAAAGCTGCATCTGATACCAGTATTTCGGATGGCTTCGCCTGATATGTTCACGGCGTGCAGCCATGACATACTTATGTGCGAGGCACTTGCATTCCCACAGAGCCGGAAGCGGTAAGGGCGCGTCGCCCTCGCCTCTCCAGCAGGTCAGGATACCGTCGGCATGACCGAGCAGGCGGCCGCCAAGAAAAGATACCTCAAACTGCCCGCCGGTAAGCGGGTCCTCCGTCACGAGCAGCAGGCGGGCTAGGCGCAGCCATCTAGCGGCACGATCCTCAACGTCATGTCCTCTTTCAAATATTCTGCGGACACGGGCCGGGAAGGGACAGGCCGATGCTGTACATCCTGCATCACGGCCTGCGTCGCGACTTATGGCATAGGCGGCATACTCTATCTGTATGCTTCGTTCGCACTCGCCACCAATCGCGGAGCAGCCAAGGTATGTTCTCGGCGTTTCGACGCTGGCGTCAATGCCCGCGTCGATGAGCCAGTTCAGCCGGTCCGACAGTCCGGACCGGGAATTTAAATCTATCATTTACCCTCCCCCTTAAAATTTGTCCATATGCAGGTTTTCCTGCTTGTGACGTTTAAAATCCTGTCTGCGTTTTTTGAGCTGACGCTTGAGCGGTTTGACCTTGTAGACGGTGACGATGCTCCCGTCTTTGGCGTTGCAGATGATTCGCAGCCGGCGAAACGCGAAAGACACTGACCTGGCGTCCGCTTCCAGAACGCGCGTCCGGCAGGAGGTGAGCGCGGTGATCACCTCATCCGGGTCGATGCCCCGTTCCTGGCATCGCTCGAGCGCGTGCCTGGTGAAGTGAAGTCCGCTCATCGGTGGGTCTCCGGCGGTTTTGATAAAGATTCTACGACATTGGCCGAATCTATCTGTTTGTTGGGCTCTTCCTTCGTCAGCAGTGCCAGTGCTCGTCTAAGGATGGCGGCCCTCCTGGATGACGTGTCTTTTTGTTGGCCCGTCATCAGCCGAGAGATAGTGGCCTCGCTGAGGCCTGAGACCTCGGCAAGCCGTTTTTGGGTCATCCCACTCGCAACGAGGAAGGCACGGATCTCTGTAGTGATAGTGTCCATGACGAAAAATTACACTAATGAAATATGTTTAGCAAGATTTATTTCATCTTCGTAATTGCAGAAACGCAATAACTCTCATAAGGAGTGAGTATGAGCCTGAAAGAAGACATCCAAAATATCCTGAGGAAGTACAAGGATACTATCCATGGAGGCAACAATGAGAGAGCCGCAAAAGCTCTCGGAGTGAATGCCCCCACTTTCTGGCGTTGGCTTTCTGGAAAAAATGTTCCCAGGGTTGAGACTCTAGAACCTGTATTTGAAGCCCTGCACGCTACAATCACATTGCCAGGGAGAGAGCTCGAGCATCAAGATTTAGCCCGAGAAGTGTGCTTCGTTGATGCCAAAGTCGTCCCAGCCGGAGACGGCCTTCCGCCAGCTGCAAGCGAAGACTATCTAGCTGTGCCTCTGGTAGACGAGGTAGGCGCCGGCCCCGGTATTATCCCCCAAGGACGATTAATCTCTTGGTTCCTCGTGTGGCGATATCAGAAGTCAGTCATGCATAAACACGACCTGATAGCTGTACGCATCGGGGATCATTCTACTTCAATGCTACCGACTTTGAGGCCAGAAGATATAGTTTTGGTTGATAGGCAGGATATTGATTGTGCCACCCCGGGTAGGATCATGCTTGTTCTGGACCCTGATGGAGCCGGCATGATTAAGCGTGTGGCTTTAACACCCATCCGCAAGGACGGAGGGATGCAAGACATCCGTATCACCTTTTATTCTGATAACGTGGCGCTTAATCCCCCCGTGGTCTACAGTCTTAGAGATGATTATGGAGGCGACTGGAGAAAAGCAATAGGGGGACATATTGTCTGGGCGTGGTCAGATATGGAGGGAAGATAAACATGCCGATGATAACTATGTTCTATGGAATTATCATTAAAATGTTCTTCAGCATGAGAGAGCACAACCCTCCGCATATCCATGCTATTTATGGAGAATATGAAGGAATACTTGATCTTCGTTCTATGAATATGATCGAAGGAGACCTGCCTGCCAGAGCCTTGAAACTTGTTCAAGAGTGGATGGCTCTGCATCAGAGCGAACTCCTCGCCATGTGGAATAATAAGCAAATCAAGAAGCTCCCGCCCCTTGTCTAAGGAGGTTCTCATGCATCATCGCATTGCATCTGTGACTCCCCTTCCAGATTTCAGACTGGAAGTGACTTTTGCCGATGGCACTGTCAAGGTCTTTGACTTCACTCCCCTGATTAGGTCTTGGGATGTGTTTGCTCCACTGGCTGATCCATATCTCTTCAAACAGGTACGTGTATCTCATGGTGGCTATGGCGTAGAATGGAATGACGACCTAGACTTGTCATGTGACGACCTTTGGTTCGATGGCATTGAACGAGAGTCTGCAATAATTGGATAGTTACGGCGAGGTAAATATGATGATAAATAAAATTTTCATATTCTGTATATCAACAATTCTTTTTCTTATGACAGGGAACTCCTCTGAAGCAGAGGACAGCTATTGCCCTGGCAAAACTACAATTACAGAATCGAGAGGAGGAGTTGTCCACTGTAATGAGAAGTCTGGAATTTGCCATAATCAGACTTGCAGATATTTCAATTGTGCACAGTGTGTTGTTGTCTTCGATTCTATTGAAAAAGCTGAAAAACAGGGCTTCCGCGCGTGCAAAAAATGCGGAGGATAAAGTTCCCCGTAGCTGGCAGGAAAAGGCCTTCTCGGCCAGGTCGTTCGTGTGCTACAGACTGTGTAGATAAGGAGGCAGCATGGCAGACAACGCGAACCTTAGCGCGGCCAGAAGCGCCAAGAATGACGAGTTCTATACGCAGTACGGTGACATCGAAGCGGAGATGAACGCCTACGTGGAGTACAATCCTGATGTATTCAAGGGGAAGACAATCCTTCTTCCCTGCGACGACCCGGAATGGTCAAACTTCACAAAGTATTTCGCATCGAACTTTGAGCGGTTCGGCCTTAAAAAGCTCATATCGACAAGCTACACACGAAGCGCGGGGAGCAAGAATCTCACACTCTTTGAACGGTGCTCACCAAAATACGACCCAGAGAAGCATGCAACGCATGGCAAACTCTTCACTCTCACGCACGACACGAACGAATCCGGACGGATAGACACGGACGACATTGAATTCTCAGGATATCTCCATGGCGATGGCGATTTCCGCTCTAAAGAAGTCTGTAAATTGCGTGACGAGGCGGACATCATCATCACCAATCCGCCGTTCTCTCTGTTCCGTGAGTTCCTCAACTGGATACTTGAAGCCCAAAAAAGCTTTGTAATCCTCGGCAACATGAACGCCATAACGTACAAAGAAGTATTCCCCTACCTTCAGGACAATAAGATCTGGCTCGGATATAGCATCCATTCCGGAGACAGGGCCTTCAATGTGCCGGATGATTACCCTTTAAAAGCTGCCGGATGTGGGATAGGCAAGGACGGGAAAAAATTCATCCGCGTGAAGGGGGTTCGCTGGTTTACCAACATCGACCATGGGCGCCGTCACGAGAAGCTGCAACTCGACACCATGGCGCACAACCTCAAATTCAACAAAAAGCTGAGGAAAAAGCTCGAAGGCAGCTACGGGGCACTGGAGTACCCTCATTATGACAACTACGATGCGATAGAAGTCCCCTTCACCGAGTGCATTCCCTCGGACTACGAAGCCGCCATGGGCGTTCCGATCACGTTCCTGGATAAATGGAACCCTGACCAGTTTGAGATTGTAGGTCCTGATTTCGAACTCGCTCATCCCGAACCGCTGCCGGACGGTAAGACTGGCACCGGGCGGTTTTACGTAAGAGAGAGAGAGAGAGAGAGGCTGCAACAGCACGGCGCTTGTACTCGCGTTTAATCATACAAAAGAAGAAATGACTGTATCTTTGCTTAGTATGGGTGTTAAATTAAATGAAATTCATTGGATTTCTGGTGTAATGGGAGTTCCTATTACATTCATGGATAAATACAATCCAGAACAATTTGAAATTGTTGCATTCAGAAAAGGCGAAGATGGAAGAGATTTAGTTTTCACGAGAGAGAGTACAACCGTACTTTCGTATCCTTGTACAACGTCAATTCCGGGGATGATAAAGAACGCAGAAGGAAAGATAAATGGGCGGCCTACTTACGCGCGAATAACAATCATCCGCAAATTGAGCCGGTAGATTTATTCTACCCCCTCTCTATCCAGAGCCGGGCAAAAGGGACAATGAACGGCACAATCAATGGCAGGGAAACATACAGAAGGATCCTTGTCATGCATAAAAGAGAGAGACAACCATGAAGACAGAGCTTCATACCAACTGGACAGTGGGCGACATCTGTAAGGGGTTCGTCTACGACCAGAACGAAAACAAAGGGCTTTACGGGCTTGACGGTCAGCTCATTATCCAGCCCGAGTACCAGCGCAACTACATATATGGGGACGGGAAACGTGATGTCGCCGTGGTTGACTCTCTGCTGAAAGGGTATCCTCTCGGCTTGATATATTTTGTAAAAAACTCTGACGGCAAGTACGAAGTCCTCGACGGACAGCAACGCATTACGTCTTTCGCCCGGTTTGTGAATAAGTCTTGGCCTTTTGCTGTCGAAAAAGAAGGCAAAACACGCTATTTCGACAGTCTGGATAAGGACGACCAGAAACGCATCACAGGAGCCAAACTAACGATTTACGTCTGCGAGGGGGAGCCCTCCGAAATCCAGGAATGGTTTGAGACTATCAACATCGCCGGTGTCCCCCTCGTAAAACAGGAACTCAGGAATGCAGCGTACCATGGTCCGTTCGTCACAGCCGCACGGGCGGAATATTCCAATACAGGTAACGCCAACATGGCCCGCTGGAGAACGTATGTTAGCGGGGATCCGAAGCGCCAGTCCATTTTGGAAACAGCGCTGGACTGGGTAAGCTCTGGCGATATTGATGAGTACATGGCGAAGCACCGAAACGACACAAATATAGATGAGCTCAAGAATAATTTTGAAACTGTGATCGAGTGGGTGGATACGACTTTTGTAGACACGTTCAAAGAAATGCGGAGTGTTGACTGGGGAAGATTATATAGGGAATACCATACCAACGCCTATTCCTCGACCGATGTCCAGATACATGTCAAAAAACTGATGGAGGACGACCAGGTAACGAACAAACGTGGCATCTTTGAATACGTCCTTGGCGGTGAACAGGACAAGTCTCTTCTGAATGTGCGCGTTTTCGACGAACGGACAAAGCGCAAGGTATATAATAAACAGACGGAAGAGGCCAAAGCTAAGGGAGTCTCCAACTGTCCTCTGTGCGCTCAAAGCGACGGCCCGAACAAGGATCGGATTTACAAGATGAGCGAGATGGACGCCGACCACGTGACCGCATGGAGCAAGGGAGGCTCGACCAGCGAAGATAACTGCCAGATGCTCTGCAAGACGCATAACAGAGTGAAAGGCAACAGATAGTTTTTTAGCAAGAGTCTTCAAGCACTTTTCAGGGACCTCCAAATAATAATAATGCTGCTTACGCAAC
>ERZ772991.2125-NODE-2125-length-14731-cov-5.837013_pt1 | contig 14731 bp, 10 predicted proteins | sample MGYA00511128_ERZ772991 | MGnify/ENA primary metagenome ERZ772991 (study PRJEB29015, sample SAMEA2737655) | human gut metagenome | biome: human gut; feature: human-associated habitat; material: faeces | place: China | collected 2012 ... | reverse complement strand
ACATGAGCTTGTACATTTCTCTGATTTCTTTACAATCCATTCGATCACCATCCTTGAATTTCAACTTTCGCATATTTGCGATGTAAATATAGGATACTGCGCTTTTATGCGAATGTCAATAGTTTTCGCAAAATTGTTACTTTTTTCTTGCGCTTTTATGTTATGGTGTGGTACAATAAGGAAAATCCTGCAAAGAGAGTAAACGAAATGAACATCGGAGAGAAAATCAAGCGCATCCGCCAGCACCGCCGCATGACCCAGAAAGAGTTGGGCGAGTTGGTCGACCTCAGCGCAAACCGCATTGCGCAGTACGAAATGGGTTACCGCGTACCAAAAAAGCCCCTGCTAAATCAAATAGCAGAGGCTTTGCGTGTTTCCCCGTTGGCACTTTCCGATGGCGGAAACGGCCCGGCGAATGATATTCTGGAGCAGCTTTTCTGGCTGGACGAGGAGCAGCCCGGCGTTATCAAGTTGGTGCCCACCGAGCGCGGTACGGCACAGTATAATGCTAACCCGAACTTCGCGCTGCACTATGATGACAACGATAACTGGCCGCCACGCTCCCCCGTGGCGATGTGGTTTGATGATACGATTCTGGATGATTTTTTAAAGGATTGGGCTGCAGTTCAAAAGAAGTTGTATGCGGGAGAGATCACGCAGGCTGAGTATTTTGAGTGGAAGATTATGTGGCCGGAAATATAAGGCAATGCCTAGATAAAGGGCAGACTTTGATTTAATAATAGAGCTTGAAGAGATACAACATTTTGTGGGAATCTTTAGGCTCTTTTTTGTTTGTCTACGCATTGAAATGTTGCACAATTTAATATTGCCCATTCGACACAAAAATTGTATAATGTAGTTAATTAGAATAAAAGTTTGGGGGCTGTATGTATGGCTGACAAGAACACCGCAAATATCGGGTTTGAAAAGCAGATTTGGGATGCTGCCTGCGTTTTGCGCGGCAATCTGGATGCTTCGGAATATAAAAGTGTTGTTTTGGGTTTAATTTTCCTAAAGTATATCTCTGATCGTTTCGAGGACAAGTACAATCAGCTTGTCGAAGAGGGCGACGGCTTTGAGGAAGACATTGACGAATACACTTCTGAGGGCATTTTCTTCGTCCCCGCTGGTGCGCGTTGGAGCGAAATTGCTGCAAAAGCACACACGCCGGAGATTGGCACGGTAATTGACGATGCTATGCGCGCTATTGAAAAAGAGAACAAGCGCCTGAAGGACATTTTGCCCAAGAACTTCGCCCGTCCGGAACTGGACAAGCGTCGCTTGGGTGATGTGGTAGACCTGTTCACCAACATCAAAATGCTGGATCACAGCAGCGAAAAGGATGTTCTTGGTCGCACCTACGAATACTGCCTGTCCATGTTTGCCGAGCAGGAGGGCAAGCGTGGCGGCGAATTCTTCACGCCGTCCTGCGTTGTACGCACCTTGGTAGAGATATTGCAACCGTTCAAGGGGCGCGTGTACGACCCCTGCTGCGGCAGCGGCGGTATGTTTGTGCAGTCGGCAAAGTTTGTCGAGAGCCACAGCGGCAACATCAGCGATATTTCCATTTACGGACAGGATTCCAACCCGACCACTTGGAAAATGGCGCAGATGAACCTTGCCATTCGCGGCATCGAGCCTGATTTAGGCAAGTATGCGGCAGATACCTTCCTAAACGATCAGCACCCTACCATGCGGGCGGATTATATTATGGCTAACCCGCCGTTTAACCTGTCCGATTGGGGCGCAGATAAGTTGCGGGAAGATGTGCGCTGGAAATACGGTACGCCCCCGGCAGGCAATGCCAACTTTGCATGGTTGCAGCACATGATCTATCACTTGAACCCGACCGGCGGCAAGATTGGTATGGTGTTAGCGAATGGTTCTCTTTCTTCCCAATCCGGCGGCGAGGGTGAGATTCGTAAAAATATTATCAACGCGGATCTGGTCGAGTGCATCATTGCCATGCCCACCCAGTTGTTTTACACGACACAGATTCCGGTTTCGCTCTGGTTCTTGAACAATCACAAAAAGCAAGGCGGGAAAACCTTGTTCATTGACGCCCGCAAGATGGGTACGATGGTCAGCCGCAAGCTGCGCGAACTGACAGATGAGGATATCAAAAAGATTGCCGACACCTACAATGCCTTTGTGGACGGCACACCGGAAGATGTAAAAGGCTATTGCACTGCCGTAACCACGGACGAGATTGCCAAGCAGGATTATATCTTGACCCCCGGACGCTACGTTGGCATTGAGGAGCAGGAGGATGACGGCGAACCGTTTGAGGAAAAGATGGGGCGACTGACCGCCGAATTGTCGGATTTGTTCAAGGAATCTCACCGGCTGGAAGATGAAATCCGAGAAAAGTTGGGGGCGATTGGGTATGAGCTGGAATGATGTAAAATTGGATGAAGTCATTCTATTTAAAAACGGGAAAAAGCGACCAATCGGCACTGGAAAATTCCCTGTATATGGTGGAAATGGAATACTTGGATATGCTGATAGCCCTAACAATAGAAATTGTGTTATTGTGGGAAGAGTTGGCGCATATTGTGGAAGTGTGTATTATGAAGATGGTGACTGCTGGATTTCCGATAATGCAATATGTGCCCTTCCAAAAGGCGAAAATGACATTATCTTCTTGTACTACCTCTTAAAAAGTCTTGAACTAAACAAAAGGCATATCGGAACGAGTCAGCCCCTTTTAACACAGGAAATTCTCAATTCTATAGTGTGCAAAATTCCAGCGAAAGATACGCAATTCAAAATTGGGCGTCTTTTAAGAACTTTAGACGAGAAAATTGCCGTAAATCAAAAGATAAACGATAATTTAGCGGCTTAGAGCTGAACAGATGAGACATCAATCTCGCCGGACATGAGTTTCGGGAGAAGCGCATCCCTAAGAATTGCGAGCTTATTGTTTTCGTTTTGCATTGAAACAATAGCGGCAGCCATAGGTGCAATTAGGGTGTTGAAACGGTCCAGTGTCCCATTGTCAGGCAAGTGCAGTTCCAATGCCTTCACGCGCTCTTTGGGCAATTCCGTCTGACCAGTGCTTCCGGTATGAAGGGATTCAATTTCCCTTTCATGAAGAACTCCCCACAACCCAATATAGAAAATCAGATTTTCTTTTGCCGGTCTGACAACCGTTACATGGGAATCAACTGTGATATTTTGGGGCTGGAACCAAACCTGTGCTGCGCGTCCCAATGTTCCGTCTCCCGTTGAGTTAATCAATAAATCGCCAAAGCGAAGCCATTTCTCGTTGATTACTTTTGGGGTGTGAGTTCGTGCCTGAGAAAGATCAATCATGTGGTTACGAATGCACTTCTGATTGATCACTATCTGATCAGAGTTATCGGAGTATTTTGGCGCAATTCCGCGGCTTATAAGCGATGTGATCTTCTCCAAGTTGACAGTTTCCCATTCTTTCGGTTCAATGCCATCGAAAGGACTGTACTCTACAAACCATGACTTAAAAATCGTTACGGCTTGCTGCATCAAATTATCGTTTATAATTTAAACTCTTACCAGTGGCGAGAGTTCACCCAAAAGAACTGCCACTGTATGCCGTTCTCTTACAAATTGAAGGAGAACGCTATGAAAGAAGAACTTATAAATCAAATCCAAATTCAAATGCTGCCATTTTTGAATAATGCGCAACTAAAAATGCTTCAATCTGTGTTGGAACACGCTTTTTACGGCGTTTCCGTTACGAGCGAAGATCCGACAGCAACCATAAGTGAAAACTCCGTTGCAGCGTTTGTTGCAGCAAAGCGCATTGAGGGCTGTTCCGAGAAAACGCTGGCATACTACCAAAACACCATCCAAGCGATGATTTCCGGCATAGGCAAAGCTGCACAGCAAATTACAACCGAGGATTTGCGAGCCTATCTGACAGAATATCAAAACGAACACAAAATCAGCCGCGTAACGATAGATAATATTCGTCGCATCCTTTCCAGCTTCTTCTCCTGGTTGGAGGACGAGGACTACATTGTAAAAAGTCCTGTTCGCCGCATTCACAAAGTAAAGACGGCAAAAGTCATTAAAGAAACATACACGGACGAAGCCTTAGAGTTGATGCGCGACAACGCCCCCAGCCTGCGGGATTTAGCTATTATTGATTTGTTGGCTTCGTCCGGAATGCGTGTTGGCGAATTGGTAACGCTGAATCGGGATGATATAAACTTTGCCGAGCGAGAGTGTGTGGTTTTCGGCAAAGGCGATAAAGAGCGCTTGGTCTATTTTGATGCCCGCACAAAAATTCACTTACAAAACTACTTGGTCGGTCGTGATGATGATAATTCGGCATTGTTTGTTTCCCTGAAATATCCGCACGACCGTTTACAAATTGGCGGTGTAGAAACGATGCTGCGCGAGCTTGGCCGACAACTCAATCTTACAAAAGTACACCCGCACAAATTCCGGCGTACCCTTGCAACCTCGGCCATAGATAAGGGTATGCCAATAGAGCAAGTGCAACAGCTTTTGGGACATCAAAAAATCGACACCACAATGCACTATGCAATGGTAAAACAGCAAAATGTGAAAATTGCACATAGAAAATATATTGGATAGGATGGCGCTTTTATGAAAATAGTAAAGTTAAAAGATTTAACCATCGACGGAAAAGGTACATATGGCATTGCCGCGCCAGCAGTTGACTGGCAGGAAAATCTTCCCACCTATTTGCGGATAACAGATATTTTTGATGATGGCACATTGAATTTTTCCGGTCTCAAAAGTGTTTCCGATTCAAATGCGGGCAAATATTTTTTGAAGCCGAATGACATTGTATTCGCACGAACCGGTGGCAGTACAGGTAGGAGCTATTTTTACGATGGGACAGATGGAAAGTTTGTATATGCCGGATTTCTTATCAAATTCAGCCTTGATTCTAAAAAGGTAAATCCTAAGTATATAAAATATTTCTGCTTGTCTGAGTCATATAAAAAATGGGTACATTCATTTAACACCGGGAGTACAAGAGGTAATATAAACGCTCAAACTTTTGGCAATTTAGAGATTCCTTTACTTGAGCGTCCACAACAAGATAAAATTGTCTCGTTTCTTGATTCGATAGACCAAAAGATAAAGATTAACAAAAAAACAAACGATAATTTACTTGACCAGATGCAGGCTCTATATAAATCTTGGTTTGTTGATTTCCTGCCATTTGATGGAGTAAGGCCTGAATCTTGGACAAAAACCGATATTTATTCGTTAGCAAATATCATCTACGGTGCGCCTTTTGCCTCCAAACAATTCAATGCAGCAGGAGAAGGCAAACCAATAATTCGAATTCGAGATTTGAAAGACCAGCAATTTGCAACATACACAACCGAAGTTCATCCCAAAGGGTATCTGTTGCAACCCGGAGATATTGTGGTAGGTATGGATGGTGAGTTTCGTCCTTATATTTGGGGCAACGATGAAGCGTGGTTAAATCAGCGAGTGTGTGTATTCGAGAACAAGCGTCCAAACGGTAAAGCATTTCTGTATTTCACAATTAAACCTCTGCTTTATTCGATTGAACAAACTCAAGTTGCAACAACAGTGATCCACATCGGCAAGAAAGACTATGATGCCTTTGAAATTACGCTACCTGATACTACAACCTTGGACAATTTCGATGCACTTACATCACCAATGATAATGCAAATTGTTTCTAACAGTTTTGAGAATAAGCGTTTATCGAGTATGAGGGATGCCCTTCTCCCGAAACTCATGTCTGGTGAGATTGATGTCTCCAGCATCCAGCTCTAAGACGCTAAATTATCGTTTGTCTTTATTCTTTGTTTAGGATGTGATTTCATGGAAAAGAAAGTAACATCAGTAGAATCCTACATTTCTAACATAATGAAATTAAAGAGAGCGAAAGAAAAGTTGGGATTAAATGACCATCAGTGGTATTTTCGCGGGCAAAAGGACTCATCATGGCTTATCGTTCCTAATGCATTCCGAGATGACTGTCTCCAAAGCGAAGGGCGCATTATTCAAAATGCCATTCGGCAGAATCCCTTTGAGTTTAAGGGCTTAACAGAATTTGAAGAATTAACAAAGTTGCAGCATTATGGCTTGGGAACCCGCCTGCTGGATGTAACTTTAAATCCCTTAGTTGCACTCTACTTTGCGACAGAACCCGCCACATCTTATAGAGAAGGCAAAAACGGTCAATTCAGCAAAATTGATCAGGATGGCGCGGTCTACTTTAACTACGCCCCCTGGCATTCTGTTACGGAGTTGGGGGTTAAAATTGCAATGGAAATTCCCTTTTTGGAATTTGCAGAGGGATACACTTTAGGAGACTTTTTTGACCGCTTGAAAAACATGAAAACTATTTCAGATGCCGATATTACTTTTTTGAGTAGTGATCAGTACAAACCTCTCATTGAGTACATACAAAAAAGTTTCTTTATCATTTCTACACATAGTAACGATCGCTTAACTATGCAAAGCGGCGCCTTTATTTTGCCAACTGCCGTCAATGTTATATCCAATGGTAATTGGGTTGAGTATAGCATATTGGAAAAAGCCGATCGAGATTTAAATTCAGAATTTGATACCGATTTCTATTTAATTCCTCAGCAATATAAGGCTTCCATACGCGAAGAGCTTGATTTCTTTAACATTAACGAAGCCACTCTTTTTCCAGAGTTAGAACATCAAATGGGTTACATACAAAAGAGAGGACACAGCTTAGTTGGTGCTGTACCACAGTTTAAGCCTTATCTTTCTTCCCAACCGGCAACTGTTGAAAAAGACTATAATGATGCCATCCCAAATGTTGAGAAGATTATTAACCAAATAGCACCAAACATTCCACTGGAAAATAAAACCAGCTTGTTCGTGCGCTTACGCGAAATCACATCACATGTTGACTGGAAAACCAAAGAGCAAGCTCGAAGCCAAATAAGACTCACTCTAACAAAGCAGTTGCAATCCGGTTATTCTGCAATTCAGAGTAAGATTTATGCGCAAAAGATTTTAGATATGATGTTAGCACCAACAGAACAATATGCCTTAAAAGAGGAATGAATATGTTGTTTTCTGAATCGACTTTTGAAAGCGCCATCATTGAACTATTTGAAAATATAGGCTATACCCATATCTATGCCCCGGATATGGACAGGGACTATGGCAGCCCCCTGCTGGACGAAGAACTGCGCAACAGCTTGGCGCGGTTGAACAAAGCCCTGCCATCGGATGCCATAGAGGAAGCTATCTCCAAACTTAAAAACTTCGACAGCGGCAGCCTTGTGCAGAAAAACATGGTCTTTATGGACTATCTGCAAAACGGTATTACGGTAAAGCTCTTTGAAAAGGGCGAAGAACGCTCCGCGATTGTCCGTTTGGTAGACTATCAGAATGTGCAGAACAACTCCTTTTATGTGGTGAATCAGTTTACCTTTTTGGAGGGCGGCAACAACCGCCGCCCGGACATTATTCTGTTCATCAACGGTCTGCCGCTGGTTCTGATGGAGCTGAAAAGTCCCTCCAAAGACGAAGTGGGCGCTGAAAACGCCTATAACCAGATTCGCAACTATATGCAGGATATTCCCTCGCTATTCTATTACAACGCCATCTGCGTAATCAGCGACCTTTCCACCAACAAGGCCGGAACGATTACCTCCGGGTTGGATCGTTTCATGGAATGGAAAAGCAAGGACGGCAAGTATGAGGACAACACTGCTGCCCAGTTTGACACTTTCTATGAGGGAATGTTCCAGAAAGAACGCCTGCTGGATATTCTGAAAAACTTTATTCTATTCTCCGGCGACGCGCAAAAGCCTATAAAGATTCTGGCCGGGTATCACCAGTATTTTGCTGTACGCAAAGCTATTGAACGCGCTATTGTTGCCACACGCACGGACGGCAAGGGCGGCGTGTTCTGGCACACGCAGGGCAGTGGCAAGTCACTATCCATGGTATTCTATGCCCATTTGCTTCAAGAAGCCTTGGACAGCCCCACCATTGTTGTTATGACCGACCGCATCGACCTTGATGATCAGCTGTTCACCCAATTCTGCAAGTGCGCGCCGTTCCTGCGGCAGACCCCTGTGCAGGCCGAAAGCAAGGAAAACCTGAAAGCACTGCTGGAAGATAGGCAGGCCAACGGCATTATCTTTACCACGATGTTCAAGTTTGAGCGCGGCGAGCGTCCGCTGTCCGAGCGCCGGAATATTGTAGTCATGGCCGACAAAGCCCATCGCGGGCAATATGGCTTTGATGAAAAGATTGTTTTGACTGAAAATGCGCAAGGCGAAAAAGAAGCCCACACAGTCGTAGGCAATGCGCGTGTTATCCATGACGCCCTGCCCAATGCAACTTTTATTGGCTTTACAGGCACACCGATTTCCGCCAAAGACCGCAACACCCGCGAGGTATTTGGCGATTATATCGACATTTACGACATGACCCAAGCGGTCGAGGACGGCGCTACCCGTCCCGTGTATTATGAGAGCCGCGTTGTCCACTTGAAGCTGGATCAAAACACACTGGCACTGATTGACTCCACTTATGATATTTTGGAGCAGCAGTCAGACACCAACACCATTGAGAAAAGCAAAAAAATGCTGGGGCAGATGGAGAGTGTGCTGGGGGCAGATTCCACCATTCAGTCTTTGTGTGAGGACATTGTTGCCCACTACGAAAAATACCGCGCCAATCTGCTGACAGGCAAGGCAATGATTGTTGCCTATTCGCGCCCCATCGCCATGAAAATCTACCGCAAAATTCTGGAACTGCGCCCATCGTGGAAAGAAAAGATTGGCGTTGTTATGACCGGCGGCAACAATGACCCGGAGGATTGGAAAGAGGTTATTGGCACAAAAGCCCACAAAGAAGAACTGGCCCGCAAATTCAAAGACAACAACGACCCGATGAAAATCGCCATCGTGGTAGATATGTGGCTGACCGGGTTTGATGTGCCGTCTTTGGCGACCATGTATGTGTATAAACCCATGCATGGATACAACCTGATGCAGGCCATTGCCCGCGTAAACCGCGTGTTCAAGGGTAAAGAGGGCGGCTTGATTGTTGACTATGTGGGCATTGCTGCGGCGCTGAAAGCCGCTATGAAAGAGTACACAAAGCGTGATCAATCCCGCTACGGCGATATGAATATTGCCAAGGTTGCATACCCGAAGTTCCGCGAGAAATTGCAGGTCTGCAAGGACCTGCTGCATGGGTACGACTTCAGCGGTTTTATCGGCGGCACACCATTGACGATGGCAAAGCTGGTCACGGGCGGCGTGAACTTTGTTTTGGATGCAAAGCATCCGGAGCGCAAGGATCTGTTCTTGAAAGAGGCGCTGCTGTTAAAGCAGGCCCACTCGCTATGTTCCAGCATGACGAACGAGCAGGAGCGCCACGAGGCCGCTTATATGGAGGCCGTGCGCTCTACGGTAATAAAGGTTACCTATGGCGGTAACGGTGGCAAGACGCTTTCTCTGAAAGAAATCAATGCGCAAATCAACGAACTTCTGAAAGCCAGCATCCAGAGCGAGGGCGTTATCAGCCTGTTTGACAGTAAATCCTCGGACGACAATATCAGCCTGTTTGACCCTGCGGTGCTGGAAGAAATCTCCCACATGAAAGAGAAAAATATTGCCGTGGAGATTTTGAAAAAGTTGATGGCCGAGCAGGTGTCCGTGTACAAGCGAACCAATGTTGTACAATCCCAGAAATTCTCCGAGAAAATCACGCAGTTGATGAACGCCTACTACAACGGTTTGATCGACAATGAGGAAGTCATCAAGGAACTGCTGAAAACAGCCGAGGAAATTACCAACCTGTACAAGAACGGTGAAAAGCTGGGCTTAACGCAGGAAGAATTGGCTTTCTACGATGCGCTGACGAAGCCGGAGCATATCAAGGATTTTTACGAGAACGACCAACTGATTGCCTTAACCCATGAGCTAACTGATATGCTGCGGAAGAACCGCACGATTGACTGGCAGAAAAAAGAAACCGCTCGCGCCAGTATGCGTAAGATGGTGAAGCGGCTTCTGAAAAAGTATAAGTATCCCCCGGAAGATTACGATACAGCAATCAGTACGGTTATCAGTCAGTGCGAGATGTGGACAGATCATGTGATGGATGCGTAAATAAGAGAGGGTTTTCGAATGAAAACAGATGATGAAAACGCTAATGTTTTAGGTATAGATTTTTTTCAAAAAGCCTATAAAAAGCTGAAGTCAAGCGCATATTACGATAAAACCAATCTGTACCTGCGCGACCGCATTGCGTGTGCAGAATCCGAAACGGACATTGACGATACGCTCAGAAAATTATGCCAAGCTCTGCAAAGTGACTCTTGGGATAATTATGCAGAAGACATCTTGTCAAAGATACGCTGCATTCATCTTCCTAAAAAGATTGCAGAAGCATCTCCTACATCTTCGGACTCTGACAAAAAGCAGGGGACCCTTATTCTGAATAGCCGAAACGCGAAAGAAATTTATTTTGAAAAAGATGGAATTCAGACGTTCATTGATATACCTGTCGAGGGACATATTCTTGGCGTTGTGTGGATTATGCTTATCGGCTGGCAATTAGATAAGGAGTATACAAATTGCTACGGGAATCGCATCAGAGAAAAGCTGTACAATGAACTGTCTGACAATGTCACGTTCTCACCGTATCTGTTTGAGCCCTATTATCAAAAGTACGAGAGCTGGCGAGATAAGGCGCTAGACATTGCACAGGAACATCTGAAACGCGACAATGTACTTATAACTACGCTAGATTTTACCCGATTCTATTATTCAGTGGATATTACTACCGAATTTATGGAGTCTTTACTTAAAAAGACTCGTTTCGAAGATTCGCAGCGTATAACCTATGAGCGCATGAATGCCTTTGTAGAAAGTGTTATCACTAGATACTCTGAAGTTTATTTCAGTGAGATACAAGAGGCTTCCCCAAGGAAGATATTACCAATCGGTTTTTTGCCGTCTAACGTATTGGCTAATGAATGTTTGCATAAATTTGATAGTGCCATTTTAGACGGCTGGAATCCCATTTACTATGGACGCTATGTTGACGATATTTTAATCGTTGAAAAAGTAGAAAAAGGAAGTGCTATTGAAGAAGCCTATAAACATTCAGAACTCACTTTTGAAAAAGCTTTCGATCATTATGTTGTAAACGGCGATCGGTGGAATGGGCTTTCCGCCAGTGAGTCTGTCCGGAAAAAGAAACAAGCTCTATTCAAGAAAAAGAACATAGGTAAAAAGGCAATAGAATATTCTGTTTTGCCAAAATTTACAACGCCGCTTGGACCACAAACAAAAATCACCTTGCAGGCCCAAAAGGTAAAAATTTTCTATTTTGAGCGTGGGCAATCGGAAGCGCTCATTACATGCTTCCGAGAAAAGATTTCCAAAAACAAATCTGAATTTCGCAATATGCCGGAGGATGACCCCGTTTTCCAAAAAGATGACTATGCGGAAATATATGTCATGGATCAAACGGGTGTCAACAAACTCCGTGACGTGAACGGTCTGAAACTTGATAAATACGAGCTGTCAAAGTATTTAGGGAAATATCAACGGATCAGCGGTATTGTAACCGACAAAAAAGAACATCAGTTTGTAAAAGATATCAAGAAAATCTTTGATGATGCAGCGCTTATTGAAAATTATACGCTATGGGAACGCATTATAACGATTCTGTTTGTGAATCATTACTATGATGAACTTTTTGATTTTATCGGCATGGCAAAACATGCTATTGATAAAACAACAAGCTACGACGACAATATCACTAAGCGTTTTCATGTATCATTAAACAAGTGTCTGATATCCTGCTTGGCAAGAACGGTTGCCTTATATCAAGCAGACAAAAAGTTACATATTGACTGTTCGCCGTTGAAAGAGAAATCATCTGAAATTTGCAATATCGTTGACATGGCTTTGTTGCTGTCAAAGAGTTACCTTAAGAGCCGTATGTTTGACAAAACATTGTGCGCAGTATGGCCGGAATTGATTTTTACGCTCTGCAAAAACAATGATGCTTCGTTCAATCTTTCCTCCTATACCGAAACCCTAAGTTTTATAAGGGAAAATACTTCCACGGAAAAAGGTCATGCCGTTTCTTTCGGCATAGGGGATTTCCAGTATGCGTACTTTCCCTACCTCGTGACAATGGCCGAGATTTCATTGGCGAATTTGATGCTTCGCATTGCAACGGGAACTTCTCTGGAATGCGCCAACGATGTCCATAAAAATGAGCAAATTTATGTTTGGGTAAACTACCGGCATAAAGAATTGGGTGATACCTCGTGTGAGATCAGGCACATTGGTAACTTACGGCAGCATCTATTTATAAAAGTTGGCGATGAGAAATTCACAAGTGTTAATGTTGCCATTTCCAGTCTGAAAATGTCTGATGATAACTTTAGATTGGCTCACATGAAACGCCCTAACAGAAGCTATGATCGGTATCAGAAAATTGCATTTCTGGTAAATACAGCCTTGAAAGAGAGTGCAAATCTGTTGGTCATGCCAGAAGCCTGCACACCTTTGGAGTGGCTGCCTGTACTGGCGCGAACAAGTTCGCGCAATAATATGGCTATCATCACTGGCGTGGAACATATTTTTTCGGGCACAAATGTTTATAATCTAACAGCCGTAATTCTTCCCTATACGGACAGAAAAACCGGTGCGCAAGGTGCGCATATATTCTATCACTCTAAAAATCATTTTGCGCCGGGGGAATTACAGCTTATACGAGGCAACCTCTTGCAACCATTTGAAGGTAATGGTTGCTCAAAGAACCAAAGTAGTTATGAACTTTACAACTGGAATGACTTTTTGTTTTCTGTCTATTGCTGCTATGAACTCACATCAATTGCGGATCGATCCATATTCCAGTCTTTTGCGGATGCTATAATCGCGGTCGAATGGAACCACGATGTCAATTATTATAGCAATATCATCGAGTCATTAAGCCGAGATGTTCATTGCTACTGCATTCAGGTAAACACATCTGATTATGGCGATAGTCGTATTACACAGCCAACAAAAACAGAGAAAAAAGACATTCTAAGGACAAAAGGCGGAGCAAACGCTGCTGTGTTGGTCGGTAAAATTGAAATTGCAAAGTTGCGCGAGTTCCAAGCAAAAACATATGAACTTCAAAAAGATGACTCGACTTATAAGCCGACTCCGCCCAATTTCAATAGTAGAATTGCCTATCAAAAATCAACGGGACAATTATCAGCGGACATCATAAAGGAACTGTTTACCTAAAAAAGTCTTCTTGCAAGCCATCCATTCGGTGCTGTAAAATACAGCTAAAGAACTCATCAATGTGTTATATTGCTTTTTGCCGCACAGTCGTACGGCATTATAAATGCCGTACTTCCTATCGGCTCAAATGCAGGCTGTTTTTTCGCACTTAGTACAGTATAATATTATAAAGTGTAGGCAGGTGACAAAAGTGCTAATGAATTCAAATGAATATATTACAGTTGTCGATACTATCAAAAAAGAAATTCAATCGGCACAGTATCGGACTGCAGTTCAGGCAAATACCGAACTGTTACGGTTGTATTATAGCATAGGCAAGGAAATAAACGTCCACAAAATTTGGGGTAATAAGTTTATTGAAAACTTGTCAATGGATATTCGTGCTGATTATCCTACGAACAAGGGATTTTCTGTCCGAAATTTGAAGTATATGGCGAAATTTGCGGCCACTTATTCTGAGCAAGAATTTGTGCAACAGGCTGTTGCACAAATTCCTTGGGGCCATAATATTGTACTGCTTGATAAAATCACTGATAATGAGCAGCGCCGTTGGTATGCGGAGGCTTGCCAAAAGAACGGCTGGTCACGGAATGTTCTTATTCATCAAATAGAAAGCGGATTGTACGAGAGACAGGTTTTAAACAGTAAAGTTTCCAACTTTAAGCAGCGGTTACCTTCTCCACAGAGCGAACTGGCTACACAGACAATGAAGGATCCTTATGTGTTTGATTTCATTCCGTTCAGAGCGGATATGCTGGAACGGGACATTGAGCAAGCCCTTGTACGAGATGTTACAAAACTTCTGTTAGAATTAGGAACCGGCTTTGCATTTTTGGGGAATCAGTACCATCTGAATGTTGGTGGTGATGATTTTTTTATTGATCTACTTTTTTACAATTTGAATCTGCGTTGCTACGTAGTTGTGGAACTTAAGACAGGAGAGTTCAAGCCGGAATATGCTGGGCAGCTCAACTTTTATCTATCAGCAGTAGATGGTATCTTAAAAAAGGATGTCGATAACCCATCCATCGGCCTACTGCTTTGTAAGAGCAAAAACAATCTCGTGGCAGAATACTCCTTAAAAGACATATCAAAGCCTATCGGCGTGAGCGAATATAAGGTTACGAGTAGCCTTACCGGGGAATTGGAAAAGCAGTTGCCTTCGGTGGAAGATATTCAAAATAGAATTAAATGAGCCTTTTTGAAATTTGTTAAAAGTATTTTTACCGTATGTTCTTACAGAGTTTATTTGCATTTTGACCACCATTTGACCACTACTGTGCAGCAGCACCACAAAACACCGAAAAAGCCTGTTGTGACAACCAACAACAGACTTTTTCTTGTTTTGGGTGCAGTTGGGCAGAACTGACAAAATTTACGGTTTATCGTTGGTCTATGCACCCCTGTCGTAGTTCTCCGACAACTGCGACATGGCAGGTTTTTAGCTTGTTTTTGTTCGATACAGCGTG
>ERZ772991.2119-NODE-2119-length-14800-cov-8.518277_pt1 | contig 14800 bp, 8 predicted proteins | sample MGYA00511128_ERZ772991 | MGnify/ENA primary metagenome ERZ772991 (study PRJEB29015, sample SAMEA2737655) | human gut metagenome | biome: human gut; feature: human-associated habitat; material: faeces | place: China | collected 2012 ... | reverse complement strand
TTATTATCTCCAGCTTGCCTGTAACAGTGTCAATGGCGTCGATAATGTAATCATACTGAGTAAAATCAAACTGATCCGCTGTGTCAGGCATATAAAAACACTTGTATGTGTTCACTTTTATGTCAGGGCAGATGTCGTGAACACGCTCCTCCGCCACGTCTACCTTGTATTTTCCTACTGTTTTTCTTGTGGCAATTATCTGACGATTGATGTTGGTCAGACACACTTTGTCATCATCTATAAGGTCAAGCTCGCCTACACCGCTTCGTGCAAGGGCTTCAACTGCATATCCGCCTACACCGCCTATGCCGAAAACCGCAACCCTGCTGTTGCTGAGCTTTTCCATTGCTTCTTTGCCGAACAAAAGCTCGGTTCTTGAAAACTGATTTAGCATATAAACACTCCTGAATACTGTTTTATTCTTCTATGATATCATATCTATGCCCTTTTTTCAAGTGCATTTTTGCCTGCTTTTATTAATTTTCTGATAGATCCTATATGTATTATATAATATCTTTGTTACAGTTTTCGACCGCATTTTCGTTGCGTTTTTATCGAAAATGTGCTATAATATTATATGTGATAATACGCAAAAAGTAATAAAAAGGATTGGTAAAAACATGGACATTAACAAGACCCTTGCGGAAGAATTTAAGCTCAGACAGGAGCAGATAGACAACACTGTTGCACTCCTTGATGACGATAAAACTATACCGTTTATTGCACGATACAGAAAAGAACTTACAGGCTCGTTGGACGATCAGGTGCTTAGAGAGATCGCTGACAGGCTCACTTACCTGAGAAATCTTGAAAAACGTAAAGGCGAGATAATCTCTTCTATCACTGAGCAGGAGAAAATGACAGACGAGATAATGTCTGCTATCGAAAATGCAAAGACCCTTGTGGAGGTGGAGGATATCTACAGACCTTTCAAGCCAAAGCGTAAAACAAGGGCTTCGGTGGCAAGAGAAAAGGGGCTTGAACCACTGGCTGAACTTATCTTGACCCAGGATAAGAAATGCGACCCGCAGGTCGAGGGGGCAAAATTTATCAACGAGGAAAAGGGCGTAAAGTCTGCGGACGAAGCTTTGCAGGGTGCAATGGATATAATCGCAGAGGATATCTCTGACGACGCTGACCTGAGAAAATATATAAGAACGCTGTTTTCGCAGATAGGCGTGATAAGCTCAAAAGCGTCTGACGAGAATGCCGAGTCAGTGTATGAGAACTATTACAACTATGCCGAGGCTGTGGGAAAGATAGCAGGTCACAGAGTTTTGGCTTTGGATAGAGGCGAAAAAGAGGGCGTTCTGAAAGTATCAGTGAATGTCCCAGAGGGCGCAGGGGAGAGAGCATGCGTTTCAAAATATGTAAAAAACAAGTCAGAGTGCGGACAGCTTGTTACGGCTGCTTGTGAGGACGGCTATAAAAGACTTATTTATCCGTCAATAGAGCGTGAGATAAGGGCGGAGCTTTCGGCAAACGCACAGGAGGGGGCAATAAAGGTGTTCTCCTCAAATCTCAGACAGCTTCTTATGCAGCCGCCTGTTAAAGACACTGTTACCCTTGGTCTTGACCCAGGATATGCTCACGGTTGTAAGACCGCTGTAGTGGACGCTACGGGCAAGGTGCTTGACACTGCGATAATCTACATTACTCCGCCAAAGAAGGATACAGAGCGTGCTAAGCGTATTCTGACGGGCTTTATAAAGAAATATGGTGTTACGACCATCTCCATAGGCAATGGCACTGCTTCAAGAGAAACGGAGCAGTTCACAGCCGAGCTTATCAAAGAAATTCCGCAGAAAGTTTCTTACATGGTGGTGTCTGAGGCAGGCGCTTCCGTTTACTCCGCTTCCAAGCTTGCGGCTGAGGAGTTTCCTGAGTATGACGTTTCACTGCGTTCAGCAGTATCAATAGCACGCCGTTTGCAGGACCCTCTTGCAGAGCTTGTAAAGATAGACCCAAAGGCAATAGGTGTTGGACAGTATCAGCATGATATGCCAAAGGCGAGAATGGACGAGGCTTTAAAGGGCGTTGTTGAGGACTGCGTAAACTCAGTAGGCGTTGACCTTAATACGGCTTCATACTCATTGTTGTCATACATATCGGGCATAAATATGACAGTTGCAAAGAATATTGTTTCCTACCGTGAGGAAAACGGAGCTTTCACCGAAAGAAAGCAGCTTATGAAAGTTCCGAAGCTTGGCGCAAAGGCTTTTGAACAGTGCGCAGGCTTTTTGAGAGTGCGTGGAGGAAAAAATCCGCTGGATAACACGGCTGTTCACCCTGAGTCATACAAGGCCGCACAGGCTCTTATTGACAGGTGCGGGCTGAGCCTTGCGGACATGGGCGACGTAAAGCAGATAGCTGAGAAAGTCAATGCAATGGGCATGAAGAAGCTTGCTACAGATATCGGCATTGGTGCTCCGACGTTAAAGGACATAGTGGGAGAGCTTGAAAAGCCTGGCCGTGACCCTCGTGACGAGCTGCCGCCACCGCTTATGAGAAGTGGCGACATTATGGAGCTTAAAGACCTGAAACCGGGCATGGAGCTTATGGGCACAGTGAGAAACGTTATAGACTTCGGTGCGTTCGTTGATATCGGTGTTCATGAGGACGGACTTGTACACATTTCTCAGATGTGCGACAGATATATAAAGCACCCTCTTGAGGTCGTAAAGGTCGGGGAGGTAGTTAAGGTTTGGGTACTTAACGTTGACTTGAAGAAAAAGCGTATTTCGCTTACTATGAAAAAGCCTAAGGTGTAGGGATCCAAAACGAAATAAGTTGGAAAAGTCCTAAATAAGTGGGACGTTGGTCTTACACTTTTGCGGCAGACTAAAGGGCTGTTAGAACAGCCCTTTTTTGTTTGCCGCCAGGTGTGGTCTTGACGCAGGGAGCTGTGAAACGCCTTATGGCTTGACCTTACGGTATAATTATGGTAATATAAAATCGTACATAGACTATGTTATAAAAGGACGTGAAAAAATGCGGATCGCAGTTTGTGATGATAATGCTGTTTTTCTTCAGTTTTTTAAATCTATGCTGGCAAATGAACTTGAATCAAGGTCAGTCAAAGCTGAAATAGAAACGTTTACCAAAGCTGAGAGCTTTTTTTACTGCCATGGTAAAAAGCCTTTTGCGGCTATATTTCTTGACCTTGATATGCCTGAAATGACCGGTTTTGAAGTCGCGCGGCAGCTAGGTCAGAATGGTAATTGCTTCGTGATCTTTGTGACAAGTCATCAGGAACTGGTTTATGACAGCTTTAATTTCAGACCGCTGAATTTTATCTGCAAAGATCCTGACGCCGATGTTATGAAGGATAGGCTCCATATGGTAGCAGGACAGTTGACGGACGCACTGAAGCAGGAAAAGACAGTGGTTTTGGAGAATAGGGAGCAGGGAAGGATCTCTGTAAAGCTTCGGGATGTAACTTATATAGAGAGCAATAGCCACAGCATCATATATCATTTTGCAAATAATAAGGATACCATTGCAGTCAGAGATAGCATTGGTGAGATAGAAGAAGCTTATCGTAAATTTGATTTTATACGGGTGCATAAAAAATATATCGTCAATCTGAAATATGTTTTTAACATAAGCCGTTCAAATGAAACAGTGATCTTCAAAAGCGGTTCAGAGCTTCCCATGAGCCGAGGATATAAGAATGCAGTTGACGACGCTTTGACTGAATATCTGAGGAGAAAGTGATGACTATTACATTGTGGACGATATTTGAGATCTTGATAAACTTTTATCAGGGCGGTCTGGAAACATGGTTTATATATAAATTTCTTACGCCAAGATCTCATGAAAGGGCTAAGATATGGGCTGTTATATTTGCCGTTTGTGAAGGCTGTCTGGTCACTGCTTTTAATTATTTCACTGTATTTGAGGGCTTTGGAAGTGCTTTGTACTGGGCAAGTCTGCTTGTTTTTGCGTTTTGCTTTTTTAGTGACAATGCAGTAAAGAAATTTCTTTCCATATCCCTCTCGCAGGTTGCGATCTTGTTGATAACGTCATTGGAACTAAATGCTGTATCGTCATTTTTTATAATATCCCTCAGGAAGCTTGTGGTCGAACAAAGCTTGCTTAGATTTGTGACGCTTATAATGATCCAGATTTCTATATTCATTGTATTTAGATTAATACTGATGGCCTTTAAACATACAGATGATTATACGGCTTCAGATTGGGTGACGATAATTGCAGTGCTTATTATTTCGTTTTTCCTCGTTATGGTAATACATGAACTGTCCCTTTCGGCAGACGGTGGCCATAGGCTGTATATAAATCTGTCATATATGCTTGTCTTTGTCCTTAATATACTTATATTCTGGATAATAAATTCTTTGATAAAAAAGAATCGGAAGCTCAAGGAAATGGAGATAGTCAAACTAAGAGAGCAGTATCTTGAGCAGTTTATCGGAAACGCCGAGTCGCAATATGACGCCATGAGAAAACTAAGGCATGATATAAAAGACAAATATGAAACGGTCAATGAACTGTTGAAAGTCCAAAAAATAGATGAAACGAGAAAATTTATCTCAGAAAGCTTTGACCTTATCGAGAAGTCGGAGTCCTATGTTAAAACGAAAAATAATATTGTAAATGCTATCGTTAACGCAAAGCTTACGATGGCTTCTTCCTTGGGGATAAAAATATCATGTATAACAGTTTCAGATTTTGAGGGAATAAAGGGAACTGACCTTTGCGACCTGTTGAGCAACACGTTGGAGAATGCTATAACGGCATGCAAGGAAATAGCCGACGACGCAAATAAATTTCTGTATCTGAAGATCGACCGAGAAACGGATACATATACGTTTTTGATAAAAAATTCAATAGATCATTCTGTTATGGATAGTAATCCAAGGCTTACGACCACAAAGGCTGATAAAAAACAGCATGGTCTGGGGACCTCCATAATCAGAGAGATAGCAAGAAAATATAATGGCAGATGCGATTTCTATGAGTCGGAGGGAATGTTTTGCTGTCAGGTAACATTGATGGCAGATACAACGGTCCTGAACTAATTGTTCTGGACCGTTGCTGCATTTCGTGACAAAAACCTGCAACTCATTCCAAAAAGCTTGACATATTGCTGTTATTCTAGTAAAATTCAAATTAGGGTAAGACAAAAGCGAGGCGGTAGTTTATGGATCTTGTTGTATCGGGTATACTTAATTTTTTGACCGAGCAGGAAGCTATCGGCAAAGCAGATGAGGTACAGGATTTTTATCGGTATGGCATAGAAATAACTATCTCATCAATGTTAAACATTGTGCTTGTATTGCTTATGGGAGCATTAACAGGGCATTTGCTGGAAAGCGTAATATATTTGGCAGTGTTTATTGCTGTCAGGGTTATTACCGGAGGGTATCATGCAGATACATATTTCAGATGCAATCTGCTGATGTGTTCAACATTTATTGCTACAGCTTTTCTTAATGACAAGGTATGCGGATATATAAATATATGGGTGATAGTTGCCTTTGTGGTGTTTGAAGAGATAATAGCTTTTGTATTCTGCCCTGTGGAGAACAAAAATAAGCCTATAGAAAAAGATAAAAAGCCAAAGTTCAAAGCGATGGGAATGATAGTTTTTCTGTTGCTTGATTTGTTTGGCGGGGCGATTATCAATAGATATCAGATGGTTGGATCTATGATCTTATTAACAAATCTATTAATTGCAGTTTTAATAATATCAGCGAAGATCAAAGAAAAGAGGTGTGATAAGAATGAAATCATTTAAGAAATTGCTTGCTAGCCTTATTGCCAGAGCGACTAAGAGAATGGGTATAGCTGCCTGCGGATGTGCATCAATGTATGGTGGCTATCAAACTAAAGAGCCAAAAAACATTTACAAGAATTAAGCGTAAAGCTACAAGAATTACGATAAGCATTACAAAGACTTTATCATTTCCCCTTTAAATCTTGTGATACTTGTAAATGAGGTAACATTAGCAGGAAAATAACTTCCTGCTGGTGTTACCGTTTTTTTATTTGTAGTGAGTTCAAGCTTTTGACAGTGAGTAAATTTGCTTTTAGACACAAAAAAATTATGTCCTACAAAAGGATGCGCTGTACTATTCGGTTTTCAAAGAACGGGCGGAGGCTATAGAGAAAGCCCCCTCACTTTCCATGCCGAAAAGTTGAGGGGGCTACAACCAAGTTTTTTAATTTCCTAAAAGGTTTTTGAGCTTTGCTCTGATTTTTGTCGAAGGCATAAAGAAAGAGCGCCGGAGATTGCCGTCCCCGTTCGGTTGGGGATACATGGTCAGAATGTGGGTGTCGCTTGCCGCCTTTCGGAAGGGGACTTGCTGGCAAGCACGCTTTCAGGAAAATAGGCGGTGGCGGAATGATCCGTCACCGCCTATTGTGTTTAGGCTATTTCGATTTCGGAAGCGTCGGCTTATTTAACCTCGGATTCCTTTCTCTTTTTGCCGCTTACGCCCAGCAGAGTCAGAACGCCGCACAGAGCAGTCAGCCAACCGATGTGGTTGCTGCTGCCACCGGTCTGAGGACACTTGGTGGAGTCGTCATTTCCTGGCCTATTGGTGTTATTATCACTGCTGCCTGTATTGTTGGTGTTGCCGCCGTCGGGGAGCTTGTCGATGACCGTATTCTCGCTGCGCTTGGCGCCGCAAACGGTGCATTCCTCGTGCTTGATGCCGGTGGCCTCCTTGGTAGCGGCCTTGTCGATCACCCACTGGAAGCTGTGTGCTGCCGTGTCGGCCTTGTCGCCGCACTCGCACTCATGCCAGTGGTTGGTGCCGTCATACTTCCACTCTGTACCGTAGCTGTGGGTATGAGTGCTGCCTGTTGCGGGGATCGTTGCGGTTTCAAGAACCTTCTTGCAGACGGTGCATTCCTTATGCTTAGTGCCGTCGGCGGTTTCGGTAGCTGCCGTGTCAACGATCCACTCGCTGGCGCTGTGAGCTGCAATATTGGTCTTATCGCCGCACTCGCACTCATGCCAGTGATCGGTGTCGTCATACTTCCACTCGGTGCCGTAGCTGTGGGTATGGCTTGGAGGCGCATCCTTATAGGTGGCCTCGAGCTTCACATCATTGCCGGGCATGGTGAAGGTGGTAGTCGCCTTGGTGGCGTCTGCCAGAGTGACATTGCCCTCCAGCACGACCCACTTGTCAAAGACCTTGCCTGCCTCCGGTGCGTCCGCCGTAACGGTCACAACGGTGTTCTGCGCGATCTTGTCTGTGATAGGTATCCCTGCGGCAAGGGAGGCCGTGCCCTTGATGACCGTGACCGTGAACTCGGTCGCGGCGGAGCTTCTGACGAACCTTGTCTCGCCGCAGTCGGCGCGCTGGCAGGTGTAGAGAATTCCTTCGCTCTTGCCCTGTTTTGCGGGTTTGCCGCCGTCCCAGTCGTGGCTGAGCTTATTAACGACATGACCGTAGCGGATAATCTGTCCGCAGCCGGCTGTGCACTGCTGGTCGCCGCTATAGCCTGAGGTGGTGCATCCTGGCTTAACCTCATTGATCAGCTTGCAGTTATCGGCAATTTCGTGGAGGGACGGGGTTGAGACGCCCTTCTTCGCGATCCTGTCGCACGATGAGCAGTACTGGTTGCCGGAATAGCCCCTCTCTGTACAGGTCGCCGTTCTTACATCCCGCAGTTCAAGGGGACCGCTATGTCTGAAGTCGCCGCTCTCGCCCTTTACGGTGCCGCCGCAAGCCGTGCAGCGGTAGTCGCCTTCATAGGCGCGGTGTCGGCAGTCTCCCGATTTGGCGTTATAGCGTTTGCCGCCATGGCTCGCGTCTGTGGTTGCCGAGTTGGCCGTGCCGTAGTAGTACAGCGGCTGCAGTGGACCGGTATGACCGGCGTTTGCAGGTGGGTAGATATCCGAACCGGCACTGATGACATGGCCGCAATCTGCGCAGGCGGTGTCGCCGGTGTAGCCCTTACGGTCGCAGACCTGCTCCTTCGCGTTGAGCAGCGTTGTGCCTCCGCTGTGGTCACAGCTTGCATAGACAGGCTCAAAGAAGAAACTGCCGCCGCCGGGGGCACCCATGGCGCTGAACTCTGGGATCGTGCAGCCCCACTCAAGGGCGGAGCCGTTGGTCACCAGCTTGAACAGGGTCTTCGCCTCATTGGTATTCCAATTTCTAGTAACAGGTATGATGTCATACTCATTGTATTCGCGGCGATACTCCACCTTCCAGCCGATGGCTTTCTGACCGGTTCTCTCCTCGGGATAAAGCCTGATCTTGTCGCCTGGCTTGACGATCATACGGGTTGCCCGGCCATTTTTCACCGTCACAAGGGCGGTGTCCTTTGTCCAATCGCCGTCAATTCCTTCCGTCTCTTTGTATTCGCAGACGCTGCATTCAGCTTCCATGCCGCCTTTATCGCCCTCGGTATCGGGGGCTTTGACCACATTCCAGCGGCCCCAGCTATGGGGAACCATGATGAACTCCTCGCAGCCGGGAACCTTGCACTTTTCGGGGTGGGCATAGCCGGATTCAAGGATGAGCTGCTCCACCGTCTTGGTCGAGCCGCCGATGTTGAAGGTATACTCATAGATACTGCCGAAGCCGGTGCAGTCCCAGTTCCAGCCGTAATCATGGACATGGCTCTTCACAGGAACGATATAGTCGCAGACGGAACATCTGAGCACATCGACCTTGCCGCCGCCTACCGCGTCAAGGCTTCTGTCAAGCACAAAGGTATGCGGGAAGATGCGCTCCTTGGAGCCGGTAGTCATATAATGCGCTTCGTATTCGCCTGCTTCAAACAGGCACGGGAGCTTGTGACCGTCGCACTTCGGGTCGCCGCCCACGACACCGTCATGGGTAACCCCATGCTTATCGACCCAAGTGACATTGTATTCCGGCGTTCTCTCGCTGTCTTCCGTGGGCACACGCACACCCGCCTGCTTGTGGCTGTAGGCATGGGTGGCAGTCAGCTTTGCCTCCGCCGTTTTCATGGTGTCCGAAGGGTCACCCTTTCTGCCGATGACGCAGTAGTAGGAGTAGTCATCCATGCAGGCCTCGGCGGAAACCGACAGCCTCAGCGTTGGGGTGTTCACGTCCACATAGTAATCTTTCTCCGGCAGCTTGTAGGGCGCCGCCGTGGGATTCGCATTATTCTTCTGATACCACTGATAGGTCAGCTCGTCGCCTTTCAGGCTCTTTGCCGAGACAGAGAAGGTGACCCAGTTATGTTCGCTGTACAGCAGGTCGTTTTCCGGCTCTTCGTTATAATCATCGTAGATAGAGGTCTTACACTTGACGCCCCTCGGCTGGCGGTTGATGACGATGGAACTGCCGCTGATGTAGTCGCAGACCTTGCACACGCCATTGGCGTCAAATTCATGGTTGGCGGCATTCAGCTTTTTATCGTCACAATAGCGGCAGGGGTGCCAGTGCTGCGTTCCGTCAGCCGCCCAGCTGGCGGAGGCTATGTGGGTATGTCCGGCGCCGGCATGCTCCGTCTTCAGATGATCCTCAAAATCAGAGTCGCTGAAGCACCAGTCGTCATGATCGCAGCCCATAGCGCTTACGGCATCTCGGCAGCAGTCCTTGCAGCGCTGATCACAGCCGTCCTCGCAGGGATCGCTGTCGTGGAAGCACAGGCCGCAGTCCTCACAGAAGTGATCCGCATAGTCAGTGTCCATTGCGCACATTCCCTCGGAGCAGTCGGAGTTGCCCTCGCAGCACTCCTTGCACATCTCGCAGGTTTCGCAGAATTCGTCCTCGTCCTCCTTATCTGTGACCCAGCCGTCACAGCCCTGGCAGATGTGCTCGTCCCACTCGGCGCTTTCCACGCAGGTCTCGCCGTCCGGACAGCCGCCGCCCTCGGAGTTATCTCGGCAGCACTCAAGGCACAGGCCGCAGTCCTCGCAGGACTCCTGATTCAGCAGGCATTCCTCGCACTGTTCGCAGGCCGTGTGGCAATCGATGCAGTGGATGACGCCGGTATCATCATCGTCCACGCACTCGTCCACCGAACCGAAGCAGGCGTTACACAGCGAGCAGTGCATCGGGTCGCTGTCATCGTTTGCACAGTCATCGCAGAAGCCGCAGGAGTCGCAGATGGTTATGGAGCAGCAGGGACCCTTATGGCATTCGCCGCACAGCTGGTCATCCTCGCCGATGTAGCATTTGGCGCAGGTGGAACAGTGCGTGTCCTCCATGCAGTCGGCGCATTTAAAGCACTCCTCGCACCAATAGGGCGTGTCGCCTAGGCACAGACCACAGTCGTTACAATGGGTCTGAACCCAGCAATCGTAGTTGCAGTCAATGGTGCAGAACTGACAGTCGCACACATTCTCACCCCAGTGGTAGTGATCGCATTCGGGACAATATCCGCCGGTGTCGTAGTCGTCCCAAAAGGCATGGGTATGAAGCTCCTGACTCGGCATCAGTGAGAACAGCATCACAAGCGCCAACAGGACGCTGGCGACGCGCCTTCGTTTGTTCGTTTTTGTCATACTATTATTCCTCCCTCATAATTATTTTGAAGATTTTTATGCTTTTTGTGTTGCCTGATTTAAACACTGTCGATGACCGAAGCAAAGTAGTTTTCGGATACCGAACCGAAGAGAAAAGCGTCTATCAGACCCTCGCGCTTTGCCTGCCGTACCTTTTCGGTCAAATCTTCATCTGTATCATCATCCACAAAGAGAATGACACGACAGCTTTCCGTGTTCCGTTTTACCTTGTCACGGATCGCCATTCGTTCTTTGAACATCCATGGCGAATACGCCTTGACCTCCATTAAAAGCACATCCGGTCGATGCGTTTTGCACCACTCGGCGGTTTCGTCCGGCGACTCGGAGATCACAACTTGGCAATCGTCCAATTTTTGCATCAGCATTCGCTCCATGGTGTGCGCATGGATATCGCTTTGAATGTCCAGAACGATTTTTTTCATCATTCATCACCACCTTCTAAAAGCACAATCCTAATCTTACATTATCTATTATACTGATTTTTTGGCGTTTGTCACTGGCACTTGTGCCAGTAACAGAAGAAAAATCCCGATTTTTTCAAAGATTTTTGCCTTTTGGGCGCGAAAAACCCCTTGACAGTACAGCCAAGGGGTTCAGTTTTGCTTATTCGTCTTTTAAGGTGATCACCATGAGCTTGTTTTCAATGGCGGTTGCAACCAGCGCTTCTCTGCTTTCAAAGCCGCTCTTTTCCACCATATCGTCCAGGTTCCAGCGAACGCCGTTTTTGGAGATGCCTAGCTTATCGGCAATTTCCTGATAGGTAAAGCCCTTTATATAAAGGCGTAGGATGTCTAACTGCCGGGGTGAGAAGACATCGGACATCGTACCCTCCATTTCAATGGCCGGAGCGGTATCTGGGAATACCTTTTCGCCTGCCAGAGTGCGCTTTACCACGCTTATCAGCTCCTCTGTTCCGTGGTCCTTATACCACAGGCTGTCGGCAGCACCCATTTTGGCTCTTTGCAAAACTTCGGGATCGACAAGCGAGGTAGCCACAACGATTTTGATTTGCGGAAAAACCTTTTTGATGCGCTCTGCGGCTGCAAGACCGGAATGCTTATGATGCGTCTGCACATCCATAAGGACGAGCTTTACGGTGGCGTCGCAGTGCTTTTCCGCTTCAAAGGCGTCACGGAAAACGCCGACAAGATGAAACTCGCCGTCTGCCGCAAGACGATCGACAAAGTGCTTTTGGATGTATAGATCATCCTCTACAAGTATGGTGTTTATCATAGGCTGAACTCCTTTGCGGGAATCGTAATAAGAAGAGCAAAGCGTGGATTGTGCGAAATATGCATTTCACCGCCGGAGCTTTCAATACTGCGGCGAAGCGTTGACAGGCCGCTGCCCTCCTTTATCGGTTCTTTGGGTATTCTGCCGTTGTTGGTTATGGCAACATCATAGCGTTCGCCGCGCTGGGCAATGCGGATATATACCTCATTCCCGTCTGCGTGCTTGATGCAGTTGGTCACGCACTCCTTGGCGGCAGCAACGGTCAGCTCCTCGGCTGCGGTATCACGGGGCAGGTAGCCGTCGATTTTTACAGCCACGCCAAGCTGCTGTGCGGTTCTTTTTACCTCGTCCATTGTGCTGACAGAGGTTACACGGTTGCTTGCCAGCATACCGATGGCATTTTGCAGCGCCTCAAGCTTTCGCTCGGTATCCTCTCCGCTGTCTATGATGTCACGGATGGTCAGGAGGCTTCGCCCGATGGTATCGTGAATATAGACCTTTAGGTCAAGGCTTTCTTTCTCTTTGACATCGTTCTCCATGCGAGCGTACATCTTCCTGAGCTTTCGATTGACTTCTGCCAGTTCTTCATTTATTTCCTCTTGCTTTTGGCAGCCGTTATACAGCTCGGTTACATTGTGCGCCGTTATCTGCTGCCAGCGGTCATCGCTGTCCACGGTGATATTTTGTGTGCGAAACTGCCAGACGGTCTTGTCGGGCAGGATGTAGCAATCATCCTTGACGGTTACGGATCTGTCCGGCACGCTCAGGGCATTTTCCATATCGCTTTTGATTTGCAGCTCGTGGCCGCAAAGGGCAAAGGAGAGCCTGCGCATACGGTTGTTGCACAGGATGATCCTGCCGTTCGGGTCGGCAAAGCAGATGCCCATAGGCAGCTTATCGGTTGCTTCCTTAATGGAGAACGGCGAGAGCTCGTTCTTTTTACGGCGGTATTCCCGCGGCAGAGCAATGGCAAAGTGAACTGCCGCAAGGAAAATGGCAGCGGCAAATATCAGCCACGGTGCGTCCAGCAGAAATGCGTCCCCGATATTATCGGGATCTGCCTGAGAAACGGAGAATAGCAGCGGGATCATCACCGCCATGACTGCCAGACTCAGCAGGCTGCGCACCGGCTTATTGCTGCGAAGAAGCTGATACATAAACAGCCCGATCTCAAGGACGATCTCCACAAGCATGATAAACGGCAGCATGGTCTGCCAAAATTCAGAAAGGGAAGAAAATGCACTCATTTCCTGTCACCTTCTTTCGCTTCAAATACAAGGTGCTGGTATTCCTCGTCATCCTCTTTTTCACAGCGGATACAGTCTCCGCTTACCAAAGCGGAAAGGTCAGCTTTGCAGCACACATTCAGTGACAAGCGCAAGCCGTTTGCCTTTATGAGGCTTACCTGTATGCCTGTTAAATTCAAAATGTCGGCTTCAATAACCGATTCATAAAAATCAAATACAGCAGTCGCCGTTTTGCCGGAGAGCATGGAAAGAGATTCGTCCACATAGAGCGAGCTGCGGACGCCCAACAGCTTCAGCGTTTGGAGGGACTCATTGAAGGCACGGTGGAGTTCCGTTTCCGCTATTTTAATATCTCGGTCGGTAAGGAGCGTCAGATGCTTGCGGCGTTTAATATAGCTGCACAGCACGGCGATCTCGGCAAGGAGCGTTTTGGCACTGTCGGGATCGGTGCTTGAGATTTGGCGGTATTCCTTAGTGAGCTCTGCAATGCGGTCGATCTGCGTCTGCGTAGCGGAACGCAGGAGATCATACAGGCGGTTTTGCTCCTCCACCTTGCGGCGCTTGGCTTCACGCTTGTATTCATAACGGAGCATTTCGTTCCTGTCGGCAAGCTCGTCTGCAAGAAGCTCGGAGTCCTCCTTGATGTCACGCAAAGCCGACACATCCTCTGTCCATACGGCATAGCCGCCATCAATGGGCATGGTGTGAACGGTCAAGCCGCCCATCGTGACCGGGCTTTGCTCGGCTTTTTTCATCGTTTCCTTTGAGATAGGCGCAGTGTTTACAGCTGCATACCGAACGGTAAAGTCCTTGTCGGTGATCTCTGCCGATGTGCCGACAGAGGAGGCAAACAAGTCCACATAACGGCTGTTTGAATGTATATATCCACAGGCGATGCAAAACTCAAAGGTCAGAATATACATCACACTTTGGAATGCGGCAATATCGCCGAACAAGTGGAGCAGCCAATCCGCACCCGCATAGTAAAGCACGCTGTAAACGATCGTCAGCAGCATAGGAACAATGGGCAGAAAGTGGAGCCTTCCTTTTTGCACACGGCATTTGAAAAACATAATTACGAGTGCGGCAAAGGCACACAGCACCTGCCAGCCTACAATAATGAAGTAGCCTATCGAGTAGCCGTTGTTTTTGTCTGTCCACACGGCGGCGTCCTTCGGAAAGGTAAATACGAATTGGTGCAGGTCATTTGTGAGCACGAGCAGAAGCAATGTGCCGGAGATGATCCACAGAATCGACATTCCCTTGGGGAATTTGTATTCGTCCGGCTTTCCCAATGACATGGCGATCAGCAGCGCCAGCATAGGCACAAACAGCATGGGCAGATAGAACAGATACCACAGGTAACGGACGGCATCCGGCTGCCAGAATATAAAATACTTTGCCGAACGGACTACCATCCATATGATGAGCAGTACTGCGGTGACCGTTATAAACCTGCACACCTGCTTTTGCACGATCCGCTGACGGACGGAGAGCCCCCAGGCGGCGAACAGACCAATATAGATAAAGCTGCGCAGATAGGAAAACAGCATTGGGTAGAAGCTGCCCCTGCCCACAATTCGGAAGCAATATGCCAGTATCACGGCAAGTACAGCGATGCCGCTTGTTATGATAGTATTCTTTTTCTGTTCGGTCATAAACAGACCCCATTTCGCCTTCATTCGTTTTTGTTTACCTTTGGGTAGCAAAAAAGCCCGATATATTCGGGCTTTTCGCAGGAGACATCTTTTTTTGTCTTCACATTATGGCGTTCCCGAGGTGATTCGAACACCCGACCTACCGCTTAGGAGGCGGTCGCTCTATCCAGCTGAGCTAC
>ERZ772991.2118-NODE-2118-length-14802-cov-4.514817_pt1 | contig 14802 bp, 10 predicted proteins | sample MGYA00511128_ERZ772991 | MGnify/ENA primary metagenome ERZ772991 (study PRJEB29015, sample SAMEA2737655) | human gut metagenome | biome: human gut; feature: human-associated habitat; material: faeces | place: China | collected 2012 ... | reverse complement strand
GGAGCGCTGCCGTCTGGCATTTGAAACTGCGGCAGAGGGAAAACAGGTTGCTATGATCTGCAGCGGAGATGCCGGCGTTTACGGTATGGCAGGTCTGATGTATGAGCTTTCGGAAGAATGGCCTGATATTGAAATTAAGGTAATTCCAGGCGTGACCGCCGCAACGGGAGGCGCTGCCGTTCTTGGTGCACCGTTGATCCACGACTTCGCCCTGATCAGCCTGAGCGATCTTCTGACACCGTGGGAGAAAATTGAAAAACGTCTTCTGCTGGCATCGGAAGCGGATTTTGTCATCTGTCTTTATAACCCGGGAAGCCATAAGAGAGCGGATTATCTGGAAAAAGCGTGTGATCTGATGCTTCGTTACAAAGCGCCGGAAACCGTCTGCGGAATCGTAAGCCAGATCGGAAGAGACGGGGAGACGAGCCGGACCATGACGCTTGCAGAACTTCGCAATACAAAAGTGGATATGTTTACGACGGTATTTATCGGAAACAGTCAGACAAAGGAAATCCGGGATCACATGGTAACGCCGAGGGGATATCGCTATGAATAAAGTAATCGTCTTTGCCGGAACGACGGAAGGCCGGGAGATCTGCAGTTTTCTGAAAAAATATGAGATTGCATCCCTTGCCTGTACGGCGACAGAATACGGCAAGTGCCGGATCGAGGAGGGCGGTGCCCTGACGGTTCGAAGCGGAAGACTGACAGAAGAAGAGATGGAAACCGTGAGACAGCATCCACTGGTTGGAGCTGAAATGACAAAGAAGTTTCCAAAAGGTCTTACTATAGACAAGTTAAATGCGCTTAGTTATGAAATCTGCAGACATCATCATGAACGATATGACGGGTCTGGGTATCCGGATGGTTTGCAAGGAGAAGAAATTCCTCTTTGTGCACAGGTTGTGGGACTGGCTGATGCATATGATGCATTGATCAGTCCTCGCCCATATAAAAGAAAACTGACTCATGGAGAAGCGTTGCAAATGATCCTGAACGGGGAATGTGGCTCATTCTCCCAACCGCTGCTTCATTGTTTTCTGGAAGCGGCAATGCAGAAGGAATGGATAAAAAAGGCAGATAGCTAAGAAAATGAAAATATGTTTTTAGGAGGAATTTGTGTGAAGAGGAAAAAGAGATGGCTAAGATGGATAGCCTGGACACTTTTATTGGTTTTGTGCATGAATAGCGCAGGAACGACAGTTTTGGCAGTTTCAGTGGAAGAAGAGAATATTCCAAATATAAATAGTACTCAAGAGGGTGAAATGCGCACAGAAGATTTTATTCCGGAGGAAAGTACATCATTGTCGGAAGAGACGTCGAAAGAAGAAAATACTTCGCCATCAGAAGAGACTCCTGGAGAGGAAATCACCCCGCCATTAGAAGAGATTCCGGAGGAAGAAATTACTCCATCCCCGGGAGAGTTTTCAGAAGAAGAAAAAGCCGTTGAGGAGCAGATTGCACAAGAGGAATCACCAAGGCTTCAGGAGATTTCCGAAGGATTTGATATTGATTTCTATGTTATTATTGATGGAAACAAGGTAAAGCTTCAGCATAATGACATTACCGGCATTGCAACATGGAAAGACGGAAGAACTACCTACTATGGTGTTTCCATTGAGGACCTGCTCCTGATATATGAAGAATTTGGATTTGTAAAAAACAGCGATGGTCAGAATCCAGATGCAAAAAATAAGTTTGTATCTGCATACCGGGGAAAAAGCAGGATAGAATACGGAAAAGTTTATACAGACACAGAATCCGGAAAGACATATGTTTCTTACAATGATGGACAGAATAAACAAGGGGAAGCGATAGATGTTTACTACCTTCCAAATGGAAAAGGCCTTGCATTAAATTTAAAAGATTCTGTAAAAAAGGACAACTCGTTTTATTCCGTAGAGGTAAAGGGAGAAGGGCAGGATCGGATTCGTTATGCATTAACAGGAACTGTAGTGGAAGAAGCTGTGGCTGATTTTAATCCCCAATTGTCGGACCAGACAGACCAGATCGAATGGACCTGTATGGGAACAGATGATAAGGTGATAGATGGTATACGGGAATCAGGGAACCAGACGAGGTTCACAATCGGAAAGATCACACAGTCTTATGTGATCCAGAGAGCGGATCAGACAGCCTTTGACATTCAGTTTTATATATATGCAGACAATGAGGTTCGAAAGCTGCCGGCTGATTCTCTGAAAAAGGTGTATAAATGGAACCGTCAGGGCAGATGCTATTTATCTGTCAGTGATCTTGCTGAGATTTATAGAGAGTTCGGCTTGAATGCAGAGGAAACACAGTCCGGAAATTATTTTCCATATACAGTCCGTGGTGAGAAGACATTAGCACAGGCGACAGTGGTAACTTATAAAGGACAGCAATATGTATCTTATAACCTGGACAAGCAGGAAGCAACTGTACCAACAGACGTTTATTATATGCCAAAAGGAGCATCTGATGGCGAAAAAATTCCGGATAATGATTCAGACCAGATTAAGCAGAATGAGAACAGTTTCTATTCGGTTACAGTGATCAATCCGGATGGAAATCGAACTGTGAGTTACTATAAGAAAGATTCTGCGGTCACAATTTCCGTTGATCCAGGAGATACGAAGGAAAGCGACTGGCTTTGTGCCAGTGAGGATGAAAATAAAACAATTGCTCCGGTGAAACAGGGCGATAAACTAACCTTTTCTATTGGAAAGATAGAGCAACCATATACGGTTGCATGCAACACTTTTGCACCAGCAACCTTGAACATTAAATTCTATACTTTTGTAAATAATGAGAGATATAATGTTCTAAACGAAGAAATTCCTGTTATAAAAGATACTACAACAAAGCCGGGAACAGTTTATTATTATATTTCTAATGATGAGTTAAAAGAGCATTTTGAAAAATTTCATTACGATGGTTCTCTTCAAAATGGAGCAAAAGAGCGTTTTTATTATTCCAAGAGAGATTACGATACAATCCATAATGCAGGGAAATACACGATAGAAGGTCATGAATGTATTTATATAGGAAAGTCCGGAGAGCCGATGGATGTGTATTACCTGCCAGACGGACAGAATATTGCCACAATGAGTGCAAAGACCTTACTAGAACACGACGATGATAGATATAACGGTTTTTACAGTGTGACAGTACAGGATGAAGATGGACAGGTTTACAGCCAAACAGCTTTGCGTGATCTTCCGGCAATTGATTTTGTTGCAAGAAAGTCAACACTTACAAGAACAGTTAGTACAAAGCCGCGTGTAGAAGAACAAACGCAGGATATAAACTGGGAATGCAGAAAGGAAGATGGTACTCTTTCAGCGGTTACATGGAGTAAAAATGAAGCAGAGCATACCATGAGCTTTACTATTCAGCCAGATGATGCAGTACGTCCATATGTGATTGTTCCTGATAATACAGAAAAGCCGGCTGCGGTAAAAGAAGCAAATATCAGTTTTTATGTATTTATCGATGGACATTATAAGCTGATAAAGAACCTCAATGCTGAGCAGCATTACATAATCAAAGCAAACAGTGGCCGAGCCAGTCGTTATTATTTGCGAGCTAAACCAGATGATACGATTTCTAAAATTTACAGTGAGTTTGGTTTCACTCCGAGCAAGCTGGAGCCCGGCGCAGATCAGAAAGAGAAGATTCTGTTTGGTTATGCGACAGACAGCCGTGTGTTTGTACAGCACCCTTATAAGGACAACGATGGTACATGGTATATTCCTGTCCTGAAAAACGGGAAAGATGTATCTGTCTATTATTTCTCACAGCCAAACCCACTGAATCCAGACAGAATCGAAAATTATTTTGATCGTTTGACAGGACTTTCTTCTCAGGTTGGGCTGGCAGGAAGACATTTCAGTGTAGAGGGAAGTTTTCATCTGATTGAAGTGTTGGATCCACTGAACCTGACCAAAAGAGAGGCGATTAAGAGACAGTATGTAGGCCATGGGGAAGCATATACTGTGGAAGTACCAAAGAGGGCAAGTTTAGAAGGTGAGTATTATGGCAAGGAGATTGTCTGGAGTTGTACATCTAATGACAGGGACGAAAATGAGGTTCTTCCAGAACCGTCCGGAAATGATAAGGTAAAATTTGAAATTCCGAAGGTTAACTCATCTTATGAGGTGATCGCAGACAAACCGCTGGAGTCTGGGGCAGTCAGGGTTATCTATAATACAACTCGTTATATGAAGAAACTTCCTAAGGAAGCTAAGTTGACCCCTCAGGTTGAGAATAAGACAAGACATACAGATGATTATGAGAATGAAATAGAAGCTGGAAAACATAACGTTAAGTCACCATATCCGCTAGTTTATGATCATGAAGATAATGACAGCAAAGAGTTGGAACAGTATGAATTCGATCATTGGGATTACAGAAACAAAGACGGAAAGTGGCAGGAATGCGGTGCAGGGGATTCTATTTCTGATCTTATAAATAATAATGCAAGACAGCCAATCACCCTCTATGCAGCGTGGCGTAAGGTTAGTAACCAAAATCGAAAACAGGTACAGTTTTATATCTGTAAGTCAGCGATGCCGGAAGATGGTTCGGTAGCATTACCAACCACGAATGTAGACGATTATACAAGTGCGGTTGCCGTGGCAAACTGTAATGTGAAGGCAAGTATATTGCATGATGTTCCAGTTCTTGGAAATAAGAATCCATCTACGTGGGAACAGTATGCGGATGGAAATAAGAGAGTGCAAGAACTTTTGCAGGGAACTAAACCAGATGAGGGATATATTGGAAATGGAGACTATATCTACAAGATAGATAGAATTCCTTCCGATGAAGAGGTATTCCAGACAATTCGTGAAAGCGGACGTATGATTCGTATCGGAGACAGGGAGATTCCGCCATCGAAATTAGATACCGAATTCTTCACCATTTATTGGTATTCTTTCAAAAGTGAAATGTCCGATGGGTGGCATATTGACGGACGTATTGTAGCAAAAAATGGTTACCTGACAGTAAAGAAAGATTTTGTCGGAATGCCGGAAGCAATAGAGAAAGTCAAGAAAGATTATTATATCCAGGTAGATATGGATGAAAAGCTTTTAGATGGAAAACCTCAGCCACCTGCATTTCATGAGCATATGAAACTTGTGCTTCCTTCAGAAGATAGCCAGAAACCGGATGCAGAAGCTCCGCAAGCGGAGGATGCTCCAATAGAAGTTGTAGGTACATGGACAGATGATACACATACAAGCTGTACGTGGATCGTTAAGGCGGACTCATTCTGGAAATACACATTAAAAGAGTACAACTATAAGCCAAAAGATTCGAATGTGAAATTTTCAGGTTGGTACAATGTCCGCAATTCTCATGAACAAGGAGATAATGTAAATTCATGGGAAGCATATCCAGAAAGTGGAATTAAATTCACAGGACGTGGAATTGGACGCGGTGGTGAAACTCTTACTATTGAATTGGAGAACCGTTATCAGAAAGAGGGAATACTCACACTGAACAAATTTGATGAGTCTACCGGACATGGAATGGAGAAGATCAATTTTGCTGTCAGTAAGAACGGTGTTGAGGAGGAAACGGTAACAACTGATAAATACGGAATCGCACAACTTCACATTCCGTTACAAGATGAAAACAAACAGAACAGAACAGCAACTGAGACGTATTTGTTGCGAGAGACAAACTTACCGACGGGATATGTAGACACAGGAGATATACAGATCACCGTTGAGATTGCCAATGGAGCATTCAAAATCATTGATGCAAAATTGGTGGATAGGGAGGCTAACGAAAATCAGGAGGCTGTTAAGGCACCAGTTGATGGTAAGATAGACGGAAAATCTGTTCTGTTTCAGCGAGGAGATACCAGCCTTAATATCCGAAATTTTGCTAAAACAGGCACTCTGCATATCAAAAAGACATGGGAAAATCCAAATGATGCACTGACGGAAAAACAGGTGAAAATCAGATTGTATCAGAATGGAATTTCTACAGGACAGGAATTCCTGCTGAATGAAGAGAACGGATGGGAACACACAGTCGACAATGTTCCACTATTCCAGGACAGAAATCCGGTGGAATATAAGGTGGAAGAAATTGAGATAGGAAAGACACATTATTCTTCGGAATACGGGGATGGTTTCCTATATTATGAAGTTATTTATCCAGAGATTCAGTATTTCGATTCAAATGGACAACAAATATTCCCGAAGGATGAGAATGAGTTCAAGGATGTTTCCAAGATGGAACTGGAAGTGCAGAATCTGCATTTCAATCTTGCTGAACGAAGTTTCTTAAAGACGGATGATCTTCCAAGAAACCGACTTGCTGGTGCAGGTTTTCTGTTCTACAAAGTACCGTATGATGATGTTACGAAAGAATATGCGGATGATACAGGATATACAGTAGATTATGACAATACACAGAGCAAGGACGATATCGTTCTGAAAAAGGATGGTCAGAAGTGTAATCCTGATTTTGACTTGCAACTGACTGATGAGAATGGAATGCTTCAGTTATCGGAGGAGATACCAGATGGCAGATACTGGATGGTAGAATCTGTTACTCCGAACAAAAAGAACAAAGCAGATAAAACCAAAACACAGTATCAGGATAACTTTAATTTATATATGGTCGATGTAGAATCCGATATTTTATTCCTATATGAGAAATCACCGACGACAAATACCTGGAGAGCTGTTTCGGACAGACATATCGTCAATCATCCGCAAAAAGGCGGGGTGACGGTTGAGATTACAAAGGAAGTCACTGGTCCACTTGGAAACCGCAAGAAGCCATTTGATATGGAAATTCTCTATTGGGAAGATGGTCAAAAGCTGCGTAGTAAGACACTTAGAACATCCTTGAAACATGGAGATAAAGTTACATTAAAAAATGTAGATATATCTTCGGATATCATAATAACAGAAACTGTTGATACATCAAAATACGCTGTTTCGATTTCTAAAAAAGAAGAGAATGATAAGTATTCAAATCCAGTTCAGGCAACATCGAATGAAAATACGGCTGTCATGAAACAGCGGATTGAGGCTGCACGAGGAGATGTGATTGAGTTAAAAATCACAAACGAAAACACACAATCAATACCGGAAACAGGGGTTCGTCTGGGAACAAGCAGGCATGTATGGCTATTACTCGCTATAAGTATCGTTATGGTTCTGTTTTTCTGGAGAAGACGGAAAATGGAATAGACACTGCTATGGAACAAAACTTGCAAAAATACATCCGCCTTTTTACATGTTTGTTGCATTGGAATAAAAAAATAAACCACTATAATAAAGGGTACAAACTAGTACCGTGGATGTCTGAGTTGACCTAAAACAAATAAATCCCCTAGAAGGGTTATGGGCATCCATTTTTATGGAAGGATAGGATGAAGAACGAAACTGAACGGTCAAATAAAAACAACAATATAATACAGGAAACATCTGTAGCACAGGATATTGTTCAGTTGTTATTGAAGATTGCATTTATTATCTTAGCAGTATTTCTTATTTTTACATTTCTCTATGGAATTGTAAGAATAAATGATGTCTCCATGAAACCGGCAATCAAAGACGGTGATCTGGTCATGTATTACCGATTGGATAAAAGGTTTATCTCCGGTGATGTTGCAGTGTTTGAAGCTGATGGCAGAACCACGACCGGACGTGTTGTGGCAGTAGCAGGAGACACCGTTGACATTACAAAAAGCGGACTGAAGATAAATGGTGCAGAACAGATATCTCAGGACATTTACTTTGATACCACCCAATTCAAAGATGGAGTGGATTTCCCGGTCACAGTCGGGAGCGGCCAAGTATTTATACTTGGAGATAACAGACCACAGGCATCGGACAGCCGAATCTATGGTTGTATTGATATAAAAGATGTCAAGGGAAAAGTCATTGCGATTATTCGGAGCAGGGGAATTTAATTACCTGCTCTGTTAATCAAATAAAAAACAAAAGAATTCACAAGGGAGGAACTAAAATGAGCATGAAAAAATTCACTAAGAAAATGCTCGCTATTGTCGCAGCAGGTGCTATGACAATGGGACTGGCAATGCCGGTATTTGCAGAAGGGGCAAGCACACCGACAAAGGAAGCGTATATTACAAAGGTTTTTAACACTGAAGTAGAAAAGAACGTTAACTTTACATTTAAAGCAGAACAGCAGAAAAACGGAGGAGATGTTGATAACTTAGTAGAGACTAAAGCAGATGTAACAATTGACGATGCTAAATTTACAACAAGTGATAAAACAGGTACTTTAACTAGAAGATGGGCTGTAACATTTCCTGAATATAGTGAAGCTGGTAAGTATAGTTACAAAGTAACAGAAATAGGAAACTCATTGGGTCTTGACGATACGGGTGAGAAAGAAAAAATGCTCATGTCCAAAGCAGAGTATCTTATGGATGTATATGTTTCCAATACAACAGCTGGAGGCTATGAGATTTCCAATATCATTGTTAACAAAATTAAGAATGACCAGGGTACCGCTGAAACAAGTCCTGTAAAAGTAGATATTGGTAATGGAGAAGATAACGGATTTAAATTCGAAAACACTTATGTTCAGGAAGCTGGTACAGGTACAGATCCATCAAATCCGGGTACTGATCCTGATGCAGATTATGACAACCTTGGTTCCTTAAATGTATCTAAAAAGGTTGAAAAGAACGTGACGACAGGTAATACAACTCAACCTGCAACAAATGACACATTTAGCTTCACAGCAGAGTTTACTTTCCCAGCAGGAACAAACGAGAATACCCTCGGTGGTGTAAATGCAAATGGTAAAAAAATTACTCTTGAAAAGGGCACTACTCACAAATTTACACTGGAAGCTGGTAAGAATATGAAGTTCACAAAGCTTCCAGTAGGAACAAAGATTACCGTAACTGAGGCTGCAAAAGCAAACTACAAAGGAAGTGCTGCTGTTGTAATTAATAATGAAAACAAAACAGCTGTTGCTGCAACAAAATTTAATGATGAGATTAAAGTATGGGATGACAAAGCTGCAACTGGTTATAAACTTGGACAGAAAAAGAACACTGTTGACGTAACCAACAGATTCAACAACGTACCAACAACCGGTATTATCATGAACACTCTTCCATACGTTCTGATGGTTGCTCTTTGTGCTGTAGCACTGTTTGGATTCGTTGCTTTCAAACGCAAAAAAGTACAGAAATAATTACATAAAATCATAAAAGTAACAACAAAGGGAATGCGTGCGGCGATACTCCGTCGCATTCCCTTTTGCAATAAGAAAGGAAACTTCAGGAATATTTCATATGAAAAAAGCAGCAAAGTTTTTAGTCAAAATAGTCGATCATATGGTGAATTTTATAGCGTTATTGCTGATTCTTATGGTAATGTTCCTGTCATGCTATATGTTATGGGATTCCAATCAGGTATATCAGGCGGCTGATGCGAAGAACTACGAAGCCTATATTCCAACAGAAAAACATACGAAATCTTTTGAAGAATTGCAGAAAATCAATCCGGATATTATTGGCTGGATTCGAATAAATGAAACAAACGTTAATTATCCGCTGCTTCAGGCAGAAGATGATGATACTTATATGAATACGGATGCCGAAGGCAAATATTCTTTAAGTGGTTCCATATTTTTGCACTGTGCAAACAAACCGGATTTTTCCGATTTTAACAATATGATTTATGGACACCATATGGAAAAACACATGATGTTTGGAGATGTGGGGCTATTCGCAGATAAGGAGTATTTTGACGAACATCCATACGGAAATCTTTTTTTTGATGGAAAAGATCATGGAATTGAATTTTATGCATTGATTCAGGCAGATGCTTATAATGAGCGGCTGTTCAGTGTCAGTTCAGAGGAACCGGCAGCAAAACAGGCGTATCTGCAGGAAATATCGGACAATGCTTTACATAAAAGAAACATTGAACTTACTGAAAATGACCATTTGGTTCTTCTGATAACATGTACCTCAGACATGACAAATGGAAGAAATATATTAGTAGGAAGGCTTACGGATCAGGTCTATCCTGAGAAAGAGAAAGCCAAGAATCTGGGAACTGGAATTGATAAATTGAAAGAAAAGATGATTCAGGTGCCGGTTATCTACTGGATACTTTTGCTAATTATCGTTCTATTGCTGATAGATAGAAAATTAAAGAAGAAGGGAAAGAAAAAACATGAAAATTCTTGATTTAAAGAAAACAGCTGTCATATTGGTGACTATGCTCCTTTTTCTGAGCATGCAGATATCAGCGTTTGCATCTGATAACTGTACTGTAGTGAAAATTCCGGTGAGACAGATCTTTGACAGTGAAGTGGAAGGCATTGCAGATGAATTTTCTTATATTATGACAACCGATCAAAGCGACGCACCAATGCCAGCCGGAAGCCGCAATATGCAGTATTCCTGGACAATGGAAAAGAATGCAGCAACAGAGATTATACTGAATGTAAAAACAGCAGGACAGTATCATTATAACATTTATCAGACGACAGAAAAAAAGGATGATTATAAATATGATCAAAACAGGTACTATGTGACTGTCGAGGCTTACTATAATGAATCGAATCAGTTAAAAGTTGTCACAATTGTAGCAAATGAGAAGGGGGAGAAAATAGAAGCGATCTCTTTTAAAAACAGTTATATGGGAGAAGAAAAGCCGAATCTAACACAGCCCTCAAACCCGTCACAACCATCTGGTCCGTCCTATTCGGATGGATTAGGAAAAACCAATAGCGTAAAGACTGGAGATGACAGTCCTGTTATGGGATATTTCTTATTGCTGTTTGGTTCACTGATTTGTCTAAGTGTTTTAATCCATAAAAAACAGAAAAGAAATAAGGGAGAATCACAAGATGAGGCATAATATATGGAAAAAATACATAAAAATTTTATGTTCTTGGATTTTGATTCTTTCTATATGTTTTTTATCCTTAAATGTAGTAGTTGAAGCATCAGGCACAGATATGGAAATGAAAGGTTATACAATATCCCGAATTTATTAGACTTGAGGCGATAAAAGATGAAGCGCAAGGATAATAATTCGGGATTTTTCCTGTTTTGGAGAGGAGCAATTATGCAATTAAAAATTACAACGGATTATGCGATCAGAATAGTATATTATCTGGCTTGTCGTGGTGAAGTAATCACTGCGTCTGAGTTAGCTTACGAATTAAAGATTCCAGAAAGCTATATTCCAAAGATCACAAAAAAATTAAAAGAAGCGAATATAATTACAGCTTGCGAAGGAATAAAAGGTGGGTATTCACTTGTGAAAAAAACAGAAGATATTTCTCTGTTTGACATAATATCCTCCACGGAAGTAACCATGAAATTAAATCGTTGTTTAGAAGAGGATGGGTTTTGTTCCAGAAATGCAACAGAGCATTGTAAAGTACATAAAATATTGCTGGATGTGCAGCAAACTTATGACAATCTACTAAAGGGCATAAAGGTCTCGGAGATTATAAAACCAGATGCCGATGAGTTATCAGAATAGCTAAGAAAACAAACTAGAGAATATGAAAAACAATTATAGAAATAACTCCACCAATATATTAAAATAGATATAGCATAACATAATAAGGCAAAATAAAGATAAATCAAATCAATTGTAAAAGGAAGGGAATACAAATGGGGTATACAGTAAAGGACTTGCTTGAATCAAACAATTTCTCGGAAATGCAACTGATAAGTGATGATTCTGGAATTGGTCGTGAAATTAAAGGAGTCCGAATCATTGAAGTGGCAGATATGGAAAAATTTCTGGGGGGGGGTGACCTGCTCCTGACGAGTATGAGAGCCTATGAAGCCACAGAGGAAGATGTTTTTTTGCATCATTTAAAAGAATTGGATAAAAAGCAGATAAGTGGATTTATAGTAAAGTGCTGTCAGAGAACTGAACACCTGAAAAGACTGTTTGATATTTTAATGGAATTTTCGCAGGAACATCATTTGCCCGTGATAGAAATTTCTGAGGATTTGTATTTTTGGGGGATTATTAAGCATATACTACTTCAGTTGTGTGATATTGAAACTGCAAAACTGAAATATTTTAAGATGACACATGATAATTTAAGTAATATTTTACTGAACGTGATAGATTCAAGGGAATCTATAGAGAGAATATTTTTCTTGATCAGTACCATGCTCGGGAATCCGGTCGGTTTATATAACGCAGATGGAACCTGTCTTTTTTCAAGTAATTCGGAAACACAGGATTTTAGAATTGAAAAAAATATTGCGGAATATAAGTCTGGAATTATAACCAGATATCAATATTTGTGTCAAAAAAGAAAAAATACTAACTATATTGAATATATTAAGAAGCTCAATATATTTGAAAGACAGGAAATGTATTTTGTTGTTTCAGAACAGAATGAACCATTGAGGGAATTAGATTTTATCGCGTTAGAGAATATTATCATTACATTACAGTTTAGTTTGATCAGACATGTATTAGAAGAGAATCTTGAAAAACGACATCTAAGAGATTTGGAATATCGTATGCTGAATGGTTCGCTGTCAAATGATGAAGAAAATGAAGTTGCAGGTATGCTTGGTCTTAATGATGCAGAGATATATCGGGTTGTCACTTTCCGTATGGATGCAATAAAGAATATGGAAAAATTTACCAATGCCCAGATAAAAGAAACAGAATTGGTCGAAAACGAAATTATACGTTATTTACCGAGGGAGCCTATTTTTTTGCAAACCAACCAGATTGTATATATTCACAGAGAAACGGAACGGGAAACCGGATTGGAATTTCGTAAAAAACTGGAGAAACTGCAGAAAACGATACAAGAATTTCTAGTTAATAGGGGAGTTGAAATAGATTTTCTGATTGGTATAGGTAAAACTGTCACAGGATACCATGAATTGAAGGAGTCTTTTAAATCTTCTAAAATTGCGCTTAAATATATTAAAGTTATTAGACGAATAATCGGAGACGAGGATAAGTCAGTTATAGATAGTACAAAGGTAGGATTCTTTTATCAGATACTGGAAAAGATGAAAGATATAAATCAGTTGCAAGCGTTTATACCGGAGTCATTGAATAAACTTCGCCAGTACGATATTCAGAAAAATGGAGAGCTGGTTGATACATTGGAATGTTATCTGAATGTCAACCAAAGCTTAAAAAAGACTTCTGAATTAATGTTTATTCATTATCGAACTGTTTCATATCGTTTGCAGAAAATAATAGAAATAACGAATATAGATTTTAATAATCCAGCAGAAGTGCTTAGTGTTCGAATTGGATTGATAGCAATTCGAGTTCTTGAAGTAATGTAGAATTTTTAAGAATCTTTTGGAGAGGCAAAGATGAGATTCATAATATTAAAAATATTGGAATTGTTATAAAAGATAACGAATCACATGGTTAGTGTGGTTCGTTTTCCTTTTGGGAAAAATTCATATAATGGAACACTTCTTGCAAAATACACACACCATATTTGCAAATTTTGTGCATTATAAAAAATAGAAAGAACGATATACTATTATATGTGAAAATAGTATTAAGGAATATTTTTTTGACATAAACTAGTACCTTTAAGGGTTGAGTTACGTAAGAGGTGGAGTTATGGAGCAGGAAAAACCAATGGTTTGCACAGATAAGGACTTTGGCAGGTTTTATGTAGCATTAAAATTAAATCTAAAAACAAATAGGTATGAATGCATTTACTCACATAATCAAGAGGTCTTTGAAATAGCAAGAAAGACAGAAGATTATGATACGTTTATTCAGATATATGTAGAGAGATTTATTCATGATGCTGATAAATCAAAGCTACGAGATTTCCTGTTAAGCGATAAGTTAACAGAAAATCTGGTTCATGGCTATGCAGAGCAGGATATCGTATACCGCAGAATAGAGAGTGAAAAATCTTATATAAAGATGAGGGCTAAGAAATATGTGGATATAAAAGATAATATAGCAATGATTACATTACATAATGTAAAAAGAACCTACAGATCCGTAATGGAAATGAAACGAGAACTCCAGAAGAACGAGCGCGATAAGACCAAGCAATATTGGAATATGGTGTCATTATTGTCTACAGTTCTGGATCATAATAATTTATCAGAAGCGGAAAACCAGGACAATATTATTTTCTTTACAAAGCAGATGTATCTCCAGCTGCAGAAAAATTATCCGGAATATGGAATTACCGAAGAAGAGATTGAAAATGTATCACACCTGGCACCAATCCATGATATTGGTAAAATCCGGGTACCGATAGAAATATTGAATAAAAATGGGAAATTAACGATAGACGAGATGGAAGTCGTGAAGCAGCATCCAATTACCGGTGCAGAGATGACATTGAGATTTCCGAATGGTATGACAACAGAGAAATTGAATAAGTACAGCTATGAAATCTGCCGACATCACCATGAGAGATTTGATGGCTCTGGATATCCGGACGGTTTAAAGGGAGATCAGATTCCGCTTTGTGCTCAGGTGGTCGGTTTGGTGGATGCCTATGATGCTTTGGTCAGTGAGCGACCATATAAACGAAAACTGAAACATGCCGAGGCGGTAAGGATGATTGTAAATGCTGAATGTGGAGCGTTTTCCATGAAATTGCTTCAATGTTTTTTTGCTGCGGCTATGCAAAAAGAGTGGGTGCAGAAAGTAGAATCAAACAGAGAAGAGTAAGGAAAAAGTCCAGTAGGTATTTGATGAAAATGAAAGAAATTTTAACGGATATTATAATAAAATTAGTTATTTTATGCTAAAAAATCATTCTAGATATTAGAATGCAATATTGAGTAAATGGTAGGAATTTTTATTC
>ERZ772991.2114-NODE-2114-length-14838-cov-5.103633_pt1 | contig 14838 bp, 14 predicted proteins | sample MGYA00511128_ERZ772991 | MGnify/ENA primary metagenome ERZ772991 (study PRJEB29015, sample SAMEA2737655) | human gut metagenome | biome: human gut; feature: human-associated habitat; material: faeces | place: China | collected 2012 ... | reverse complement strand
GGCGAAGGCGGCACGTGTAGAGCTTCCGGCGGAGCTGGCGGAAAAGCTGGCGGCTGGAAAGGCATCTGCGGAGGAGCTGAAGGCGGCGGCTTCGGAGATTTCTGATCAGTTTACATATGGCAGTAATATGCGCGGAAGTGCAGAGTATCGTCATCATCTGGGACGGGTGCTGCTGCGCAGATGTATGGAAGAAATTCAGAAGAAGGAGGAGCAGTGATGGAGCATAAAGAAACTGGAAACAGATAAAAACGAGGAATCATACATGAACATCACGATAACATTAAATGGAAAAAAGATCTCGGAGGAGATCGACGCAGACCTTCTTCTGATCGATTTTGTGCGGAATCACGGCTGTTACAGTGTAAAGCGCGGATGTGAGACGTCGAACTGCGGGCTGTGTACGGTTTTTCTGGAGGGAAAACCGGTGCTGTCGTGTTCGGTGCTTGCGGCGCGGGCGAATGGATGTAAGGTGGATACGCTGGAAGGCCTGCAGGAGGAAGCAGAAGAATTTGGTTCCTTTATTGCCGGACAGGGCGCCGAGCAGTGCGGGTTCTGCAATCCGGGGATGATTATGAATGCGATTGCGCTGTTCCGGGAAAATCCGGATCCGAGTGAGGAAGAAATTAAAGAATATCTGGCGGGAAATCTCTGCCGCTGTTCCGGATATGAAGGACAGCTTCGGGGAATTTTGAATTTCCTTGCCTGGAAAAAGCAGCAGGGAGGTGCGTCATGAGCAGAGAAAATCATATCTATGAACCGGACTGGTCGGGAAGAACCGATCAGCTCTGCAGTGTGAATAAGCCGGTGATCAAAAAGGATGCCCTCGCGCTGGTAACCGGAAAGCCGGTTTATGTAGATGATCTGGCGCCGAAGGATTGTCTGATTGTCAAGGTACTGCGGAGTCCGCATGCCAATGCAATCGTAAAATCCGTGAAAAAGACGGCAGCAGAGCGTGTTCCGGGCATTGAGGCGATTTATACCTGGGAGGATGTGCCGAAACAGCGTTTTACAATGGCAGGACAGACTTACCCGGAACCAAGCCCGTATGACCGTCTGATCCTCGATCAGCATGTGCGCTACGTGGGAGATCCGGTGGCGATTATTGCCGGAAAAGATGAAAAATGCGTGGACCGTGCGCGGAAGCTCCTGAAAGTAGAGTACGAAGTGCTTCCGGCCATTCTGGATTTTCATCAGTCCAAGGATAATGAACTGCTGGTGCATCCGGAGGAAAGCTGGAAATCGCTCTGTCCGGTCGGTGCGGACAATCAGAGAAATCTCTGTGCAAGTGCGGAAGATCACAACGGAGATGTGGAAGCCGTGCTCGCAGAGTGCGATGAGGTCGTAGAGCATACGTATCATGTACGCGCAGCCCAGCAGGCGATGATGGAGACGTTCCGGACATACTGCTTTATGGATACCTACGGACGGCTGAATGTGCTGAGCTCGACCCAGATCGTTTACCATGCGCGCCGCATTCTGTCCAATGCACTCGGCATTCCGAAATCGAAGATCCGTGTTTCCAAGCCGAGAATCGGCGGCGGATTCGGAGCGAAGCAGACGGTGGTTGCCGAAATTTTCCCGGCGTTTGTAACCTGGAAAACCGGAAAACCGTCGAAAATGATCTTTACGAGAGAAGAGTCCCAGACAGCATCCACACCGCGCCATGAGATGGAAGTAACGATCCGCCTCGGTGCGATGAAGGACGGAAGAATCCGTGCGATCGATCTGTATACACTTTCCAACACGGGTGCATACGGCGAGCATGGACCGACAACGGTCGGCCTTTCCGGCCACAAATCAATTCCGATGTATGGATCTCTTGAGGCTTACCGGTTTGCGTATGATGTTGTGTATTCCAACGTAATGTCAGCCGGTGCTTACCGCGGATACGGTGCGACGCAGGGTATCTTTGCTGTAGAATCTGCTGTCAGTGAGATGGCAGCGCGTCTTGGCATCGATCCGATCCGGATCCGGGAGCAGAACATGGTCCGTGAGGGACAGTTCATGCCGGCTTACTATGGCGAAACGGCAAACAGCTGTGCGCTTGACCAGTGCGTGGAGCGTGCGAAAGAGATGATCGGCTGGGATGAGAAATATCCGTGCCGTGATATGGGAAATGGAAAGGTGCGCAGCGTCGGCATTGCGATGGCGATGCAGGGCTCCTGTATTTCCAATCTCGATGTCGGATCGGCAACGATCAAAGTCAACGACGACGGCGGCTACACGATGCTGATCGCAGCGGCCGATATGGGAACCGGCTGCGATACGATTCTGTCCCAGATGGCGGCAGAGTGTCTGGAGTGTGATGTGGATGACATTACCGTTGTCGGCGCAGATACCGATACGTCCCCGTATGACTCCGGTTCCTATGCATCGAGTACGACGTATATTACCGGAAAAGCGGTGGAAAAAGCCTGCATGACGCTTCGGAAACGAATCTGTGCCCTGGCGGCAGAGCGGATGAACGTGCCGGAAGATGAGACAGAATTTACCGGTACCGGCGTCGTGCATGAAAAGAGCGGAAGCAGCATGACGATGGAAGAAATCGCAACAGCGGCCATGTGCAATAACGGAATCGCGCTGGAAGCGACGGAAAGCAACTGCTCACCGGTATCGCCGCCGCCTTATATGGCTGGTGCGGTCGAGATCGAGCTGGATAAAGAGACCGGCGAGGTCAAGATTCTCGATTATGCCGCCGTTGTCGACTGCGGAACCGTCATCAACCCGAACCTTGCGCGCGTACAGGTCGAGGGCGGTCTGGTGCAGGGCATCGGCATGACGCTGTTTGAAAGTATCCAGTACACGGACAAGGGTCAGATGATCAATAATTCGTTTATGCAGTATAAATTGCCGCCCCGCCTCGATATGGGCAAGCTGCGCGTCGAGTTTCGGAGCAGCTACGAGCCGACTGGTCCGTTCGGTGCAAAATCGATCGGCGAGATCGTCATCAACACACCGGCTCCGGCGCTGGCACATGCAATCTACAATGCGACGGGTCTGTGGTTCCGCGAACTGCCGATCACGAGCGAGCAGATTGCAATGGGAATTGCGGAAAAAGAATGCGAGTAACGATACTTTATCTGGCAGCCGGGAACAGCAGACGGTTCGGGGAAAATAAGCTGCTCTATCCGCTGGATGGAAAGGCGGTGTACCGCCATCTGCTGGACCGGCTGGCCCAAATTGCCGGAAGGCATGAGAACTGGGAACTGCTGGTTGTGACGCAGTATGAAAGGATTCTGGAGGAGCTTGCGCCGCTGGTAAAAGCCGGGCGTCTGCAGACGGTGTTTTCGCCGGACAGCGAAAAAGGAATTTCCTATACAATCCGCGCGGGAATCGAGGCGGCGGAGAAGCAAAATGCCGATGCCTGTGCGTGTTTTGCGGCGGATCAGCCGTACCTGAAGGAAGAGACGGCGGAGCGCTTTCTGGAATCCATGGAGATGCAGAAGGCTCCACTTGGCTGCGTTTTCTGCGGCGGCGAGAGCGGCAATCCGGTGTGGTTCTCAAAACCTTATTTTTCAGAACTAAAAGAACTTTCCGGCGACCGAGGCGGGAAAAAGGTGCTGAAACGGCACTGGGAATCGGTAATTCCGTTCCGGGTCGAAGCCGCGTGGGAATTAAAGGATCTGGACCGGAAAGAGGATCTCTGATGCAGAGACACCGGCGGCTGCCATGAATAAAATTTGAGACAGTGCGAAATTTGATGGATTTGGACTTGCATTTCCAGTGAGAAGTAAGTACAATGGGTATAATAAAAATTCGGGAGGCTTCAAAAAAATGCAGTTATTGGAAGACAGAATCCGCAAAGACGGAAAAGTACGCGAGGGAAATGTCCTGAAGGTGGACAGCTTTTTAAATCATCAGATGGACGTCAATCTGTTCCGGGAAATCGGAAAAGAGTTTCAGCGTCGTTTTGCGGGAGAGGAGATCACGAAAATCCTGACCATCGAGGCATCTGGAATCGGAATTGCCTGTGTTGTGGCTGAAATTTTTAATGTTCCGGTTGTGTTTGCAAAGAAAACACAGACCAAAAATATCGCCGGAGATGTTTATACCACAAAAGTAGAATCTTTCACCCATGGAAGAGTTTATGATATCATTGTTTCCAAAGAATTTCTGGGAAAAGGAGACAAAGTTCTCCTGATCGATGATTTCCTGGCAAACGGAAAAGCGCTGGAAGGACTGGCAACCCTGGTACAGGATTCCGGTGCAGAGCTCGTAGGAGCAGGCGTTGTCATCGAAAAAGGGTTCCAGATCGGAGGAAAACTGCTGCGTGACCGCGGCATTCATCTGGAATCTCTTGCCATCGTCGATGGTATGGATGATAAAACCGGGGAAATTACCTTCCGGAAACAGTAAGGAGGCGTCAAAATGGCAAATCTGATTGCAAGAATTGCCGTTCTTCTGGTTCTGGCGGCCGCAGGAATGGTGCTGGCCGACAGAAAAGAAAAAATTGATCTCAGTGTGTCACTGCTGCTGTTTCTGGCGGCAGTCAATGTGACCTCTTTTTTCAGCCTGAAAGATAACAGGATTGTAGTTGTCATGATTCTGACGGTATATTTTCTGTTGTACGCAGGCGCAAAAGAGCTGCTGCGGAGACGGGCAGAGAAAAAAAGAAAATGAATGCAAACCGAACATCCGGCTGCGAGCACCCATGCAAAAGTGCCGGCCGGATGTTTTTGAATTTTTCTGTAAATTCAAAAAGCCCTCCGGGCAGGATCGCGCTGCAGAGCGATATTGCAGAAGAACTCCATATGGAAGGGGATGCCGCAAGAATCCACCAGCTCGTTTCTCTTCTTGTGGATAACGCCGTTAAATACACTCCGGAGGGTGGAAAAATCCACATTTTCTGGCGAAAAAACGGCAAAAAAGCAGAATTTTCGGTGCAGAATACCTGCGATATCCTGCCGGAAGGTGATCTCAACCGCCTCTTTGACCGCTTCTACCGTGCGGATGTGTCGCGGGCCAGGGAAAGCGGCGGCTATGGAATCGGCCTTTCTGTGGCAGCTGCAATTGTAAAGGCATATAAGGGAAAAATCACCGCAAAGCGGACACGAGATGGCATCTGTTTTAAAGCAGTCTTTCCGGCAAAAGGATGAAAGAAACAAAATTCCGGAAAAATGGAAAAATGACGGCAGGGCAGGAAAGGCAGACACACAAAAAAGCAGAAATCAAAAGCTTCCAAGAGAGAAAAAACAAAAGAAAACAAAAGAAAACAAAAGAAAACAAAAGGAGGAATATATGATGTTTGATTGTGGTTTACAGAATATTTTCCGGCTGAAAAACGGACAGTCCCGTTCCATCAACTGGGAAAACCGGAAGGGAGAAAAAGGAAAAGGCGGCATGGCATCCAGCGATCTTGGTTCGTCCAGAAAAGGTTCCCCGTGTATCCCGAAAATAGAAGCAGGAGAGACCGTAACACTTGGTGAGATCCAGGGAGAAGGCGTGATTCAGCACATCTGGATCACCGTTACAGACCGTACCAGTGAACGTAACCGTTATGTTCTGCGGGATCTTGTTCTGCGCATGTACTGGGACGATGAAGAATTCCCATCCGTTGAATGCCCGCTTGGCGATTTCTTCTGCTGCGGCTTCGGTGTTTCCTACCAGGTAAACTCAGTCCCGATTGCTGTCAATCCGACCCGTGGTTTCAACAGCTATTTCCCGATGCCGTTCCGTAAAAACGCCCGTATTACCATTGAAAATCAGTGTGATGAGCCGATTCCGGCCTTCTTTTATCAGATCGACTATTGCCTGACAACGGTTCCGGAGGATGCTGCCTATTTCCATGCCCAGTGGCGTCGTCAGCGCATAACGGAAAAGGCAAAAGACTACGTTGTCCTCGACAACATCAAAGGGAAAGGCCAGTACGTTGGAACTTATCTTGCGCTTACCAGCCTCGAACGCTATTGGTACGGAGAGGGTGAGATGAAATTCTACATCGATGGAGACAAGGATTATCCAACCATTTGCGGAACTGGAACAGAAGATTACTTCGGCGGTGCCTGGAGCTTTGCAACACAGCAAAATGGCCAAACCGTTGAAAATCAGTACTGTACTCCGTATCTTGGCTATCCTTACTACTCTAGCCACGATACCTTCCTTCATAATGATTACCACAATGATGATCAGATGCCACAACGTAGCTTCTACCGCTGGCACCTTCTTGATCCTATCCTTTTTGAGAAGGACCTTAAGGTAACTCTGCAGCAGATTGGTGCCAGTCACGGAGGTCTTTTTGAACGTCAGGATGATGTCGCTACCACAGCTTACTGGTACCAGACACATCCTCATGTACCATTCGCGCCACTCGTGTCCAGAAAAGAGCGCTGGCCAAGATGATTTTTGACGCTTTTCCTATTTTATATGTTTCATGACTTTGCATATCGGCTACAAGAGTCCGTTCCGAACAAATCTGCTTCCAACGAATTTGTCCGGAAAAGGGCTCTTTCTTTTTTTATATGGTATTCAAAAAGCGATCCGGATTACAGAGGTCCGTCTTTTCACAAACCTTTCACATTTTCCGTCCATTCTTTAAGGTTCCTTTAAAGTTTCCTCATTATACTTAAAAATGTAAAAAACATTTCCGGAAGTAAATCAAACGAAAGGATCAATCGATTATGATGCAAAGCCAACAGATTCCCATGACCTTCCAACGGTATGAAACAAAATACATGCTTTCCCCGATCATGGCTCGCAAGCTTCGCAAGAGCCTTCCGGGTCATCTGCAGATGGATAAATACGGCCTTGATACCATCTGCAGCCTCTATTACGATACCCCGGATCACCAGCTTATCCGCCGTTCGCTGGAAAAACCCGTCTACAAAGAAAAACTGCGACTCCGCAGTTATGGTCCGGTCAAAGAGACCAGCCCCATATACGTAGAACTAAAGAAAAAATATGAAGGAATCGTCTACAAACGCCGCGAGCGCATGATATTATCAGAAGCGGTTCCCTATCTTGCGGGAAAATCAGAACCGGGCTTCGACAGCCAGATTCTCCACGAAATCACTTGGTTTCGCAACTACTACCGGGGGCTTGCTCCCGTTATGTACATCGCCTACGACCGCATCGCCTGCTTCGGCACGGAAGACAGGAACTTTCGTGTTACCTTAGACACCAATATCCGATGGCGTACCGACAATCTGTGTCTTGACGGTCCAACGGAAGGAACCAGGCTTTTAGAACCAGGCTGGTATCTCATGGAGGTGAAAACACCAGGTGCTGTGCCCCTATGGTTCAGCAAAATTCTGGATGATCTTGCAATCTATCCGGCATCATTTTCTAAATACGGCTTTGCCTATCAGATCGAAAATCAGAAAGCATCAGAAGAAAAAGCTCTCATACCATTCACAGATATCCGGCAAACCGTATCAAAAACAGCATTCCGTTAGCTGAATCAGGTAAGTCCTCTGCGGCCATTGCGAAAAGCAAGAAGCAGTGGGTGGACTCACAGCTTGCGAAAAGCCTTTTTCAAACATAATCTGCTTCACAAAAAAAGAAAATGTAACTATTCAGAGCCATGCAAAATAGAAGAAAAATCGCGAATCATGCTTGCATGAATGAGCGGTTTTTCTGGAACTTCATATGGCGAGAAGTAACATCGCGATGTAGCGTAAGCGGAATCGAGATGGGGATCTGAATAGACAAGAAAATAAAAAAAATCTGGGAGGAATTTGCTATGCTTAACGCAATATTCAGTTCCGTTTTTACAGAAACAACCGCCGCCTTCACCTTTGGTCAGTTCCTTGCTTGCACAGCAGTGTCTCTGATTCTGGGACTGTTGATCGCTGCTGTTTACAGGTACAAAAGCGAATGCACCAAAAGCTTTGCTGTCACGCTTGTTCTGATGCCTGTGATCGTACAGAGGGTGATCATGCTCGTCAATGGAAATCTTGGAACCGGAGTCCCTTGATTATACCAGTGTTTTTGACGATATCTTTGCCAGGTATCTGACCCGTTGCGAGCTTGTACAGGTAAAAACCACGAATATGGGAAGTCTTTTCAAGCTGGAGTATCGCATCGTATTCCGCGAGGAAGGCGAAGAGAAAAACATGATTGACCAGCTCCGCTGCAGAAACGGAAACCTTGAAATCCTGTGTAGTCGTGCGCAGACCGGAAGGGAGGAATTATAATGAATCGAAACAGAAAGAAAAAAAACAGAAAAAAAGAGACCGGCGCAGTCGTCAGCCTGCTTCTTGCATCATCGCTGGCCTTCGGCGGATGCGGCACAGCAGTGACATCAGCCAGCTTTGTCAATACCGAATCCGCCAGTACAGAGTCAACCGGCGAAACATCTGCCGACAACGCGGCGGCCACATCAGAGAGCACAGCTTCGGAAAATGCAATGGAAAGTGCTTCCGATATTAATTTTGACCTGGAACTGACCGAATCCACTATCGACACCGAATTCACAGACCGTGAGAAGAGCGGAAGCTATAAAGCATTAGAAGCCGTAAAAATTACACTTAATAAGACGACAGCTACCGTCTCCGGCAGCGGAGCCAAAGCAGACGGCAGCACAATTACCATCACGGAAGAAGGTGTTTACGTCGTAAGCGGAACACTTGAGGATGGCCAGATTATCGTAGATGCATCCGATTCCGACAAGGTTCAGATCGTACTCGATGGAGTCCATATCAACTGTGAGACAAATGCTGCCATCTACGTTCGCGAAGCGGACAAAGTTTTCATCACGCTTGCCAAAAACAGCAGCAACACGCTTGGCGGTGGAAACGAGTACACTCAGATTGACGACAACACGGTAGACGGCGTTATCTTCTCCAAATCAGATCTTGTCTGCAACGGGACAGGAAGTCTGACCATCGAGGCAGACTACAAGCACGGGATTGTATCCAAAGATGACCTTGTGATTACCGGCGGAACCTACAAAATCGCCGCTGCGGACAACGGGATCACAGCCAAAGATCAGATTAAAATTCTGGATGGAAGCTTTGATATTGATGCTGCAAACAGTGCGGTCAAAGCGAAGAATACGGATGACACAGAGCTTGGAAATATCTATATTGCCGGTGGAATTTTTACGATCGAGGCGGAACAGGACGGCTTCCATGCAACCGGCAGCATTGTTGTCGATGACGGAACCATCACCGTAAACTCCGGTGATGACGGTTTCCATGCGGATCTCGACACCGTCATTCATGGCGGAACGATCCTTGTTGAAAAAAGCTACGAAGGACTGGAAGGAAAACGCGTTGTGGTCAATGGTGGTGACATTACCGTAAATGCCAGCGACGATGGCATCAATGCCGCAAATTCTGGCGACGATGGCGCCAACGCCATAAATCCTGGTGCCAATGCTGCCGGCTCCGGTGACGATGACAGCAATGCCGCAAGCTCAAACGACGATAGCAGTGCTGTCGTAAACTCCGGTGATGATGGCAGCATATCCGGTGCGGCAGACGGAAAGGAACCTTCGCAAATGCCGCCTGATACAGAAAACGGCAGCGATATGCAGCCATCACAGGACTTCGATCCGGAGAACGCTCCGTCTGACGGAAATGCGCCGCAGGACTTCGATCCGGGGAATGCTCCTTCTGACGGCGATGTTCCACAGATGATGCAGGGAGGCCCTGGCGGCGGGGGAAACTCTGAGCTTTACATTAAAATTACCGGCGGAACCCTGACCGTATCCGCCGATGGTGATGGTCTTGATTCCAACGGCGGTCTTCTCGTGACCGGCGGAACTACGATCGTGTACGGGCCGACCAGCGATGGTGACAGTGCCCTCGATTACGACGGAAGTGCAATTGTGAGCGGTGGAATCTTGGCGGCCATCGGCAGTGCCGGCATGACGGAAAGCTTTGACGAAGCTTCCACCCAGCCCGTTGTCACCTATTACTGTACGGAAACCCAGTCCGCTGACACTACCATCACACTGACAGACAGCGATGGAAGTGCCCTCTTCACGGTCACACCCGAAAAAGCCTACGCCAGCATCGTTTTGACCTGCCCAGAAATGAAACTGGACGCAACGTATACTCTGGCTGCCGGTACCGACAACGAAGAGATCACCCTCACGGACATCATCACCACCGCCGGAACCCGGTCTGTTAAAACGATGAGCGATCCCGAAGGTGGAAAAATGCCAAATAACAGCGACAACAAAGGAACTCCGCCTTCAAAACCAAGCGACACGGCTGAGTGAACCGTTATAGTTCATTCAGCACCGGAACATTTGCTGTTCCGGTGCGTAAGAAAGTGATTCTACCGTGGCTGTCTTCCTACTTCCAATTTACCGTATTCTGTGCTAAAATAACCTCACAAGAAAAGAGGTAGAAAAATCATGTATGATAAACTGACCGAAAACGATATTAAAAAAATGCAGGAAGAAATCGACTACCGAAAACTGGTTGTCCGTCCAAAAGAACTCGAGGCTGTAAAAGAAGCCCGTGCTCAGGGCGATCTCAGCGAAAACTTTGAATACAAAGCTGCCAAACAGGACAAAAATCGCAACGAAAGCCGCATCCGCTATCTGGAAAAAATGATCAAAACCGCCCACGTTATTTCAGATACCTCAAAGGACGACGAAGTCGGCATCAACAATACCGTCCAGGTTTACATCGAAGAAGATGATGAGACAGAAACCTACAAACTTGTCACCACCGTTCGTGGTAATTCTCTCAAAGGATACGTCAGTATCGACTCGCCATTAGGAAAAGCCATTCTGGGTCATAAAGTCGGCGACCGCGTCACTGTAAAAGTAAGCGATGCCTATAGTTATGATCTCATCATCAAATCCATCGAAAACACTGCGGATACCGATGATGAACTCCGCAGCTATTAAAGGACAGAAAGAAAGGAAAATACCAGTCATGGAAAAAATTGCAAGCTTTACGATCGACCATATCAAACTTAAACCAGGCATTTACGTTTCAAGAAAAGATCACGTAGGTGACAGCGTTATCACAACCTTTGACCTGCGTATGACATCTCCAAACGATGAGCCTGTTATGAATACCGCTGAGGTTCACACCATCGAGCATCTTGGCGCAACGTTCCTGCGTAATCACGAAGAGTGGAAAGATAAAACCGTATATTTTGGTCCAATGGGCTGCCGTACAGGATTTTACCTGCTGCTGGCCGGTGATTACAGCTCGAAAGATATCGTTTCACTCGTAATAGAAATGTATGAATTTATCCGCGATTTCAAGGGCGAAGTCCCGGGTGCATCCCCGAAAGACTGCGGAAACTATCTGGATATGAATCTGTCCATGGCAAATTACCTTGGCAAAAAATACCTGGATGAGGTTTTGTACGGAATTGATGAATCCCGTCTCGTCTATCCGGAATAAATTCTAAAAATGGTAACTATTCAGCGCCATGCAATTTCGCATGGCTCTGAATAGTTACAAAAAATGAAAGAAAACAGGGGGAAACAGAGTATGAGAACCATGGAAAACGAAAACCTGCGCGTGCAGATCAGCGATCACGGCGCAGAACTTAGCAGCATCTACGATAAAGCGGCTGACCGTGAGGCAGTCTGGATCGGCGATCCGGCCTTCTGGAACCGCCACGCACCGGTCCTGTTCCCGTTCGTCGGAAAAGTAAACGGCGGCTTCTACACCCATAAAGGAGTCAAATACCCGATGGGCCAGCACGGTTTCGCCCGCGACAACGAATTCGAGTGCATCGAAAACACCGAAAACAAAACAGTACACCGCCTGGTATCGACCGAAGAAACAAAAAAAGTCTACCCGTTCGATTTTGCCTTCACCGTAACCCAGGAACTCTCCGGCAGAACCCTGACCATCACCTGGAACGTAGAAAACACCGGTGATGATGACATGTACTTCTCCGTCGGCGGACATCCTGCATTCATGATTCCGGAACAGTATGACATCGTCTTCAACAAAGGCCTGGAAAACCACACCGAGACCGAACTCGAATACGTCCTGATCGACCCGGAAACAGCAGGCGTCGATGTCGCACATCCGAGAAAACTGAAACTTCAGGACGGCAGAATCCCGTACACCAGAACCCTTTTCGACGAGGACGCCCTGATCTTCGACAACACCCAGGTCGAGCGCGTCGGCGTAGAAGTGGATGGAAAACCGTATGTCACTCTCACCTGCAAAGGCTTCCCGAGCGTCGGCGTATGGTCCAAGCCAAAAGCAGATGCCCCGTTCGTGTGCCTCGAGCCATGGATCGGCCGCTGCGACAACGTCGGCTTTGACGGCGAATTAAAAGACAAATACGGCGAACAGCACCTGAAAGCCGGGGAAACCTTCCAGGCAGGCTACACCATCACCATCGGAGAATAAGGACCCGAAAAAAAGAAAAACCTCCGAAGTACAGCGAAAAGAACACGATTCCTGTACTTCAGGGGTTGAAATTTTACGGTTTCTTTACTATAATTAGCATCAAACCCAAAAAACGCATGTAGTTCATCATGCACAGAAGAAAAAACAGGAGGGAACGTTCTTGAAAAGAGAAACGGTTATCGTACTTGATTTTGGCGGTCAGTACAATCAGTTAATTGCAAGACGTGTACGTGAGTGCAACGTTTACTGTGAGATTTATTCTTACAAAACAGACATCGAAAAGATCAAAGAAATTCAGCCGAAAGGTATTATCTTCACCGGCGGCCCGAACAGCGCATATCTGCCGGATTCCCCGACTTATACAAAAGAAATTTTTGAACTTGGAATCCCGATCCTCGGCATCTGCTACGGATCACAGCTGATGATGCATCTGCTCGGCGGAAAAGTAGAAGTAGCACCGGTCAGAGAATATGGAAAAATTGAGGTAACCGTAGATACCAGTTCCGCACTGTTTGAGAACGTATCCGAAAAAACCATCTGCTGGATGAGCCACAACGACTACATCTCCAAAGCAGCTCCGGGCTTCGAGATCATCGCCCATACGGATGACTGTCCGGTAGCAGCCGTTGCAAACGTAGAGAAAAACCTCTATGCAACCCAGTTCCATCCAGAAGTTCTGCACACCAAAGAAGGAAAGAAAATGCTTTCCAACTTTGTATACAATGTCTGCCGCTGCGCCGGCGACTGGCACATGGACTCCTTCGTAGAAGAATCCATCAAAGCTATCCGCGAAAAAGTAGGCGACGGAAAAGTCCTCTGCGCACTGTCCGGCGGAGTCGATTCCTCCGTAGCAGCTGTTATGCTTTCCAAAGCAGTCGGAAACCAGCTGACCTGCGTATTCGTAGATCACGGCCTGCTGCGTAAAAACGAGGGCGATGAAGTAGAAGCAGTCTTCGGACCGGACGGGCCATACGACCTGAATTTCATCCGCGTCAACGCACAGGAGCGTTTCTATGCAAAATTAAAAGGCGTAGAAGAGCCGGAGAGAAAACGTAAAATCATCGGCGAAGAGTTCATTCGTGTCTTCGAAGAAGAAGCAAAGAAAATTGGTGCTGTAGACTTCCTGGTACAGGGAACCATCTATCCAGACGTTGTAGAGAGCGGCGTCGGCGGAGAATCCACCGTCATCAAATCCCATCATAACGTAGGTGGTCTGCCCTCCGTTGTTGATTTTGAGGAGCTGATTGAACCCCTGCGCCTGCTGTTTAAGGATGAGGTGCGTCAGATGGGTCTGGAGCTCGGTCTGCCGGAATATCTGGTATATCGTCAGCCCTTCCCCGGTCCCGGTCTGGGTGTGCGCGTGATTGGCGAGGTAACAGAGGATAAGGTTGCGATTTTGCAGGATGCGGATGCGATTTTCAGAGAGGAAATCGCAAAGGCAGGTCTGGACAGAGACATTAACCAGTATTTCGCGGTTATCACAGATGTGCGCTCCGTTGGCGTTATGGGCGACTTCCGTACCTACGATTATACCATTGCCCTGCGCGGCGTAACCACAACCGACTTCATGACTGCCGATTGGGCAAGAATCCCCTATGAGGTGCTGGATAAGGTTTCTACCCGTATCGTAAATGAGGTAAAGCATGTCAATCGTATCGTGTATGATATCACCTCTAAGCCACCCGCAACGATTGAGTGGGAATAATCCGAACTACCGTAAAAATCCAATATTTATCCGGTTTGCGCCAGTCTTGCAACATTTCGACCGGCGCATTCTTGGCTAACACCTTGAAAGAAGTATGCTCCACCCAAATCCATTATAAGGAAGGTAGATGCACATGAATTTGAAAAAATATGCCACCCTGCTGCTGGCTGCAAGCCTAACCCTAAGCGGCTTTTGCGGCTGTGCAGCAACAAAAGCAGACAGCCAACAGCTGCCACTGAAAACCGCTGTATATTCCAATCTGACGGATGAAGAATCTCGCAGCCTGCTTCGCCAAGGTCTCTCGGATGCTGGGGTAAAGGAAAACAGAATTGATACCCTTTTTGCCAAGGTCGATGCCTTTCGTGCAGATGTAAAAAGTGAGTGGCTAACGAAGGGCTTTGAAAGCGCGGCACCAACTGAAACCAAATATGATCCCTATGAAATGCAGGATGCTTGGATGAAAAAAAACGGCAGCTTTCCCGGATATAATTGCAGGATCACAGCCTTCAGTCTATTCGGCGACTTTGTCACAGTGGGAGCTAATCAGCCGAATACCCAAGGCGAGGATGCGCTTTTTCTGGATCTTGAAACACTTTCTGCGGATTCCTCTGTTCTCTGCGGAGACAGTACCGCCAAATTCTGTGCTCTGTTCGCACCTGTAAATGCTGCAAACAGTACCAATGTAACCGAGCAGGTCAAAGCTTTGCAGGCAGGCTGGAGGGAACGCGGCATTTCGTTTACAGACAGCAAGGCACGCCTGATTTCCGTCGTTCTGCATGACAAATTTTCGGATACGGATAATACGCTGTTTATCGGTCATGTCGGCATTTTGTTTCCCGCAGAAAACGGAGA
>ERZ772991.2111-NODE-2111-length-14865-cov-2.081904_pt1 | contig 14865 bp, 9 predicted proteins | sample MGYA00511128_ERZ772991 | MGnify/ENA primary metagenome ERZ772991 (study PRJEB29015, sample SAMEA2737655) | human gut metagenome | biome: human gut; feature: human-associated habitat; material: faeces | place: China | collected 2012 ... | reverse complement strand
TAAAAAAAGGTTGGGAGATTGGATTTTTTCTTTTCTTCGGGGTTTTCTTCCGGCTGTTGGACATGCGGAAGCAAAAAGCGGCTCATGCTCAAGGAAATGACGCAAAGGGCCATCGCCGTCGCTGGATGGAAATGTATGAAGCTATTGATGCCGGTCGAAAAGACGAAACTTCCGCCAATGATGGAAATGATGCTGCGGTACGGTATCGCTACGAGGCTATGGAGCCAGGCGAGAAGCATCATGGCCGACCCCGCCCCCGAAACGACGAGGACAAGGACGCTGAGAGTGCTGTATTCCTTCTGGGGGAACAAGGGGAGCGAAAAGAGTAGTGAAAACATACACAAAGTTGCGGTGGAAGCCAGCCAGTCGTGACCTGCCCGGTAGAAACAGGGGGGCACCCGGCACTCTAACAGAAAAAGAACCAAAAATGTAAGACTTACAAAGAAGAACAGATGGATTGAGTCGCCGAGTTCTCCGGGGAAAAATGATTGCTTGGCGTCGAGTGAGATATCCAAAATCTGCCAATGCCAGACGATGAAGAAGCCTATCCCGCACAATTCCCGCCAATACGCGAAGGGGCGAAACAGGAACATGAGCGGGCTATCCGCTTGTCGGTGCTCTGCTGGGCTCTTTTTACACATAACGTTTATAGCTTTATAGATATTTTAATATGCTTAAATAACATAATTTTTTTGTATATACCTCTTTCCGGTATTCACTGGATGCGTACTGGAAACCGGGATTTTGCATCAAAAGCTGCCCTTAAAAGCGAATGTCTATTGATTTTTTAGCGCAGTTGTCTTTAAAAATACAAGTAGTGATGTTGTTTCTTTTTTCCCAATGTGGAAGGCCGGCCACGTTGAACACCTGTTGGGGAATGGGAACAGTGCGCTTCAAACATCATTTCAAACGAGGAGATAGTTATGAAAAAGATGTTTTGCCGTCAACTGCTTGCATGTTTTTGCCTTGTGGGGGTCGCTTTCACCTCTCCCGCCTTTGCCGCGTATGACGGGCCGAAATTCAGCTTCCGCGTTGCCCACACAACCCCTCCGGGCAACCATATCACCTTGGCCTTTGAAAAGTTCAAGGAACTTGTCGAAAAGAAAAGTGACGGCAGGATTTCCGTTCAGATTTTCCCCAACGCGATGTTGGGCAGCGACCGCGTTCTCATGGAAGGCGCCCAGAAAGGAAGCCTTGAGATGGCGGTGAGCTCCACCCCCAATATGGCTAACTTTTCGCCGTTGTATCAGATTTTTGACCTCCCGTATATCACGAGCCCTCAAAATCAGGAAAAGCTGTACGCGGCCATTGATTCGGGAGAACTCGGAAAATACCTTGTCAAGGTGGCGCATGATATCGCTCTCGAGCCCATCATGTACGCCGAGTACGGCTACCGGAATTTTGTAACGATCAAGAAGCCCATTTCGAGCGTCAAAGACCTCGCGGGGCTCAAGATACGTACTACGGATTCCCCCGTGGAAGTTGAAGTTGCGAAGGCCCTCGGCATGAACCCCACGCCTGTGGCATGGGGAGAAACCTATACCGCGCTTCAGCAGGGGACCGTTGACGGCGAAGGCAACACGTTCCCTCATCTGTATGGCGCCAAGCACCACGAAGTGCTGAAGTATGCGATCACTTCCGTCCATAACTACGGGATGCAGGTCATGATGGCCAACAAGAAGTGGTGGGACAAGCTGGACCCGAAGGCTCAGGGGCTGATCAGGGAAGCCGCCGCTGAAGCGTTGACCTATCAGCGTACGAAGCTGTACCCGGAAAACGAGGCCAAGGCCCGTGAAGGCTTTATCAAGGCCGGCATCAAGATTGTCGATCTGACTCCGGAACAGGTTGAGGAATTCCGTGTGGCTACCCGTCCCGTGTGGGACAAGTTCATGAATCAATTCCCGAAGGAACTCGTACAGATGGTTCTGGACACCCAGAAGTAGGCGTCCTTGGGATGCGGATCGGTATGATCCGCATCCCTTTTTATGCCTGACCAGCCAATGGAGTAGCCATGCAGAAGTTGAAGAAAATGGTCGCTTATGCCGATACGCATTTTGAGAAACCATTCCTTATTCTGGGTTTGGTGGCGATGATTTTGATCATTTGCTATCAGACGCTATATCGGTATCTGATCACGTTCCTCATCCAGTTTGTCGGCGATCCGTCCAATGCTTGGATGATTGCCCCGTTTTGCGATCCTCTTGCGCTCAAGAATACGATTTCCCAGTATGTCGGCCTCTCTGTCTGGTCGGAAGAAACGGCGCGCTATATTTTTATCTGGATATCGTATCTTGCCATTCCTCTTGCGATCAGAGAGCGCAGCAATATACGCGTCGATATCATTTATGACAGGCTTTCGAATCGGCTCCAGGCTGCAAGCTGGGTCGTCGTCGACCTTTGCCTTCTGATCCTGAGCGGGTTTATGCTGTTCAAGGGATTTGAGCACGTCCGGATGCAGATAGAAATTCCTCAGACGACGGCAGCCCTTCAGATACCTTATTTCATCCCGTACCTGATCTTGCCGGTAGGGTTTGGACTGATGGTGCTCAGGGCACTGGAAGACCTTTGTGCCCAAGTTTACCGCATCCGGGCCACGGATTCTTTGTTGGCGGTCCTCTTTACGGTTTTCCTGTTCAGCCCGGTCTTTCTTTTTGAGCAGCTCAACGCCATCATGCTCCTTTTCGGGTACTTCATCGTATTGCTCTTTATCGGCGTTCCCATTGCCTTCAGTCTGGGCATTGCGTCCCTGATGACCGTACTGGGGGCCAATACCCTGCCCGTTGACTATCTTGCCTCGGTCGCGTTTACGTCCATCGACAGTTTCCCGATCATGGCCATCCCTTTCTTCATCGCCGCGGGGATTTTCATGGGGGCCGGAGGGTTGTCCCACCGTCTGCTGTCCCTTGCCGACGAAATCGTCGGCGGCACCTATGGCGGTATCGGCCTCACCGCCATTGTGACCTGCATGTTCTTCGGCGCGATCTCCGGTTCCGGCCCCGCCACCGTGGCGGCCATCGGCACGTTGACCATCCCGGCGATGACGGAACGCGGTTACGACAAGATGTTCGCAGCTGCGGTCGTGGCGAGCGCGGGCGCCATCGGCGTCATGATCCCGCCCAGTAATCCTTTCGTGGTCTATGGCGTTGCGGGGCAGGCTTCCGTGGGTAAACTTTTCTTGGCGGGCATCACTCCGGGGATCCTGACGGGACTTGTGCTTATGCTCGTGGCCTATTGCATCGCCAAAAAGAACGGCTGGAGGGGCGCACCGCGTCAGCGTAACCTGAAGACCTTGGGGAAGGCGGTTTGGGTCGCCAAGGGTGCCTTGCTTGTCCCCGTCATCGTATTGGGAGGCATATACGGCGGCATCATGACGCCGACCGAGGCAGCGGCTGTTGCTGCGTTTTACGGCCTTCTCGTGGGCTTGTTCGTTTACAGGGAGCTCACATGGCGCTCTTTGTGGTCCTGCTGTCTGGAGTCCGCCCGGACTTCCGCTATTATCATCATGCTGATGGCGATGGCCACGATATTCGGGAATGTCATGACGCTTGAGCAGGTGCCCGAGCGCATTGCGTCCGCCATCCTCAGTTTTACGGAAAACAAAATCGCCATATTGCTGCTCATTAACCTGCTCCTGCTTTGGGTAGGCACCTTCATGGAGGCCTTGGCCGCTATTGTCATCCTGACGCCCATCCTGCTTCCGCTGGTTTTGAAGGTGGGCGTGGACCCCATCCACTTCGGCGTCATCATGGTGGTCAACTTGGCCATCGGTTTCGTGACGCCGCCCGTCGGCGTGAACCTTTTTGTGGCCAGCGGCATAACGAAGGTGAAGATCGAGCAGGTTTCCCGTGCGGCGGTTCCTTTCCTCATCGCCATGTTGGTGGTTTTAGGTTTTGTGACCTTTGTGCCGGAAATTTCCCTTTTCCTAATTGACTGATTGTGATGGGTGCATTGATGGAACATATCCTTTCGACACGTGTGTTATTGGCTGTCCTGAACGGATTGGAGGCGGAAGCCCGAGGCGGTGCCCCGGTATGCCTTGCCATCGTCAATTGTGGTGGAGGGCTCGCCGCCCTGCTCACTATGGATGGTACGCCGGAACGGGCAGTCTCGATAGCACAGGGCAAAGCTTATACGGCCTTGCGCATGGAAAGCTCTACAAAGGATTTCCATGAAAGGCTGTTGAGAGAACGGATTACGATTGCCGATTTTTGCGATCCCGCTTTCACGACACTGGAAGGAGGCATTCCCCTTTTCGATGGGAACGGGAAGTGCGTCGGCGGTCTGGGGATCAGCGGCAGAAAGCCTGCGGAAGATGGGGAACTGGCGGAACGCTTAGGGCGTATCTTGATGGATCTACTTAACGGTACAAAACGGTAAGATCGTCGGATACGGCTTCCCGGATACTTCTCTGGGCGGGCTCCTTTTATATAGGAAAAAGCTTCATCCCGTGACTTCGCTGGAGGGCTTCCATCTGAAATGATGAAGTGTTGCGTTGGGATCCCGTGGTGCTTGCACCGTACGGATATGGGGGGCAGTGGAGTAGAAGTGCTTATCCGGGACAGCCCTATGAAGGAATCAGTTTGAATTCACGTTGGGCGTTAACGATAAGGCTCTTCTGAGGCGCAGGTCAAATGATGATACCTTTAGCCGTTTGACCTTCCTCAGCCAATTTTGAGCGGCATATTGTCCTCTCCTCCGTTGATGTTGCCAATCCATCCCTGAATGTCGCAAGCTGAAGCACTTGGGGAGAATATTCCAAGGCATTGGTTACACATTTCAAGGAAATCTTGTGGTAAAGAACTTCCCCTGTTTCCTAAATAAGATTAAAAACTGACTGGTCCCAACAAGCTTTGAGCAATTCTGACAGACCGCCGATTTGGATGGTATGGCTCCTAGAAAGCGTCGTCGGCAACCTTGTGGTGGATTTGACTTCAATAATCCGTACAGGGGGTGAGGTTGGGTGGCGATAAGAGCGAAGTCCAGATGGATATTCAGCCGGATTGGAAGGCGCATATAGCACAGCGTTAAAATTTAAAAAGGCAGCTTGAGTAAAACTAGTTTAACTACATGAAATTATTGTAGTGAACTTTGACAAAATCCCCTTTTACGGCTTTTTTGAGGTGTTTTGAAGGAATTTGGGAGGTGAAAAAATGATTGCAAAGGCGCAAAAGAAGGCGTTCTCCCACAGGGAAAAACGCCTTTCATTTTGAAAAGAGTATAGGGAGAGCTACTCCGTTATGACGTAATGGCAGCCTCGGCCTTCTCCTTGTTTTTTCAGCAGCCCTTTATCCACGAGTCCAGCGAGAATTCTTCCAGCCTTTGAATCACCGCACCCCAAAAGGCTTTGGACCTCGGCATTTCGCAGTTTACCCTGGCTGCCAGCTTTTTGAAGTACTCGTCTTTCCTCATCAGAAAGTTCATCTGCTGTTTCCATAGAAGGAACAACACTCCCCTCAGAGTCCCCACCCGCAAGGAAGCTCCAAGGGAGTTCTTTGCCGTCCCGATCGATTATGGTGAGGGGCTTGAATCCTGTCGCACTGAAAGGCATCTGTAGCCAAAAAGTTTTCCCTTCCAAAATGCGTGCAGCCTTGCACACCTTGAAATGAATTCCCACTATGAAATCGCCTTGGTTCACAGCATCAAGAATCGAACTAGGTAGGGAGTTTTCACCTTTGTTTTTAGGTGAGGTAATGACGATCTCCGTATGAGCACGGATAGAGAACTCACTCGTTCCACGCATAGTTGCCTTCTCGGGAGCGTTGTCTGGACAATTATGACTATGATGGACGAGTATAGGCACGATGTTACATTTCTGCATTTCTTCCAGATATCGGAAAATGCCATTTACGGAACTTGCGTTATAAACACGGCCATCCGGGACAAGTGATGTAAGGTTGTCAAAAAAGATCGTTTGGATACCTTCTTCTTTTGCTTTTTCCAAAAGAGTATCTTGGAACCCTTCATCCAGAATATTTACATCTTGATGTGATGCAAGTTTACAGATGGAAAAGAAATTATATTTTTGTTTCTGCAATTCATATTTTCCAAGACGATCCTTGAAATTCTTTGGCGTGCTTTCGCTATCAACGAGCAGAGTTTTTGTAGATACACCATTTACAGGAAACATACCCCAAAGGGAATTATGCGTGATTAAACTATTGGCAGCACTAAGCACAACATGACTTTTTCCCACATTTTTGGGACCATGAAGCATCGTAATTCCGCTAAAGATATGTTCTGCGGTAACGTCGGCAAGTTCCGTTGGCTGAGAATTCTCCTCAACCGTATCAGGATCGAAGAATGTGATAGCAGAGGTTGGTTTTGGAGGTAAGGAGAGTTCCTGCTTCGGTACGGCAAAAAAGCCAGCGTTCTTACCCCACTGAATGAACTCCTCATATCCACGGGCGTTGTTGACCAAATTCCGCAAAAAAACAGAAGGCCGCTCAATGTCGTCGATATGGACTGCCGTACGGAGCAATTCTGCTTCCGCAACATTATCCAAGTCATCTGCCATATTCTGGAGATCACAGGACGGAGCAGCGTGAAGGAGAAAATTGCTAGCAACAGAGAAGCGTTCTACAGATGCCCCTAAAATGTACTCACGGTAAGCTTTTACAGAGGCGAAACTTTTTGTACTGGGAGCAGGTACGAATACAACGGGATGACCGTATAGATAATTCCACGGCAGAAGGGACAAGTCTGTCCCCAGATGTCCAGTGACGATAAAATCTCCTGTGTCCCTTCGACATTCTTTCAATGCATTATTCAACGCTGTAGCGGTACGGATATCTGCACAAAAAATGATGATAGCACTCCGATTTCGATCCATTTCGTCCTGATTCAGAAAAAAAAGCCGGTGGGTTACATTTGCCAATAGACAAAACGCCATTGATGGAGGTTGCGGGGAGGCAAAGTAAGTGCTCTCCAATGACGTATTGAACGACGCCTCCAATGACCTGACCCGATGGACTCATAATCTCAGTCAAATCAGTACATATAGCCTCGCCTCTTTGGCTAGGAAGGTTAATTGTGTCCGGTATCCCCCCAGAGGCTGCAACGGTTTCTGGGATAGAGTCTGCCGACGAAAAGAAAAAAATATTCTCATAATTCATACCAAGAATATCAGCAAGCGTAGCAAGAGCATCCAGCCAGTTAAGATTCAGTATATTTTGTATAAATTCTATCAGAGATGTATGAGTTGTTTTACGATCAAGAGTCCATATAAATCTATCAGGCATTAGGTCGTAATAAGCAGAATCACAAGAGATTAAGAGGCAACCTAACATATGATTATTTTTATTATGGAGTTGACGCAAAGTCTCATATTCAACCAATCCTGAAAATAAATTTCTATGAATAGAATCATCAGCATGATAAATGCATTGAGTATTATTGTCTCTCAATGCCATTATAAGATTTTCAGAAAAGTTATGGTTAATTTTTATAGAGCTTTTGAAAGTATTATTTTCATTCAATTTCTTGATAGAAAATTTACGCTTAATGCTATTAAATAAACTAGTTTATATATTCCTGCAACCCTGGTTGATGAAAGAATCTATTAGATAGTTTGTACTATTAACCAATGAAATCAGTTCAGGAATTTCAATCATAACTATCTCTCCTCTGTAAAAATGAACGTCACTAAGACCATGACGAAACACAAAATAGCCAACAAAGTTTCAAAAACAAAAAAAACAAAGAACAATTTAAAAATTGCTCATTGAGGCTCAGAAAACCCTAACGATAGCTAAAGTAGCATCTGGGTATTCTATAATTAAAATAAAATATTACGACTACATCATGTAGATTCTCACAATCATCTCATGCCCAACAACGGCCTGAAGCATAGAAAGGTCCACACGGGCTTCTTTGTGCAGATACTCGATCACCGTATGGCGGAAGCTATGGAAAGCCTTGGTGCTCGGCTCACCATGTTGACCACCTACTCCGACAGAACGGCGATAGCGCGTGAACCAGTGCGTCAGGGCGGAACCGAGCTTCACAGTGGCATGGTTCACGGCGTTTACTTTTTCCTGTAACTCAGGAAAAAGCAGAGTCGATGTGTACTTTTCCTTCGGCGTTTTTGCCCATCTGGAGGCAACGAACTTCTCCAGTCCGAGTTCATCCCACAAATGAGGATGGACAGGCACCTTGCGGATACCAGCAGAGCTCTTGACGTGCTTCACATACCCGGAGCCCCCGCTTTCCTCATTGATGGAGAAGCACAGCACTCCATCCACCTTCACGATATCGGAAAGATGGAGCTGACAAATCTCCTCCAGCCGCATCCCGGAATACAGCGCAATCAACGGAGCCCAGAAGCGTGACGATACGCCTTCCGTTGCCTGAATGTACTTTCCCATATCCCCGAAAAGGGCTTTCAGCTCATCTTGTGTGAACGCCTCTCGCTTCACTCCTTTTGGTCTGATGTCCTTGTCGGAGAGAACCTTCGGGAACCCTGAGTTCACGTATTTGGCCTGTACAGCTCCGCGATACTCCAACTCGCACCAGTTGACGAAACTCCGCACGTTTGTCTGTCGGACTTCCATCGTCTTCACGCTTAAAAGCCGTTCGATCTGCCCGGAGCGTCCCATATCGGCAAGCTGAAGCCAGCCTTTGCCCGCATACTGCCTTTGCCCACAAAGGCGGCAGGGCAGGTGTTTCAGCGTATCGAAGTAGCTGCGGATGTGCTCACGAGAAAGCTCATCCACGCAGATATCCCGACCATGCTCCAACTCCCTCACAATTTCCACGAACTGGCGAACCTGCGGGGGAATGTCTTTGGCGCTTGCGGCTGACCATGTAAGCGTCTTGGCTTTGACGTAGGCATCAAAAGCGTCCCTGAGACTGGGGAGTTCCTTTTTCCCCTTCCAGTCTGATCCTGCGGCGTGTTTTTTCAGCTGACCTGGTAAGGATATTGCCTTCTTGTCTGACGGCAGGGGCTTTGTCCTGTATGGGGTCTTTGCGGACAGGAGCAGCCTTTTCAGAAAATATTTTGATGGAAAGGGTTCCCTTTTGTTCCCTCAGAAAAGAGGGAAGCAAGAGGGTCAGGGAAGCTGGAGACAGGTCTTTTTTCAGTGTGGAATCGAATAGAAATGTACCCACGAATTTGATGTTTTCTTTTGTAATACCAAATTTTTGTGAGATATTATCCTGCACGGAATGTATCCGTTCTTCGACCAGGTCTTCGGACAGGGCAAAAAAGTGTTGGGCAACGAGCGAGAGCCGCAACGCTTTGGAGCGTGCGGTTCGACTGTCCAGACCATTCAGAGAACGCCTGATCTCACATTTGCCAAGCAATGATTGCAGATGGTTGGGAACAAGAATGCGGAAATAGAGAATACCGCGATGGAGAGTGAGGTGTGAGCTGGGACGTGGGTGAGAAACCCTGTGAGATGGTGGCATGTTGAGCTCCAAACTGTATCCCTGAAATGTATCCACAGGGAATAAAGCTCATGCCAAATAAAAAACGCACTGAATCCAGCGCGTTAGCATAAGTGGCGGAGAGGGTGGACTTAGAACAGGAAGCGGTAACTTGTTTTAATATTTGATAATATTGTTTTTTGTTTGGCGTAAAAATCGAATTTTATACACCAATTTATACATATCGTTGAAATTTCCGATTGAATGGAAGAGGGGGATTCGAATCGGCAGCGCAACAACATTAGGGATGATGCACAGTCTCTGGCTTCACCGCCAGAGGCACACCTAACGCCTTGGTAATCTTCATAATGGTGTCAAAGCGTGGTTTCGCGCCGGGGGCAAGGCTTTTGTAGAGGCTTTCCCGGCCAAGCCCGGTGTCCTTGGCAAGTTGGGCGATACCGCGTGCTTTCGCCACGTCAGAAAGAGCGGCAAGGAACACGTCAGGATTTTCTTCTTCCATTGCGGCAGTCAGATATTCGGCCATCATTTCTTCGCTGTCGAGATAATCAACCGCGTCAAACTTACTTACTTTTACCATGATTCAACTCCTCGACTTCGCGCCGCAGGGCTTTGGCCCGCTCAATATCACGTTTCTGTGAGCTTTTGTCGCCTCCGGCTAGCAGCCAGTACACCTGACTGCCTTCCTGCCAGAAATAGAGGCGATACCCAGGCCCAAAATGCAGGCGCATTTCCGAAACACCTTCCCCAACCGGAGCGCAATCACCAAAATTGCCATGCTCCGCAGACCTGATTCGCACGACTATCCGCGCTCTGGCCTTAATATCCTTGAGCTTGGTTAGCCAGTCAGAAAAGGTGTCGGTCTGATGAAAGGTGTTCATGGGGAGATAGTATCTATTCGGATACAAAAGTCAAGTTGCATTAGCGAAAAACTTCGGAGGAGGGGGGAATGGGACTATACAAGTAATATACCATAATAATTTATCTTAGTTAGAGATTGATGCATTTTTGCCCCCAATTTTGCCCCCGCGTATAATTGAGAACTTGGGGCAGAACGGGCGTCCCGGTTTTGACGCGTGTTTTGTCCCCAAGTTCTCAATTATGCTTAGAGCTATCTTTTGTCAGATTTTCCGCTTGGCTTGCTCTTTTAGCCGCTTCTTCCAATGGAAAAATTCTTTGAGCAATTTGCGAAATCAACAAAAAGTAAACGGAGTGAGCATTTTCAAGGTCAGCATTTTCTATATCAATATCGCCTGAAATCGCTACTTCAACATTTACAGTCCAGTAATTATCAATATACTTTGCAATATCATAAAATCTTTTAAGCTCTACAAATGAGAAATGTTCCTCATTCATAAAAAGATGTAAAAATTGATGTGTTGCTTTGCCCCTACGTCCTTGAGCATCTTTGAGTACTTTACGCTGGTCTTCGTCTAATTGATAAAACTCAAATCCATACTCAAATGCTCCCCCAGCTGTTTTGCAGAAATTTATATACTTTTTACTTTTCTTGGGGTTATCAATATCCAGAATATCATCAGATAAAAAAGAAATTATTTGGTCGGTGAGCATGTACTTTATATGCTCATATAACATGAGATAGAGTACCGAGTAGCAACATTGAATTTCCATATCAATGTTGTCTTGGTTAAATAATTTCTCAAGACGTTCTTTGGCCCTTTCGTAGTTAAAATCTTGGTCCATCATGCCGGTCTTCCGGAGGTGTATTTATATGTTTTTGAGGCAATACCGACTTGCATACTTCGGAAAAATATGAAGGGTAGCTTTCAAGGAGTGCTGCTAAGTCATCTTGATGTTTCTTTAGGTAGTATATTACCTTTTTATTCCTATTTAGCGGGATAATGCTATTTGCAATATCTTGAGCGATTACCCTATCTGAAAATCCAAGCTCATATACTTTTACAGAATCATCATCGGGAAGTCCGTTTTGGAATCGTTTTTGGAGTAAAGCTAAATCCTCTACAGTAGCTTTGTATTCTTCCCCATAATTATCCATGAGGGTAGTGTTAATCGCTCCAATTAGCAGTGCTCCATCAAAAGCGAATCCTGATTCGCAAATTTCAGTAATGTTTTCTAAGTTGAAATTTCTACGTTGTTTTGGGGTGACAATCTTTGCATTGGCTTTTTGTACGGCATTGAGGATTTCTAAATAGTTAAGCCCTGATATCCAGTTTAAAGCAAGGTTTTTAAGAGCTATTTCTTTGTCACACCGCTTGAAATCTTTATTTCGAATATGCTTAAAAAGCATCGGCCATAAACAATTTATATATTCAGAATCAGTTGAACATGAACCGAGCTGCTCTAAGTTTTCATCTAGCCACTTTTCAATTTCAATAATGTCTTCAACGCCATATAGAGTTTTACTAAATGAGGTTTTCCTTTTCTTTGTGGGGATTTTTTCAAGAATATTGTCAGTTAATATTTTGAACAGCTTTTCGATCACTTGTTTTTTTTCATTATCAGCTAAAAAGTAAGCTAATGTGTCTTGCGAGAGATTATATATTGTCTCTTCATCTTCCACTTTATCCCATGATGACAATATAAATCCTTCTATCGCAGAGAATATTTGGGCTACGTATTCTAGTTGTGACATGACGATATCGTACGTAAAGCCATACTTTACAGCCTCTTTTTGCGTACTTATTTTAAGAGCAATGTTCTTTAAACGCCCTTTTCCAGCTACGTATTCTTCCGCAACTTCACAAGTATCAATTGGGAAGTCTAAGGAAGCGCTTTTTGGAGATTTTGACTTGTCGTTTTTGATAGTTATAGGAATTATCCCCAAGAGACTACTTGTACAGACTTCTGAGTTTTTTGAATCAATAAGTTCTTTAACAATTTTCCATCTCCAAGACTTGTTCCAAATATTTCTTTCATCGTAGACAGCGGTATCCGCAAAAATAACACTGCCTTCAGTATGCATCCCAGCTCTTCCAACTCGCCCCATAAGATTATGAAAATCTCGAACCTTAATTCTTTCTTGCCCCTGATAAATATTTGTTATTATAAGGTATCGAATTGGTAAGTTTACTCCTTGCGCCAAAGTCGAGGTGCAAACAACAAATCGTATTTGCTCATTGCGCATCGAATGTTCTACGGCAAGTCTTACGCCATAAGAAATACTGCGATGATGAGCAAAAACACCCAACTCTGCGCTTTTCACAATAGGGCTATTCTCGCCATAGTGAGCTTTTAAAAGATTTACCAATTTTGATATTTCATCAGGGTCTCCACCTGGGGGAGTCATTTCAAGCTTGGACAAAAATAGCTTCGCGACAACCTTACATATATTTGTAGCAATATCCTTTTTCCCACAGAATATCGCTACAGGCCCAGAATGGGATAATCGAAGCCCTAGATATAAAGCAATTTCTTTTCCTGATGATTGAGCCGGAAAACTGTAGCTATCTTCCCCTTCGCCTACCTTAATGCTTTCAATGACGTACGGGACGAAGTATTCACTTACATCAGGAGATTGTGGCTGAACATACCACATCCAGCCGGTTTTAACTGAACCGTTTATCCCTTTAAAGCTTGCAAATGCCAAACTGCGATATGTCGGAAGCAGCATTTGGCCATTTACTGTCTTACGGTCATTGTTTAACCACTCTCCAACGTCCTCAGCGTTGCTAATTACTGCTGAGATGAGCACCTTTTGAGACTCATTTGGGATAAGTTTTATCAACGATGCAATAAGTAGCTCGTAAGTAATTCCTCTCTCGCCACTATCAAACTGATGGCCTTCGTCAAAGATCAACAAATTTGCTTTTTCGCCTAGTTCTGGGGTATGGCGAAGGGCATATAGAAGCTTTTCTGGAGTAACAATTACAATTTGATTTTCTTTATAAATATCATCAACGCTATAGTCGCCTTGAATCGTGCTGGACAATTCATTTACAGAAATATCCTCTCCCTCAAAAGCTATGGAGAAACTATTTTTTATTTCATGGCAAAGCGCTTTATATGGAGCAACAATAATTGCTAATTGCGTCCTATTAGATAAAAAGGCACATCGAATCGCAAGTTCTGTTGCCTTCGTTTTTCCTGCACTCGTAGGCATTTGAACGACAGCGGATTTACCCTTAAAAACTCCCTCCTTGCCAAGCAAATGTTGGGCAGGCCAGAATTCTTTGATGGATGTCTTTTTACTTATATATTTTTTCCAAATATCGATGCTTATATCAGAATATAGAGGGAGTGCAGTCCATACAGAATTAGCAATTTTTTTCTTTAATACAGCCAGTAAAATGTCTGCAAATAAAAGTTCTCTAGGTGTTCCGTATAAGTATGCATAATTTCGTATTTTTTGGGCAGATGTATATATTTCAACATTTCCTACCCCAGTTTCGTAGTAAATCTTGATAGCTTTCGCCAACATCTTAGCTTGTACAAAAGTCTCAGTGTAACTGTCAGGTTCAAAGTTAGCAGACAAATCTCCCTGCAAAATCCACAGCAATAAATTATCAATTCCACATCCTATAAAATTGCTATATGTATGACGGACTCTATTAGCCATAACAGCTGCGCTTCCAGGGAAGTCACATAAGTAATATGAGGCAGAGCCAACTATAGCAAGATAAGTATTCCATTCTTGATTCAAATTTGCTTGCATATAGCTGTCAAAGAAATGTGCGGAAAAGATGAGATTGTTTTGAATTTCAGTAAGAGCACTTTCGTCAGCATCATTATTGATGAGGGCTGAGTATTCACCAAGTAACCCGATTGTGAGAGTAAAAAGCTGGGCAGGGTCTGCTGAAAGCTTCAGCCTCTCTGTGGGAACATTGTATTCAATGACTTTAGCCCGGGCGCGTGTCATCCCTAAGAAACGGCTCGATTTTATCTCAGGCTTCATTGGCAGCCCTTTCATATAACTCATGAACAAGCTTCATCATATCTTGGCCTTTTATTGTAACCAGAGTAAGGTTTGCGTGATATGGATGAGAAGCTGTTTTAGTCTTTTTGATATCATTTTCGTCGAAAACTGCGTTGTCAAAAAGAGCCGCAGCCCCAAAGCATGTTTTATGTGGTCTATCTACATCATTCTGAAATCGTGTGACGATTTTTACATTTTGACTATCCTGCTGCTGCCGTAACCGCTGTTTAATGGCATTTAACGATTCTGCTTTTCTCAGAATATCCTTTGCTGAATCATCGACGGCATCTTGTAGTCTGGGGTTTGGCTTATCTCCTGAAAATTGAGCTTTGGCTTCAAAAATGGCTAATTCATCATTTTCAGACCACTCATCTCCGCTTAAAATTTTAAAACCTATAATATCAGAGCCTTTTGTTGATTCATTGCGAATATTTTTGTCGCCATACCGAGTTCTTGGCACAACATATCCACACAGATACTCTAGATAGTCAGCGACTAATAATTCCCCAAAATCACCTGAACGTATGCTAGGCCCAGGTACTTTTTTTCTATCAGGAAATTTTATGAGTTTGAGGAACTCTTCCCTTGTA
>ERZ772991.2103-NODE-2103-length-14929-cov-10.517010_pt1 | contig 14929 bp, 10 predicted proteins | sample MGYA00511128_ERZ772991 | MGnify/ENA primary metagenome ERZ772991 (study PRJEB29015, sample SAMEA2737655) | human gut metagenome | biome: human gut; feature: human-associated habitat; material: faeces | place: China | collected 2012 ... | reverse complement strand
TCGGCCACGGCATCGAGGCCGTCAAGGGCATCAAGGGCCGCCGCACCGTGGGCCTTTACCACGGCGAGTGCGTGGCGCTGGGCATGCTGCCCATGATCGAATCCAAGGCACTGCAGAAGCGGGTGCGCGCGGTGTACCGCCGCCTCGGCCTGCCCACCCGCACTACTTATGATAAGGAAAAGGTGCTGGCTGAAATGCTGCACGACAAAAAGGCACAGAGCGGCCAGATCACCATTATCAAGGTGCCGGGTCTGGGCTGCTGGCGCGCCGAGACCATCCCGGTGGAGGGCCTGCGTCCCCTGCTGGGCATTGAGGAGTAAGCCATGAAAAATACATTCGGCAGCGACCTTTCGCTGACCATTTTCGGCGAGAGCCATGGCCGCGCCATCGGCGCGGTGTTGGACGGCATGGCCGCAGGCCTGCCGGTGGACGAGACTTTTCTCGCCGCCTGCATGGACAAGCGCCGTGCCCGGGGCGACGGCCTGTCCACTCCCCGCGTGGAAGCGGATACCGTGCAGCTGCTGTCCGGCGTGGTGAACGGCCGCACCACCGGCACCGCCATTGCCCTGATGATCGAAAATACCAACACCCGCAGCGGCGATTACGCCAAGACCGCAGACCTTCTGCGCCCCGGCCATGCAGACTACACCGCCTACGCCAAGTACCACGGCTTTCAGGATGCGCGCGGCGGCGGGCACTTCTCCGGCCGGGTGACGGCCGCCCTTGTGGCGGGCGGTGCCATTGTGCTGAGCGCACTGCACCGTGCGGGCATCGACATCACCACCCATATCGCAGAGTGCGCTGGCATTGCGGACACCCGCTTTGCACAGGATGATGCCGCACAGCTCTCTGCCCAGGTGGAAGCCCTTGCCAGCAAGCCCGAGGGCTTTGCGGTGCTGGATGAAACCGTAGAAGAACCCATGAAAGCCGCCATCCGTGCCGCCGGTGCGGAGGGCGACAGCGTGGGCGGGATGCTGGAAACCGCCGTCCTCGGCCTGCCGGCAGGCATCGGTGAGCCCTATTTTGACAGCGTGGAAAGCGAGATCGCACATCTGGTGTTCTCCGTCCCCGCCGTCAAGGGCATCGAGTTCGGCACCGGCTTCGGCTTTGCCGGGATGCGCGGCTCCGAAGCAAACGACGCCTTCCGCATGACACCGGAGGGTGCGGTGGTGACCGCCACCAACCACAATGCGGGCATCAACGGCGGCATCGCCAACGGGATGCCGGTGGTGTTCCGCACCGTGGTCAAACCCACACCCAGCATCTACAAGCAGCAGGATACAGTAGACTATCTTGCCAAAAAGGACGCACAGCTGTCCATTCAGGGCCGTCACGACCCCTGCATCGTGCCCAGAGCCGCCATCGTGCAGACCTGCGCCGCCGCACTGGCTGTGGGCGACCTGCTCACGGCACGCTACGGCGCGGCATGGATGACCCACCCCACCAGCTTCCGGAAGGAGGACGAGTAAAATGGAATACGGACTCATCGGCGCAAAACTCGGCCACTCCTACTCCAAGATCATCCACGAGATGCTCTGCGGCTACCACTACGACCTGTGCCCTCTGCCCACCGAGGAAGAGGCCCGGGCCTTTCTGGCAAAGCGGCAGTTCAAGGCCATCAATGTGACCATTCCCTATAAAAAGCTGGTGATGGAATACTGCTCCTACATCGACCCGCGGGCCAAGGCCATCGGAGCAGTGAACACGGTGGTGAACAAAAACGGCCTGCTCTACGGCTATAACACCGATTATATGGGCTTTTCCCACCTGTGCGACGCCCACGGCGTGAGCTTTGCAGGCAAAACGGTGGTTATTCTGGGCACCGGCGGCACCCACAACACCACCAGCGCTGTGGCCCGGGACAAGGGTGCGGCAAAGGTGCTCACCGTCAGCCGCCATCCGGACCCGGAAAAGGGCGAGCTGAGTTATGCCGAGGCCGTTTCCAGTGGGGCACAGATCGTGGTCAACACCACCCCGGCGGGCATGTACCCGAATGTGGGGGTGTGCAATCTGGACGTTGCCGCCATGCCGGGCCTTGAAGCTGTGGTGGATGTGGTGTACAACCCCGACAAGACCGAGCTCATCCTCCGCGCCGAGGAAGCGGGCGTGCCGGTGGCTGTGGGCGGCCTTGAAATGCTGGTGGCGCAGGCGGTGTACGCCGCAGAATATTTTCTGGACCGCAAGTTCGAGGATGCGCCGGTTGAAATTCGGCGCATCACCGCCGCACTGCGCCGGGATATGCTGAACATTGCCCTGATCGGGATGCCCTCTTCCGGCAAGACCACCCTCGGCAGGATGCTGGCAAAGAGCCTTGGCCGTACCTTTGTGGACCTCGACGAGGAGATCGTAAAGACCGACGGCCGCAGCATCCCGGATATCTTTGCAGCCGAGGGCGAGGACGGCTTCCGCACAAAGGAAACTGCCGAAACACAGCGCTTTGGCAAAGAGGGCCGGCAGCTCATTTCCTGCGGCGGCGGCATTGTAAAAAAGCCGGAGAATCTGCGTGCTCTGCACCAGAACGGCATCATTCTGTTCATCGACCGGCCGGTGGATGCGCTGGCCGTGGGCGGCGGCAGGCCGCTTTCTTCCAGCATGGACGCACTGCGCCAGATGGAAGCACAGCGCCGTCCGCTGTATCTGGCAGCGGCAGATGCCGTCATTCCCAACAACGGCACGCTGGACAATGCCCTGCATGCCGCCATGGAGGCACTGGATGAAATTTTTGATTCTTAACGGCCCGAACCTCAACATCATGCGCTGGTCGGAGCCGGGCGTACCCGGTGAGCTGGATTATAACGCCATCATGGACTATGTGCAGGCAGGCTGCGAACAGCTGGGCATTGAGACCGACTGCTGCCAGTCCAACCACGAGGGCGACCTCGTGGACGAAATTCAGGCCGCAGCGGGCCGGGTGGACGGCATCGTGCTGAACCCTGGTGCCTACGCCCACTACAGCGTGGCCATTCTGGATGCGCTGCGCCTGTGCGGCGTACCCGCCGTGGAAGTGATGCTGCACGCCCCGGACGAGCGGGAGCCTTTCCGCAAGACGGACGTGGTATCCTTCGGCTGTCAGGGCCATTTTATCGGCGAAGGCCCGCAGGGCTACCTGCACGCCTGCATTTATCTGGCCCAGCTGCTGCGCACCGACGGCTCCAGCAAGGCGCATATCGTGATGTAAAAACGAAAGGAAATTATCACTATGATCATCTCCACCAAAAAAGGGACTCCGAAGGATGAACTGGAAAAGATCGTTGACAAATTCGAGAAGCAGGGTCTGGACGTGACCCTGATCACCGGCAAGAACTACAACGTGTTCGGCCTTGTGGGCGACACCACCAAGATCGACGAACGGGATGTGCTGGCAAACCCGTGGATCGACAACGTCACCCGCGTGTCCGCGCCCTATAAGCGTGCAAACCGCCTGTTCCACCCGGCAGATTCCGTGATCGACTGCGGCGGCGTGAAGATCGGCGGCAAGGAAAAGATCGCCGTCATGGCAGGCCCCTGCAGCATCGAGGGCGCAGAGCAGGCTCTGCGCATTGCACAGGGCGTGAAGGCCGGCGGTGCCACCCTGTTCCGCGGCGGTGCCTACAAGCCCCGCACCTCTCCCTACTCCTTCCAGGGCCTTGAGACCGAGGGCATTCTGGATATGGTAAAGGCCCGCGAGGCCACCGGCATGCCCATCGTCTCCGAGCTGATGAGCGAGGACCGCATCCCCGAGTTTGAGGAGTACGTGGACGTGGTGCAGATCGGTGCCCGCAACATGCAGAACTTCCAGCTGCTCAAGGCCGTGGGCAAGATGCACAAACCCGTGCTGCTCAAGCGCGGCCTGTGCAACACCATCGAGGAGTGGATCATGAGCGCCGAGTACATCATGGCAGGCGGCAACGAGCAGGTCATCCTGTGCGAGCGCGGCATCCGCACCTTTGAAAAGTACACCCGCAACACGCTGGACCTGTCTGCCGTGCCCCTCATCCACGAAAAGACCCACCTGCCCGTCATCGTGGACCCCAGCCATGCCACCGGCAAGGCAAACCTCGTGGAACCCATGATGATCGCCGCTGTGGCCGCCGGTGCCGACGGTCTGGAGGTAGAAGTGCACTATGACCCCCGCCACGCCTGGAGCGACGGTGCCCAGTGCCTGACCCCGGACGCCTTTGCACAGGCCATGGCCAAGTGCCGTCAGGTGGCATGGGCCATCGGCCGCGATATGTAACGGCCTATGCTGGTAACCATTCATTCTTCCCGCCCCATCGGCGGGAGCATCACAGCCCCGCCCAGCAAGAGCATGGCCCACCGGGCCGTGCTGTGTGCGGCGCTGGCCACAGGCAGCTCCCACATCACGAATCTGGAATTCAGTAAGGACATCTCTGCCACGCTGGCCGCCGCAGGCCAGCTATGTGCCCGGGTGACCACCGGCCCCGCAGATGCCGTGGTGGAAGGGCTGGGCCGGTTTGCCCCCCTCACTGCCCCGGTGGACTGCTGCGAGAGCGGCAGCACCCTGCGGTTCCTCATCCCCATTGCCAGCCTCACCGGGCAGGAAGTGACCTTTACCGGCCGCGGGCGGCTCATGGAGCGGCCCCAGTCGGTTTACGAAACGTTGTATCGGGAGCAGGATCTACGGTTTGAACAGGCCTCTGCCGGTCTGACCGTGGAAGGTGCCCTCACACCGGGGGAGTACCGGCTGGCGGGCAACGTGTCCAGCCAGTTCATCAGCGGGCTGCTGTTTGCCCTGCCCCTGCTGGACGGCGACAGCACCCTGCACCTCATCCCGCCGGTGGAGAGCCGCAGCTACATCGACATGACCCGCGCGGTGCAGGCCGCCTTTGGGGTGACCAGCCGCTGGCTGGATGGGAATACGCTGGCCCTGCCGGGCCGCCAGCACTATCATCCCTGCGATTACGCCGTAGAGGGCGACTACAGTCAGGCGGCCTTCCCGGCGGTGCTGGGTGCCGTGTGCGGCGGGGTGACCGTCACCGGCCTTTCCCCGGACACCCTGCAGGGCGACGCGGTCATTCTGGATATCCTGCGCCGGTGCGGCGCACAGTTCACCCGTGAGGGGGACGCCGTCACCTTTGCAAAGGCGCCCCTGCACGGGGTGGACATCGACCTGGCCGACTGCCCGGACCTTGGCCCTGTGCTCATGGTGCTGGGCCTGCTGTGTGAGGGCACCACCGTCATCCGCAACGCCGAGCGCCTGCGCCTGAAGGAGAGCGACCGCATCGCCGCCATGGAAGCCGAGCTGCGGGCCTGCGGCGGCGTGCTGGAAAGCGAGGGCGGCACCATCACGGTGCACGGCTGCGCCGAGCATCTGCACGCGCCGGAAGGCATTCTGCACGGGCACAACGACCACCGGGTGGTCATGAGCCTTGCGGTGCTGAGCGCAGCCGCCGGGCTGCCCCTGACTGTGGATGACGCCGAAGCCATCCAGAAGAGCTGGCCGAATTTCTTTGCAGCCATCCGGCCTTTGGGTGTGGAGGTAGAATATGCTTGACAAAACAAAACGTTATCTCGTGGTGGGTCTTGGTCTGCTGGGCGGCAAGTATGCCCTGGAGCTGACCAAAGCCGGTTTTCATGTGGACGGCATCAACCGCAGCGAGGGGCACCTGCAGTATGCCCTCGACCACGGCTACATTGCCAGCGGCAAGACCCATAATTTTGAAGATCTGGTGCAGCAGGCCGACCACATCATCTTCGGCCTGTACCCCACGGCCCTGCTGGAATGGTTCAAAGCCTACGGCCCGCTCCTCAAGCCCGGCTGCATCTTCACGGATGTGTCCGGCGTCAAGACCGGCCTTGTGGAGCCGGTGCAGGCCATGTGCCCGGCAGGGGTGGAGTTCATTGCCAGCCACCCCATGGCAGGCCGTGAGACCTCCAGCGTGGAGCACGCTGCCGAGGTGAACTTTGCCCCGGCCAACTTCATCATCACCCCCACCGACAAGAACACCCCGGAGGCCATACAGTGGGCAAAGGAGCTGGCGGAGGTGCTGGGCTTCAAGCACATCTGCACCCTGACCGTGCAGGAGCACGACAAAATGATCGGCTACGTCAGCCAGCTGTGCCACGCCATCGCCGTGAGCCTGATGTGCGCCAACGACAACACCTCACTGTGCGAGTACACCGGTGACTCCTTCCGGGATCTGACCCGCATTGCCCGCATCAACGACAAAATGTGGGCGGAACTGTTCCTGTGGAACAAGGAAAACCTGATCAGCGAGATCGACCAGTTCGATGCGGCCCTGCGCGAAATGCGCAACGCCCTCGTGGCCGATGACCGGGACAAGCTGGAAGAGATGTTCCGCCTGTCCACCCAGCGCCGCGCTGCCTTTGACAAAAAGCTGCCGTAAAACAAGGGAGGTATTCCGCCATGCCCAAGCAGGAAGGACAAAAGACCAAGCTCCTGGCATTGCTGCACATCTTTGAGCAGAAAACCGACGAAAACCACCTGCTGAACGTGCCCCAGCTGGTGGAACTGCTGGAACAGCAGGGTATTCTGGCCGAGCGCAAGAGCATCTACAGCGACATCGACACCCTGTGCGCGCTGGGCTACGACATCCAGCTGCGGCGCGGGCGCGGCGGCGGCTACTGGATGGCCAGCCGTGCCTTCGAGCTTTCCGAGCTCAAGCTGCTGGTGGACGCTGTGCAGGCCAGCAAGGTCATCTCGGCACGCACCAGCAAAAAACTCATCCGCAAGCTGGAGGCCCTGTGCTCCGAGTACGAGGGCACCCAGCTGCAGCGTCAGGTGTATGTAGACGGCCGCCCCAAGGCCGACAGCCGCACCCTGCTGTACAGCATCGACGCGCTGCACACGGCCATCAGCGCCGGGCGGCTGGTGCAGTTCCGCTACAAGAACAACAGCACCTGGACGGTCAGCCCCTGGCAGCTGGCCTGGGAGGGCGGCTGCTACTACCTCATCGCCTACCAGGATGAAAAGGATCCCTCCAACATCCGCAACTACCGGGTGGACCGCATGTCCTACGTCAAGGTGCTGGACCGCCCCCGCCGGGGCAAGGAGGCCTTTGCCGCCTTCGACCTGCCCAGCTACCTGCGCAAACACTTCAACATGTTCGGCGGGCCGGAATACCGGGTGACCCTGCGCTGCACCGCCGACCTGGAAGCCGCCATGCGGGACCGCTTCGGGCAGGACACTCTCTTTTTGCCGGAAGCAGACGGGTACTTCCACTTTGATGTCCCGGTCTGCGTGAGCGACCAGTTTTACGGCTGGGTCTGCGGTTTTGGCGGCAAGGTGGAGATCACCGCTCCCGCCGAAGTACGGCAGGGCCTGCACGACATGGTGCAGGAGCTGGCCGAGCAGCACAACTGATCCAGAATCAACGAACCCCCGGCAGGCCGCAGCCTGCCGGGGGTTCGTTCGTTATAAATAATTCTTTCTCATTCGTCAAATTCCAGGTCACTGGGCAAGATCAGGTCCAGCGGGGCGTTGGGCTCTGCCACAAGGCGGCGGCTCTGGTTGAAGATGGCCTTTTCCAGCGTGTTGCGGGCAAGGCGGCCGTTGCCGGCGGTGCGGCTGTCCAGCGCCTGACGGCGCTTGTAGTAGCCCAGCAGCGGGAAGGTGCAGCTTTCGTCCAGCCGGTAGCCCTTGCCTTTGGCCAGCACGGTGGTAATGTCCAGCAGCTCGTCGGCGGTGTAATCCGGGAACTCCACCTTATTCGGGAAGCGGCTGGCAAGGCCGCTGTTGGCGGTGAGGAACACTTCCATCTCCTTTGTGTACCCGGCCAGGATCACCACCAGCTCGTCACGGTGGTCCTCCATGCCCTTCACAAGGGTGTCGATGGCCTCCAGCCCGAAGCTGTCCTGTTCGCCGCGGTACAGGCTGTAGGCCTCGTCGATGAACAGCACGCCGCCCAGTGCACTCTGGATGACGCTGTTGGTCAGCGGGGCAGTATGGCCGGTGTAGCGGCCCACCAGGTCGCCGCGGCTCACTTCCACCAGCTGGCCGCCCTTGAGCGCCCCGATGGCCTTGAGGTACTTTGCCACCAGCCGGGCGATGGTGGTCTTGCCGGTGCCGGGGTTGCCGGTGAAGATCATATGCATGGACAGGCTGGCCGTCTTGAACCCGGCAGCGGCGCGGCGCTGCTGCACCTGCAGGTTGTCTGCCAGACCGAACACATAGTCCTTGACCGGGGCAAGGCCCACCAGCGCGTCCAGCTCGGCGCGGATCTCGTCCACAGCACCGGTGTACTCCGTCGGCAGCAGGCTGAACAGGTCTGCCGGGGCGGCCCCGTTCAGGGCAAACTGCAGCCCCTCCGGCGCGGCAGTCAGGGCCACGGTGCCGGTAAGGGCCGTATCGGTCTGCAGGCAGCATTCACTCAGGGCGCGGAAGATGCGGTCACAGCACAGCTTCAGACCGGCCGCGCCCTTCTCCTTGGAGCACTGGGCGGCCACATAGTCCCGCACGTCTGCCCCGGCAGTAAGGGTGAGCCCCAGCCGGGTGCGCACCTTCTGGGCCAGCGCGTTCAGCTCCTGCGCCGCCATAGCAGCCAGATCTTCCCGTGCAAAGGCGGTGGTGGTACACACGTCCCCCACCGCCGAGACAAAGGGCGCACCGAACTTGTCGGCCAGCACCTCCCGGCCCTTGTGGGAGAAGAAGATCAGGTACTTTCCGCAGGGGTCGATGCGGCTCACCGCACCGGGCGCCAGCGCGGTACCGGCATCCACCAGAATGCCCTCCTTATTGACCAGATACCGGCTGGACAGCGGTGCGCTGCCCTTGGTGGCAAGGTCGGCGATGGTTTTTAAAAAGCCGGGGTAGCAGCTCTCGTAGTGCTCAAAGATCAAAATCTCGCCGGGGGCGTGCAGAGCGGCATACAGGTCCTGCAAAAACAGCTTTTCGGCCCCGGCATCCGGGTACAGGGCCAGATCCAGCACGGCGGTCTTATCGCTCTGCAGCAGGCCGCGGGCCGCCATGATGCGGGCCGTCTCCTCCAGCGCAAAGTGCCGCCCGGTGCCGGGCGCACCGCTCAGCAGGATCACGTTGCGGGCCACCGGGGCCTCGGTGCCCAGAACAAAGGGCCGCCGCATGGCCCGCACCACACCGTCCACAAAGGCGTCCTGCCCCAGCACGGTCTTTTTGACCTCGGTCGCCAGCCCTTCAAAGCTGCCCAGATGCTCCGGCTTCGTGTCGGCGGTGCCTTTGGCCAGCAGGCCGTCATTCTCCATGTCCCGCAGCATCTGACGGCTGTTTTCCAGCGCCGTCTGGGTGTCGGCATCCTGCTTTTTCAGCTGGGCATTCTGCTTTTTCAGCAGCTCGTCCAGCTGTTTCTGCTGTTCCAGAAGGGCCGCGTTCAGGTCCGGCAGTCCCCCGGTCTTTGCCTTTGTGTCCGGCTGCGCAGCTCCGGAACCAAATTTCACGCGCCCGCCTGCGCCGAATACGCCGTTCATAAGGGATTCCCAATCGTCGGTATATGCCATTGTGCGGCCCTCCCTGCAGTTTTCTTCCAGTATAGTGTACCCCGGCCCGTTTTGCAAGGGATTTTCCCTCTTGCAAAATCCACGCCGGTTGTTTACACTACAGATGTTTGAATATGCGGAAATCTCGCAAGAAGGAATGAAGAAACCATGGGTACAATGACACCGGCACAGCGCCGCGCCCTGTACGAGAGCGCCCGCTTTGCCCGCGAAACCACCTATAACGGCCCGCTTGGGCCGGAGCACACCCCCGCCGGCACCCGGCTGCGGCTGTGGGCCCCCACCGCGGAGCAGGCCGCGGTGAACCTGTACCGCAAGGGGCACGACAGCCCCTGCATCGGCACGCTGCCGCTGCAGCGCGGCCCGCAGGGCGTATGGAGCATCTGGCTGCCCGGCGACCAGCATGGGCATTACTATACCTTTACGGTCACGGTGGACGGCGTCGCACGGGAGACCGGCGACCCCTACGCCCGCGCTGGCGGCCTGAACGGCCTGCGCAGCATGATCGTGGACCTGGCCCGCACCGCCCCTGCCGGGTGGGAGCGGGACGTGCGCCCGGTGATCCCCCCGGCCCGGCGGTCAGTGTGGGAGGTGAGCGTGCGCGACTTTTCGCAGGATGCGGCCAGCGGCGTGCGCCCGGCCTGGCGGGGCAAATTTCTGGCCTTTACCCAGACCGGCACCACCCTGCACAGCGACGGCATCCACCCCACCTGCCTGAACTACCTCAAGCGGCTGGGCGTGGGCTATGTGCAGCTGATGCCCATCTTCGACTTTGGCAGCGTGGACGAGGCAAAGCCGCTGCTGCGGCAGTACAACTGGGGCTACGACCCCACCAACTACAATTTCCCGGAGGGCAGCTACTCCACCGACCCCGCCCGGGGCGAAGTGCGGGTGCGGGAGTGCAAAGAGATGATCGCCGCCCTGCACGCGGCAGGCATCGGCGTAATCATGGATGTGGTGTATAACCACATGTACCGCTACGAAAACGTACTGAACAACACCGTACCGGACTACTTTTTCCGCCAGAATGAGGACGGCAGCCTGTCCAACGGCAGCGGCTGCGGCAACGAGTTTGCCAGCGAGCGCCCCATGGCCCGCAAATATATGATCGACTCTCTGCTCTACTGGGCGCAGGAGTACCACATCGACGGTTTCCGGTTCGACCTGATGGGCCTGTACGACGTGGACACCATGAACGCGGCCCGTGCCGCTTTGGATGCCCTGCCCGGCGGGCGGGATATCCTGATGTACGGCGAGCCGTGGCAGGGCGGCGGCAGCCAGCTGCACCGGTACGAGGCCAACAAGGCGAACCTGGCCATGCTGAACGAGCGCATCGGCATCTTCTGCGACGACACCCGCGACGCCATCAAGGGCGGCTGTTTCAATGCCCGGGAGCCGGGCTATGTGGAGGGCAAGCCCGGCAGCTTCTGGGACGTCGGCGGCGCGGTGGCCGCCTGGTGCCGCAGCGACCGTCTGCCACCCCACGCCCCCAGCCAGATCGTAAGCTATGTGTCCGCCCACGACAACTTCACCTTGTGGGACAAACTGCTCTGCGTGCGCTACGAGCGGCCGGAGTTCACCGCATCTGACCCGGTGGCACTGGCCCAGAACCGGCTGGCCGCCGGCATCTGCCTCACCAGTTTCGGCCTGCCCTTCCTGCAGGCGGGCGAAGAGTTTGCCCGCACCAAAAAGGGCGTGGGCAACAGCTACCGCTCCTCCCCCGCCCTGAACCGTCTGGACTGGGCCCGCGCCGGGCAGTACCACGCCCTGGTGGACTACTACCGGGGCCTGCTGGCCCTGCGGGCCGCCTTCCCGCGGCTGGGCACCACCGACCGCCACGCCCCGGAGGCGCTGCAGTTCTTCTCGCTGGAGCAGCCGCTGGTGGGCTGGACCCTGCCCGCTGCTCCCGGCGACGGGGCCTGGTGGCGGGCACTGTGTGTGTTCTACAACCCCACCGACACCTCCCGCGTGGTGCCGCTGCCCGCCGGGCAGTGGAAACTGCTGAGCGACGGCACTTCTTCCAGCTTATGGCGGGGCGAGAGCCGCACCTATGAACGGGAAGCCCTTCTGATGCCGTACAGCGCCACCGTGTTCGGAGCCGTATAAACAACAAAAAACAAGGGCAGACTGCTTTTCGGCAGTCTGCCCTTGTTCTATCGGATTTTTAGCTGTTGGACGCGGTCTTTTCGCCCAGCGTAACATTGACCGTCTGCATCTGGCCGTCGCGGGCCACCGTGATGGCCAGCGTGTCACCGGCTGCATGCTTCTGCATCAGGGTGCCCAGATCATCCTTGGCGGCGATCTCGGAGCCGTCCACGCTGACGATGCGGTCACCGACCTTCAGACCGGCCTGATCGGCAGGGCCGCCCTTGGTCACGTCCACGATGTAGACACCGTAGGCGTTCACGCCCAGCTGCTGTGCCGTCTGTGCGTCGGTCACAGCCAGGTAGGTGATGCCCAGATAGGGGCGGCCGGTCACATAGCCGTTCTCCAGCAGCTCCTGTGCCACCTTGATGGCATCATTGATGGGGATGGCAAAGCCCAGGCCCTCGGCATCGCTGGAAGAGGATTTTGCGTTCACGATGCCGACCAGCTCACCGTTCATGTTGAACAGGCCGCCGCCGGAGTTGCCGGGGCTGACCGAGGCATCCATCTGGATCAGGGACATGGTGTTGGTGGAGTTGGTGCCCTGGATGGTCACGCTGCGGTTCAGTGCGCTGATCATGCCGCCGGTCACGGTGCCGCCCAGCTCACCCAGCGGGTTGCCCACAGCCATCACGCTCTGGCCCACCTTCAGGCTGTCGCTGTTGCCCACGGTGGCGGGGGTCAGGCCGTCAGCATCGATCTTGATGACCGCGATATCGCTGGTGGTATCTTCGCCCACAAGGGTGGCGGTGTAGTCCTTGTCACCAATGGTAACGGTGATGGTGGAAGCGCCGTCCACCACATGTGCACAGGTGAGGATGTAGCCGTCCGAGCTGATGATCACGCCGCTGCCGGCACCGCTCTCCACCTGATTCTGGCCGTACCACGACCACTGAGAGTAGACCACCTGCTCCGTAGTGATAACCACCACGCTGGGGCTGACCAGATCAGCCACCTGTTCAGTGGTCAGGCTGCTGCCGCTGCTGGATGCTGCGGTGATGGAACTATCCGAACCGGATGCACTGTCGGCCGTAGAGGAAGGTGCCACCTGCTGAATGACCACCTTGCCGCTGCCGCCAAACTTTGCCCCCACAAAGCCGCCCGCAAAGCCCATGGCTGCGGCCAGCACCAGCGCCACAGCGCTGCGTGCAACGCGCTTGCCATTGAACTTTTTCTTCTTTTTAGGGGGCTGCGCGTCCTGCGGCTGTACCGGATGTACCGGCGGCGTTGCACCGCCTGCGCCGTTGTCTGTCTGCGGGGCGGTGTAAGCGGTCTCCGGTTCCGGCTGCGGGTCGTTGTACTGGTTGGCGGTGTTCATGCCGCTGCTGCCCACATTGGGATAACCGGTATCTCCGCTTTCGTTTTTATCCTGAGAGGAATAATCATATTCCCATTTGTTCTCATTGTCCATGCTGATACTTCCTTTCCGTAAGGGATACGTCCACAGGAGCCCTGTTCCTTTGAACTGCTCCTATTGTAACCGTCAATTGTGAAAATCAATCGCGCGCGCCGTGAAGAAACTGTGAAAAAAAGACGCACTTTCCGCCCTTGACAGCGGCCTTTGCGCTTGCTATTGTAAAAGCGTAAATTCAGGAGGAACACACCATGGAACTGCACCGCACAGACGAGGGCTTTGCCCTCTATAAGGAAAAAACACAGATCGGCTTCTGCGCGCTCACGCCCGCCGCAAAGGGGGCTGCCATCACCGCGTTTGGCATCGAACCGCAGTGGCGGCGCAAAGGCTACGGCTCCTATCTATTAAAAGAAACTTTGCGCGCCTACGCCGGATACGACCGCGAAAAGGCTACCGTATTTACCGCCCCGCTGCCCGCCGATGCCGCAGAGCTTGCGTTCTGGGCAAAGTTCGGCTTTGCGGCAGAAGGCAGGCAGCTGGTGCGCCGCCGCACGCCGGACCTGACCGCCGTCAAGTTCGTGCAGGACTTTCTGGCCGCGCGGCTGGCACAGCCGCGCCTTTGCATCGATGCTACCTGCGGCAACGGCGGCGACACGGCCTTCCTGTGCGGCATCACCGCGCCGGAAGGAAAAGTAGTCGGCTTTGACGTGCAGGAAGCTGCCATTGCATCCACCCGGAAGCATCTGGAGCAGCTGGGCGTGCCTGCCGCCCGGTATGAGCTGCACTGCCAAAGCCACGCAGACCTTTTACAGATTGTGCAGCCCGGAACGGCAGATGCGGTGATGTTCAACTTTGGCTGGCTGCCCAGGGCCGACCACGCAGTGTTCTCCACGGCAAGCAGCAGCATCCCGGCCCTGCAGGCGGCTTTGGAAGCCGTGCGCCCCGGCGGCGTGGTGAGCGCCATCCTCTACAGCGGGCAGGTCATCGGCACGGATGAAAAGCAGACGGTGCTGGAATATCTCCGGGCACTTCCGCTCAAAAGTTTTACCGTTCTGGTGTGTGATTTTGCCAACTGGGCCGAAACCGCCCCTCTGCCCTGCATCATCCTGAAAAAATAACGAAAACACTTGCATTATGGAGCGTTTTCGGATAAAATAGGGTACGTATGTGTAAAAATATACTCCTTCCGTCATCGCTGCGCGATGCCACCTCCCTTTGAGAGGGAGGCTTTGGCAGGGCGAGAAGCTTTTCCTTTTCGCCAGAGGCTCCCTCATTGAGGGAGCTGTCACGGCATCAGCCGTGACTGAAGGAGTTCCATCCATTTCAGGAGAAATACTAGTTTATGACAAATCGTGAAGAAATCGAGCGCCGCCGGACGTTTGCGATCATCAGCCATCCCGACGCCGGCAAGACCACGCTGACCCGCGTGATCACCGGCGACATGCTGCCCACCGCCGGCAAGGTGCGCGTCTCCGGCAAGCTCGGCTACCTGCCGCAGGACACGCATGCCTCCGATCCCACACAGACCGCGCTCGACCGCATGATGAGCGCGCGCGACATCGCCACCATCATCAACCGCATCCGCAAGGCCGAAAAGGATATGACCGACCCGGATCCGCACGTGATGAGCAAGGCCATGACCCGGTACGACAAGGCCATGCAGGACTTCGACAAGGCCGGCGGCTACGCGGCCCAGTCCGAGGCGATTTCCATGGCCGCCTCGCTCGGCCTGCCGCAGGAGGTCATGGAGCAGCAGCTCGGCACGCTCTCCGGTGGCCAGCGCCGCCGCATCGTGCTGGCGCGCATCCTGTTCTCCAATGCCGACACCCTGATCCTCGACGAGCCGACCAACCACTTGGATGCCGATTCCATCGAATGGCTGCGCGGCTACTTGAAGAAGTACGAGGGCGGCTTCCTGGTCATCTCCCACTCCACCGAACTGCTGGACGAAGTGGTGAACAAGGTCTGGCATCTGGACGCGCAGCTCGGCCAGATCGACAT
>ERZ772991.2093-NODE-2093-length-15032-cov-4.487214_pt1 | contig 15032 bp, 10 predicted proteins | sample MGYA00511128_ERZ772991 | MGnify/ENA primary metagenome ERZ772991 (study PRJEB29015, sample SAMEA2737655) | human gut metagenome | biome: human gut; feature: human-associated habitat; material: faeces | place: China | collected 2012 ... | reverse complement strand
GCATATCTTCATGTGGGAAAGTAGGCCGCCGCCAAGGATTTTTCGAAGACTCCGTCGAGCAGACAATGCTCCGGAGTCTTTTTTTTTGCCCTGAAGCAGGCAGGCACGGCGTTTTCTCTCATCCGGCCGCGACCTGGGGGATATCAGCGTGTTTCCCAGGCCTTAGCAGCCTCTTTCCTGTGTAACATGCTGAAAACATTTATTAATTTTAAAATATCCGTTCAGAGCCCCTGAAAGGCCTTCAGACGTATTCTGTATCGGAAAATTAAAATCAGGGCCTCAGAAGACGATTTTAAAAAAAGATAGCTGATATCAAAATGTTAATAAATCGGAGCTGTTTTCTGCTGCCTGTGGCCGGATCGACTCTCAGGGCATTCTTCCTGTGCGGTGTTTTTTTGAGGAAAATGCGTAGCAGCTCTTAAGCTGCCGGGAAAAGCGACGATAAGAAAAAGTACACAGGCGACAGACGGTTTGCCCGAACCGTCTATGCAACAAGAAAAGCCCGCTCAGGATTGTCCTGGCGGGCTTTTCTGTTGTCTTCTTGAAGAAAGAGGGGGTGAGGCGGCGGAGGATTGTGCCTCGCCGTGCCGTGAGGTCTGATTTTCCCCAGGCAAACGAAAAGGGCCGCTTCCCTGAAGGAAACGGCCCTCTTGCTTTCGTGGTGTCGAGGGCGAGAGTTGAACTCGCACGGCGTAGCCACTGCCACCTCAAGACAGCGTGTCTACCAATTCCACCACCCCGACGCGCAAGAACCCTTATATGCTCAAGGCCAGGGCTTTGCAAGAAAATTTTTCCATTTCTGACAAAAAAATTCAGATGTCAGTGAACGGCATTGTCAAAACGCACAAAACCCGAGTTTCTTTGCACGCGGGCAGAAAATCGGGTTTTCCCTGTTTCCTTATTTTCTGACGGCATTATCTTCTAAAGGTACTTCCCGAGCGGGGAAGAGAGGCTTTCCGCATGCCATTGGCGGGAGAAGCGCTTTCTCCGGCAGTGGAAACAGGTCTGGCATAATATCAGCAAAAACAGGCAATTAAACCCGAAAGATATACCGCGTTTCAGAGACGCAGCAGATGGAGGTTTTCTTCATGGACATCAAAGGAACCATGGCTTCGCTCAACAAGCTCATGGAGGAAGGTCTCATTGATGAGGCCATGGCACAGTGTGATAAAATTCTGGGCGGGGAAAATGTTCCCGACGGCCTGCAGATTCTTGTCCTCGAGACCCTCGTGCGCGCTCAGCACGCGAAAGGCGATCTGGCTGGTGCCGAACAATCCTGCCGTAAGGAAGTAGAGCTTCTCGAGAAGATGTTCGGCAGGGATCATCCCCATGTGGCCATGGCTCTGCACAATCTCTCTATGCTTCTGGGAGAAGAGGGGAAGCATGAGGAGGCCATTCCGTACAGCCAGCGCGAGCTCGATATTGTTACTGCCAATACGCCTGAGGGAGGCACCGCTATAGCTGACGCACTGGTTACCCTTGCCGAGCATCACTATGAGCAGGGACGCTTCGATGTGGCCGAGCTTCAGGTGCAGCGCGCTCTTGATATTTATGAGGCCGCTGACGGCCATCACAGCCTCGGCGTTTCCACCTGCCTTAACAATTTGGCCGCATTTATGAGAACCGCAATCAGAATGAAGAGGGTGTGAAGTTCCTGGAAGAAGCCGCCACTATCCGTAAGGATATCCTTGGCACGCATCCGGACACAGCCTTCACCCTGCTGAACTACGGCACCGGCCTTGCCGCTCTCGATAAATTCCTGGACGCCTCCCGCGTGCTGGCCAAGGCCGCGGAAATGTATTCAGCTCTGGGCATGGATGACAACCAGTACGCCAGGGCAGCCCGTGACAATCTTAAGGTCTGCCAGGCCCATCTGCAGCCTAAGGCCTGTGACTGCTACGACCCCTATATGGGCAAGTAGGGTACTCTCTTTCATCGGTATCGGAGGGCTGTGGTACCCGCGCGCGGGCATCGCAGCCCTTTGTTTTGGGATGAATCATGGACGGCATGCAGAAAGCACGTCTCATTCTCGGCTTTTTTGACGCGGATCCGGCGGCCGGCGCGCCGGCATCCGCCGTTCTGGCCCGCGTGGAAGCGCTGTTCGGAGAAGGGGAGCGGGCGTATGTGGAACGCTACCGGGATCCGGCTGTCCGCGTGATGCGTGCGGAAGGGCGTCTGCTTCTGGCCGCTATGCTGCGCCTGGCCGCGTATCCGCTCCCTGTGAGGCTGACTCGCGGTCAATACGGCAGGCTCCTCTGTCAGGATGAAAACGTGACGTTTTCCCTGACCTACGCAGCCCGTCCGTTCTGCCTTCTCTGTGTGGGAGAGGGCTGTCCTCCCGTTGGCGCAGACGCTGAAACACCGGGCACGGATTTGTCCGCGGCGCCGTCAGTGCGCGCCTTTTCCACAACGGAGAGTCTGCGCATCCGGGAAGTCCTGCAGGCCTCAGGGCAGCAGGCTGCGGCACGGGAGGTCTGGCGGCGCTGGACAGTCAAGGAAGCCACGCTCAAGGCTCTGGGAACAGGATTATCCGTCAGTCCTGAGCTCGTGGATACGGGAACAGCCGCTACGCGGGGCATCACGCAGGTTCGTGGCCGCCTTTTTGCCTGGCGCTCTCTTGAACTCGAAGGGCGTTTTCTGAGCATGGCCGTACCTGTGGAAGAGGAAGCTCTCCTGGCCGGCGCGGAAATCCGCGTTCTCCCGCGGCCTTTGATATAAAAAACGGACCGGAAGGGGCTTCCGATCCGTTTTCAGGTTCCGGGGTTCTGCCCGGTTAATCGGCCTTGAAGACGATCTTGGGGCAGTTTTTGCAGACATCGCGTCCGGGGAAGTAATCCCCAGGATGCGTGATGGAGCTGTTGCCCGTTTTTTCGATGCGCGTGAGAAGCCGCTCAACAACGGCCCTGATTTGTGTGCCAGGAATAAAAACGTGTGTTTCCCCGCGCTCGGTTTTGCCGGCGTTGTAGGCGCCGGAGCATGCGGGTGTCATATTGAAGGTCTGTTCATTGTAGCAGTAAACGGTGCCGCCGCAGGCCGCTGAGCTCATGGTGATATTGGGACGCAGCGGGTGCGTGTCCGTGGCAGCCATATAGTCGCAGGCGAGGTGATAGGCCTGCAGATTGTCGCAGTAGAAATGCACCACATCCGGCTGTTCCTGAGCGGCACCCAGAGGACCTACGGCCACGCCGATGATGGAATGCAGGGGGAGTCTGGGCTTGGTGGACATAAAACGCTTCGTCTGCTCTTCATCGCGGCAGTATTTCAGCTGATTCTGTACGTCATCGTCATCGGGAAGGCGCAGGCCGAAGCTTATCTGGGAATCGAGGCAGCCCAGCCGGTCAAGGCGGCCTACAACAGTCTGGCCAGCCATGCGCGCGGCGATTTCCCACTGGCAGAAGGTGAGCTTCGTGGCGGGGATGACGTGAGGATTTTTTCTGGAGAATTCCTTCAGAGCGTCCTCAGTCGGCAGCAGTCTGACCGCGATGGGGTGATGGTACAGCCTGAGCTCGCGCATGAGCACGGTTTCCATGTCCTTGAAACTGATATTCATAGTGTGGTCCTCCTGGAAAATGCGGCCGTGGCCAGGGATAAGCTTTGAACGGATAGAACTTGCCTGGCGGCCGGACGGCAGGCGGGGACATGAGCACCTTTTCATGGAAGACGGCCCCGTGCCATGCCCGCAAATATACAGCCCGCGGGGACAAACGGCAAAGCCTCCCAGACACGTGCGGCATAAGCGGAAGTCTCAGGGGGCAGTCTGAGGAGCCCTGGAAAAATGAAGCCCCCGGCATGCGGAGGAGCGGATGCCGGGGGCGGTCTGTTCAGGGTGGATGGCGGACGATGTCAGGGGCAGCCAGGAACTTCGGTCCGGGAGTCTTTTCTTTCAGTTCCAGGAACGCCGGGGGGATTGTCCGGAGCCAGGTTTTTAGTCTTCCACATCCTTTTTGATGCTGAGGACGGTTCCGTCATTGGCGTCAACGATCACATCGAAAACCTCAGTACCCTTGACGACCTCAACCTTGTACTGGCCTTTCTTGTGTTTGTATTCCGCCTTGGCAGCGGTGCCGCCCACTTTCCGTTCAGCAGCGCTTATGGCCTGGGGAAGAGTGATTTTTGCGCTGGTCACGTTCAAAGCATCGTTACCGGCCTGTGCGGAATAGGGAGTCAGGGAAAAAACAGCCAGGGCTGAAAGAAGGGCGAAAGCGGCTGTGGAAAGACGAAGATGTTTTTTCATGGTGTTGTTTCCTTTGTTGGAATTCCAGAAGGTGCGCACAGGGCATCTTTAGCGGTGAAAAAATGGGGCTGGTCAAAAACCATTCCTCAAAAGAGGAAGCAGACCTTTGGATCTGGAAGGGATTCCGTGTTATTTGTTCCGTAGCCAACCAAAAATAAAAAGGCAGGAATCCCATGAAAAACACTACCGTACCTGTTGCCGTTAAGCAATCTGTCCACGCTCCCTGGTGAGAAATGAACCGATCAGGATGACGGCGGTCATGAAAACAATCTGCGGGGCGTGTTCCCGCCACGGGTAGCATTTAAAAAATCATTGAGAGATACGGGCTGCATGAGAGCCTCCATAAGGCTGAGGCGTTTTCATGGCTTATCGAATGCGCCGTAAAACCCCGCCCTTCAGGGCTGGGGATATAAGGCGCGTCCGCCGAATTTGCGTAAGCAATTGAAGGCGGAGAATTCTCTAACTGTTGTATTAGCTAAAAATATGTAGTATAATACAACTATGAATAGAGTATACCATTCAAATCACAATATCGTGTATTCCTGTAAGTACCATATCGTTTTTTGCCCTAAGTATCGTCGCAAAGTACTGGTGAATGGTGTGGATGTGAGGTTAAAGGAGCTCATCAGCTCCATAGCCGACGAAAACAAGTTTGAAGTCATCGAAATGGAAATCATGCCAGACCATGTGCATCTGCTTTTGGAGGTAGACCCGCAATTCGGAATCCATAAAGCAGTAAAGACAATCAGGGGCAAGACATCGAGGATACTTCGCCAGGAATTTCACTGGCTGACAACGAAACTGCCTACGCTTTGGACGAACTCCTATTTTTGCTCAACAGTAGGCGGCGCGCCGCTTGAAATCGTCAAGCAATATATCGAGAGTCAGAAAACGTCGCAAAGGAAGTGAAAGAAATGGAAACGTACACGCTCGGCTACAAGTTCCGCATCTATCCGAATGCGACGCAGGCGCGTCTCATCCATCGGACGCTCGGCTGTGCCCGTTTCGTGTACAACCATTTCCTCGCTGTCCGCCGCGACCAGTGGAACGCGAACCGCAAGTCCATTGGCTACACGGAATCCAGTAGATTGCTCACTGACCTCAAGAAGCGCGAGGAAACTGCGTGGCTGTCCGAAGTAGACAGCATGGCATTGCAGGAAGCCCTGCGCAACCTCGACCGTGCATTCCAGAATTTCTTCGATAAGCGGGCAAGATACCCGCGCTTCAAGTCGAAGCATAGTCATGCGCAGTCCTACCGGACACGCAATCAGTCAAACGGTGTGCGCATCGTCGGCAAGAGAATCAAGCTGCCGAAAATCGGCCTTGTGAGAATCAAGCAGAGCCGCGAATTTTCAGGCAGGATTCTCTCCGCAACCGTGAGCCGCACAGCGTCCGGCAAATACTTCGTCTCGCTCTGCGTAGAGCAGGACAAGGCAAAGCTCTTGCGTCCGAATGCAGGCGGGCAGATTGGCATCGATGTCGGCATCAGGGAATTCTATACGGACAGCAACGGCAATACCGTTGAGAATCCGAAGCCGTTAAAGAAGCTCCTACGGAAGCTAAAGCGCGAGCAACGCAGGCTGTCCCGCAAGCTGCCCAGGTCGCAGAACCGGGGCAAGGCGCGTGTGCGCCTCGCCCGCGTCCACGAGCGGATAGCGAATATCCGCAAAGATTTCCTGCACAAATGCACCACGCGGCTTGCCCGTGAAAACCAAACGGCAGCCGTGGAGCATTTGAATGTGAAGGGAATGCTCAAGAACCACAGGCTTGCGCAGGCAATCTCGGATGTGAGCTGGTCAGAGTTCTTCCGCCAGCTTGCATATAAGATGGAGCTGCGCGGCGGCGAGCTATTAAAGGTCGAGACCTTCTATCCGTCGAGCCAGACGTGCAGCGTCTGCGGCTATCAAAACACCGAGGTGAAGAACCTCGGCGTCCGCGAATGGACGTGCCCGCAGTGCGGAGCGCATCACGACCGCGACCATAACGCGGCAAAGAATATCCTGCGGCGAGCCTTGGAGAACAAAGCCAAGGCAGCCTAGCATAGCAAAAGTACCGTGGGGCACACGGAAACTCACGCTTGGGGAGATCGTGTAAGACGCCAAGTCCTAGGATGCGGCGCAGTGGTCGTCGAACCAAGAATCCCCCGGATTTATCCGTGGGGAGTGTCAAGGAGTAGCCGGTGAAACTTAGAGGAAACTGAGCAGGAAGAGACAGGCAGAAGTTTTTTGTCCGCATCCCAGGCATTGAAATTCCCGCCTGGAAAATTTGAAAGTCACGGGATGTTCTGCTGATATTGGAATGTTATGAGCGAGCCGGATACCAATAAACGTGCGCAAAGCCCCAGACCGACAGTCTGCTACATGTGTTCCTCGGAATGCGGGCTTCTGGTGAGCGGGGATCCATCAGCCGGACTGCGCCTCGCCGGCAATCCGGCGTCGCCCATGAGCCGCGGAGGCCTGTGTCCCAAAGCCGCCCTCGCTGAGAGCCTCCGGCGCTTTCCCGGCCGTCTGCGCACGCCCCTGAAGCGCACCGGTCTCCGTGGGGAAGGGCTCTTCAGGCCGGCATCCTGGGAAGAAGCCCTGGAGGATATTTCCCGCAGGCTGCGCGTGGCGCGTGAACTGTATGGCCCGGAATCGCTGACTATCCTTTTTGGGGAGAAGCCTGATCACGACATGGTCTATGATTTCGCGGCCATGTACGGCACGCCCAATGTTCTGGATCACAACAGCCTCTGCGATACGAGCCGCCGTTACGGTTTTTCCCGGGTTTTCGGTGACGGGCAGGAACGTCCTCTGCCGGATCTCCAGCGCCCGCTCCTCACGGAAGAAGGCGTGCGGAGCGGGCATGACTGCCGTCTGCTCGTGCTCTTTGGAGAGAATCCCGCAGAGGCGAGACGCTTTTTCTGGCTGTGGGACGGCATACTCGGGGCGCGCCGTTCGGGCATGCGTCTCATCGTCGCGGATCCCCTCAGGACGCCGGCCGCGCGGGAGGCTGATCTGTGGCTGCCCGTACTGCCAGGGGAGGACTGGGCTCTCATCATGGCCGTGCTGCGCCGTCTTCTGGAGACAGGGGCCGGCATGGACAGGGATTTCATGGAAAAGCACACGAAGCGCTTTGAGGAACTGCGTCAGCTTGTGGTGACGGAACGGCGCGATCCGGAAAACGGACTGGTCCTGCACGGTGTGCCCTGGGCTGCGGCGCGTACCGGGCTTCAGGAAGAGTCCGTGGAGGAACTCGTTCATGCCATGACGTCCATCCATCCGGCAGCCGCCATGGTGGGGATGAACGGGGTGGCGCATCACCGGTCCGGCTATCTCGCGGCCCAGGCGCTGGCTCTTGTCATGGCGCTGACCGGGAACGTGGATGTTCCCGGCGGGCTCATGCTCCGCAACCGGGATCCTCTGAATCGTCCCGCGAAGCGTCTCGCCGCAAATCTCGGTGAGCAGGCGTACAGGCACAAGGATGTGTACGGTGCGTATCCGGAAGCGGGGCAGGGCGTGGTGCAGCGCATCCCGAAGGATATCCTGGAGGGCGTCAGTCTGACGAAGGGGCCTTTCGCGGGCGGGAAGTACGTCACGAAATCGCTTCTTGCCGTGCACACCAATCCTCTGCTCACGGCTCCGGAAAGCGCGCTCTGGCGCAAGGCGCTCACGGAAAGGGACAGGGATACCCCGGAAGAATACCGGCTCGGACTTTTTGTTGTGAACGCCACGCTTATGAACGAGACGGCGCGCTACGCGGACTGGGTTCTGCCCATGGCCCATTTTCTGGAACGCCAGGGCGTGGTCTGGCAGGAGACGGGCAACCCCGTTTTCGCGCTGCGCGAAGCCGTGGCAGAGCCCCCGGCTGGCGTGCTTTCTCCTCTCGTGCTGTGGAAGGCTCTCGCATCGGCCACCTTTCCCGGAAAAAAGCCCAGGGGGACGCTGGCCGCGGAAAATGACGACGCCTGGTGCAACGCCGTTCTGGCGCCCCTCGCTGAATATTTCGGAGGAGTTCCGGCCTGCGCGTGGCTGCGCGCGCACGGAGGCTTCCTGTCCCTGCCCGCCGCGTACCGTAAATATGAAAAAACCGGATTTGTTCTGGGAGAGAGCCGGATTGATCTCATGCCTGAAGCCCTCAGACGCTACAGGGATGAACTCCGGGGGACGCCCCCTGCCGGTTCCGTATCCGGGAAGACGTTCCGTCTGATCAGCGGGCGCAGCCCCTGGCAGACGCACACCATAACCCAGGATCTTTATCCGGCGGGCGACGCGAGGCGCAGGGTGACCATGCTCATCAACGACAGGGACGCGGAGGAACTCGGGCTTCAGAGCGGTGACAAAGCCGTGGTATCCGGCACGAAGGGCAGCATCCGCGTCATTCTGGAGACAAGCGCGGATCTGCGCCGCGGCGTCCTGCGCGGCCAGTACGGCTGGGGCACATCGGCAGGCCTCCTGCGCTTTTCCCTGGAAGGTTCCTACAACCTGAACGAACTCACGGACGCTGACGCTCTGGATCCGGCCACGGGGGACGCCTGCTTCGGGGATCTCCGGGTGACGATCCGGAGGGAGAAATAAAAAATCCCCGGCCTCCTGCAGGAGGGACCGGGGACTGTGTGTTTTAGAAGGATTCTTTCATGAGATCCTCACCGCTCTGGCTGGTATCAACAGGCGGCGCGATAGCTCCGGCACTGGGCGGAGGCAGCGAGCTGTCGTCGCCGGTTCCGCCGGAGTCGTCTGTGGCCGAGAGTCCGGAGTTGGGATTGCCCTGGAAGGCGAGGCCGTCCTCCACAATGATGCCGTCAGGCTTGGTGAAGTCCTGAGGCTGATCGTTATAGTACTCGTCAGCTTTGACGCGGTAGTTCCGGAAAATGGGTGCCGCTGTACGGCCGCCCTGTTCCTGGCTTCCGAGAGAGTGCATCTGGTCGTAGCCGACGTAAACGCCCGTGCACAGGTAAGGCGTGAAGCCGATGAACCAGACGTCGTTCGTGTCGTTGCTGGTGCCGGTCTTGCCGGCGATGTGGCGGCCCTCGATGCGGGCGCGGGAACCGGTTCCGCGGTTCACGACTTCCTGCAGGAGCATGTCGATCTGATAGGCGTTCTGCGGGGTGACGGCCACCCAGTGTTCGGGATCCTGCCTGTAGATCTCCTTGCCGCTGGCATCCTTAATGGACGTGATGATGCGCGGGCGCACGCCCAGGCCGCCGTTGGCAAAGGCCGCGTAGGCCTGGGTCAGGTTCAGGGGAGAGAGGGCCACGGCGCCGAGGGAGATGGTCAGGTTGCGCGGGAAGTCGGGTTCGATGCCGAGCTGTTTGGCGCGCTCGATGACCTTGTCCACGCCGATGGCTTTGCACAGGCGCACGGTGGGGATATTGCGGGACTGGGCGAGAGCCAGATGCAGCGGCATTTCGCCCTTGTAGCTGTGTTCGAAGTTGCCGGGCCTCCAGACCTTGTGCGTGTAGGGATCAACGTATTCGAAGGGAGCGTCGAGCACAGGGGACGTGGGGGTAAATCCGTTATCCAGGGCCGCGGAGTACACCACGGGCTTGAAACTGGATCCGGGCTGCCGGCGGGCCTGGGTGGCACGGTTGAAATGGCTGTTGCCGAACTGGTAGCCGCCGATGAGGGCGACCACGTCACCGCTCTGGGGCTCGATGGAAACGAGGGCGCCCTGTACGAGGGGCTCCTGCTGGAGCCTGAGCGGAATGGCCACGCCTCTTTTGAGCCCCATGGTGTTGCCGGGCACGTATTCGGGTTCCGGAGCCGCTGCCTCTTTGTCCTTGCCCTTCTTTTTGTCGGGCTGGACTTTTTCCTTGTGGGCAACGGGCTTTTTGTTCTCAACGGCGGAAACCCAGATGACGTCACCCTCGATGGCGATACGGCCCTTGCGGTTGATGCCGACGTACTTCGAGGTATGACGGGCCCAGTCCATGTCGCCGGAGGAAATCACGCCGGTATAGCCGTCGCCGAGATCAACGGTCAGGCTGCCGTTGTTTTTGGTGACAACGGCCTGCGTCCATTTTCCTCCGAGAAGATCATCGGGCTGGAAATGTTTTTTGCTGAGGAAGGTCTGCTTCTGATCTTCCGTGTTGAGATGCTGCAGGGGGCCGCGCCATCCCTGACGCTTGTCAACGCCCTCGAGTCCGCGGCGCAGGGCTTCTCCGGCGAGCTGCTGCTGGGTGGGATCCATGGCGGTCTGCACGGTGAGGCCGGCTTCGTAGACGTAATCCTCGCCGTTGCGGTAGGTCTCGACGCCGAGGGCCTTGAGGTTGTCGGGAGTGAAGAATTCGATAAGCAGGCGCCTGGCTTCCTCGAAGTACCATTCGGCTGCGCCGGACTGGCCTTCTGGCATGCTCCAGTAGACAAGGGGCTCATTGATGGCTTTCTCGTAGTCCTCGGGGGTAATCCAGCCGAGGGTCTTGAGGCGGCCGAGCACCTCATGCTGGCGCTGCTTCGCGGCTTCCGGATGGCGGAAAGGATTGTAGCGGCTCGGCGCCTGGGGCATGCCCGCGATCATGGCCGCCTCGGCGAGAGTCAGGCTGGCAGCGGGTTTGCCGAAATACGTCTTGGCCGCGGCTTCAACGCCGTAGGCGTGCTGGCCGAGATAAACATAGTTGAGGTAAAGGGAGAGGATCCTGTCCTTGGAGAGCTTGTGTTCCAGCTCGATGGCCAGGATGGCTTCCTTCATTTTACGCGTGTAGCTGCGTTCGGGAGAGAGGAGCAGCTGTTTCACAAGCTGCTGCGTTATGGTGCTGCCGCCCTGGCTCTTGGTGCCGCGGGAGAAGTTCACCAGCAGGGCGCGCAGGATGGCTACGGGGTTGATGCCCGGATGTTCGTAGAAGGAGCTGTCTTCAATGGCCAGGAACGACATGGGCAGGTATTTGGGCATGTCGCTCAGCGTGATGATAAAGCGCTTCTCGTGGGAGAGTGTGCCCAGAACGGAGCCGTCACGGGCGTAGATGGTCGTGGTCTGCGAGGCGTCGAACTTCGTGATCTTGTCGAGTTCCGGCAGATCGCGGGAAACCCAGACGAAGAGGAAAATGACGCAGACAACGACGAGGATGCCGCAGGTGAGGAACAGCCCGAGGAATCCGCTGACAAAATGCCAGAGGCAGCCGTGACGCTGGCGCGGCGGTTTTGCCTTTTTCCCTTTTTTCTTCTTCTGATCAGGAGCTCCGGGCTGCGCTTCCCGCGTCTTCGCGCTTTTCGCGGAAACTCCGGGAGCGTCCATGTTCAGGGTGAGACCGCCGTCAGGGGCAGAGCTTTTTTCCTGCGGCGTTTTTGTATTTTTCATGAAATCGGAAAGGTTCATCGAGAGGCCCCGGTTGCAGATGAAGAGTGAGGGCCAGCCGCGGACCGCTGAGGGGCCTCTGCGGCTGAGAGACAGACACGGGAAATATTCAAAATATAACCCAATGTCAAAAAACGGGAAAGCCCGGATTCACGGAATAAAGAGACGGAACGGGCTGCCCGGCATGTTTTTTTGTGAAATTTTACGGAGTGCCGGACGTTTTCCTGGCGGTTTCCCGGACAAAACGGCCTTTTCTGAAGGGAACAAAAAAGGCCGCATCCCTCAGGATGCAGCCTCTTATTGTCATGGTGTCGAGGGCGAGAGTTGAACTCGCACGGCGTAGCCACTGCCACCTCAAGACAGCGTGTCTACCAATTCCACCACCCCGACGCACACGAAGACTTCTACTGGAAAGCGGAAAAGAATGCAAGCAAAAATTCAGAAAAATTCTTTTTGTCACGAAAAGGCCACGGAACGGGTGTAAAGAAGGGCCTTCGGGGAGAGCGGCTCCGGAACGTTTCTGCTCCAGGCGGAACCCGGGCGGCGGAAGGCCGCCGTTATCTTGCGCTGGCCATGCCCCGGCTGTATAACACAGTGGGCAGATGCACATTCTGAAGGAGGGCCTTCCGGAGGACCGCAGGGGGATCTGGGAAGGCCCCGCATCCTTATTAGCGTAAGGGCCGGAGGAGGCTGCGCCCGAATCTGCCGTCAAGGAGGCTTCCCATGGACGAAGTTTTTCAGCGTTTCCTGCGTCAGTCCGGTCCTGTTCTCTGTCTGGATATCGGCAGCGTGACCCAGGACGTGGTGCTGGCGCGAAGCGGTGTCGATACCGAGAACTGGCCCCGCTTTGTTCTGCCCTCGCCGTCCCAGACCATCGCCCAGCGTATCCGGGAGCTGACACTCCTGAGAAGGGACGTGTGGCTGTACGGGGCCGAGATGGGCGGCAATTTCGCTCCGGCTGTGGAATCCTGCCTGAAGTCCGGGCGGAATATCTACGCCACCAGGGCGGCCGCTGATTCCCTTGACCGGAACCCTGCCATGGTGCGCCAGATGGGCGTGGTCATTACGGAAGTCTGCCCGGACGGATGCGTGCCCGTGGATCTCCGTGACTATTCGCCACAGTTCTGGGACAACTTTCTGCGTTCCGCCGGCATGCCCCAGCCGCATCTCGTGCTCGCGGCCGTTCAGGATCACGGTATTCCTTCCCGCGGCAGCAACAGGGCTTCGCGCAGGGAGTATTTCGCGAAACTCCTGCAGACGACGCCATCGCCCATCAACTGGATGACGCGCCAGCCTCCGGCTGAGATGACCCGCCTCGTGACGCTGGCCCGCGAAACCGGCGGCCCCGTGGCCGACACGCTGACTGCCGCGCTCCTGGGAGCGCTCTCCGAGAGGACAGTCATGCAGCGGAGCTTCCGTCAGGGCATCACGGTGATCAATATCGGGAATGAGCATCTTTTCGCGGCCCTGGTGTACCGCGGGACTGTGCGCGGCCTCTACGAATGCCATACCAGGGAAATCGGCCGCGACGAGCTCATGGAGGACCTGCGGGACTTCAGGAGCTTCACGCCGGCAGACAGGTTCCACACCAGGAGCGAGCGCGGCGTGATTTACGGCCCGGTCACGGGCGAGGGGGGGACGTACGAGCCCACCTTCATTCTCGGGCCGCAGCGCAACAATCTTTCGGGGTACGGCACCTTCATCGCTCCATACGGTGAAATGATGACAGCCGGAGCCATGGGACTCCTCTGGGGACACGCCATTCTTCACTCCGGCCGGGTGACGCCGGCGAAGTAGGCGCCAGCCCCCTGTTTCCTGCCATTTTCCGGAAAGTATGCCGGAGAGTCTCCGCGGACCCGTGAAGACCCGTCCGGGGGCTTTTCCCGTGCCCGGACTCCTTTATTGCGGCTGAGTGCGTTCTGGGATAAAAGAGTCACAATTCGTGAAGGCTGCTTCACTGGTGCGGCATGCCGCGCCGGGAACGGACACGCCGTCAGGAAGAGGAAAGAGGGGCTCCGCGTTTTATGGAGCTTTCAGCAGAACAGCGCGGGTGCGACATCACCCGCCGGGAGAGAGAGAAGACACGTTCCTGCCATAGCGGGATGGGCGTTCTTCATCGCCCCCTAAATCCCCGGCGTGAGCCGCGGCGGATATGGCAAGGAGAGGACACTGATGCAACACGATGCGTACGATGAGGAAGAATTCTGGAGCAGGGATCAGATTGAGGCGACGCAGCTCGCGCGCCTGAAGAACGTGGTGGCCCGCGTGTACAAAGGGTGCGAGTTCTACAGAAAGCGCCTTGACGAGGCCGGCGTCACTCCTGACAGCATCAAAACCCTCGATGACATCGAGAAGATCCCCATGACTTCGAAGGACGATCTCCGCTCCCAGTATCCTCTCGGACTGGTCATCGTTCCCCGCAACCAGCTGGTGCGCCTGCACTGCTCGAGCGGCACCACGGGCACGCCCGTGGCTATCGCCCACACCCAGAATGATCTGAATGTCTGGGCCGACCTCATGGCCCGCTGCCTGCACATGGTGGGCGTGCGCAAGGATGATGTCTTCCAGAATATGTCCGGCTACGGCCTCTTCACCGGCGGACTCGGTATCCATGCCGGCGCGGAGCGCCTCGGCTGCATGACCATTCCCGCCGGCCCCGGCAACACCCTGCGCCAGATCAAGCTGGTCAGGGACTTCCATACCACCGTGGCCCACATTCTGCCTTCCTACGCGCTCATCCTGGGCGAACGCCTGCGTGAGATGGGCGAGGATCCCCGCAAGCTTCCCCTGCGTATCGCCGTGGTCGGCGCCGAGCCCTACACCGAGGGATTCCGCAGGCGCATCGAGGAACTCTTTGATATCAAAGTGTACAATTCCTACGGCCTCTCCGAAATGAATGGCCCCAGCGTCGGCTTTGAGTGCCTCGAGCAGAACGGCCTGCACATCTGGGAGGACGCCTACCTTGCGGAAATCGTGGATCCCGAGACGGGAAAGCACGTGAAACCCGGCGAGATCGGCGAGCTCGTCATGACCACGCTCAAGCGCGAGGGCATGCCCATCCTGCGCTACCGCACCCGCGACCTCACGAGATTTCTGCCCGGCGAGTGCGCCTGCGGCCGTCATCACCGCCGCATGGACCGCATCGTGGGCCGCTGCGACGACATGTTCATCTGCAAGGGCGTCAACATGTACCCCCAGCAGATTGAGCAGGTCATCATGCAGTTCAAGGAAGTGGGCAAGAACTACGTCATCCAGCTCGACAGCGACGGCCTCGGCGACGTCCTGCGCGTGAAAGTTGAAATCCGCGATGAATACTTCGTGGACGACATGCGCGTCCTGCAGGGCCTGCAGCAGCGCATCGCGAGACGCCTCAGGGACGAGATTCTTGTCACCCCCAAGGTCGAGCTCTGCCAGAGCAATTCCCTGCCCGTGAAGGACGGCAAGGCCGTCCGTTTCGTGGATCTCAGGAACAAGAAGTAACGATACCGGGAAGGGCGCCGCGCGGCTCAGTCCGCCCGGCGCCCCCGCG
>ERZ772991.2087-NODE-2087-length-15057-cov-9.735769_pt1 | contig 15057 bp, 8 predicted proteins | sample MGYA00511128_ERZ772991 | MGnify/ENA primary metagenome ERZ772991 (study PRJEB29015, sample SAMEA2737655) | human gut metagenome | biome: human gut; feature: human-associated habitat; material: faeces | place: China | collected 2012 ... | reverse complement strand
ACCCAGGAGTCCTCGCCGCCGACCTTTACGCCGGTGAGCAGCCCCTTTTTGCTTGTCTCAAGACACCACTCGGAAGTCTCGCCCTTCATATATACAGAAGAGTACCATGCGCCGCACTCGTAGGTGTGGTACATATTGTTGCGCATCCAGTTGTCGGAAGAGAGAAGATAAGTGTTCCTTCCGATAAAACACTCCCGGGCACGGTAGAGTGTCGTCAGCGTATTCTTATTGTGATATTCCGGGTTGTAGAGAAGCTTCACGCCGAACTTGTCGATCAGATACTCGAACTTCTCCTTCAGATATCCCACGACGATGGTGATATCCGTGACGCCCGCTTCATGCAGCTGCTTGATCTGCCGCTCGATCATGCGCTCGCCGTAGACCTCAAGAAGTCCCTTCGGCGTCTCGAAGGTCAGCGGTACAAATCTGGACCCGAATCCCGCCGCGAGGATCACGGCGCTGTCCATCCGGTAATTTCTTAAAAGATCCACACCGCCTTTTAATAAGGAATAAGATCCGTCCACCGGATCAAAAGAAAAAAGCTCCTGGTCCAGACCTTCCTTCACGAGATGGTTGCAGGTCCCAAGGGAGATATCCATCGCCGCCGCCAGCTCCCGCTGTGTCATCTTGTTGTTCTCATAAATATTCCTGCAGAGTAATCCCAAACGATCCATAGTCGTCCTCCGAATCAAAGATGTTTGCATCGCTTATTATTACTGTTTAATAATAAGGAAGAAACTGATAAAAATGAACATGTTCAAAACGAAAAAATAAATAGATATATATGAACATTATAACACGTACTTCTGATAATACAAGATGATATTTTGAACATGGAATTATCACGTTCAAAATATCTTGAAAAACATATAAAAATGAACACTGTGTAATGACACATCCTTGCCACAAAGCTGCCACAAAGTGGGAAAACGGGCATATTGTACTAATATCTATACAATAGCGGCTAAAAATAGCATTCGCGTAAGGATTTCGTAAGAAAATAAAAACAAAAAAGATATGGAAATTCTTAAGAAAATATACTATAATACCAGTGTATTCGAGGTACAGAGTATTTCTGGAAGCGAAGTAAGATAGTTCCCTTTATTAAAAAATCTTCATTTTTTGTAAAAAAACTATTGATAATTTTACTTATCGGAAGTATAATGCTCTCGTAATGCAATTGGGATTTTTAAAACAATTTCAAAAACACAAAAAGGAGAGTGCATTCATTATGAGAAAGCAGACTAAATTAGTAGCAGTTGTTTCTGCATCTGCACTTCTTGCATTAGGCGCTTCCCTCACATCTTTCGCAGCTTCCAAGGGAACTTGGATGATGGTTGATGGTGAGTGGTATTGCTATGACAAGAACGGCGATGCTTACGAGAACACATTCTGCACAAGCAATGGTAAAGATTACTATGTAGGAGATGACGGACAGCTTGTTCGCTCCGCGTGGGTTGAAGATGACGGAAATTACTATTTCGTTAACAGCGCTGGTCAGAAGATCACAAACGACTGGAGATTAACTGCTCCGTATGATGATGATTCTGCTGAAGAGCAGTGGTATTATTTCAAATCCAACGGTAAGAGAGCCGAGGATGAGAAGATCACTTACAAAGGAAAAACATATTTCTTCGACAGCGAAGGCGAGATGCTCACTGGTTGGGTTCAGAAGAGCGGTGACGGCTGGGACGAGGCTTCCACTGCTGATGTTAAGGGAACCGAAACATATTACTGTGACGAGACAGGTGTGCGTCTTGAAAATTCATGGGTATATGATTATGCTCCGGATGTAGATCAGGACGATATCAACTCTGATGATGATGAACACTGGTATTACTTAAAATCCAGCGGTAAGGCAGCAACTGGCAAAAAATCAAACGTTAAAGGTCAGACATATTTCTTCGATGAGGAAGGAAAAATGCTTACAGGCTGGGTAGTAAAGACAGGTTCCAACGGCTATACACAGGCATGGAATGACGATGACGATACAGATGGTCATTTTGAGACAACTCTTAGCGAACTTAATGCATCTGAGATCCACTTCTGCGGCGATGAAGATGACGGCCACATGAAGAAGGACAAGTGGGTCAAAGCATACAGCAACACTCAGTACGGCGAAGATGACGATGACAATGATAAATATTGGTTCTGGATCAACAAGAGCGGTGATGTTTACGTTCCGGATGATTCCAAGGAGACTGGCATCGGAGCTACAAGATATAAACTGGATGATTGCGAAGGGGATACGTTCGACGATCAGTTCAAAGAAGACAACTATGATGATGATGACAACACGATTGGTCTGACAATGTATGAGAAGAAGATCAACAGCAAGACTTACTACTTCAACGCAAATGGTCAGATGCTTTCCAAGTTTGTAAAGACAGATGCTTCTGACGAAGAAGATGGTGTTGCAAAGATGTACTATCTTGGTGGTTGGGATGACGGCTATAGAAAAGACGGTTCTCAGACAATCAAAGATGAGGCTGGTACCGCAGCACGTTTCTACTTTGCTACAAGCGATAACAAAGATGAGGGCTACTTCAACGCTGCTGGTATCAATGGTGCTAAGAGCGGCAAGCTTTACAGCGATGGTCTCCTTGTGACAGCAGATGATGATAAGTATGAGATTAAGGATGTAACAATTTATACTGTAGCAGAGGGTCAGACTACAGCTACAGCTCAGGTAGCAAGCTACATCGTTAATAAGAGTGGTTCCATTCAGACAGCTGCAAAAGAATACAAAGATGATGATGATGTTGTAGTTGATGCTACTGGTTTCTCATTTAGCGGTACAAAGGGCGCACTTTACAAAAGCTTTAACACAAGCACAGTAGCTACAGGTTCTAACGCTACAAAATAATCTTCCCTATTAGCTCTTTTCTATTGCCCAAATCAGCACAATTGCTGATGGTGACAACCTAAAAATCCGATTGCAGATAGGAGGCCGGTACGTTTTGTACCCGGTCTCCTTTGTGTAAATAGCAGTGTAAATAAAAACAATTACCTATGCTTTACATCAAAAAATAGCAATGCATTCAGAATTGTTATAAGCTCAGTAATCTTGGCAAGGAATATCCTCCGCATCAATTGGACTAAAGCCCATAACAAAAACGGACGGGAATTTCTTCCCGTCCGCGCTTTGCAATTAGAATTTCGTAAAATTCGAAATTAGTTCTGCGGCATTACGTCGTAGATGTCGATCGGAGTTGTAATATCATCCTCAACAGTTAAGCCATCCTTAAGGCTATACTTCCAAGCTGTACTATCTGTTACGAAAGCATCTTTAGGAAGGTTCTTTGTTGTGAACAGAACTTCATTATCTTCTTTGTAATCTACACGATTCTTCTGGATAGAACCGTTCTTGTTAACGATAAATGTATGCTCAACACCATTCTCATCTGTAATAGTAGCTAACTGATACTTGTAATCATCAGCCTTGATTAAGAGACCCTTGAAGTAGAGGTATCCAGACTTGTTACCTGTAATACCAAGACCCTTAGTGTTACCTGTTGTCTTGTTCTCGAAGAAGAACTTGTAGGAATCACCGTTGTCATCTTTTACAGACTGGGAACCTGTCTTCATGGAACCATCATCAGAACCACCAAAATAATACATTCCTAAGTCAATTTTAGCTTTCGGCTTAGAAGCATCTGTGCGATCAATGTATGCTTCTTTAACATGGATGAAGTTATTTACCATCTCACCATCTTTATTGAAGAAGTAATCCTTGGAATTAATTTTCTTCTTTGCAATGCTGAATGCCTCACCATCGTTTTTAACTTCAAGTGCACCATCGCCTAAATTATACTTATATGCAATACCAACGAAATCGCCAGCATTATTATCTTTCCAAGCCGGGATGTAAACTTTACCGTCTTTCTCAAGCCAGTACCAGTACTTATCATCATCCTCGTCTTCTTCGTATGCATCTTCCGGTCTCCAGGTCTTAATCCATTTGTTCTTCTGAACATGGCCGTCTGCCTTATCTTCATCGTATAAGCAGTAGTAAACATCAGCAATATTCTCATTGTTTACAGCATAAGACTCGGTCTCACCGTCAATTTCGATTGCAATCTTAGATTCAGGCGATTCCAGCGCAAAATCGATATAGCGGTGCCGACCATAGATGTCCACGCAGGGGTACTGGACCTGCAAATTTTCGGTTTTCTCAGGCCCAAAAGCCTCACAGAAAAGCTGTACAAACAGCTCCTCTGCACGGCTATTGACACTGGTTGCTTTTGATAGCTCCATGATGGCCTCCTAAAACGATATTCCCAATTAAGATTTATAATTTTATTATATCATACGCAAAAAGCTCTGTATAGTTTGTTTCTTTGGCAAGGTTTTCTGACCTTGTTTCTTAATTCTATACCTTTATAAGAGAACTCATTGATTTTTTATTTGACTGACGTTTCCAAAAAATAACCATAAATTTTTTCTCAAAAGACTTAACTCTACTGCATCCATGGGCTTCTACTAAGCGAAGACACTTACAGTTGGAAGTGAAAGCGGGGTTTTACCATGGATTATAATGCAGTTTTGAATCGTGTACGCCCGATGCTGACGAACGGCAATCACCTGTCTGCGCAAGGCTTTGATGCGCTGTTTGGTTCCTGTTCTCAGCAGGAACAGGAGCATCTGCTGGCCGAGCTGGCGGGGCTCGGCATCCTAGTGGATACCAGCGCCGCTATACCCAGCAGCAGAAAGGCCACTTCTTTCTGCCGCAGCGACTTTACCTCCAAGCAGCTTTGGTCTATGACCAACGAGCAGCTCTGCGTATTGGCACAGCAGGGTGATGAGAGCGCCAAGGAGATCCTCGTGCGCAAGACCGCCGGTTTTGTCCACCTGATGGCCCGCAGAGTTCCGCAACTGCTCGCCCATAGCTGCCTGACCGAGGAGGACAACTTCCAGAACGGCATTCTGGGACTGTTTACTGCGGTCCAGCGGTTCGATGCGCTGCAGGGCTACAGCTTCCTGACCTACGCCGCTTACTGGATCCGCCAGTCCATCCTGCGCGAAGCCATTAACACCGGCCTTACGGTACGCATCCCGGTACACTATTTTGACACGCTCTGCCGGGTGCGTGTCGTCTGCACTACCTGTATGCAGCTAGATGGTCCGGATCTCTGGCATGCCATTGCCGAGGCTGAAGCCAGCAGCGGTCACTCCTGCACAGTGGAGCAGGCGCGCCGCTACCTGAGCGACATGCTCGTTTACCTCAACGTTACCAGCCTGAACCTTATGGTCGGCGAGAGCCACGACACCGAGCTTGCGGAGCTTCTGGCGGATGACGTCAGCCCCGATCCTGTGGACACTGTGAGCGAGAACGAGACCGTTCAGGAAGTCCGGTTGCTTCTTTCTCAGCTTCCCGAACGCGAGTCCACTGTTCTCCGGCTGCGCTACGGTATCCCGGATGACCGCTGCCGTACACTGGACGAGATCGGTGCGCAGCTGGGCGTCACGCGGGAACGTATCCGCCAGATTCAGGTGCGTGCCGAGCGCCACCTGCGGGAGATGCTGAAGCGCCGCTCCTCATCCACCCTTTTTGCTGCCTGATTTTTTGACCTGATGGAGGATTTTGCCATGAATACATTGCTTTGTTCTTATCTTTCCGCCCATGCTGCTGAGGATACTCTGTTTGTCTTGTGGGGTTTTTCTTCGGAGGACGCCGGTCTTCCGCGTCCTTCTCTGGATGCTTTGCTGCAGCAGCGCCTGTCCCGCTACCTGAGCAGTCTGCTGCAGCAGAACCCCTGTGTGATCACCGCAGAGGAGTTTGCCCTGCATGCCGATACCCTTGCGCAGGAGTTCCCGCACATCATTCTGGTGCAGAACACCTGCTACCGCACGCTGCTCCCTGTGTCTGTGACGCTTACGCCGGAGATGCAGTCCGGCCTTCTGAGCCACTTTGACCCGGAAACGCCGCAGGATGCTCCGCTGCCCGGCATTGAGCCCTGCCTGCGGGTCTACTCCAACCTGCTGCATACGGAGGAAGGCATCGCCTGCTGCATTCCTTTGGACGCTCTTCTGCGTCAGTACCCGCAGGTCGAGCGCGTATCGTTTGGTGCAGCACCGCATACGGTTCCCGAAACCGCCGCCAGCAGCTCTGCCTTTGCGCTTACCGGGGAAGCCGATTATTTCTGTCTCGTGCAGCAGCTGTGCCGCGGCAAAACGCTCTGCGTTTCAGCCGACAGCTTCATCGGCGATGAGGCTGATCTTGCCGACAGCCTTGCGGCGCTGGCTGGCGCTTTTCCGGGTCAGCTTTCCAGAGCGCATGCGCAGACGATGCAGCCGGAGCGCCCCGTCTGCCCGGAGGCGCGCACCCTTCTGCAGCAGCACTGGGGTTACCCGGACTTTCTCCCGCTGGATGTCTACGACCTGGACGCTCTGCATCGCGGCGAGAAGAAGCTGCGCACCATCACCCAAGAGGACATCATCGATGACCTCATCCAGCAGGCAGAGCTTTGCCGCGCGGGGCAGACTTACCGCGACCTGTTCGTGATTGCCTCCACCGGTGCGGGCAAGAGCGTGATGTTCCAGATCCCGGCGATCGACCTTGCCGAGAAGTACGGGATGGTCACGCTGGTGATCTCGCCGCTGATCGGCCTGATGAACGATCAGGTGCAGGGCATGGAGAAGCACCGCTACGCCAAGGCCCGCACCATCAACTCCGACATCCCGCCCATGGTCAAAAAGACCATTGCGCAGGAGGTGCAGGAAGGCCGCTGCGACATCCTGTATCTTTCGCCGGAGTCCCTGCTGAGCCGCAGCGATATCTCCGATCTGATCGGTGACCGTGCCATCGGCCTGCTGATCGTGGACGAGGCCCATATTGTGACCACTTGGGGCAAGCAGTTCCGCCCGGACTACTGGTTTCTGGGTGACTACGTGAACAAGCTGCGCAAACAGCAGCTGAACGGCCCGCACCAGCATGCCTTTGTCACCGCCACCTTTACGGCCACGGCCACCTATGGCGGCGAGGAGGACATGTACCGCGAGACCCTGCGCAGCCTGCACATGTCGCCGGACCCCATCGTTTATCTGGGCTGCGTGCGCCGCCGCAACATCGAGCTGTGCATCCGGGAGGTGCCACGCGTGACCGGCCGCCGGGAGTACGAGCTGGACAAGTTCCAGGCTCTGACCGGGCAGATCACCGCCGCACTGGAGCAGGGGCAGAAGACCCTGGTCTACTTTCCCACCGTCAGTCTGCTGGAGCGCTTCTACACCCATTGCCTTGCACAGCGTCTGGGCAATGCTGTGACCCGTTACCACGCGCAGCTTTCCGGCGAGGCCAAAGCGGAGGATCTGGAGGATTTCCGCAGCGGCAAGCGCCGGATCATGCTGGCCACCAAAGCCTTTGGCATGGGCATCGACATCCCGGACATTGCCCTTGTGCTGCACTTTGCCCCCACCGGTAACCTGTGTGATTACACGCAGGAGATCGGTCGCGCCGCCCGTGACCCGGAGATCCATGGCCGTGCCGTGTACGAGCACATGGCCAACGACTTCAAGCACATCAACCGCCTGCACGGCCTTTCCAGCATTCAGCCCTGGCAGCTGGTGCAGGTGATGCGCAAGGTGCTGCAGCTGTACCGCCAGCACCGCGCCAGCCAGCCGGCCACTGCCACCAAGCACCGCAACGAGCTTCTGGTGGATGCCGAGAGCTTCGCCTACATCTTTGCCAGCCCTAACGGCGAGCACCAGCAGGACCCGCTGGCCAAGGTCAAGACCGCCATGCTGCTGATCCAGAAGGACAGCGAAGCACGCGGCTATGCGCCCTTCATCATGCGGCCCTCTCCTCTGTTCATCCACGGGTATTTTCTGCTCAGCAGCGCCGATGCCGCCGCAGTCAACTGCATCTGTACCGGTGCTGCCACCCTGCAGGATGAGGCTGCCGGGGTCTACGACGTAGACCTTGCCCGCCTGTGGAGCAGCCGCTGGCAGAACGATTTTTCCTTCCCGCAGTTCAAGTATCTGCTGTACACCCACAGCGACAAGCTGCCGCTGAATGCCCAGCTGCACCTGACCCCCGCCATGCAGCTGACGTTGGAGTGGCACGCCAATGCGGATGCCCGTTTTTCCGTACTGCTGCGCGCCCTGAAGGAGATCTTCTTCGAGGCTGCCCGCAGCGGCCAGTATCTCTACGACCGGGATGCCGCTGCCCGGCTGGCGCAGGCCACGGGTCTGAGCAGCACCCGTGCCACCAGTGCGGTGCGCGTGGTGCTGGCGGCCGTGCAGTCCTGGCAGCAGCATTCGCCCCGCCTGCAGCGCACCCGTGTGCTGCGCCGCGGCACCACGCAGGAAGGCGCAGAGTACAGCATCGTGGACCCGTTCATCAGCGAGTTTTTCCACTGGCTGGAGCAGAGCTTTGCTGTTCTGCACAGCGGCGAGACCTGCCGCTATCTGCCGGTGAACGATTCTGTGCAGAGCAGCGAGCGTCTGACCCCGGCTCTGGGTGTGCTGGAAGAGCTGGACCTGCTCCACTTTGCCCTGCTGGGCGGCTCCAACAGCCGCCTGTACCTCTATATCAACCAGACCCAGACCCTGGAACTGGCTGACCGCGGCTTTTACCGCAACCACCTACTGGAGCGCATTGCCCAGCGCCACACCGATGCTGTGCGGCTGATGAGCTGGCTGTTCACCAGCGGCTTTTCCAGCGAGCAGCTCTGGGACCGCATCGAGGAATACTTCCTCGGCCTGCCCATTCAGGGCTTTGACGCCGCATCCACCGCTTCTGCCGAATCGAGGTGATCTTTATGGCTTATCTTTTCTACTCCATCCGTGCTTCTCCTGTGGATGGTTCTTTTCTTTTGGCTCAATGTGTGGTATAGTAAAGTTATCCTCCATAAGGGGACGAAAACAAATCAGCCCGACAAATGCTGAAGTAGTGACGGATTTCAACTTATCCCCGCAAGGGGACGGAAACCATGTGATTTGCGTAGGGTTTACATAATGGAACAAATTGCAATTTATCCCCGCAAGGGGACGGAAACCAAATAGCGAAAGTTGGATACACTCCATTAGTAGACTGCAACTTATCCCCGCGAGGGGGTGGAAATTGAATGAAGTCGTTGAACTTATAGTCGATGCCCATCTTGCAATTTATCCCCGCAAAACCCTCTCAGGCGCTGCGCGCCAGCTCTCCCGAAGGGAGAGCTTTTCCAGCTGCCGTTTACCCCGATGTTAAGCTCCCCCTTTCGGGGGAGCTGGCACGGCGTAAGCCGTGACTGAGAGGGTTTTCCCCGCAAGGGGACGGAAACCTGTGTTTCGCTGTCTTTGGCTTGCTTCGGCTTAATATTGCAATTTATCCCTGCGAGGGGACGGAAACAGCCGGTCAATCCGCCCAGAAGCCTGCTCCATGACATTACAATTTATCCCCGCAAGGGGACGGAAACTCGTGCGTATCCACTGCCACATCCAGCTTGTTCCCATTGTAACTTATCCCCGCAAGGGGACGGAAACCCGCCGCGCATAGGCTTCTGGCTCAGGTTGATTGAATTGCAATTTATCCCCGCAAGGGGACAAAAAAGCACCTCTGCCACTGGCGTTTGCCAGCAGCGGAGGTGCTTTGCTTTTTCTTATATTCTATTTTACAGGTTGAAAGCTGCGCCTGCCGGAATCGTCTTTGTAACAGGCAGCGCCTTGACACCTTGCGGAGCATCCGGCTTCATGGGGCGGATCTCCTGCAGATAATCGGCCACGTCCTGCAGGGTCTGCTCAATGTGGGCTGTGTCCAACGGAAGAATACGGTCGCTCTGCAGACCAAAAGCCGTATCACTGGCATGGTTGATCTGGTTACGGTACTGCATCACGCGCTGGTAGAACAGTGCCGCATCCTCGATCTGCCACCGGACCTCCGGGTCGATCACCAGCTGACCGGAAGCGAGGATCGTATCCATATAGGCGTGCATTTCTTTCGAATTTGCCACGCCAAACAACATATTGCCGTCTGCATCATCTTTGCTGTGGGTCAGGCGCAGATCCGTTGTATAGGGATACTCCTTTTGCATCAAAGTCAGGCGGCAGAAATGGAAGTGGAACAGCGGATATACCCATGCCTTGCCCTTATTCTGATTCTGTGCTGCCAGATATGCCCAGCCAGTTTCTGTGGGCTGCACAAAAAGATGACGGCAGACATAGGCCGGCATCTGCTCGCACAGCAATGTCAGTGCCTGCTGGTACATACCGTGTTCTGCACACCAGCTTACCAGCGCAGGAAGATTGTTTTTGGGGGAAGCCAGCAGACCTTCAAATTCTGTGCGGAAGCGGTCATTCAGCAGGTGGAAGAACAGGCTGGTCAGATTTTTGCTCTCTTTGGGCGGTGCCTGCAGTGCCTGCGCGATCTGGCTCAGGTCTTCATTCAGCGCCTGCACCCGGCACAGCGCCAGATCATCCGAGAACTGGTTGATCCGGGCCAGCAAAGTGTGCAGAGCAGGGTCGCTCTCGCCCTCGCTCCACAGGTAGCCTTTCAGCTTCTGTGCAGTACCGGTGGAAAAGAACTCGTCCATGGCCGTGATGAGGTCGAACAGGCTGTACAGCTGACTGCTGTCATGGATGCGGGAAGTGCCATCCGGAAGCAGTTCGGAGTAGATCACCCTGCGGGTCTCCACACTGCGCAGGTCGCGCATACAGCGAGCTGCCGTTACCAGAAGCATCGCCGTGTCCCGCATGCCGCCGGAAAGATCAATGGAGAGGGTATCTTCCGCTTCAATTTTTCCCAGTAACAGAGAGATCGCCCGGAACTGTGCCTTGTCGTCCATGCTGTCCGGTACCGGGATCACCACAAGCCGCTCTGTCGGAATGCCCGCCGAAGGCAGGAATACATCCCGGAAATACTCCACGGTGGTGCAGGTTTTCCCGTCCGGCAGATGCACGGTAGGGCTGGTACGCACCAGCTCACTGCACAGCGCCAGAATGCAGTCCGGCCCTTCCTTGTGCTTTTTCAGCTCCAAAACCGCCGCTTCGTTGGTCTGGGTATGAATGTTCGGATTTTTGCCGAAGGGGCTCATATATAAAAGCAATACACTGCGTTTCATCTTATACCTTCTCCTGTTCTGCCTGCATCTGCATCAGCCTCTGCTGCCATGTTTTGCGCCGCTGCGATACAGCCGCTTTGCTCACACCGAGAAACTCCGCCACGGTCTTATCCTGCGCCGGGTTGCGCCCCGGCTCCAGCAGCGCATGGACGGCGGCGCATTCCAGCGCCTTGGGTGCATAGGGCGGCTGAACTGTAAACTCCACATACCGGTGCAGCAGCAGGATGTCCCACAGGCAGTTGTCCTGTTCCAGCGGACGCAGATCATCGCAGTTTGCCAGCCGCGCGGGCGCATCCTCTGCCGGGTCCAGCGCGTCGTTGTTGCGCAGAAAGCCCATCAGCACGCTGCTCCACAACGGGCCAGCTGTCTTACCGTATTTTTCCTTCTGCTGCAGGTTCATCAGCCCTATGCCGCGGTGCAGCCATGCCAGCATTTCCCGGCTCTGCTCCACCTGCTCTTCCACGCTTTTTTCTTGGGAGGCCACCCGGTCGCCCAGCGCCGAATCCTCTCCGCCAGTGTCGTCCAGACTGAGCACCGACTGCTTATTGCGCAGTGCTTCCCGCAGGGTCTTTACACCCACCCCGACAATATCGGCGATCACCTGTTCTTTTTCCGGGTCACGACAGAGCATACTCTCTGTAATTCCGTTCTTTTCCATGTACTCCAGCGCTTTTTTGATCTTGCGGTTCGTCTCGCGTCCGAAACCCATCACAGCCATTTCTTCCTGCTGCTGGTCGTGTGACTGTGCATGACGGACAGCGGTGCGCAGATACATACTGAAGGTCTGCCCGGGTTTCGGTTCCCAAAGATCAAACGCATCCAGAAACGCCTTGCAGAAATCCGCGCTGTTCCATGCCTCCTCTCCCCTTCCGGAAGCCTGTGTGGTCAGAAAGCATTCCGCCCAGAACCTGCGGAACCGTTCATCATTGGCATCGTGCAGCTTTTTGCGCTGTTCCGGCGGCAGCTGCAGCAGCGGCGAAGCATCAATGTCCGCCCATGTTTTCACATCATTCATCGCTGCTCAGTCCTCCCGGCGCTCGTTCATCCAGATCAGCTGATGGAACACTTGTTCGGCGGTCCTGCTGTCGCGCATGGTGCCCACCAGCCCGGAAAGCTGATACAGTGCCGCCATATCGTAAAGCCGCGCGCTGAGCACCCGCCCGTTTTCCCGCTTGACCTCACCATAATACACACCGCCTACTTCCAGCTCGGTGTGGGTGGCTTCGGCGCAGGTCAATGCCGTCAGCGTGACCACCGGGATGCTCTTGGATCCGTAAGTGATGCAGGCATACACCCGGGTGACCTGCGGCAGGGCATCCACCAGATCCCGGCACAGGCCGATCAGTGTTTCCGGGCGCTGATCCTCCGGCAGGTGGATCTGCCGCACCTGATGTTCCGCAATGCCCAGCTGCGTCAGTTCTTCCAGCAGGCGCTGATAATTGCGGGCGGTATCGGCATTTTCCTGCCGGATGGCCAACAGCTGCACCGTGTCCCCGGGTTCAAGGGTGTCCCGCATCACCTGCACGATGGGAAAACAGGTAGCCGTAGGCGGGGCTGCATGATCCCGCTGGTACAGCATGGGGTCCAGCTTTCCCTGCAAAGGCACGGTGGTGATATACGTCTTCAGCACAGGGCAACACTCCTTTTTATAAGATCCACTATCTGCATCATACCATGAAACCGCCCCGCGCACAAGGCAGGCCAAACGAATTTGTGCCTGTTCTTTTCAGCACAAAAGCACATTATTGTAATAAAGTGAATATTTTCCAGCCATCCGACTCTTCAGTTTTGCGGTGTTTTGTGATATATTTAGGGTACAATCCCCACAAGGGGACGAAAACTTCAGCCGTTCTCAATTTGCCGTGCACCATCATGTACAATCCCCGTAAGGGGGCGAAAACAATACTTTTCCAGCGCCTTGAACTTAATAAGCAGTACAATCCCCGTAAGGGGGCGAAAGCGTCATCGCCTTCTCAATCGCATTTACAATCTTAGTGCAATCCCCGCAAGGGGGCGAAAACCCGCCGTCATGCCTTTTCTTGCTGTTGTTCATGGTACAATCCCCGTAAGGGGGCGAAAACAATTTAAGGTTATGGAAATACACTACAATGTTTGTACGATCCCCGTAAGGGGGCGAAAACTCGGCTGATTTGACAAACTCGTTGTTAATTAGAATACCATCCCCGCAAGGGGGGCGAAAACGTCAGCAGGCCGCTGTCCAGATGGGTGTACGCTATACCATCCCCGCAAGGGGGCGAAAACTACATCAGGACATAAGTCAGGGTTCAGCTCGTCGTACGATCCCCGCAAGGGGGCGAAAACCTGTAATCGCCGCTGGAACCTGCTGTGCTGTAAGTACAATCCCCGTAAGGGGGCGAAAGCCTTTGTGGACCTAGCAAGGTTCTTCATTTCTTTGTACAATCCCCGTAAGGGGGCAAACCAAATCAAGAAAAGTAATTTCAAGTTTCTTGCTTAACTATCCGCATTCCATGGGCTTTTTCTCTTGGCAATGTCAAGGAGGAATGCCCTATGTTCATCAACTTTACCAATCATCCGTCCACTCAGTGGAGTGCCGAGCAAAAAGCTGCGGCGCAGGTCTACGGCAAGGTGATCGACCTTGCCTTTCCTGCCATTGACCCCGCCACCAACGAGGCCGTGCTGGACTCCCTTGCCGCGGTATATGCCGACCACATCCTGCACCTTAGCCCGGATGCCGTGCTCTGTCAGGGCGAGTGCACCTTTGTGTACCGGGTGGTTCAGCGTCTGGAAGCCGCGGGCATCCCCACGCTGGCCGCCTGCTCCCGCCGCAAGAGTCAGGAGACCACCTACCCGGACGGCAGCACCCTGAAGCGCAGCATCTTCGCCTTTGCCGGCTTCCGCCGCTATGGCTCGCCCTGAAAAGGGATTTCAATTGTTCCACCGCCGTGGTATAATGGGGCTGCCCCGCAAGGGGACGGAAACGACTTGCGAGTGATAAAATACTTGTGCATGATGATTACAACTTATCCCCGAGAGGGGACGAAAATTCGTATCCTGTGTTATATAGTTATACAGTAAAAATATTTCAACTTATCCCCGCAAGGGGGACGGAAACGCATCGTCCATGACTGGATATTTCGGCGTAGTCGTACCATCCCCGCAAGGGGGCGAAAACCATATGATTTGAGCGGGGTTTACATAATGGAACAGTACCATCCCCGCAAGGGGGCGAAAACCGTCCCACTTCAATGTATTCGCCACGATGGTTCGTACTATCCCCGTAAGGGGGCGAAAAACAGCAGCCTGCCATAAAGCACATCAGACAAGCCGTACTATCCCCGTAAGGGGGCGAAAACCAACTTGCGTCTGTCATATCCACCCACTTTGCAGTACCATCCCCGTAAGGGGGCGAGAACTTGCAGAACAGGATATTGTTGGCAGTGATATCAGTACTATCCCCGTAAGGGGGCGAAAACATCTTCTTGTAGGCCGTCAGCTTGCCGGATTCAGTACCATCCCCGTAAGGGGGCGAAAACAGCTTTTACCATCGTTCTGTACCTTTTCTATCGCGTACCATCCCCGCAAGGGGACGGAAACCCGGTATAGGCTCCCATGTGCCACTGAATTGCCAGAATTGCAACTTATCCCCGTAAGGGGGCGAAAACCAACATCGCCATCATACGTACCAACCTTTCTAAGTACCATCCCCGCAAGGGGGCGAAAACTTCTTTGCCATGCCATCAAAGTCCTTGTACCAAATTTCAACTTCTCCCCGCAAGGGGACGGAAACGTCATCTGCTGTCGGTCAAGTCCTTGCAACGCAGATTTCGACTTATCCCCGTAAGGGGGCGAAAACTTCTTACAAACTGCGCAATATGCGATTTTCATGGTACCATCCCCGTAAGGGGACAAAAAACTCCGCATCAAAAAAGATGCGGAGTTTTTCTTTTGCAAACCTTAACTCTTTGTTTTCCGTGGGCTGTTCCTCTATGAACGGAACGATTGCAGCTGCTGTGATATTTTCTCTGCTGCGGCTTTT
>ERZ772991.2086-NODE-2086-length-15064-cov-2.841695_pt1 | contig 15064 bp, 8 predicted proteins | sample MGYA00511128_ERZ772991 | MGnify/ENA primary metagenome ERZ772991 (study PRJEB29015, sample SAMEA2737655) | human gut metagenome | biome: human gut; feature: human-associated habitat; material: faeces | place: China | collected 2012 ... | reverse complement strand
CAATACAAACTTCCTTGTTGCAAATTGAAAGTGCAGCTTTTTTATGAGTGATAATCATACAAGTTTTGTTTTGTAGATTTACAAGATTTTGAAGTAATCTTTTTTCTGTTTCTTCATCAAGTGCAGAGGTACATTCATCAAGTAAAAGAATCGGTGACTTAGTAAGAATAGCTCTGGCAATAGCAAGTCGCTGAACTTGTCCTTCTGAAAGTCCTATACCTCTCTCACCTAACATTGTATCAAGTCCACTAGGCAAAGTATCTACAAAATCAGCACAAGCTATTTTTAGTGAAGTGTGGATTTCTTCATCAGTAGCATTTGGTGATACAATCAGCAAATTGTCCCTAATTGTACCTGAAAGTAGGAAGTTACCTTGTGGCACATAGGCAAACATTTTTCTTGAATTTTTATCAATATAAAGCTTTTTGTTATCCTTTAAATCAAGATAAATTTCACCACTTGATACATTGAAAACAGACATCAAAAGTTTCATAAGTGTGCTTTTGCCTATACCTGTAATACCCATAATGGCAACAAAATCACCTTTATTGATTTTTAGGCTTGTATTTGACAAGACTTCATCTCTGCCATAGCTAAAGGTAATATTGTCAAAGTTGATGGACTTTAGGTTATTATAAATGTTTTCCACATTAATTTCACTTTTGTTAAACTTTCTTTCCTGTGGAAGTGACTCAATTTCCATAATTCTTTCTGCTGATGCAGTAGCAGCAAAATAAGTAGGAAAAATTCCTGTAAGTCCTGAGATTGGACCTTGAATTTGAGAAACCAAAGCAATAATTTCTGTTAGCACACCATATGTAATATTGCCATGAACAATATTATAAGCACCCCAAATTAATCCAAAAGCATATCCAAGCATAAATACAAATGAAAATGCTGAGGAACTGATAACAGAAAGTGTGTTTCTCTTTCTACGGATTACATAGTTATTTTGTTGCAAATTTTTTGCATCTTTTAGCACTTCATCTTCAATATCAAAGGACTTAACAAGAAGTAAACTTGCAATAATTTCTTGCAAAAAGCTTCTCACTTTGCCATCTGTTTCTTGACCTTTCTTGTGAAAGTTCTTCATCTTAGTTCTATACAAAGATGCCACAAAAAGAGCCAATGCACCACCAACAACAAACACCATTGTAAAAGGAATACTGATTTGCATCAAAACAATAAACACACCTGCAAGTTTTACAATCATATATGTTAGTTGAGGAATGATAGTAACAATTGCACCTGTTATTGTACCAATGTCGCTTGTAAGTCTGTTTAACAATTCACCTGAATGATAAGCTGAAACATCAGCAAATTCTTTTTCTAATATTTGTTGAAATAAACCTGTTTTATAACTAATTTCAAGTTTAGCACTAATTCTAAACACAAAAATCCTCTGTAACACACTAAAGAAAATATCTGCACAAACGATACCACCAAAAATCATACCGTAATGTGCAACACCACCTAAAGGGTCATTTGCATAACTTGGATCATTACCGGTTGCAGCATTTACAAGGTACTTACTGGCTATAGCAACATATACACCGATTACTGCAAGAATACCGTAGATTACAACAAGCAAAATTATTGATGGTAGCTGAGATTTACTTTTCTGCAATATCCATCTTAATGCAGTTTTATTCACTTTTTTCTTGTAAGTTGAAATATTCATTTTCTTTTTATCTTCCTATAATATGGATATAATTTTTCTTTTAAAGAATAATATTTCCATCTTAATTTCTTTTTTGCAACACATTTTCTGGAATAAATCTTATAGTTAAGGTCAGTGATTTTGTGAATTACATTGTCCTTAGTAAAGGCTGTTACAACTGCAAAAATGTCTTCCTTAGGCACATTTACTTCACAAACCATTCTGTTATCACCACAAATGTTATATGTACCGTCATTATTAACTTTGATAATTCTATGAAGTACATAGGAATTAGTTGGTTTATGGTAGAAAAATACCACATCATATTTTTTTAGTTTTGTTGGCTTAGTTAAGGTTACTGTATCGCAGTTATCCCTTAGCATTGGCAACATTGACACACCTCTGGGTGTGAAATTCACATTGCTACCACTATTGAGAATTTCCTTAAAAATCGGCACAAGTTCACTAATAGGCACTTGTTTCTTCAAGTAAGTTACCGTCCTTTAGCTTTGTAATAAAGTTGTCTATGTCCTTTTTTGCTATATCTTCAGTTACTTCATATTCATCAAGCATAGCCTTTAGCAAATCTTCTTTTGTTGTATCATTTTCTAACTTTTCCCAAAGAAAAGCACCGGTTTCGTTAAGATTCATCATACCGTTAAAGTCAACAGTTGCCTTGCCTACAGGAACAACTACATAACAATCTGCTACTTTTCGCAGTAAAAAATCTTCCTTAATTTTCATATTAATCTTCCTTTACTATAGTATCATGAGAAAGTATTGCTGAGCTTTTATCCATATTGCATTTTAGCTTATAGAACTTGCAATTTTCCAAAATTACATTAATCATATTTAGAGAGTCGTTCATTTTATTTTTGCCAATTCTTCTCATAGTTTCTTTAAACAAATATCGCATTGCTTTTTGTGGGGATAATTCTTCAATAGAATTATTTTTACTTCTTTCCAAAAAGACAATTGCACCTAAGACAGCACTGTCATTTTGGAATTTCATTGTTCCACCAGCAAATGGTGAGCCATATACTATCAGTTCATTATTCTCTAGACGAATTATAGGTTTATCATCATTTATAATTTGTACCTTATCCCCATAAACTTTATGCCACAATGAAGTATGGGTTGACTTTCCCACACCACTATCAGCAGAAAAAAGATAGCATTTTCCATTATATTTTATTGCTGATGAATGTACCATAATCGCATTGTACTTTAAGATTTTTTCAAAAAAATCAAAAGATAAATATACATATTCTGTTTCATCAATAGGGATTTCAGGATGAAGTGAAATGTATTTTTTGTAGTCATCAACAGTAAACTTATCCCCTACTTTTATCACATCGGAAGTAGGTGTTTCATGAGTTTCAAAAGACTTGATCATATCTTTTGTATAATCATAAAGAGGGTTAATCTCAACAAAAAAGTTAGCAAATTTACAAAGCATAATACCCTCCAAAACAATCAATCTAATAGCACAACTAACAACAAAAATGATGTTATGTGTACTATTTAATTATAGTTGAAAAATGAGAATAAATCAAGGAATCGCAAAAAGTAACAAAAAAAGAGCTACCATAAAGGCAGCTCTAAAAAATTCACTTAGAATTTATCAATCATATGCAATGCATACTTCTGAATAAGTGTTGCATCGGTAACATCAACTTTTCCGTCACCATTTACATCAGCTCTCTTAAAGATTAGTGCACCCTCAGGAATTTCATATCCTGATTGTAAAGCAATGTATCTCAAAATATAAACTGAATCTCTAACATTGATAGCACCATCATTATTAACATCACCAATTAAAAGTGGATTTTCTTCAAAAGTTATATTGTTGTCCTTAGCATATTTCTCGGCATATGAACCATAGTCACCTATAATTGTAAGATTTTCACCACAATTGCTGAAAGCATTATCGGAAATTGAAGTTACAGATGAAGGAACATTAACCTTGGTAAGTTTAGAACAATTGCTAAAAGCACCATTTGCAATAGTTGTTACTGTATCATTAATTTTAATTGATTCTAGGCCTGAATTAAAGAAAGCCTCATCACCAATTTCTGTAATTGCAACACCGTTAGGCAAAGACTTTAGAGAAGTACAACTGTCAAAAACTCTGGTACCGATTTTTTCAGTATAAAAATTAACCTTAGTTAGGCTAGTACAGTTCTTAAACATATAATTAGGTAAAGTTTCAATTGCTGAGTTTACATAAGCCTCAGTTAATGAAGTACAATTGTTAAAAGTATATTCACCCATTGAAGTAACCGTAACCGGTAAAATTATTTTCTTTAGCTTAGTACAAGAAGAAAATGCACTGAAACCGATACTTTTAATCGTGTTTGGCAAGGAAACTGACTGAATTTCATCATGTTTATAAAACACTAAATCATCAATTTTAGTTACAGTATAACCATAAACAGTGTCAGGAACTTTAACAGAAGAACTGTTGCCATTATATTCAGTCAAAGTTGCCTGATTTGTAGTACCATTAAGTTCAAAAGAAAAATTACCGTACACAACTTCAGCAGCACTAGCTGACATAGGAACAATACTTATTAAGAGAAGTACAACAAATGCTAAAGAAATTATCTTTTTAGATTTTTTCATTTTGTCCTCCTATTTAAATAGCAACACATAGCATAATGCTATGTGTTGCATAAATTTTACTGTAAACAGTTTACTTGTGTTGAATCACCAGTTACCTTACCAGTTGCATCAAATATGTATTTAATGCAGTTGTCACTAACAATCCAATCAGTTTTACTTTCCTCAGTTGCACTTTCCTTATAATAATTCATAGCACTAAATGTATAAATGATCTTTTGAGAAGCAAGTGCTGATTGTTTAAAATCAGTAGTAAACTGAACTCTGTTCTTGTTAGTTAGTAAATCCTTACTAGCTGTGTAAGTTAAGCCCAAAGCCTTGTTATCGTTTTTGCCGTCAATCTGAATTGTGACACCGGAAAACTGAGCTTTACTACCATTTGCTTTAATCAAATTATAAACATTTGTACGAATATTACTTAGTGCAGTTGTGTTATTCTCATTAATATAACTTTGAATGTAGTTGTTAGGGTCTAGAATATAGATAACTGCAACATTTTTGATATTAGGGTCATCATCAGGACAATTATAAACATTCATAACAGTGTTTAGACGAACTCTATCGATACCGTTACTATCTTTATGGTAATCAGGACTATTCATAGAAACAGTTAAACCAGGATTTGTATTATCCTTTGCGTTACCATAAATAGCATATAACTTAATATTATTAGTTATACGATAGCCATATTTATATGAGTTAGATGCAATTGACTTACCATTTTCATCATAAGACCAATACAAGAACTTAAGCTCTTTCTTACCATTCTGGATAGACATTGCAGTGCCGGAATAAGTACCTGTGAAACCTGTAACACCATATTCCTTTAAGTAAGAACCTTCTTCATCGATAGAATCAACACCATTAGCGACACCTAAACGAACATTATAGAATACCGGATTAATAATATTAGTCTTTGTACCAACAAACTTGCTTGTATCACCAATCGGAGATAGTTCGTTTATAGCTGTTGCATAATGGAATGTTGGCTTATAAGACTTTAGATTATTAAAGAACCAAACTGTAATTGAAGTAACCGTTTTACCTGCCATTTTAGCATCAGTTTCTGTTGCGTACTTTGTTTTACCATTGTAGTAAGAAACCCAATCTTCACCATCACTTACTGTAGCACCGTCAGAACCTTGAAGTCTACCGTAGCAGTCAGTGTGATTTTTAAAGTTACCTTTAGGATAAGCAGTTCCATAAGTCTTATAGGTTGAAGATGATTTAACAAAGTCTCTGTATGAATACTCATTCTGAATACCTGTTTCAGCATCAGCCTGACTTGTGAAGCACTTATAAGAGTCAATAACATTGTCCGGGTCAATTCTACCAGCAGTAACAGCCTTAGTAATCATTCTAGCATAATCATATGTGCCATCTTGATTTTGATATTCTGCAAGTTCAGCAACAGAGAATACGTAGTTCACTACAGTAGGTTTTGTGTTAATGTGAGCAACAGTACCTGTTTTCACTTCTCTATCATAATACTTAAATGAAATAGTGAATCCGGCTTCCTTATTAGTGTAAGTAAGTTGTACTGTCTTACATGCATTATTAGCATCATTTGCGATTGGCATATTACCTGTAACTGTTTCAGCCTCTGTACTGATTGTGCTATCTACAGAATCATTACAAGATATAAAATCAGTATCCTTGATTCCATTAGTTTGAGTTCCGGCTTTAGTAGAATTTAAAGTGGTAGCAACAAATTCACCGGTTACATTATCAAACTGATAACCTGTTCTTTGCTTTTCAGTTACTTCATAGTGAGTACCAACAGGGATACCGGTGATAACAGCATATTCATTAGCTGTAATGCTAACACCAGACTTACCATAAGTACGAGTACCTTCTAGCTTACCGGTAGAAGAATCGTAAACTTTATATGTTAGGTTTTCATATTCATTTAGCATTGTATCATCTTTGTCACCAAAGATATTTGACAATTTAACAGCAAAGGTGAAACGGTCACCACTCTTTGGATCAACCTTATTATCACTATTATCAGAAGTAACCTTCTTTATAATTTTAATATCACTTGTTGAAACAGTGTTAGTAAAGTTAACTGTCATAGCACTTGAATCAGAATGGTTTTCGGAATAATCTGCAAAGTAGAAACCATCAGTTCCGGCACTTGTATCATTACTGAAAACATTGGAATCTTTATTACCCTTTGCCTCAGTTATAACTTTTTGGCTCTTATCATCAGTGATTTTGTAAGAAGTTGAGTAGAAATTAGAAACATTTCTTCTAGTGACTTTTTCTTTATCATCACTTGTTGCAACACTCATTGCTGTGTTTGAATCTCCGGCATTTACTTCATACAAAGTTTCGTTTTGAACTACCTTTACCATTGTATTACTAGGAATTTTCGAATTAAACTTAGCAGACTGATTAAACAGTAAGTTGAAACCACCATTAGTATCAGTTTGACCGGAAACTGCTGTTGAATTGTTTTCATCAGTAGAATTTTCCAATTTTGCAAAATCATCCGGTAAACTAAAGTTAATAGAAGGTAATCCTGTATAAGCATTTTCCAAAAGCGTAGTCCAATAAGAATTACATCCTTTACCACTACCATTCTGAACAGCCAAATAGTAGGTTGTACCGTTAACTACTCTACGGATAATGTTGTCAGTAGTTACAATAGGATATAGTGGATTAGAAGTACCAAATGTAAAGTTACCGTTGTTGTTTAGAATATCGGATGTAGTCTTGTTAGGAAGAGTGCCATACTTTCCTGTTAGTTTAGTAAATTCAGGATCACTAGCATATTTATTTTCAATCATATAGCTAAAGTAATCTTTGTTAGCAATACCCATAGTGGCATCCTTTAGACCAGGGTTAACTGAATCAAAGTTTACATCGTTACGAACAAGAAGACCTGTGTTCTGAGGTAAGTTAAAGCTGACTGAACAGTTAGAATCAAAGCTACCTCTTTCCATATAGAACATCTGAAGAGTATGTTTCTTGGAAGTGTTTTTGTTGTTAAATTCTGCACCATTAGCCTTGAATATTTTTGCTAGGTCAACGGTTGTAACATATTTTTCGTCAGTAGCATATTTATCGTTTGTCTTAGGTTCAGCAGTACGGTTATTAATGTTATCTGATGAATCAACAGCAGCCTTATAAATAACTTTCATTGTTGAGAAGTTGATTGAACCGGATGAAACCTTATGAGCACCACCAAGGTCAAGAACCAATGCACCATCAACATATACCCAAACGTCATCGTCACCTGAGAAGTTAAATGTGATGTCTTTTTGTGTATTATCAGCAGCAGTTAATGTACCTGTTTCTGACATATAGAAGTCAATATCAAATTCAGTACCAAAACCGTATTTATTAGCATTCTTAGTACTATCAGAATTATCAAATGGGAAGAAACCAACACCCTTATCATTACCAACAGTAGCGTTTGAATATTTATCTACCTTGAAATCATCGGTTTCAATTACTCTGTTCTTATCAGTAAATGAATCATAGGAGTAGGTTGTGATACCATTAAATGTTGATTCGTTAAATGGGAAGTTCTTGCCTTCATAAACACTTGATGCAACATCAGGATTACTCTTTAATTTATCATAATCAAACAATGGCATATTGCCTGAACCGTCAGCAGTCAGCAGATAACCACAACCATTTTCATTTTTGCTTGTAGAAGAAAGTGTATTTCCTGCCAAACCTTGAACTGAAGCATAATAAGCATGATTATCATCCCAACGCATAGCCAAGTTATCCTGAATTCTAAAGTTTTGGTTTCCGGCAACTTCTGTTGTTTTAGGGTCAACATAACCAAAGAATAGAGGGTTAGCATAAGCAGTATCATACAAAGCATTTAAATTAGTGTTAAATGTGTTTGTAACATTACCACCTTCAGCATATTGTGTATTATAATTAACTGCATTTGCCTTAAAGTTCTTTGTAGGAACATCATTGTTCTCTCTTGATGTTTTTGTCCAGAATGAACTATCAAGAACAACACCACGAGAATAGCAAGAAGAACCATTTTTGTATAACAAATAAATTCTGTTAGGGTTTAGACCGATTGAAGCGTCACCGGCTGTTTTCGGTACAAATGTACTAAATGTCTTAATTTCAGTTGTATCACTACTTACAAATCTAAATGATGTTGCCCATACAGGCAGAGATACCTTGTAAACATTAAATGTCTTTGAATCTGTAACACCGGAACTATACAAGTCCTTCATATTTACGGTAATTGTATTAGAACCGGAATCTTTACCATCTTTATCAACTTTAGTTGTAACATCAGCGTAACCACATTGAGTTGCAACTGAGTTGTTCCAATAGTAAATTCTTAGACCATTACCAGTAGTTGGATTTGAAATATCGGGATCATCTGTAGGTTCAGCAAAGTAATAATCAACTGTATTTTCATTTTTAAAAGTATTTGACGCACCCATATCAAAAGTAGCTACTGCATAAATATTGTCATCAACAATGTAAATAGTTGGTGATGAAGCACCTTCATTACAATTAATTGTATAAGTTGGAATACCTGCAACATCATCAGTATCAATTGTACTACTTGTGATAGTTGTATATTTATTTTTGCTTTCAGAAACAGTTAAGTTACAAACTGTATCATCAGAAATTGTTTCATCTGAAAATACTGCGATAGTAACAGATTGAACACCATCAGCAGGTTTAAATGAATCTTTAGTTAGCTGATAAAGTTTACCCAGTTTGCCATCTTCAACTTTAGCAATATAAAGAATTTTTTCACGATAGTCAACTTGAATAGTTTTACTAGATACATCTGTATAAGTTAGATTAACAGTAGGGTACTCAGGATCAATATATGTTGCATCTGTAGAAACAACTACCTTATAAGAAACCACACCTTCTGTAATGCTTGTTGTTTCGCAAGAAGCAGCAAGCTCTGTTGTCGTTTTTTCTTCTAATTTGTTACCCTTTCCATCATAGAAAGTATAAGTATAGTACTCACCATCTTCAACATGCTTATTATTGATTTTTGCTGTTAGAGTAACTTTATTGCCAATCTTTACGGCAGTTGTACTTGGAGAAAGAGTAACACTTTCAGCTAGAGGCTTAGATAGAGAGTCAATTTTGAACTTACCTTGACCATTAGTATCAATGTCACCATATGTTACTTTATAAGAACCGGCAGATAGCTTATATTGAATATTCATAATATCATATCTACGATTCATCAGATATGGTTTACCAAGTTCACAATTCTCCATACCATCACTATACTGTAAAGTAGAGTCTGTACTTGTAGAATCTTTGATGTAGAAGTAATGAGTACCTTCTTTAACAGTTATAATGCGCTGATAAGTACCATCTTTAGCCTTAGTGAAGTTACCTAACAATGTACCTTCTTTATTTCTACCTTCTGAAATATATAGCTGATAATTTGAAATTGTATCATCCTTAGTAACTTTAAACTTAGGAACACCGTTAGAATCAATATCAACAATTTCAATAATAAAAGTACCTGTATCATCAATTCTATATGTACTACCATCGCCTTTAGTAGTTGTATATTCTGTACCCATTGTAACTACTTCGTTGCTTGTATTTTTAGAACCGTACTGAGTTTTAGCAACAGTGTTATAGAATTTGAACTGTTTACGACTTGATGTTAAGGTAATGACAGCTTTACCATCTGAAGTAAATGCTAAACCTGAACCACCTGCCCATGAACCACCATCAAAATCACCTAATAACTGATACATAGAACAATCTAATGGATTTCCCTCAAATTCGGCTACAAATGTTTCATCTGAGGAAATATTATCAACCACATATTTGTTGTTAGATACACCGGCTTTTACATCTGTTGTTGCACCTGATATACCTGTAGTTCTCTTAAGTGATTTTAATTGATAACCGGGATTTGGATTAATATTAATTGTAACTTTATCACCGGCTAGGTATTTGTCTTTTTCAACATTGATTGTACCGTTACCACCGGGTGCTGATACTGAAACAGTATATTGTTTCTTATACTTAGCATATACATCTGCGTCAGCTGATGGAGAGAATGTTGTTGATGCCTTAGATGCATCAGTAAAACTACCATTTTCAGTTTCCCAACCTGCAAAAACATATGTTGAACTACCGATTGTGATAGTATTCTTTGCAACAACCGTACCGGAAGAAGTATTTGATGTTACTTCACCATTAACAGATACAATATTCACATCGGAATCTTTATCTGTATATGTAATGCCATCCTCAGTAATTTTATATTTTGCAGTAACATCGTAAGCTTGATTTACATTTACTACAACTGTATCTGTAACACTAGTATAACCATCAGCAGAAACAGTTACCTTATAGTAATGTTTACCATTTGTTAAATCAGTGAAAGTAGCAGTATCAGTTGAAAGTTCCTGTGGAGTACCAACTGTTGTGCCATCTTCCTTAACTTCTGTGAAAGTATATTTTACATTACTTGCTGCTCCACTATTCAACTCAGTAACATTAGCAGTTAAAGTTGTTGAACCACCAACAACTACATTTTCCGGATTAGCAGTAAGATTAACTGATTTTGCTACAGGTGTAGATTCCAATTCATATTTTAGTGTACCTTGTCCATTACCCGGTGTCCAAGTGAATTTATATTTACCACTTGTTTCAGGTGTGAATACAATTTCATCACTAAAATTATTAGTACCATAATCATAAAGAGTAACAGACTTATTAGAATCATCAAATGCTTTTTCGCTACTAAAATATGAGTTTTTTACATCATTATTCTTTACAACATATAAATAGTAAGTTTTTCCAGCATCCAAATCAAGTGATAATACATTACTAGAAAATTCACCTAAACTTGTAGATGTTTTAAAAGATTTCCCACCATTGTCATTATATAGGAAATAACCGTCACCACCAGGTACTGTAACATTGATTGGGTCACTAGCTACTTCTGTATAACCATCCTTAGTAACTTTTACTGTAAAAGTATAATCACCGGCTGAAAGACCACTAACAGTAGTAGTTGCAGTACTTTCAGGTATAGTCTGTTCATCACCGACTTTTGTGTTACCATTATAGAATGTATAAGTAACATCACCATCAACTTTGCCTGTAGCTTTTGCAGTTAGTATTAAATCTTTACCTTGAGCAATCTTGCCATCAGTTGCATTTGAAGTTAGTGAAACTGAAGTTGCTACTGGGTCTTTAGATGCTGAATATGTTGACCAAGTACCGCCACCTTTATCCCATGTACCTTCAGTAACAGCATAGCAGTTTTTACCGTCTTCTCTAATCAAGTCAGCAGTTTGGTTCCAAATGTAAGAAGAAGGCCAACCAGTACCTGATGGTTCAGATGTATTCGCATTTAATCTCAAGAAGATAACATTAGCATATGGTCCACCAGAAGGAACACTGGCAGAATAATAACCATCATTGTCATCATCATTCATAACAACCCATTGAGCAGTTTGTCCATCATTCCAAACATAAAGACCAAACTTAGCGTCCTTCTGTAACCAGTTTTCACTAGGTTTAAGATAAATAGTTTCACCGGAATTTAAACTAGCACCGGTCTTGTTCACATTAGTTGTAGCAGCAAGAACTGAAAAAGAAGAAACTACCATCATAAGGGCAAGAATCAACGCCCAAGTGCTAGAACTGATGCGTTTAATTTTTTCTTTCATTTTTTATACCTCCATTACAAATAATTGCATAAGAAGTTGTGAATATTTGCTCATTTATTACGATTCTACTGTCTGACCATCAATAGTTTGCAACCGAAAAAAGGGTGCAAAAACCCACAATTATTTATTATCATAATAACATTTTTATACAGTAAAATCAACTGTTTTCGCAAAATATCTTTGATTTGTATATGTTTACTAAGCTTAATTATTTTATAGAATTATAATAACTAACATAGAAATATTTTTGTACATATTGCACAAAGAGTGGTAAATATAAAAAAACAGACCTCATAAGAGGTCTGCAAAAATACTGATAAACTATACCACTGTCAACCCAAATTATCGAAGGAACCGTAGGCATCTTTCATTGTTCTTTCATCTGAACTTGACAAGCCGGTACCTCCACCACCAATAGCATAAAACTCCGTACTTCTTTTATTATGGTTTGATCCATAGAGGTTTGCGCATACAAGTGAATCAAGTTCAAAATCATCATATTCTATTGTTGGAGTTTCATAAACTTTTTTCATACTTATCCTCCTCTACGCCTACCGAAAATAACTAAGATTATTGTAACATATTTAGATACAAAAATCAATATATTGGACGATAATTCTGTAGATACACAACTAAAAACAATTGTTGCACTTTATAAATATATCACTAAACACTGAAATATTCAAGGTTTTATCAGCAAATTAATAAAATTTGTGCAATTCATTAAAATAATTGACTTAGTTATTAGTTACCTTGTATAACATTTTACATATATAATATCTGTTTGTTACAATGTTGTAAATCAATTTTCTTCAAGAAGTGGCAAATACTCCTTATATTTTGACATTGAAGGTGTTAGGTGTTCTGAGTCCTTCACCTTTTTATTGACTGCTTGAGTGGTTTTGTTAACCGGTGCAATTGTACCGGCACCTGCAACACAACCACCGGGACATCCCATACCCTCTAGTAGGTAACCGTCATACTTACCTGCTTTGGCAATTTGAAGCATTTTGCGACATTCAGGCAGTCCCTCTGCCCTAGCAGTTAAGACTTCCCGATTAGGGTCAATCTCTTTAATAATATTTTCAACTGCTTTTGCTACACCACCACTTACTGCAAAGCCGTTGCCATCTCCACTGCCTTCTTTAAATGGTTCGCCGTCTTCACATTTAGAAATATCAATTCCTTTTGCATCAAGAATTGCACTAAATTCTTCAAATGTAAGTACAAAATCAACATCACTACGGATTGACTTTCTTCTAGCTTCTAACTTTTTAGCAGCACAAGGACCAACAAAAACAACCTTGCAATCAGGATACTTTTTCTTGATTAATCTACCGGTTAGCACCATTGGAGTTAGTGCCATTGAAATATATGGTGCAAAATCAGGGAATAACTTTTTCGCCATAACTGACCAAGCAGGACAACATGATGTTGCCATAAATGGTTGTTTTTCCGGTACTTCTTTAATAAAGTCATTAGCCTCTTCAATTGTACAAAGGTCAGCACCAATTGCAACTTCTACTACATCAGTAAATCCCAATGCTTTGAATGCATTACGGATTTGACCTTGTGTTACATTGCCAAACTGACCTGAAAAAGCCGGTGCAATTGCAGCATAAACAGGTGTATCACTCTTTAATGCAGAGATAGTCTGGAAAATCTGACTTTTGTCAATAATTGCACCAAAGGGGCAATTAACTAGGCACATACCACAAGATACACATTTATCGTGGTCGATTTCTGCTCTACCATATTCATCGGACTTAATAGCTTTCATACCACAAACTTTGGCACAAGGTCTTTCGTGGCGAACTATTGCATGGTACTCACAAACATTAACACATCTACCACATTTTATGCATTTATCTTCATCAATATGTGACTGACCGTCAACAATAGAAACTGCTTTTTTAGGGCAAATCTCTACACAAGGGTGTTCAAGACAATTTTGACAAGCATTTGTAACGAATACTCTGTTCTCAGCACACTTATTACAAGCAAACTTAATAATATCAATTAGAGGTGGCTCATAATACTTATCATTAAAAAGTTCTTCCTCAATACCCTCAGTTATCGGTGAAAATTCGTTATAATCTCTTAGGGGAAAACCCATTGCTGCTCTTAGCCTTTCCCCTACTACTGCTCTTTCTACAAAAACACTATCTCTATAGTGGGCAATTTCACCTTTGATAATTTTGTAAGGTAGTCTCTGGAATTTGTCAGCATCCCAACCTTCAAAAGCAAGTTTTGCAATTTCGGTGAAAATCTGCTTTCTTATTCTTGACTTTGATGTTTTTACTCCTCGCATACAATACTCCTTTTCATATAAATACATTATATAAAATTTTGCATATAATTGTTTTATTTGTATAAACTCTTTTCATTGATATTATACAATGGTGAGCCTAGTTAGTCAAGAATAACAATAAAAAAAGCGACCCCATAATGAGGTCGCAAAATAATTTATAATCAGTCGCTTGTGTAAGGAAGAAGAGCGATCTGTCTTGCTCTCTTGATTGCTACTGTTAGTTCTCTCTGGTGAGCTGCACATGTGCCTGTAACTCTTCTAGGAAGAATCTTAGCTCTTTCAGACATATAACGACGAAGTCTTGCGATGTCTTTGTAGTCAATCTTTTCTACCTTATCTACGCAAAAGCCACAAACTTTTCTGCGTGACTTTCTGCCACGGTTTGGTCTATCTGCCATTGTAGTTAATCTCCTTTATAAAATTAGGTTTTAGTAAAATACTAATTAGAATGGTAAATCGTCATCAAGTGGCATTTCTTCAAAATCTGAAGAAGTACCGTTTGAATAAGATGCCGGTTGTTGTTGCTGAACAGGAGCTTGATTATAAGACTGCTGAGGAGCTTGGTTATAGTTACCGTAACCATTGTTATTGTTATAACCGTTGTTGTTACCATAACCGTTATTGTTTTGTTCTCTTCTTTCGCCTGTAAATGAAACATTATCAGCAACTACTTCTGTTACATAACGGTTTGTGCCATCTTTTGCCTGGTAAGTTCTTGACTGAAGCTGACCTTCGATGGCAATCATTGAGCCTTTGCCAAAATAACGACAAACATACTCATGATTGCTCCGCGTGCCATCAGAATACACA